>Ga0187882_1003670_pt1 | contig 12989 bp, 13 predicted proteins | sample June2016WEW_19_1_3_FD_132991 | JGI IMG/M metagenome (GOLD analysis project Ga0187882, IMG submission 132991) | Peatland microbial communities from SPRUCE experiment site at the Marcell Experimental Forest, Minnesota, USA - June2016WEW_19_150 | ecosystem: Environmental > Terrestrial > Soil >...
GGACTTCACCGAGGGGCCCCCGATGTTTCTCGTGATTATCGCCCAACCGTCTTTAGAGCCATGAGCCACGGTCACACCTTTCGAACACGGTCCTTCTGGTCGCGTGAACCAACTGTGAAAGGTTACAAGATCAGGATATTTCGACTTATACTCAACATCCCAACTAAATTCTCCCCAAAAGGCTCTCATTGTCTTGCCCCTCCATACGGTTCTCGCTCAATACTGCGCGTCGTCACTCATTTGTTTAGCGACAAACAACCGTTCGACGCCAAATCTCTAAAAACGTCAGCGGTAGGCGGGCCTACAACGAACGCGCGAAGAGCCTGCTGTGTGATTTTACACCCTCCTTCTGCTTCTTGAGGATTGTGTCCTGATCATCAGAAGGACCGCGTCGTCGGCTTTCTGGGTAGTGATCTTGAATATCTTGCTGGCTCCTGATTTGTGCTGAAAGCTAATCGGTATCTCACTTAACCTTTCACCTGTGATGCGCGTAAGCTCAATCAATCTTCTTAGCCCGCACTGAAGGCAACCTTCGGTCTGCCCGCAACGACTGGGTGATGCTGCGTACTTGCAATCCAGTACCTCTCCGATTCCTAGCCCGACAACATCGTGGTTGAACTTCTTAAGCATCTTGCGAAGTCGGCTGTTAGAGAACAGTACGGTGAGATCGCGAGCGACGAGCGCGGCTGGTCTGTGCCAAAGGACCATAGCGATGGTGCCTTCCCCTCGAGACATGGCCATGGAGGAGTGGCGGGGCCTGGCGGATGGCGCAGGCCAGGCCCGCCAACCAGGGAGCGGGGAAAGATCGGAAAGAAACCCGCGCCCATGGGAAAGTATACCGAAATCTCGCGCGTGGCGGGCCCAGGATCAATCCGCGCGGGGCCTGCCGTGGGATTACACCCCTTCACTTTCCCTCATCCAGCGCCTTGGCCCACTCGGCCAACACCGCGTTGATGTTTACCGTGGGGCTTGCCTTGAGGAACTCACGCATGAACTGCCTGAACCACTGATCTTTGGGGTGTGTGTCCAGGTATTCCTTGGCGCCTGCCCCGAAGACGATTTTTGCCTGGGTCTCTGCCTTGCGATGGGCCTTCTGCGTGCTGTATTCGATTGCGCGCCTGCGGCGAGAGACCGCGGCGAGCTTCTGCTTGTACTGCGAGCGAAGCTGCTGCTCGCGCTCGGAGAGGGCTTTGAGGCGCTCATCTTTGGTGCTCATGGGGCTACAGTAAATCACGGCTTGACAAGCGCGTCAATTTTGCGCCTCTTCAGCCCTTGTATCCCCGCCAAGAGACCAGCGCCACGGGGCCCAAAGCGAACCGTCGCTTGACGGTTCGCCCGTGGTGTGGTAAGAGGGGGCGGGGATACAAGGGCGCACTTATACATCGGCGTTTGCCGATGTGTGCGGCAAGGGCTTCGCCCCTGCACCCTGATCATCGAGGCTTTTGCCTCGATGGCACCCGCCGAAAGGAGGCGCTTTGGCGATCTATCACCTTCACGCCCAGGTGATCTCTCGCAAAGCTGGAAGATCGGCGGTCGCGTGCGCGGCCTACCGCGCAGGGGAGAAGATCCAAGACGAGCGCACCGGGGAGCAATTCGACTACACCCGAAAGCGCGGGGTCCAGGAAAGTATGATCCTGGCCCCCGAGGACGCCCCCGAGTGGGCCAGGGACCGGGCGCAGCTGTGGAACCAGGTAGAGGCCGCCGAGGTACGCAAGGACGCCCAGCTTGCCCGGGAGATGGACATAGCTCTTCCCACAGAGCTTACACACGAACAGCGGCGCGACCTGATCAAGTCATTCGTCGAAGAGCAGTTTGTCGACCAGGGAATGGTGGCTGACGTTGCAATCCACAAAGGCGGAAAGCCAGGCGACACGAGAAACCACCACGCCCACGTGATGCTCACCATGCGGGAGATCGACCAGGAGGGATTCGGCAAGAAGGTGCGGGAGTGGAACGACTGGGGGAGGCTTGAAGGCTGGCGGGAGGAGTGGGAGAAAGCGGCCAACAGGGATCTTGAAAGGGCAGGCCATGAATCGCGAATCGACCACCGAAAGCTTGAGGCCCAGCGAGAGGAAGCGCTTGCCAGAGGGCAGGATGAGCGGGCCTTGGAGCTTACACGAGCTCCCCAGCATCACAAGGGAGTGGCAGCAACGAACCTGGAGCGCCGCGGCCTTGAGTCTGAAAAGCTTGAGCGGATCCGCAAAGCCCGCCCGGCCGAGCTCGCCCCCTACCTCGAGGCGCGCAAAGAAGGGCAAAAGCTCCTTGGAGAGCTTCGCGGCTTACAGGCGCAGCGAGAGAGAGAGCCAGAGTACCAGAGGCTCGCGGAGGCACAGCGGCAAGGGGAAGAACGGCGCAGACAGGAAGAGGAACGAAAGGCGCAGGAAGAGCGGAAGTACGAGCTCGCGCGGACCGACCGACGTTTGTATAACGCCCTTGTTGAAGGCTACAACCAGGAGGTTAGCAAAGCCGTGAAGTCTCACTACGATGAGGCCAAGAAAGCAGTCATGGAACGGCTGAAACCGATGGTGGAGAGGATCAACTACCTGGCAGCCCAATACAAGGAGGAAGGGGAAGTCCGGCAGAGCCTCGAAGCGGAGACCAAGAGGCTTTACCATAGGATCAACTTCCTTCTCGATCCCTCCCAAGCAGAAGCTCTCAAGCAAGACTTAGCAGGCATCGACGAGAGGCGGCAGCAGTACGCCACAGAACACAAGGAGCTTTGGGGTCGTCGGCAGAAAGAGCTCTCCGAGGAAAACATAACGAAAGAGGCAGAATCAATTACATCGCGGCAACACCCTGAGCTGCTTGAGCGGGGACAAAGGTTACAGCAAATATTAAACGAGTGGCAGCAGCATGATCGGGCTGAACGACAGAAGCAGTGGGAGCGAGAGCAGAAGGAACAGGATCGCGAAGATGGAGGACGGGGCGGCCTGCCCGGTCGAGGCCGTGGCGGTCCTGAGATCGAGCGATAGCGAGCGGAGAAGCTCAGGAATAGGCTGACCGGGGGGCCCCAGCGCCTCAAGGCAAACCCACTCCGCCAACACCATGGGGCTAAGTCGCTTGCGGGGGCACTCGCTTCACAGCGGAGACCTCCCGCCAGGGCGCCGCCAAAAAAGGGGAAATCTGTTTGTTTAATCTCTCTGTATTATGATATGATTTATGACAATATTTGGTAATTTGAGTGCTGAGCACGGCATCATAAAGTCATAACAGCAAGACACGGCACCCAATAGGGGGTCGCACAAATGAGAATACCCAAGATCAAACGAGTGCTCGTTCCGCTTCTTGGGCTGTTTTTTCTTGGCTTGCCGCCTTTGATTTTCGCTCAGACCCAGTCAACTGTAGCCGCCACCCAGGTCACAACTCCCCCAGCTCAAGCACCAGCCCTTTTCTCGTTGCAGTTAGCTCCTGGTGTTGATATTCCTCTTGGCGCGAGTAGTCAGGTGTTCGGCACGGGAGGGGGAGTACGGATTGGAGCAGAGTACCGTTTGCCCTCCTTTTCTCTCGTTTATATCTCAGGGGGACTGGGCTACGATTACGCCACAGCCACCGGTGGGGCCTCTCTGTCTGGTTCGGTGACTTCCCTTTCACTCGGTAGCGGCCTAAGATTCGACCTTCAGTCATGGTTGTCAGCAACCGTTGGGGTTTCCGGGGGATACTTCTTCGGCTTCCTCAACGACCTTTCCACTTCAAGTACCAACCCCTTTGTCTCGGCGAATGCGGGTGTGATTATCCTGCCCGGCCCATTGCACGCGACTGTTGGAGTTTCATACCTCGACTATTTTGGCCTGTACAACGGCCTCATCGCATCCATCGGGCTCGCGTACGACTTTGGTCCTTCCAGGACCACAACGCCTGTGAAGGTACAGCAGGCGCCTCCTGTGAAGGCCCAGCCTTTAAAAGAGCAGCCTCCCAAAGAACAGCCCCTACAGAAGCCCGCGGCTCCCCTGGAGCTCAGAGAACTGTCTTTCGATGATGTCTACCCTGTGTTTCGCTCTTACTACGACAACCATCCCCTTGGCAAAGTGGTGCTGAGCAACACCACAAAGCAGCCCATCACAGACATCAAGGTGAGCTTCCAGATCAAGGAGTTCATGTCGGACCCGAAGGACTGCCCGGCTCCCTCGGAGCTTGGGCCTGGTGAATCAAAGCCGGTGGATCTTTTTGGACTGTTCCTGCCAACCATTCTGGAGACAACGGAAAACTCAAAAACGCAGGCACGAGTGGATGTGGAGTACACCCTTGGCGGGCAGGTACAGCACCAGAGCCTGGTGCAGAGCATCCCCATCCTGAAAAGAAACGCCACCACCTGGGCAGACAACCAGAGAGCGGCGGCCTTTGTAACCACCAACGACCCTGCGGTCCTGATCTTTTCGAAGAACGTGAACAGCATGGTAAAAGGCAAGATCCAGGGTGCGATCAACCCCAACCTGCTCACTGCGATAGCTTTCTTCCAGGCTCTCCAGCTCTACGGACTGACTTACTCGCAGGATCCCATTCCCACCTACACGGCGAACAAGCAGGTGGCAGACTACATCCAGTTTCCACGCCAGACCCTGCAGTACAAGGGCGGGAAGTGCAGCGATTTCTCAGTTCTCTATTCCGCTCTCTTGGAGTCGGTGGGGATAGAGACGGCGTTCATCACGATCCCTGGGCACATCTTTATTGCTTTCTCTACCGGTGTAAGTCCCGATGAGGCACGAAAGACCTTCTCCCACGCTGATGACCTGATTTTCCGCAACGACAAGAGTTGGATTCCCGTGGAGGTGACGGAAAGCGCAGGGTTGCTGCAGGCGTGGGCGGATGGGGCCAGGGAGTGGAGAGAGAACCTCTCACGCAACCAGGCCGATTTCTATCCGCTCCATGATGCGTGGCAACTGTATGAGCCAGTCGGGCTCCCTGGAGCTGAAGTGGCCGTGAATCTTCCCCCGGCTGAGAAAGTCGTGAGCGCGTATCAAGAGGAGGAGGTCAAGTTCGTTGATCAGGAGATTTTCTCTCGGGTTGCAGCGCTTGAGAGTCAGATCACGAAGGCGCCAGATCGACGCAAACCAACCAACGAGCTAGGGGTTCTCTATGCTCGGTATGGCCAGTACGATCGCGCACAAAAAGAGTTCGATAAGCTGCTTACAAAAGAGGAATATGTCCCTGCCCTACTGAATACGGGCAACATTCTCTACCTCTGCAACCATAAGAACGAGGCCCTAACATACTACAATCGTGCCTATGCCAAGGACCCCAAGAACCCGAAGGTGCTGCTTGCGGTCGCAAGAGCGAACCATGATCTTGAGAACTACGGCACGGTCAAGGAGCTTTACAGCAGGTTAAAAGAAAGCGATCCAGACCTCGCCCTGCAGTTTGCCTACCTTGACCTAAAAGGGGAGGAAGCCACGCGGGCGGCTGACGCTGCAGGAGTGAATGGAGTTGTCGTATGGGAGGAGTGATGAAAAAAGAGGTTCGGTTTTTACCGCCTGTTCTGACGCTCCTCTTGATGATATTTGCACTGTGGGGCTGCGGGGACACATCTATGCTTACCGCGTTCAAGAACGCGGAGAACCCAACAACACCAAGCACATACAGTGTAACCTACAACGGCAACAGCAACACGAGTGGAAGCGTCCCGACGGACCCCAAAGCGTATCATCAGGGGGATACCGTCACTGTCCTCGGCAATACGGGAAACCTTGTGAAAACCGGCTACACCTCCATGGGCTGGAACACAGCGGCCAATGGCAGCGGCACCACCTACACCCAAGGCCAGACGTTCACCATGGGCACGTCAAACGTGACCCTCTACGCAGTGTGGGCTACTCCCCTCTACGTGACAAACTACGGCAGCAGTGGTTCAAACGGCATATCCGCCTACACCATCGGCTCCGGCGGTGCCCTCAGCGCCATCACCGGCACCTTCACCACCGGCTCAAGCCCGGCTGGGATCGCGATCAGCCCGAACGGCAACTACCTCTACGTGGCAAACTACGGCAGCAACACCGTCTCGGCCTACACCATCGGCTCCGGCGGGGCGCTTGCACCCATCTCCGGCACCTTCACCACCGGCTCATACCCGGGTGGGATCGCGATCAGCCCCAACGGCACCTACCTCTACGTGGCAAACGCAGGCAGCCTCACTCTATCCGCCTACACCATCGGCTCCGGCGGTGCCCTCAGCGCCATCACCGGCACCTTCACCACCGGCTCAAGCCCGCATGAGATCGCGATCAGCCCGAACGGCAACTACCTCTACGTGACAAACTACGGCAGCAGTGGTCCAAACGGCATATCCGCCTACACCATCGGCTCCGGCGGTGCCCTCACTGCCATCACCACCGGTACCTTCACCACCGGAATATACCCGAACGGGATCGCGATCAGCCCCAACGGCAACTACCTCTACGTGACAAACAGCAGCAGCAGCAGCATATCCGCCTACACCATCGGCTCTGGCGGCGCTCTCAGCCCCATCACCGGCACCTTCACCACCGGCTCAGGCCCGTACGCGATCGCGATCAGCCCCAACGGCAGCTACCTCTACGTGACAAACTACGGCAGCAGCATCATATCCGCCTACACCATCGGCTCTGGCGGTGCCCTCAGCGCCATCACCGGCACCTTCACCACCGGCTCATTCCCGGGTGGGATCGCGATCAGCCCCAAGGGCACCTACCTCTACGTGGCAAACTACGGCAGCAGCAGCATATCCGCCTACACCATCGGCTCTGGCGGCGCTCTCAGCCCCATCACCGGCACCTTCACCACCGGAACAGGCCCGTTGGGGATCGCGATCATGCCGTAAACGGAAGAAATTTCGCCTATCCTTCCGAGACCGAGGCCGCGGCGCAAGGTGCCCAGGCACCTGGATCATGGCTTTCTTGGGGGTGAACTGGAATCTTACATCGCTTGTCTATGTAGTATACATAAGTCAGCTTATGTGATATTCTCTCCCCGCAATGGCCTCCACGCCCTCAAAAAAGGCCCGCCACGCGTCTGACCTGGCCTCCGCCCTCCTGGAGGTCAAGGGCGCTGGCGCCCTCACCACTGCGGCCTACCGTACCGCCCTCAAGGCCTTTCTCGAGAGCGGTCAGGCGGTGACCGTCGATGGCTTTGCCGCTTATATACACCAGCTCCGTCGAACGCGCTCCGCAGCCACGGTCAATCAAGCACTCGCCGCCGGGCGCAAGGGCTTCCTGCAGGCGGCTGAGAGACTCGGCCTGCCCGCGCGGGAGGTGTCGCTGATCCGCGGAGCGCTGGCCGAGATCCCGGCCGTGAAGAAGGCCCCTCCCGACGTAGAGGTGGTCTCGCCGGAGGAGCGTTCGGCGCTCTTCGCCGCGCTGCCCCTACGGGTACGCTTAGTGGCCGAGACGCTCTATGTCACAGGAGCCCGTGTCTCTGAGGTCCTCACCATCAGGCGCGACCAGGTCAAGGAGAACGGCACCGTGGAGCTCAGGCTCTACGGTAAGGGCGGGAAAGAGCGCACGGGGAGGATCCCCAAGGAGCTCTACAACCGAATCCTCGAGGTGTTCCCCAGGGGCACATACCTCTTTGAGAGCCGGCAGGGGCAGCATTTCAAGAGGGAGTACATCTCGAGGGAGATCGCGCGAGCCGCGCGGCGGGTGCTTGGGAGATCTGTCTCGGCGCATGTCCTTCGTCACTCCAGGGCGACGGACTTGCTGGCAGCCACGAAAAGGATTAAGGCGGTCTCGAGGCTGCTCGGGCATTCTGACGAGGCAACCACGTTGCGGTACTATGTGCGGGACGCGTTCAGCGATGAGGACCTGTTCGGGGAGGTAAAATAACACGGCAAGGCCTCAGAAGATCGTGCCACGGCCCACCACGCGTGGCATTTTGATGTCTTCGCGGCGAGCGATCATAAAACCAGCGTTCGGCGAGTTGTCGGGCCGCCTTGCCAAATGGCGGGGACGACTTTAAGCTGACCCATCAAGCGGAGTGTGGAGGGCGATTGAAATGAAATTCGCTGACTATGACCTTGGCAACCTCAACGGCGGTGAGATCGTCGAGGTAACGTTGTCTGGGACAGCGGCAAATGTCCGCCTTGTCGACAGCTCCAACTTCCAAAGCTACAAGGAGGGCCGAAGTCACAAATACTATGGCGGCCATATGACGCAGTCGCCGGCGCGTATTCAAGTTCCACATTCAGGATACTGGCACATCGTGATCGATCTGGGCGGCTTTGCTGGCTCCCTGCGGTCGGCAGTCCAAGTGCTTCCGGGCGCCCTTCCCCCAATGTGATCGCCGCCGAAGAAGCGCTTGGCGCTTTTCGCCGCGTTGTGGCTGTCCATACGTTCTTGGAGCTGCTCGGCCACTGTCACGAGGCCACCGCGCTGCGCTACTATGTGCGAGATGCCTTCGGTTACGAGGAGTTGAATAGGCGGTAAGTCCATGAGCGAAATGCGCTTCACAATCTCGGTGCCTACTGATGGGGGCTTCTTGGGAAGGGAATGCAACTCACGCTTTTGCAGACGGTACTTCCGCGTTCACACTTCATCCATCAGGCCCAAAATGCATTGTCCATACTGTGGGATGCTGTTCTCAAATGACCAACTCCATACTCGTGGTCAGATAGAGTACATGAAAGAGGTTGGGACAGAGCAAGCAAAGGAATATGTCTATGGTGAGCTTGACAAAATGTTCTCCAAACTTGCTAACAGCACTCGCGGAAACGAGTTCATCACAATCAAGCACAACCCAATACGCTACAGGGCCAGGCCTGTGTTTCCTCGTTTTAGAGAGACCAAGGTAGATACTGAGCTCCACTGTCCAGAATGTGGATCCGTCTTCCAAGTATACGGCATTTTTGGATACTGCCCCGGTTGCAGAACAGAAAACATGATGATCTATGACGCCAATTTGGCCATTATCGAAAAGGAGATTGCTGAGTCAACGGACCAGAATAGGTCCTTACGCCACGCCTACGATGATCTTGTGAGCACATTCGAACAGCACTGTCAAAAGAAAGCTCCGCAGACGGCTGACAGACCCCGCTCGTTCCAGGAGATTTTCGCTGTCAGGCAGTTCTTCAAGGAACACAGGAACATCGATATCCTTGATCGCCTAACCGAAGATCAACTCCTTTGCGTAAGACGTGTATTCCAAAAAAGGCATGCCTATCAGCATGCAGAAGGCAAAATCACCGAACAATATGTGAGAAAGATACCTGAAGACGCAGGCCTGTTTGGAACCCAGGCATCGCTGTCAATTGAAGAGTTCAAGCAGGCAGCCCTTATCCTGAAAGACGTCCTGATGAGACTCTATCAGCCATAAGATTGGGTTATATCTCACCCCGCCACGCGCACGTATCTTTGACAAAACCTAACCGCTTGGTTTATTGTTATGGTATGGGAAAGGTCGCAAAGACTTCGAGAAAAGCCGGGGCGCTTAATCCCCGTGACGTCCCCAACCGCGAAACGCGCGAGGCCATGGCTGAACTTGAGCGCGGCGAGGGAGAGGTCTGCAAGGATGTTGACGACCTTCTGAAGAAGCTGAAGTCATAGTTTCCGGGCGTGGCATACACCCCGGTTTTCTCTCCGAGATTCAAACGCGATTATAAAAAGCTTCAAACATCAAGTCGGGCTATCTCTGCCACCGACCAAGTGATCCGTCTGCTTGTGGCCGGTTTCCGCATCCCCCCGAAGCACAGGGACCATGCACTCAAGGGCGAGTGGAACTCCTACAGGGAATGCCACATATTGCCGGACCTGCTTCTCATCTACAAAATCCAAGGCAGCCAGCTTAGCCTTGTGCGTCTCGGAAGCCACGCGGAGCTTTTCGAGTAATCCCAGGGCAAGGAGGATTACGTGCTCTTTCGGTGCTCTGCTTTCATCGCAACAAGCGTAGATGGCTTTATTGCACGAGACGACGGCGCGCTGGACTGGTTGGTCCCCGAATCATCCAACCCAAGCGAAGACTATGGCTATTCCTCGTTCATGAGTTCGATTGACGTCGTTGTGCTGGGCAGGGCAACATTTGAAACTGTTCTGTCTTTCGGCAGCTGGCCCTACGGCGACAAGCGAGTCGTTGTGCTCAGCAGGAGCGCAGTCACCATACCAAAGCGTGTAGGATCTAAAGTCAATGCTTCTTCTCTGTCACCACGAGAACTGAGCTCTCAACTTGCCGAGGAGGGCTTGCGTCACGCGTACATTGACGGTGGAAAAACTATTCAAAGCTTCATTGAACAGAATCTTATCAATGAACTTACTTTGACCCAAATTCCTGTGCTCATCGGTACCGGCATTCGGCTATTTGGGGCAGTACCAAAGGATGTACACCTGGAATTGGTCGAGGTGAAGCAATTCTCGAACGGCTACGTACAAAGCAGGTACCGGATAAAAATGAGCAATTCATAGACGCAGGTGACACTGTTCCTCAAACGAGGAGGCATCATCTGGGGAGCTCGCCGCCCTGCTGTTGGGACAGCAGCGAGTGAAGGAGGTCTGATGTGGACGTCAGCCTAATTCAGCGCAAGATAGTCAAGCTCACCGAAGATTTTAGCCGGGAGCTTGGACTCGAGCTCTGGGATTCTCAACTGCTTCTCGAGGTGTCCGATATCATTCGTCCCGTAAACACCATGGACGGGTTGAGATCCAGAATCCTCGATCTTGGAAACCTGCTAGATCACTTCAACAGAGCCGCATTTAATGCACACGTGAGGGTTGCTGCTTCAACCAAAAGCCTCAATAGCCTAATCGCTGTTCTCAAGTTCACATTTCCAGATAACCAGCCACAGATCGAACATGATGTTGAGCGCCCTTTGCGCTACATCAGGGTCTTGCGCAATTACTTCGCGCACGGGAAAACACGCGACAATGCGAAGGCACTAGAGTTCTTCGATCTACCTGATCCAATCACCGATCCCACCATCGCGTGGGAGAAAGTACTTTTCCGATTTTCGGAATGCCTCGACCAAATCCAGGGCCTGCTTTCAGTGCGACGCGGGGCTGACCGCTCGGCCGACCGGTATGTTGAGGCCTCAATGCAGGATCTAGTGGATATCCTATTGAACAGGGAACCAGAGCTTCTGCAATCCGCTCCGGTTCGCTCTCTTCTCCGCGAAGTCATCGCTCACGGTTCCATTCGGGACACTGAGTTAGCTGCGACCCACAACTTGACCGTCGACCAACTGCGCAGACTTCTATTCCCCCTCACCAACGGCCTGCTCATTGTCAGACCTTTCGATCGGAACACGACGACGATCAGCGTTGTGCCCCAGGTGGCCGGCTTGCTCGCCGAGAGGGGGCCTCGATGAGAACTAAGTTTCTTGACGTCAAGGACACGGGTACGCTTTATCACTGTCTGCTGCTTCAGTTCGAGCCTGCAGATCGCTTTTTTTCCGAGTCTGCCGGGTTCGCCGCGGGACTCAAAATAGTTCTGCTTTTCTCTCGAGGTGCCGTCTCATGTCTGTCCGGCTACGAGTTTCGTGATAGCCATGGCGGCACAATAGAGGAGTTAGAATGTCCGTTCCCCATTAACGGGACAACCACCTCCTTCAAGGAGATTGTCCACTTCGTCGATGACGTTACCACACTGCCAGATGTAGTTGATATTGAGGCTTTCCGACGAGCAAGGATCCCTCTCTTGCGCAGACACTTCGTGCCGGACTCTGTGCGCGACATACTTCTAGACCAGGAATCGGCCCAACTCCGCAAGGTTCTCTACCGGTGGGGCGCCTGGGCGGCTCATGTGGCCGTCGTGGACATCGCCACAAAGTCGGTTCTGGTTGATCTATCAAGTACAGCCCTTGAACCTCTTGTTGCAGAATACCTCTGGATTCCTCTCGCGGAAGCTCGACCCGATGAGCTGCGCGACGTGACCTTGTGTCCATTCCGTTATGAGCTTCTCTAAGAGGCACGTGATCGGCCTCGCCATGGCGCGCAAGCTCGGCGAGGTTCTTGGCGTGGATTATCGGAAATTTCTCGAATAGGTGCCCCGTAGGGGTTGCCTACCAGGGGTGACTACACCAAACGTCAAAAATAGTACGCTTAGCTTTCTTTGCCAGACCAGCGTATTGAACTGGTGACGATAGTTCGGACATTCGTCTCGAGCCGCGAGCAAACGAACGTTCTGTAGCGATCTCAGACGCTATTTCTCAGCTCGGTCGTACACCAAGTATGACGGATCTTTCTGGTCAATCTTGGCCGGAAAGGCACTGGGAGTATAAGTATCTCGACTTGCATATACGGACTCCCGAACTGTTGCGGATTTGCTCAACTTGTAGAGAAAATGGGGCACTTCCGGTTTCTTGCCATCCTCCCAGTCCCAGACGCCCTTGTATGTCTTGTACCAGATATTGCCCTCTGAATCAGTCCACTTGCTTGTAATTGTCTCTGCTCCTACAAAGTATTGTGCAACGTCGTCAACGAAACGGAAAGCGTGGTATCCGTTGGAATCGATGACCTCCTTTTGCGCTTGGACGTCGTCACGCGCGTAGTGTCCGCTGTAGCTCTTGTTTATCCATGTTCCGTACAGTTCCTCATTTACCTTTGGCGTGTATTTCGCCGGCCCGCAGCCTCCAAGAAGTACCAAGACCAAGAAGCACAATAAAGTGCCAAGAATCATCACACGCGTTTTCATACACTTCCTCCTTCGAGCTTTTCGTCGGTCGGGTGTCAGGCGAGTCCCAAGGCAGGTCGACGAGAAGCGGACAGTTTGTTTACTCAATCGTACACCCGTGATTGTCGGCGTCAAGGAAAAAAGCCTCTTCTTTCCAGGAATGACTACATCTCTCGGACACTTGTCTCAGGCCGTGCGCAAACGAACGTTTCTGCAACGATCGTCAGACGGGACTAAAGCCCAGCAAATTCGAGTTGCAAAAACGTATTGCAATCGCGGATTCAAGAAGTAAGTGCAACAAAGGAGCGATCAAAAAGGAGAGCTGTGGTACTGGTAGACATCCAGTTTCCTGCCAGAAAGGGGATGCCACGTGAGTTACCATCAGCTCTCTGAACACGAACGCTACACCACAACCAGTCTACTGATAA
>Ga0187882_1003676_pt1 | contig 12975 bp, 9 predicted proteins | sample June2016WEW_19_1_3_FD_132991 | JGI IMG/M metagenome (GOLD analysis project Ga0187882, IMG submission 132991) | Peatland microbial communities from SPRUCE experiment site at the Marcell Experimental Forest, Minnesota, USA - June2016WEW_19_150 | ecosystem: Environmental > Terrestrial > Soil >...
GCCCTACCTCTTCAACTACATCGCGGTCGAAATCCTCGGCACCATTTACGAGCGTTTCCTCGGCAAGATCGTCCGCCCGCAGGGGCGCGGCGTGACCATCGAGGAAAAACCCGAGGTCCGCAAAGCGCGTGGCGTCTATTACACCCCGCGCTACGTTGTCGAATACATCGTGGGCCAGACCGTGGGCAAGCTGCTCGCGCGCCGCAAACCCGAGGACGCCCTCAAGCTCCGCATCCTCGACCCCGCGTGCGGCTCCGGCAGCTTCCTCATCCGCGCCTTCGAGCAAGTCTGCGAGCACTGCCAGCAATGGCTCACCGACCACGCGGACCAGCGCAAGAAAGACTGGTGCTGGCTGGACGAGAAGGAAAACGCTCTCCATCTCACCACCAAGGCCAAGCGCCGCATCCTGCGCGAAACCATCCACGGCGTGGACCTCGACCCGCAGGCCGTGGAGGTCACGCAACTCTCGCTCTACCTCAAGATGCTGGAGAGCGAGAACCGCGCCACCCTGGCCCGCGAGCGCGATCTCTTCGCCAACGAGGAAGCCCTCCTGCCTCCGCTCGAAAACAACATCAAATGCGGCAACTCGCTCATCGCCCAAGACTTCTCGATGATGCCCGACGACCTCGTGCGCGTGCGCGCCCTCGACTGGCCGGTGCAATTCGCGCCCATCATGAAAGCCGGCGGCTTCGACGCGGTCATTGGGAATCCGCCCTACATCCAGCTTTCAATGGAAGAATTCCGTGACGACCAAGTGAATTCCTATTTGAAAGAAAGCTTTGGCATGTCGGGTGGTCGATTGAACACGTTCATCCTTTTCATCGAAAAGGCTCGTTGTCTCACCAGAATTGGAGGGGAATTTGGATTCATCGTTCCGAACACGTTACTCACCCAAGACTATTATCAGGAGGCGCGGCAGCGGCTGGTTCAGAACACGTGGATTCAATTTCTGGTGTCTCCACAGGAGCAGGTTTTCACCGACGCGGTCGTCGAAAACATCATCTTGATTGCTCAGCCCACGACGGCGCGAGCCAAGAACGCGCAGTTCGAATCCCTTTTCGCCAATCTCTCGGAGCTTGGACTGGATTCAGTCCAGACAGTCCGGCAAAACGACTTTGCCACAAACTTCCGGACTTCCTTCATCGTGCCAGCCGACCCGGCACTTGCCGCGCTCAAAACAAAGCTGAACAGCCAACGGCTCAAGTTCGGTACACTGCTAAACATCAACCAGGCCATCGCGCTGAAACACGACCGCGCAGCCTGTCTCACCGACAAACCAACCTCGCCTAAGCATCACGAGATTCTTGATGGACGGCACATTGGCAGATACTTCACCGGCGACTCGCCAAACTACTTCAAATTCGACATCGCCAAGATTCACAGTTGCAAGCGTGAGGATATTTTTCTCGCGCCCCAGAAGATTCTGATGCGGCGCGTCGGAGACAGCCTGATCGGCACGCTGGACGAGAAGCAGAAGTTCGCGCTGAACACGTTAGTTGTGATGACGCCGCTGGAGAAGTGCGGCTACGCCTTGAAGTTCATACTCGGGCTGTTCAACTCCCGACTGATGAACTTCTTCTACACCCGCTTCCTGAAGTCCACGAAGAAGGTCTTCAGCGAGATTCAGGCACGGCAGGTGGCACAATTGCCCGTTCCGGAACTTGACCTGACGAAATCCGCCGACAAAGCACGGCACGACAAGCTGATGGGCCTTGTGGACAAGATGCTGGCGTTGACGCCCAAGCTACGCGCGGCCAAAACGGACGCGGAGCGGGAAACCTTGCAGAACGCGGTCACTGCCACCGACCAGCACATTGACGCGCTGGTCTATGAACTTTACGGCCTGACCGAGGACGAAATCAAACTGGTGGCGCCCAGAGAGCGACAAGTGCGAACAGGAGCTATCCCCAAGGTGGAGGGAAGACCGGGGGGGGAGGCGTCTTGGAGTGTCCATCCTTCAATTTCATCGGGGCACAGTCCATCTTCAAGCAAAAAACAACTGAGTTCTCCCGAATGCAACAAATCTGTCCTGCACCCTTACGACCGGCGTTACCAGGGCAGGCTTCAGTTTTTGCTTCCTGAAACCTAGACCGCGAACCCTGCGCGCCTGCGCTCAAAGTCAGCGGTATTCGGAAGCCGGCATACGCTCGGACTGGCGCGACAAGGTTCCGGGTCTAAGGAGCCTGACACTCCCCTGAGCGCCGCCAGCGTAGCCGAGGGAAAGCGGGGCGATTTTCCTCACGGTCCGTGAGGGACGGCCGCCGTGGTCCCTCAATTATCTCGAAAGCCCTTTCTGGCCTTGCCGTTGCTCTCCAGACCCCCTTTCCCGATGCGTCTAAAGCAAGAGAATCAGTAGCAAATAAACCAGGCCAGAGAAGCACGGCGCCGTCCCGCCGCGGCGGGACCGCAACCTGGCGGAATACTGCATTGGCCACATTGGCTGCATTGGCCAGCCTCCTCTCCTCTGCTAAACAAGGCCGTTGAAGTGGATTTCGCCGCCTTCTTGGGGCAGCCGGCTCCAGGAAGTTCCGGGCCGGGGGATGCCCAAGCCGGGGATTCGATTTCGGCCAGGGATCGTTCGCCCAGGCGAGTCCCACCTCGGCGTCCATAAACTGGGTTATGGACGATTGACCTTGCCAGGGAAGGGGTGTCAACGGGCGAAATGATTGGTCGTGAAAGGGGGTTGACGCCACGGCGGGAATGAACACCATTGGAGGAGCGGCTTCGTCGAAGGAGGAAAATACCATCGAGGATTTGAGCTTGCCGGGAAAGTGGTTTGATTTAATGTAGTGGTATGATTGTCGAAATCCCTGAGTCGATTGCGCAGTTCCTGCCGCGAGACCCGAACCGGCGGGCTCGCAGTGTTTTGGAGGGGATTGTCATCGGCGCATACACTGAGGGTTTAATTTCTCGTGGACGGGCTTTTGAACTCCTGGGGCTGAATCATTGGACGGGCGAGGATTTTTTCCGTCGGCGCGGGGTTTTCTTGAATTACGACCTGGAGGAATTTAGGCAGGATATAGGGGCGTAACGTATGGCGGTTGTTGTTTCCGACACGACGCCTCTTCACTACCTGATTCTGGCGGGCCGGGAATCTATTCTGGAAAAGCTCTACGGGAAGCTTTTCATACCCCCAGGAGTGCTGGCGGAGTTGGCGCATGCCTCAGCACCAGTTCAGCTCTCGAACTGGGCCGCCGATCCTCCAGCGTGGGTGACCGTGGCAACCCCCAGGACGGTCCCGGGGCGATACGACGGGTTGGATTTCGGCGAACGGCAGGCGCTGGCCTTGGCGGTGGAAATCAAGGCGGACCTGGTCTTGCTGGACGACAAGGTGGCGCGGCGGGTCGCGCAACGTGAACTGATGAAGGTGAAAGGCACCCTGGGAATCGTGGCGGACGCGGCCAAGGCAAATCTTTTGGATTTCGTTGAGACGGTGGAAGCGCTGCAACGCACGAGTATGCACCTCGATCAGGAATTCGTTCGTGAAATCGTCGAGGAGTATAAGCGTTCAAAGAACCAAGAGCGGACCAAATAGACAGCGCCGTCGTGCATTCTGATCCGCTTGATTTCATCGAGAGTCTTCAGACGCGATACGCCGGACCTGGAACTGCCATTCGGGAACTGCCATTCGGGTCGCATCTATACTTTTCTACATTTGCTTTTGAACTGTGGCTATTTTCTGACGCAATTCCGGGGTTCGTTCCATTCGCCGGCCGAAGCGGCTCGGCGCCTGGGCTACGGCCGCATACTCCATTCCCCCGGCCAGCCGGCCGGGCTCAGCCAACGACAGTGAGCGCCGCCAGCGTAGTTGAGGGAAAGCGAGGCGATTTTCCTCACGGTTCGTGAGGGACGGCCGCCGTGGTCCCTCAATTATCTCGAAAGCCTTTTCTGGCCTTGCCGTTGCTGTCCGGACCCCCTTTCCCGATGGGTCTAAAGCAAGAGAATTGGTAGCAAATAAACCAGGCCAGAGAAGCACAGCGGCGTCCCGCCGCGGCGGGACCGCAACCTGGCGGAATACTGCATTGGCCAGATTGGCTGGATTGGCCACACTGGCTGGATTGGCCGCATTGGCCCCATCGGCTGCATTGGCGTGCTGCATTGGCTACATTGGCTGGATTGGCCACATTGGCCATTTTTTCCAAAAAACTGGCCGGGCCGCGGCTTCGGCCTTTGTCCCGCCCATAGCAGGGCGGTGATGTTTGTTCGGCCCATGACCTGGGGCTCGGCGCCGTGCGCCTCACCCCAGGCTGTCACATCGCGGGCTTTCAGCCCGCAAGGCCGGCGGTTTCGTGAGGACAGCGCTAAACCATTGGATCAACGTTTTGCGTGGGATTCAATGGACGCGTCTTGGCGTGCGCGAGCCACAATCATTAAAATTCAAGACGTTTTCCGCCATTCCCAAACACTTTGGCATACACGCGGCGAATGGCCTGCCGGCACTCGGCCAGGGCGGCGCGGAAGGCCGCAGGCGTGTCGAAGCCGCAACGGACGGAGACCCGGTAATAGGGCGCGGGGTCATCGGGCAAGACCGTTTCCCCCTCGTAGCTCCACCGCCGCAGGATGCCCTCCACGCGCCGCAACCGGCGGTAGTTTTCGATGAGCAGGTCTGCCTCCGGCAAGGCGCCGGCGGCCCGGCCGCGTTCCAGGGCCAGCAGGGTATTGGCTTCCTGCCAGCCGTTTTCCAAACACAACGTCTGCGCGATGAACTCCGCGTCCATCAACCCGCCGGTTCCGGTCTTAATGGCCAATTCGTCTTGGCCGGGGGGCGTCCGCTCCTTCTGGATGCGCAGCCGCATCCGATGAATCGTCTGTTTCCAATCGGGCGTGTAAGCCGCCAGCGGGAGGCTGGGCTGCGGGAAATTCGTGAGGGCGGCGGCGAGTTGCTGGAATTGCGCGCCCAGTTTCAAATCCCCCGCCACCGGCCGGGCGCGGGTGAGGGCCTGGATTTCCCAGAGCTGGGCCCGCTGGCGGTAATAATCCTCGTAGGCCGCCAGCGTGTTGACCAGCAGTCCTTTCTCGCCGTCCGGCCGCAGGCGCGCGTCGGTATGGAACACCACGCCCTGCTCGGTGCGGCTGGAGAGCAGGTCGCTCACCGCCAGGGCGAGCTGCGCCAGCTTGGTCAGGTTCTTCGCCTTCGCTCCGGCCACGAAAACGATGTCCAGGTCCGAGCCGTAGTCGATCTCCGCGCCGCCGAGTTTGCCCAGGCCGATGACGGCCAAGGGCGGGGTCTTGAGTTTGTGGCGGCGCAGGACGACCTCCAGCGCGTATTGCAGGCAGGCCTCGGCCAGGGCGGAGAGTTCGCTCAGGTATTGCTCGAAGTCGACCAGGCCCAGGATGTCGCGCAGGCCAATGCGCATCAGTTCGGCCTGATGATAGCGCCGCAGCCACAGGTGCTGGTCCGCATCCCCCAGCCCGTGGCGCAGGTCGCGCAGCGTCTCCTGGGCGGCCTTGCGCTGGCGCAACCGCCCGCTGGTGACCAGGTCATCCACCAGGTCCGGCGTGCGGATGGCCAGTTCCGCCAGGAACTCCGAGCGGTCAAACAGCCGCAGCAGCAGGTCGAAAATGGCCGGGTTGCTGTTCCACAACTCGAAGAGCGTCGCCCTGGCGCCGTAGGCGCTGATAAAACTGTCCAGCCGCGTCACCACCCGGTCCGGGTCCGAAAGCCTCGGCCCCTCCCCGCCCGCCTGCCGCCCTGCCCCCGACGGTGCTCCCTGGTCCCCGGTCCGGGGCCCGTGGCCCGTGCTCTTTCCGCCCGCCAGGCCCAAGAGCCTGGGCAACAACTGGTAGGCCAGTTCGCTCGTGCGCGGCGAAACATGGACATAGCCCGGCCCCTCGACGAATTCCCGCAGCACCCGGAAGGCCTTGTCCACGTCCCGAAACGAATGTTCCGCCAGGAATCTTTTCCACTCCCCTTCGGCCCCGGCGAACTGGCGCGGGAAGGGCCAGGCCGCCGCCGCGGCGGGGGCTTCGGCCCTGAGCAATTTCTCGAAGGTCCGGCGCACGTTGGCCCTATGCGCGCGGTGCGCCGCTTCAAACTCCTGGAGCGTGCCCAGGCCCATCAGGCGCGCCAGCCGTTCCAGGGCCTGGCGGGCGGCGGGCAGGGTGTGGGTCTGGAGGTTGTTTTCCATCTGCAGCCGATGCTCGACGTTGCGGAGGAAGCGGTAGGCCTCCGCCAGGGCGCGCGCCTCGGCGCCGGACAGGTGCTCGTATTGGGCCAGCTTGGCCAGGCAGGGCAGGGTTTGGGAGCCTTGCAGGAACGGCTGCCGGCCGGCGTGCAAGAGTTGCTGCGCTTGGACCACAAACTCGATCTCCCGAATGCCCCCGCGCCCCAGTTTCACATTCCGCTCCAATTCCCCGGCCTTGACCACCTCGCTCTCGATGCGGTCCTTCACCGCGGCCACCTCCCGCAGCACGCTTTGGTTGACCGAGCGCGGGTAGCGGAACGGCTGAATCATCTCCAGGAATTCCGCCCCCAGGGCCTCGTCGCCGGCCACGACGCGGGCTTTGCCCAACATCATGCGTTCCCAGGTCTGGCCCCACTGGGCGTAATAATTCTCGAAACTGCCCAGCGAACGGCTCAGCGGCCCCGCATCCCCTTCCGGCCGCAGGCGCAAGTCGATGCGATAGAGCGTCCCGTCCGCCGTCAGGCGCGACACCTCCGCGATGAAGGCCTCCGCCAGGCGATTGAAGAACTGGTGATTGGTCAGCAGCGCGCGCGGCGCTTTGGTCTTGCCCGGCGGCTCTTTGAAGACGCTGCCCTCTTCGCTATAAACAAAAATGACATCCACGTCGGAGCTGTAGTTCAACTCCTGCCCGCCCAGCTTGCCCAGGCCCAGGACGCAGCCGGCGGTCGGCCGCCAGCGCCCGGCGGCATCCTGATGATATGGGCGGCCAGCGCGCTGGGCCAGTTGGCGGTGGCAAATCTGCCAGACGCTCGCCAGGCAGACATCCGCCAAATCGGAAAGTTCCCGGGTGATTTCAGCCACGTTGCCCAGCCGCGCCAAGTCGCGCACGCCGATGCGCAGCAACTCGCGTTGCTTGAACTCCCGCACGCCCTTGAGCGCCCGCTCGTAATCCCGCCCCTCGACCAGCGGTTCCAGCCAACTGGCCGCCTCATTGTGCAGACCCTGTTTGCGGCGCGGGTACTTGAGCGCCCCAGCCTCGACCGCCCCCAGCCATTCGGGCCGCGCCACCAACAGGGCGCTCAGGGCCTCGGAACCGCTGAACAGGGCCGCGACAATCCGGGCCTGCTCGGCGGAAGCCCCCGTCAGCGCCGGCCCGGCGCTGGTGGCCCCAAGCAAATCAAGATAGCGCCTCGCCCGTTGCGGGTCCGCAGCGGCCTTGATGGCCTTCGTCCAAACCGAATCTTTCATCGTCTCGACGGGATTTAATTCCAACGAGCGTTCCAGGTGACACGCAGTATTAGCGAGGCCGCGCCTCAGACCAGCTCTGGCATCGAGTCCCGATTCGGAATCGGGATTCATTGAGCATTGAGTATTACTTATTGGTCATTGAGTCCGCAGCGGGCACGCAAGTTTTCGGCTTGGCCTTCGCTGTGGAAACCGATTTTCCGAGTCCCGATTCCGAATCGGGATTGCAATCGTAGCGAAACTTGACCTGATGACAACGAGTTTTGCCGGTCAAGAACTCTAGGGCACCGGGCGGCTAGGGCAGCGCCAGGACGCGATACCAGCGTTGCGCGTCGGAGGGAGCAAGGTCGGTGGCCTGCATGGTGCCGTTGGTCGCCAGGCTCGGAGCGCCCAGGTTGGTCCAATTGGTTTGCGCCAGGCCGGTCTTGTATTGCACTTGATAGCTTTGCGTCGCCACTGCGGTCCAGGTCAAGGTCACGCGGCCGGTGGCGGCCGTGATGGACTGGATGAGGGGCGGCATGGGAACGCTGACTCGAAAGATGACCCCGTTAGTGTAGGCGCCGCCGGTGGTGGCGGTGCCATAGAAGTTGCCATCGCTGCCTTGGACCAAACCGCCCGTCGGGACGCTGCCATCGATGTCGCCGGCAAAAGAGTGCAGGATGGTGAGGGTGCCGTTGGTGGTCACTCGGAATACGGTGCCGAGGTTATTCGCGCCCCCGACGTAAGTGGTGCCATAGAAATTGCCGTCTGAACCCTGCGTCAGCCCGGCGTAAGGATTGGCCCCGTCGCTCCCGACAAAGGTGTGCAGCTTGGTAAACCCGCCGTCCGCGGCGACCCGGAAGATCGTGCCATAGCCGTAGAATTGCCGGCCGCCGCTGAAGGTAGTGCCGTAGAAATTGCCGTCGTTGCCCTGCACCAGCCCCGCATAAGGCCAGCCGCCGTCCAGCACGCCCGTAAAGGCGTAGAGCGTGTTCAAAGTGCCATTGGTGGACAGTGCGAAGATCGTTCCGTAACCCAGGCTGTAAGGGCTGGAGTTCAAGTACGGGCCGCCCCACACCGTGGTGCCGTAGAAATTGCCATCGCGGCCCTGCACCAGGGCGGCGGCGCGAGTGCCGTTGGTGGCACGGAAGAGCACCAACGCGCTCAGTTCGCCATTGGTAGTGACCCGGAAGATCGAGCCATAGCCCGGGCCCGGGGCCTGATAGACCACGTTGGTGAACGGCCCGCCAGCGTCCGCCGTGCCCCACAAACTCCCGTCGCTGGCCTGGAGCAAGGCCGCATCGGGATAGGCGCCGTTGGTGCCGGACAAGGAGGCCAGCAAGGCGAAACTGCCGGCGGCGGTGATTTGAAAGATTGTACCGGCATTGCTGACCCCGCCGTTGTAGGCCGTCCCATAAAAACTGCCGTCGTTGCCTTGCGCCAGCGGGGCGGACGGATTGGCGCCGTCGGCGGCGGCACTGAACGAGTAGAGGGTGGTCAACAGGCTCCCGTCGGCCGACAAGCAGAAGACCGTCCCGGCATTGTGCGCCCCGCCCAGCACGGTCGTGCCGTAAAAATTGCCGTCCCGGCCCTGGATCAAGCCGCCTTTGGGACTTGCCCCATTGGTCCCGTTGAAGGTGACCAGCGTGGAGAAGGTGACAGAACCACGAGCGCAAGGCGCCAACAGGCAAAGCGCCAGCAGACCCGCAGTCCATCTGAAATTGCCGAGCAGTTCCATCGTGAAACGCGCAAACTCTCACCGAGAGTAATGCACATCGCCCACAGGTTGACAGATTCGACTGGCGGGTCAAGCAAAGGGAGCATTTCACTTTTCTGGCTGGTCCCCCCTAACCTTAATCCTAATCCTAATCTCCGTCGTCCAACCGCCAATCAGAATTGGCTTTGATTAACCCCACGCGCATCGAAACAATTCTGCATCGCCGCTCTTTCCCGGAGGCGACCACTCCCAACTCACACCGGCCCCGCCGCGGCGGGGCCACAACATCCAGCGCCGCGGCGGTCGGGCCTTGCTGCGCCCGAGGAGGGGCGCCGCCAGTGGCCCCTGAGGACCACGCGCAAAAACTCATTTTGCACCCCGCCCGGTTCATACTATGATTGCCCGTCGCCTCGGCCGGGCGACGCGCGCCCGGCCTGACTATGCTGATTCACATTTTAAAGTCGAAAATCCACCGGGCGCAGGTGACCGCGGCCAACCCGGACTATGAGGGCAGCCTGACCATCGACCGCGACCTGATGGACAAGGTCGGGTTGCTGCCTTACGAGAAGATCCTGTGCGGCAACCTGGCCAACGGCGCCCGGTTCGAGACCTACGCCATCGCCGGCGAGCGCGGCTCCGGCCAGATCGTGCTCAACGGCCCCGTGGCCCGGCTCGGCAAACCGGGCGACCGCCTCACCATCCTGAGCTTCACCGAGGCCGAGGTTGCCGAGGCCAAATTCTGGAGACCCCGCGTCATCGTCCTGGGCGAGAAGAACGCCATCATTAGCGAGGGCGGTATTTGAGTGGGTTCAGCGCGGGCGGGAGAGGCAGCCGGACACCTGCGTCATTTTCACGCAAGAGGCGTGAAAACCACGCATGGAGGCGAGGCCGAACCCCGCCGAACTGCCTGTTTTCTGGCCGAAACCCGGCTTGGCACCGACCATGCTAACTTACCCCGGCGGGCCGTCGTTGCAGGATTGCAAGGAGGGCTCAAAGAAACGTGCATGGTTGAGTTTTTCGGGCAGTCATGAGAACACTCTTGCGGAAGAGGTCGAGCGGGCTCTATTTCCAGGGCCCCGACCGGTGGACGAGCGACCCCGCCGGGGCTTTAAACTTCAAATCGATTGACCGGGCGCTGAATTTCATCCGAACCTGGCAGCTCCAGGAAGTGGAACTGGCCTTTGCCTTCAACGATCGGTTGGAGATCAAAGGCGTGCCGCCCGAACGGGTAGCGTTGAAGTATTGTGAGGAGTGAGCGGAGCCAACGCTGCCGCCTGGCGGCCAAGGCCCCGGCTGGTTCCCTCCGTCGCTTGGTTGCGGCCAGGCCGCCCGGAGGTCACTTTTTGGCCTTGGCCTTTTCCTTGGCTTCGGCCTGTTCGATCTGCTTGATGTACTTGGCCGCGTTCTTGTTAAACTCCTTCAAGCAGCCCTTGCAACAAAGCTTGATCTCCCGCCCCTTGTACTCGAACACATACGGGTCGCCCATCGCGCCCAGTTTGCCCCCGGAGACCGGGCAGGTCTTCAAGATGTAAGGTTTGGGTTTGGGTTTGGTTTGGGCGTTTTGCTCGCCCGCCAGCCCCGCAAAGGGGCCGGCCAGGACCGACATGGCCAACAGGATAGCCGCCAGGTTCTTGAGTTGTTTCATAGTCGTGCGTTCGTCGCGCCCATTATACGTCAAATCCCGGGAAATCCCTCAAGCTTTTGTTGGCGCTCACCGGCGCCCGCCTGCGCGCGCACGACTTCCATCATGGCCACCAGGTTCTCCGGGGGAACATCACGCGGCACATCGTGCGCGGGGGCGAAGATGTAGCCCCCCTCCCGCCCGGCCTCCAGCAAGCGGCGCGTCTGTTCGCGCACCTCCGCCGCGCTGCCGAAGGGCAACGTCCGCTGGATGCTCAGGCCGCCATGGAAAGCCAGCGACCCCCGGCGGCGCCGCAGTTCCCCGAACACGTCCATCACTTCGGGCTGAAAGGGATTAAACAAGTTCAGGCCAATCTCCACCAGGTCATCGAAGAGCTCCTGCACCTTGCCGCAGGAATGCAAGGAAATGAACCTGCCCGCCGCCCGCACCGGGGCAAACAGTTGGGCCAGGCGCGGCTTGATGAACCGGCGCCAGTTCGGCGCGCCCATGAGCAGCCCCGTCTGCATGCCGTAGTCGTCGCCGAAGTGGACGCAATCCACGCCCAGGGCCAGGGCCTTGCGCACCAGGGCCAGGTGATGGACAACGATGCCATCGAGAAGCTGCTCGAAGAAGTCGGGGCGTTCGAGCATGTCCATCAGCAGGTCCGCCATGCCCCGCAAGGCCCAGGCCCGCTCGAACAAACACATGCCCAGGCTGTAACGGGTGAAGAGCCCTCGGTGGGCGGCGATTTGTTCGGCCAGTCCCTCGTAGAGGGCGTCGTCAGCGGCATCCGGGAAGCGATAATGGTCCAGGTCCGCCGGCGCGCGGAGCGGCCAATCCGAAGGCGTGCCGATGTCTTTATCCACGCGCCGGTCCCAGATGACGCCGTATTTGTCCCGCACCTGGCCGTCCGGGAGCGGGTCCGTGCTCCGCAGCTTGCAGCGCACGTCGAAAATATGGTTGTCCAAAAAGGGGTCCAGGTCGTCCGTCCCCAGGAACCGCTTTAGCCGCGCGGCGCAATCGAGCGTCAGCCGCACGTGCCAGGGCACGTAGGCGGGCGGCCGGAAACGCAGGGCCGCAATCACCACTTGCCGCTTGTCCAGGTTATTTGCCATACAGAGGCAACCGAGGCCCAGCCCGCATATCTCTTGGCGCTGGGCTTGGCCAGCCCGACCAGCAGGGCCGGACATGGTTTTGGTTATAGCAACTGCCGCCGGTTTTGCCAGGCTTATTTCCATGGGGAAAAAGGTGGCCGAAACGGTTTGTGACGTCATCAAATCTGGATTTGACTACTAACCGTATTATCCAAGTCTGGTGATGACGGCGGGCAGCGGGGCACGCAATCGCCCAGGCGTGCCCCGCAGATTGTGAGAAGCATTAGTCAGCTTGGCCGAGGCGCGATGGAAGGCAAATCAAACTCGACCAGGGCAGCCTTTGTCTCGGCGTCGGGGAGATAAAACACCACGCCATTGTCCCAGTCACTGAACCCATCGTGGATAACGTAGCCGTTTTCCAATCGTACTCCGCAATCGTATTCCCAGCCGTAGGGCGTGACCATCGCTTTGACGGGACTATCCAGGTTTGGTTCATGAGCGGCTTCGAGGACGGGATTTAGCCCCTTTGAATTCGGATACGGGAACAACACTCCCAGCCCGGAAACCGGATCAACCACCTTGGAGTCCTGCTCCAGCGAGAACCGCAGACCGGATTCGAGTTCGATCACGATCGAGCGCGGTTGGAACTTCTCCGTGCGTGGCAGGTCAACATGAAAGACGCGACGGATGCGCTTCCCAAGGACATCCTCTCTTGTGATGGGCTTCCTTCGCTCGCTCGTTGTGCTACTTGAACTCATGGCGCCGCAGCAGCCCGACGACGGCCATTGGCACTGCACCGGCGCAGTCCTACCCCGGCCTGCCCGCCGCCGCAGCACACCAACAGTCGATTGCCGATATCGTTGCAGTCATGTAAAGAGGATAGCTCGGAGCGGACCTGCCGTCAATCCGGGAAGGCCATCAGCAGCAATTTCGGAAGTCACCTTGCGATCGTTCTGAACCTTGCCGAAGGCAACGGAAAGTTCACTTCACCCGATCGTTGCCGATTTTTTGACATTTCGCGCGGGTCGGCTTTGGAGTGTGCCGCGGCGCTGGATGTTCTGGTCCCGCGGGGCGGGACCGGTGTGAGTTGGGTGTGGTCGCCTCCGGGAAAGAGCGGCTACGCAGAATTGTTTCGATGCTCGTGGGGTTAATCAAAGCCAATTCTGATTGGCGGTTGCACGACGGAGATCAGGA
>Ga0187882_1003695_pt1 | contig 12929 bp, 12 predicted proteins | sample June2016WEW_19_1_3_FD_132991 | JGI IMG/M metagenome (GOLD analysis project Ga0187882, IMG submission 132991) | Peatland microbial communities from SPRUCE experiment site at the Marcell Experimental Forest, Minnesota, USA - June2016WEW_19_150 | ecosystem: Environmental > Terrestrial > Soil >...
ACAGCGTCTTCGAACATTTCAGCAAAGTCAGTGAGTTTGCCGACCACTGGTGGAGCTATGAGCAGTACCTGAGGCGCGTTTCCTTTTGGCCCGGCCGCGCTCCGCTGTGTAATGTCAACCAGAGCACCAGTGGCTGCCGAGATATCGTAGGCGGAGACGGAAAACCGTTCCTTCAGATCATTAGTGCCCAGCATGATCGTTACCAGGTTGATGGGCATGTGAGACCATAAGCATGGCAAAAGGTAGGTCTTGCCATTCCGCCACTCCTCGATTGGATCATCCCAGGCGGTCGTTCGACCGTTCAGACCTTCCTCGATGACACGATAGGGCGCAGCAAGCTCTTCTGCGAGCACCCCTGTCCACCGTTCCTTGGTGGGATACCTGTCCTGCGTGGCTGGGTTGAAGCCCCAAGTGTTCGAGTCGCCGTAACAGAGGACGGTTTTCAAGGATTCTTCCATTCCGCTCGACCTTCGAGAAGAACTTCGTTTGAAGTGCCTAATAGACCGTGGCACATATTCAAGGTTCATTCTCCGCAAAGGTTCGCATGAAATCCACAACTCTCTGGAGTTTCTTGGCGTCCACGGTCTCAGCCTGTTCGAGCCTTTCTGCTAGTACGGCCATCGCGCCAACAACTTTCTGAATGAAATGATGCTCTTCCTCAAGGATCTCCGTCGGTATCTTGGCGCTCGGGCTCGTTTTCATGATGGAACGTCCTGCTTCTCGCGTCACGGTTCGGTGGAGGGTCCTTAAGGTGTTTGTTCGGTGCCAGGCCGCTCCATTCTAATCAATTTGAACCCTTGATTCTGTGGGTGGTGGGCGAGACTGGAAACGGGGACTGACGGGTTAGGTGGAAGAGCCATACCTGCGAACCCCTCTTTTTTGCGAACAAAGCTGGCTAGTGCTGTCAGTGTCTGTCAATCGCCTCATACCCAGACGGAAGCGCTGATCCGAACCCAGGCTACTGGAGTGGCTTTCAGATGGGATAGGGGAGCTCTAGCCTTGGTAGGATCGGGATAATGGACAAGCGGGCTACGGGATATGGACCCCCATCTCGGGATAACGAGGATAACGAGTATCGTATGCCAATAGTGGATATTGTTGCTGGATATTCTTCAAACTCGTCCTACGAGGCACATTCGGATACTGTACCCACCGCATAGAATATCATAGAATATCCATGATAATATGGCCAGTAGTGCTTCTCGCTTATCCCGAATTATCCCGTATTATCCCGACTATCCTCATCCGCTGTCCTTAACTATCCCGGCCATTACCCCTCTCTCCATGGGAACGTCTCCCAAAATCGAGGAACTTGTCAAAGAACTGTCGGAACTAGGCAAGATGAAGCCTTTGTCCGCGGAGAAGCTGACCAAGGCCAAAAAGCTCATGCGACAGCTTAGAGAAGCCGGCCTCACAAACGAAGAAGTCAGTCAGCTCACAAACCAAATTTGGAGAAAGGACACGATAAAGCTGTACACCAGAGGAGCCGAGGTGAACGATCCCGCTCCGAAGAAGAGAGCGATGGAGCTGCTCGGGGAGCTTATCGATCGAGGCATGACCCTCGAAGAAGTTGAACGCGCACTTTCTGTGAGAAAAGGTCTCGAGACCCGTGAGGTGAGTGTGGACGATGTTTCGAGCTTCCTTGATGATACCAAGAAGTCAAAGATTGACATGAAAGACATACTCCGAGTATATCGGGAAACTAAGGACTCAGGACTGACCTTAGAGCAACTAACGACGTTACGGGATTATCGATCGCAACTTGAGGCAGCCGGGATAAAGACGCACGGCCTGATTACGATCTATGAGACCTCGAAGGGCTATGGTGGCTATGATAAGGTCATGGAGGCCCTCAAGACTTACGGCAGCGTAACATCTCTTACGCGAGAGGCAAATGACCTCGAGAACCGTAAGGTTCAGCTCCAGAAAAGCATCGAGAAATTAGGCGGGGACGTTGCAAGCCTAGAAGAGCGCAAGCGTAAGATACAGGACGCGCTATCCACCTACGAGAAACTCAAAAAACAAGGCCTCGACGAGAATCTCCTGGACTCGCTAAAGGCGTCATCTGAGAAGTACGGAGGAGCCAGAGGCGTCCTCGATGCAGTCAATGCATACACCACGCTCAGGGCACTACAAGAGACCGTTCAAGAGACGCAACGGAACCTGACCAATTTGGAATCCGAAACGAAGAATGCCAAGGCGGAGCACTCCCACTTAATGACTGTCATTGGAATGTCCGAAGATCTTCTGTACAAACATAACTTCAGCGTGTCCGCTATAGTTGACATTTACAACCTAGCGAAGAAGTACGGTAAACCCCCCGAGGTCCTAGGGGCCGTAACCGAGTACGGAGAAATGAAAGCCATAGAAGCAGAGAAAAAGGGACTATCGGCCGCGAGGGATGAACTCCAAAAAAGGATGGATGAGCTTCAGAGAGAAATTCAGAATCAACACGCGGTCATCGAAAGCGTCCGGGAGTTGAGTGAGAAATACGGAATAGGAGCAGACAAGATAGTCAAGATAAGAAGCCTGGCCCAGAAGCACGGTCCGCCAGGCAGTATCCTGCAAGCGCTTGACACATACGCATCGTTGAAGCAAATCGAAGAGCAGAAAGCAGAACTCGAAGCATCGATTAAAGAGCTCACCCAAAGCGAAGCCTCCCTGAAAGGAAGCATCAAGGCTCTCGAAGATAGGTTGACAACTCTGCCAGTCAAGGCTGACGAGAGCGTTCAAGGCGTCAAACTATCACTCGAGAAATTCTCGAAGCAGGTTCAGGGTCTAGGAGACACCATAGGAAATGCTTCAACACGTGTAGATAATCTGATGGCGGCGGCGCTGGCAGCTGGGAGAGACATAGCAGCCATGGAGTCGCAGGTAGCGGTCTACAAGCATGTTTCGATGCTCATAGATTTCCTAGGAAAAGGAAAAGGCGAGGAGGACGAGGTCGTGGCAGTAGCTGTCGCCACTCTTGGTCGTCTCTCCAAATGGGTTGAGGATCAGCCCAAGTATTCCAAAATAAAGCAGCAAGTCGAATCGCTAAAAGATACGATCGGGAAGCAACGGATCAATGGATAGGACCGAAGCATACGCCAACGAGCTTAACCGCCTGAAGCAAGACGCCGCAAAGTTGGTGGATGCGATCAAAGGAAAAGAGTCGGAGATTCTGGTCGAAAATGCGGTGAATTTGGCATTCGAAGAAATGAGGACAATATACATCCGGGAAGCCGAGAGTCTAATAGACGCAATCGCGCAGCGCAAAGTGCATGAAATAGAGAGCGTGGAGTCAAGACTACCTCGTAGGGGTGTGAAATTAGCCTACGCGGTATTGGCGGGCTGGCTGGCCAGCAGAGCGGAGCGGGACGATTCGCTCCGCGAACTAGCTGAAGGTGCGTCAGAAGGCTACAGCTTAGATGACACAGAGAAGACAAAGATCAGGCAGGCATATGAAATAGTGAAGGAGAGAGTCCGAGATCAGGCATTAAGCGTAAAGCCGAAGGACTTCATGAAATCCGTGAGAGGTCGCAAAGCTCTACTCGAATCCCTCAATGCCATGTTCAAGGAGGAACGTGATAGTCCCAGGTCGTGGCGGAAAGTGAGGCTGTAGCTCCCATCCATCTCAGTTCGAATAAGAAGAAGCCGCTGTACTTGCCCGCATGATCATCGTGTTGAGGAGGCTGTTGACTTTGGTGTCTTTTAGAGCGTCTGCGATGCGAATGGTCCTCGAGATAATCTTCTTTCGGACACTTGTAAAATGGTGCGGGGGGGGATTCGCGCACCAGTTTACCAGTACTGTCTACCCCATAGGTGACGGACTATTGCGCTCGATTAGCGCCAGATTCAGAGAAGAACTCATGACATTTGCCGCGCACACAATGATAGGCGATTTCAAAGGTAGTTCCCTCTTTGCGAACGACAGGATTTGAATCCCGTACGGAAGAGCAATTCCTTCTACCAGTAGATCAGGGTGTACTCGTCTGCATCTAAGAAACCTAGAACAAATGATGATTGAGCCGTTTCGTGGGTGGCCGCCACTCACACAAAACCGTGCGAAATAAGAGGCCCACACATTTCTAACGAGGAACGACCTAGCCTTGCGTGTAATATCCGCAGGCCTGTCTCTTTTCGTTTTGATTGATCGATAGTCGCGTTGCTTTCCAGTTTGCCGACATACGTTTGGCCTGTCAGTCTTAACCGTAATCAGAATAGCCTATACGATTCGGCGATAGTGCCCTACATCGGGCAATCACACGGCCGGGATTTGCGATGCGGGCGAAGATTGGTTCTCTGCTTACATTTGCTTTTGTCGTTCTGTTGATTGGCCCAGCCGGTTTTCCGTCTCTCGGTTTGTACCCCTCCACCGCGGGGCAGTCAAAGATTAATCACATCGTATTCATCGTTCAGGAGAATCATTCGTTCGACAATTATTTCGGTACCTATCCGGGGGCCAATGGTTTTCCTCCGGGGATTTCTGTTCCTCTAGATCTTGGTGATCTTTCTGCTGGGTATGCTTCGCCGTTCCATCTTAACGTGGCGGAGCCGATCTTTATTGTTGGAGATGAGTTGCCGCCTGGAATCAGTGACCCTTCACAGTTGAACCAGACGACAGGAATGGCTGTAGATCCTGAGGATGTTCCTGTGAGTGGGTCTGTGAGTCCGTTTCCATTTGACAATGAGAGCATAGCGGGCGACCTGAGTCACGCTTGGTCTGTGGCTCACGTGGACTATGATAGTGGAAAGATGGATGGTTTCGTGATTGGGGAGAAGAGCATTAACACGATGGGATACTACGATCGGAACGATATTCCCTACTACTGGGATTACGCCGACAACTACGTCCTGGATGACAACTTCTTCTCTTCATTGATGGGCCCCAGCTTCCCAAACCACCTATACATCGTGTCGGGGACAAATGGACCTACAAGCGGACTGTCCAACTATCCCTGGGTCCTGCAGAATGGCATAGTCGACAATCCTGCCCAAGACTTCGGTTGGCAGGGCGTCAGTCTCTCGTGGGGGACACTTGCATAGGCCAGTCGCCTAGCGAGCATCCGCCAGCTAGAAGTGATTGCGGTATGGATTACGTGACGTACCTGATCGATAAGGCGATGCAAAGCCAATACTGGCAGTCTACCGCAATCGTCCTGACCTGGGACGATTATGGCGGCTTCTACGATCACGTTCCACCGCCGAAGATCGACCAGTACGGCGAAGGTTTCAGGGTCCCAACTGTAGTCATATCACCCTGGGCAAAACATCACTTCATCGATCACACTCAGTATGAGTTCGCTTCAATGCTGAGGTTGGCTGAGGTAAGCTTCAACCTCCCCACACTAGGAACCAGGGATGTCAAGTCGAACGACATGATGAATTCATTTGATTTTAGTCAAGCACCGCAACCACCATTGATTGAACCCGCTAATTTTGTCGGTCCAGCCAGCGTGACAACAACGTTAACTCGTCATCAGAGCTCAATCACGGAAACCGCGACCATAACGACGACGCAAGTCATACCTACTGGCGGTAACGTGCCATTGTACTACGCTTTAGTGGCGATCGTGGCAGCAGCGGCAATTGTAGCCGTGGCTACGGTGAACTATCGATCAAGACGAAAATCCGTAAGCTGACCAGACGAGCGTACAAGAGGTTCCATTCAATTACAATCCATTACAATCCAACGAGGCAACGATAGAGAAACCGAACACGTTACAAAGAAGCTAGATACGGTGTTTGTGTGCACCACCACCACACAAAATCACTCAAACGACGAACGACGACGGTTCAAATTCGGACGCCCGCACTGCTATCCGCAGAGCTTAGCCCGGAGAGATCTTCGATTCTTCTTCATGTTTAGCAGCCACCATTCGCCGATTGTCTGATACACATACTGGCGACCTGTGGCTGTCTCCGTGGGTGTCGAGCCTTGTGGAACTGCTAAATAGCCGGCGAATAACTGAAACAATCGGCCTTCAACGGCGTGGGCTATCCTGTTGTTCGCGAATGTTGCTCGGAGCGAAAAGAACTTTCCAAAAGCGACTTCGGGGATCCCTTTGCTCTTGAATTCATCGTATAACGATTCAGCCTCGCTCCAAAATTCCCTAGAAGTCAAATAACGACGAACTCTAGCCGGTCCAAACTCCAGACTCAGTTCCATATCATCCCTCACAATTCCGTGTCTCTGTCTCTTCCTTCCACTGCCATACAGCTCAGATTCCCACCGAATGTAGTTGCTGTTCACATCAAGTACCTCACGATTGAGCGCCTCAGGAAACATCGTGAAATACACTTTCCGCAGCTGCAGGATGTGTGCTCCGCGCCCCCTTACACTTGCGGCAGGATCAAGTGAACCGATAATCACTCGCTTAGCTCCAGATCTCACGACTTGCTTCGCACAACAGATTTCGTTGAGATCATTTCTGTAACAACACGGTTCGAGAGTAGTTACAACAGTATGTACGCGAGGGACATCCGATCGACGAAGCTTCCTGATTGCTACGACTTCGGCATGACTGGTGCCATCTTCTCGTCTCGCTCCTCTGGACAACTGGTTGTCCTCTCCGTCCAGAATGACCGCTCCTACGAGAGGGTGTATTTTCCCATCTCTTTCCATGTATGATTCGGATTTCTTGGCGAGTTTGATTGCGTCTCTGCAAGCGGCTTCGAGTTTGCGAGATAGACGCATTACTTCTTCAACTGCCAAATATCTCTGAGACTCTCAGCTAGATCCGAATAAGACAACAGCTCAATGATTTGGGTGAGCGACTGAATGCATTCATTTTCATCGCGAAATCTGGTCTTCTGGGTGAGGCGTAGCACGCTCACAAATGAGACCGTCTGAGCATCAGGGTGCAAGCCTAGGTCGCGGAACTTGGTTTTCAAAGGCCGATATTCTATTAGCCAAGGCTGAGCAACAACTTGCAATTCTTCCACCTTGGCTGGGAATCGAATCAAGTCCAGGACACTGTTTTTGTGAACCAACTCCCATCCTTGGTGTGTTTGTCTGAAAATCAACACAGGTCTGCTTGGAACGGGATTATTCATGAACTCTCGAATGGTCTTTGGAGATTGCGACATTTCGAGCGCATTGAGAAATGCAACCTGCCATCTGGAATTCAAAGAGTTCGATGGAGTTGTCCGGACAAGATCAAGTACACTAGATTCAACCTTTGAATCGTTGAGCCACCAGTAGACGCTACCTGAAACCAAATCGTAAGTCGCCAGTTTTCCATTTATGCCGGCCTGCTTGAGCGCTCTGACTATGTCGTTGTAGGTTTCCCTCTCGTGTTTGTTTTGCATGTCTAGCTTACTCAAGACTACTCTTCGCAGTATACGGCTCGCCCGCGGATTCCTTCGCGCCAGACTGGAGACGTAGGAGGCGTCATTGCGGTATTGACTGCCTTTGTAACCCGAAGATGTGGTCTTGGTGCGTCTGACTAGGAACGGTCGGGGACTAGGTGGACGCCTTGTTACTAGACCGCGCTTTTCCAGCTCTCTTAGGGCTTTGTAAGTCGTGAAATGAGATTCGCCTATGGCGTCTGCGATTTGTTTAGTGCGTAGTTTCTGTCTCTTACTAGGTACACCTCTAGACCGAAGCTCTCGCACGATGTTTTGATATATCCTCGGAGTAGGCAACGCAACTGCCGACAATCAATGTTGGTATGTTCACTTTATGTCTTCCCACATCATCGGTGCCCATGATGCGCGCGCCTAGAAGACCACTCATCCGTGGGGACCAAATCCGACGACGCGAATTCACTTCCGTTCTTTCGACAACGCCTCAAAGAAATCGATCTGGAATCGCGCAGTGCGAACAATGAGTCTTGGTCCTTCATGATTCCTAGGCGATTAGTCGCTCGAACAGAATGCATTGTTCACTCCGAACATTCCATTGCACCGGTCGGCGGTCCAGACATTCGAGAGCTCTGCAAGTTTTGGACAATGACTTTTCCTGAAAAAGACTGTGACATAAAGTCCAGCAAGCACAACGTGATCATTTGCTTGTAGCCGTCGAGACAGCTTTCTACATGTTCAAGAATGGAACGAGAATCCGAATGCGACGTGCTTGAGCTGACCAGTTGACACGGATGAATAGGGTCCTGCCTCATTTAGTGCAGGATTATATACACAATTGTCGAAAACTATTAAACTCGCACAAGGCGATCTTTCGTCGGTGATGGTAACTAGAAGTGATACTTGTTAGAAGCGTCTAGGAAGAGACTCCCTCAGTCCCGGTAGGTCCCGAGAGAGCCCTTCCCAAACGGCACTATACATTCGCGTCTCACTCGTATTTAGCCGCTTCTACAGTTTTTCGCCTAGCCCATCTAGGAGGTGAAAGCAAGAATGGCACTAAACTACTCAAACTATTCCACCGTTGTACGGGCCCTATTTTCGCTTCAAGCATTCGGCAGACTCCGCAGGAAGACTACCAAGCAAGTTGCAGACGAAGGCCACTTGCGACAAGACACTGCACGTCAGGTCCTCAAGAATCTGGAGCAAACAGGACTAATCGGGAGGTCTCCACGAATCCCTAGCAGACGTGTATTCTTGGGAAGGAAAGTGACAGGAAAGAGAACTACGCGCTATAGACACGGCCAGTACCTATCTGACGCCGCAAGCATCCAGCGTCTGGCACAATCGAACACCAACGCAAAGGCAAAACTTGGAGGAATCAATCTGTACCAACTAGATATGAGGAACAAGACTGACAGCAGCTTATTCAATGTGATCGTAAGAACGCTTGAGCAAGCAGGCCACAAGGACCTGCCAACATACGACATTGTGGGCGGCAGTTTCTATTGGTGGCTCACTACTGCGTCACGCAAGGCAGCTCATGCGGTAATACGGCGGTTCAAAGGCAAGCGAACGCCACCGTGATAGAATGGAGCGCTATGCGAAACAACAATGAACTCCCGACGGTGGGCTCGTGTAGCCCACCTTTTCTTGCTTCTTTGTGCGCACTTCTCCATAAGTGCAATTGGGGTCCCCATCCTCGTCTTGGGATTAGACGAGTGATGCCAGGTAGGATTTGTTCATGATGAACGAGAGCTGATGTCGAGGATTCTTACACTGACATTTCCTGAGACTGAACAGCTTGACATCCTGAGAGGACGCTTACCTGCGACAAGGTACTAGGTGATTCCGATCGTTAAATATCCATAGGAAAATAAGGACCAAGTAAGCAGTCTCTACCAGCTGGCCAACTGTGACGACAGCCACTCTATTTGTTTCCGATCTTGCCGAAGTAGGTAGTAACGTGGTGAGGAAGCAACTGGAAGTTCTCGGAGGGTCCGGGATGGATTCAGTAACTTGGAAGGATGCCCAGAAAATAAAGCCGTCAGACTACGAGGTTGCTATCCTAGACACGCGCATAGCCGCAAGAACCCCCGAACAGCTCCGAGCCTATGAATTCTTTTTCGAGAGCATGCAGTCTGAAATCAGCATTTTGCTGCAAGCTGGAGGTGTTGTATTTGTTTTGGCTGGTCCGACTATTCCGGTTAGGGCTGTTCGTGGCGATGCGCTTGAGACAAATTACGACTTTCTGCCTAAATTCCTCCTGGGCGTAACACAACTCTCTTTTTCTGAATCAAGAGAGGGCTCACGATATGAGAAGGAAAAGAACTGGTATCCTTACTTCCTGACTGCACCAAGATACTACAAGACAGTACCGGTCAAAACGGACGAGAAGGGCGTTTACATATGGTACTATGCTAATGGTAAAGGAATTACTGAAAAGGTTCGACCCTTGGCGGTCACGACTGTTACATCCCAAGTTGTAGGTTGTCTGATTTCTTGGCAACATGGAGTGGTGGGAGTGCTGCCGCCTCCGGATGACATGATGTCAGCTTTACTTTTTCTCCAAAACAAAGGAGCGGAACTGTATAAGGAGAATGTGGAGAATCTCGGCGTGAATGTAGAGCCTCCTGGATGGATTCACAACTATAGAAGCTCCGAGCACCGGAGACTAGAACAGGAGACAAGCACACTTGAAGGTGAACTCGCCAATGTGCGACAGAAACTGAAACCCTTCCAATTGGTTTCTACGAGTCTCTACAGTATTGGCAAAGGACTCGAAGTTGCTGTTACAAGAATATTCCTAGACTTTGATTGGAGCGTTGACGATTTGACAAAGAAAGATCAGCCGATTGATTATGTCATAAAGCGAAGGGATGAAACTTCTAAGTCGCTGGTCGTCGCACTTACTGGAACAACAGGTTACCTTGATTCGAAATCTGGCAAATTGGCTCAACTTCTTGGCGCTCTGCCAGAAGTCGGTGACAACGGAAGGCTTGTGTTCTTGGTTAATGGGTCAGTTGAAATTGATCCTGCCATTCGGGCGACTTCGAATTACCTCACTGAGGAAGCACTGAAGCGTTTGGCCAAGAATGACATCTGTGTGTTAGTAGTGTACGATCTCTATAGGCTTTGGTTGGATTACCTGGCTAAGAAAACAACGACAGATCAAATCTTCGAGTCTATTCACAAGACCTGTGGCCTCTTCAATTACGTTCCGCCTTAGGCTATGGCGATGGGAAGGTGTGCCTCGTTCTCACTTGTACAACCGTCGTAGATTGGACTGTCGTGCCTCGTCGCTCCGCTAGTGTGTGGGTCAGGTATCCTTGGTGCGAGCATCGTAATTTGAACTCGCGTTTTGTGGGTGTGTACATCAAGGATAGTGTTAAGAAGAGTTGGAGGCCATCAGGATCTTAGGCGTTTCTTGTTGCGTACCTTGAATCTCAGCCCGGACGAACTGCTCACTACGACCAGGGCTGTGCGTAGGCGCTTGGATCTCTCGCGGCCAGTCGAACGTGAAGTAATAGAAGAATGCATCGCCGTTGCTCAGCAGGCTCCTTCTGGGTCGAATAGGCAGAACTGGCATTTCGTGGTGGTAACAGACTCCAGTAAACGCGCCGGACTTGCGAGTCTCTACCGCAAAGGCGCGGAGATCTACCGGTCTCACTTACCCGCTATGGCCACCGAGGGTGTCGACGACCCTGCGCGGAGTGCGACGCAGGCAAGAGTTACGGCTTCGGCCATCTATTTGATTGAACACATTCATGAGGTCCCAGTACATGTGATTCCATGCATCGAAGGCCGTACGGAGGGTCTCCCGACGGTCGCGCAGGCTGCGCAGTGGTGCTCGATTGTGCCTGCGGCATGGAGTTTCATGCTGGCCGCACGAGCTCGAGGTCTCGGCACAACCTTGACTAGCTTTCACTTGTTCTTTGAGGAAGATGCTGCGAAGCTGCTCGGTATTCCTTTCGAGGAAGTCATGCAGACAGCGCTGATTCCAGTGGCTTACACGAAGGGCGTGAGGTTCAAGCTTGGACCCCGTGCGCCTCTTGGCACCATTGTGCATTGGGACAATTGGTAGCCATAATTCACTGTCAGCCCGCTTTTTCTTCTCGTCAACAAGTGTAGCTCCCGCAAAAAGGCCCCTCTTTTTTGGAAAGAGGCCCCTCTTTCGGGGAAAGTGGCACCTCTTTGTAGAGCGTGGTCTTACATCATGTCACGCATACCACGCGCACCGCAATAGGCAAAGAGGATAACCGGGGGCATCTCGCATTGCGAAGCATGGTCTGAATAGTTGTTTGTCGTCGTTATTGGTATTGTGTGGACAGGCTGGTGCGGGCGGCGTAATTTGAACCGCCGGCCGTTGTCGTTCTTGGATTGGATTTGTGTGTGTGTGGGTCGGCTGGTGCGAGCGTCCAGAATCGAACCGTTGCCTGCCGTCGTCATGGGGCTTTTTGTGTGTGTCCCTTGGTGACACGGCTTGTTCCTATCGTGGTGGAGTATAGTTGGATTTGACATAGGTCTCATTACGGATTATCCTTAGGATTGTTGTTGCGCTAACGCCGTATTCTTTGGCAAGTGTGCGGTACCCAATGCGCTTTTCCTTGGAGTATTTAGCCCTGATCTCGCGAACCTGTTCATCAGTAAACTTAGCGGCTGGCGAATTTGCTCCCCTAGGCGCCTTGGCGCGACCTTTCCTTATCGTGTCGAGGCGGTTTTCCTTGCGTGTGCCGAGATGCAAATGCGCGGGGTTACAGCACGCACGATTATCACAATAATGCATGACGATTGCGTCCTTAGTGCGGATAGGCCCGTGAGTTATTTCATATGCGGCTCGCGAAGAGGTAGTACGTTTTCCGTGAAAAAGCGGACGACCGTAGCCGTGGGCGCCAATAGCCTTAGTCCATTTCCAACAGACGGTTGGGCCTCCGGACATGTCCACGTTTCTCCAAAATGTCTCGTCCTCCGTAAGTTTCTTGGAACCAGAAAGGATTGACCTCACTCGCTTTTCTACTTCGTATGACTTGCGTTCTGCGGATGGAATGTGATCGATTACGTCTTGGAGGTCTGATAAAATTCTGGCAATTCGCGCCGAAACGGCCGGATCCAACGCGCTCACACTTTGAGTCTCATATGTTCAGGCTTTAATATTGATAAGAGGTCAGTAATACTTTTCGCAAAGAGCCAAGTGTAGGTCGGCTCACCGTCTGGCCACTCCAAAACTAAGTTTCCTCTATAGGCCGCTCCATAGAATGTATGACGGCTGATAGAGTATACTAGTGGTTTTTAGTGTGTGTGTGGTCAGCTGGTGCGAGCGTCGTGATTTGAACTGTCAGAATGACTTTCCCAGTCCTCACGAAGAATGTGACGTATCTTCGGAAGCACAGGTGGAGAAGTAATATGCCTCCAGGGCATCTTATAGTGCCATAGGTGTCAAACTTTGACCGAGGATAGAGAGGTCTCGATTAGAGGTGGCGTAGCTGATCCGAAGTCCGATGAAATGTCGGGGGTTCTTCAAAAAGTGCGGGGGGTGGGATTCGAACCCACGAAGGCCTACGCCACAGGATCTCTCATCCCGAGGCGGATCTTAAGTGTGGCACGACTTGATAGTCGTCCTGCCCCTTTGACCTGAATCCCGCCCT
>Ga0187882_1003704_pt1 | contig 12898 bp, 7 predicted proteins | sample June2016WEW_19_1_3_FD_132991 | JGI IMG/M metagenome (GOLD analysis project Ga0187882, IMG submission 132991) | Peatland microbial communities from SPRUCE experiment site at the Marcell Experimental Forest, Minnesota, USA - June2016WEW_19_150 | ecosystem: Environmental > Terrestrial > Soil >...
CGCGGAGGACATTCTGGCCGTTTGTATGACTGCCGCCGCGGATGTCAGGAAGCCGCACAAGGCGAAAACCAGAAGTTTAATCGGACGGGGGTCGATTCCTGACATCCTGACAGCCTCTTCATTTGTGCCAATAGCTATCATATACCGCCCAAAAACAGACCGCGATAAAACGAGCTGCCCAATTAGCACGATAAGAACAGCAAGGAGAAACGGCAAAGACAACCCAAAAATCGATGTGTTCGTGATTGCGTCGAGCGGACCTCCGATATATATGGTCCGCGAATTTGTCACCAGATACGCAGCACCTCTGGCAATTTCAAGCATACCGAGCGTTACAATAAAAGAGGGAAGATTCCAGCGGATGACAATAAGGCCATTGGTAATACCGCAGAGAGTGCCCACAAAGAGGCAGGCGCAAATCGCAATCGGCAGCGGCAAATTAAACTCGACCAGAAAAACACCCAGCACGGAACCAGCCAGGGCCAGTACTGAGCCGACCGACAGGTCGATACCAGCGATTATCAAAACAAAGGTCATGCCAACGGCTACGATTGTTATGTCCGGAATCTGATTGGCGATTGTTCTGAAGGTTGTGAGGGTAAAGAAATTATTCGCTGAAAAACCAAATATGATTAACAGGCCGGCGAGAGCTAAAAACAAGCCGAGATAATCGGTCACAAAAACTCGAACGTCAATTATTTTTTTGTTTTCTTTATTCAGCATAAACCATTAATACTTCCTGACGGTTTATTTATGTATCCGCTGAAAGCAGCAGACATAATTTTTTCCTGACTCCATTCGCCCCGGCCGTATGTCGCCGCGATACGACCCGCCGACATTACCATGATGCGGTCGCACACAGCCATAAGCTCCATAAGGTCGGATGAGATGACTATAACCGCCTTTGCCTTTCCTGCAAGGTCCGCGAGCATTTGATATATCTCAAATTTGGCGCCGACGTCAATTCCACGCGTAGGTTCGTCAAAGCAAAATATATCAGCGTTTCTGTGCAGCCATTTCGCGATGACAACCTTCTGCTGGTTGCCGCCGCTGAGCTGGCCGATCATTTGTTCACTGGATGAGCAGCGTATCGACAAAGCATCCGCATACTTGTCAGCCAGGTTCTTTTCTTTGGATATGTTTATCCAGCCGAAGCGACTTACGCTCGATAAGTATGTCAGCGAAACATTTACCCGGACAGGTAACCGCAGCAGGAGGCCCTGTTCCTTGCGGTCTTCAGGAAGAAGCGCAATCCCGTTACGAACGGCGTCGCTGGGTCTGCGTATTTCGAGAGGTTTCTCTGAACCGCCCAGACAAACTTTGCCGCTGTCGGGGCGGTCGGCGCCGAAGAGCGCCCGCACCATTTCCGTGCGGCCGGAGCCCATCAGGCCCGAGACGCCGAGAATCTCGCCTTTGCGAACTTCAAAAGTAACATCTTTTACTTTGTCTTTGCTGGTGAGACCGGTAACGCTGAGGGCCGTTTGGCCTGATGTCGCGGCATGACGCAATTGCTGATGTGCGAGGTCACGGCCAACCATCATTCGTATAATGCCGTCAACATTCAACTCCTTCGTCGGATTTGTTGAAATCAATCTGCCGTCTCGCAGCACGGTAACACGGTCGGTTATGCGAATTATCTCTTCGATACGATGCGAAATATAAATAATTCCGACCCCATCAGCCTTGAGCTTTCTGATTTGAGCGAAAAGCAGTTCCGTCTCCTTGTCGGTCAAAGACGCGGTCGGTTCATCCATAATCAATATCCGACACTGTTGCGATAAGCCGGCGGCAATTTCAACCATCTGCTGCTGCCCCGTGCCGAGAAATTTCACCGGCATAGCAGGGTCGGTATCGCCAAGACCTACCTGAATCATAACTTCCCGCGCTATGTTGTTGAGCTTCTTATAATCGATTATTCCAAACCTGTGAGGCAGCTTGTTCAACAGGATATTTTCCGCAATTGTAAGATTGCCAATCAGGTGAAGCTCCTGCATTATCATGCGAACACCGCAAGATTCGGCGTCAGTCCTGTTGGCAGGTCGGTAGGATTTACCGCAAAAATGCATTTCGCCTGAATCCGGAATTTCAGCGCCGCCTATAATACGTGCAAGCGTACTCTTACCGGCGCCATTTTCGCCGACAAGGGCGTGGACTTCACCCTGTCTTAATTCGAAACTGACTTCCGCCAGCGCCTGCACGCCCGGAAAGGACTTGCTGATTGCGCGGGCCATGAAAAGTGGTTCACTCGCTGTGTCCATTATTTAAGTGTTTCAGCCGTAATAAGGTCAACCGGAGTTTCTTTATCCGCAGGAACTGCCTTTGCTTTGAGCATCTCAAGTGCATATTCGATGCCGAATAACGCGAGCTTATCGGCGTGCTGGTCAACCGTGCAAAGGATTTTACCTTCCTTAAGAAGTTTTTGAACCGCGAGAATATTATCAAAACCGACAATCACAATATCATTCGATTTACCGGCCGCTTTGACCGCCGATACAGCGCCGAGCGCCATACTGTCATTGGCACACAGAATACCCTTGAGGTCGGCATGTTCGGTAATTAATGCCGAGGCGAGCTGATTGGCCTTGTCCATCTCCCAGTAACCAGTTTGAGAGCTGACGATATTTATTCCTGCCGCCTTCATCGCGTCCTCAAATCCGAGCTTACGCTGAATTCCATTGAACGCGTTTGGCGCACCTTCGATAATAACTACCTTGTCGGCCTGCTTGAGCTTTTTTGCCAGATAGTCGCCGGCAAGCTTCGCTCCTTTGCGATTGTCAGGTCCCACAAATGGAATTTTAACATTTTTCTCCTGAAGGACGTCTCTGTCAAATTTGTTGTCGATATTTACAACTATAATCCCGCTATCCATCGCCTTTTTACATACGGGTACAAGCGCCTTCGAGTCGGCCGGGGCGATGACTATAGCGTTTACACCCTGCGCAATCATCAATTCAACAAGCTCCATCTGCTTGGCCACGTCCTGCTCGTCTTTAATACCCACCGCAATGAGGTCGTAATCCTGTGAGTGCTCTTTATGGTGCGCTTGAGCGCCTTCTTCCATCGTTTTGAAAAACTCATTGGCCAGCGACTTCATAACTAATGCGACTCTCGGTTTACCCGACGCCCGCTGCTTACAGCCGGATATTTGGGTGGCTATTATCACGGTACATAAAATAAGAATTATTTTTTTCATTATTCTTTCCTCATCATTTCTGTTTTTTTAATTTTATGAATTTTTCAACCTCTTTCATACTCGGCATAGATGATTGCGCTCCCATTTTGGTAACAGACAGCGCCGCCACATTGCCGGCAAACGAAATCGCTTGTAAGATGTTGCTGCCGCTGGAGATACAGAAAGCAAGCCCCCCGACAAAAGCATCCCCCGCAGCCGTGGAATCGACTGCTTTTACTTTCTCAGCGGGGAAGAACTCACTTATTTTTTCATCAACCACAAAACAACCCTTCGCTCCCATTGTTATGATGACGGTTTTTACGCCTCGCTTGCGGAGTATCCGGGCCGCTTTGCCGGCGGTCTTAGCATTGGTGACTTCCACGCCGGTAAGAATTTTAGCTTCTGTTTCATTTGGTTTTATCACGTCTGTCATCGCGAGGAGCTGGTGACTTAGTTTTTGAGCCGGCGCAGGGTCTAAAATAAAAGGTATTCCTGACTTTTTAGCTAATCTCGCAGCAAACTCAACTGTTTCCAGTGGTATTTCAAGCTGGGCAACTATCACGCCGCACGAGGCGATTGTGGATTCCGCCTTTTTAACATCCTTCGGTGACAGCAAGTGATTGGCTCCGGGTGCAACCACAATTGTGTTGTTCCCCGCTTTGTCAACGGCAATCGAAGCCACGCCGGACAATGCCTTGCCGGTTCGAGTCACATACTTTGTGTTCACACCCTCTTTTTTGAAATTGGCAAACGATTGTGTCCCGAAGATATCGTCACCCAGTTTGGCCACAAAATATACCTCCGCCCCCAGCTTCGCAGCCGCAACCGCCTGGTTTGCCCCTTTGCCCCCGGGGACCATCAGGAATTGGCCGCCTAAAATTGTCTCTCCCCGCAAAGGCAATCGTTCTGATTTCACGACAAGGTCGATATTCGAGCTGCCGACAACACAAATCTTTGGTTTATCAGTCTTCATCTGCCTGCCGCAACACTATTTTTGATGCCCCCTGATATTCTGCAACTAATTTCATACCAAGTACTTATATTAAATCCCGCCTTTCCTGTCAAAGAGTAAAAACGCCGACGAGATTGGACGCGGATTAAGGCTAACGGCTAATGATTCAGTACGGGAAATTCTGTAATTCGCAAATGGCTGCAGCCGTATGGAATAAGCGTTAGTTCTTCCAATTTTTGCGATGATTCGACCGGACTTTCGGGCAATGGCCCGGCAGCATTTGTTTCGATAGTCCATTCCGGAATGCACCGGCCTTTGACCTTCGCCCACACCGGAGCATCTTCCGGCGTAAATGGGCGCTGACCTACAGACCGGGACTTGAACTTAACAGAATTTTCCGGCTGATTGGTGTCCATAACCAAAGCGTAGTTCCATGGTGATGCGGGGTAAACCTCCCAATCGGCGTGAGGTTTCTCGCCCTTGAGATATTTCCACTGGTCTTTGACATTCAGCACGTAGACAAGCGGCCCGCGTTTGATTGATACACTGTTGTGATAACGACGCTGCGTTTGCACCGGCATAGGTAATCGCAAAATCAAATGCGTCTTGCCTGTCCAAAAACGCTCGACGCGATGAAACGTCCCGACAACAGGTTCTACCGGTTTCTCTTTACCCACAACTAACTGCGGCGACTGTGTCCACGCCGGGATGCGCAAATAAAGTGACATCTCAACGGGCTTATCCGTCCTGACGGTAAAATCGAGCGTCTCGCTGAAAGGGTAATCCGTCTGGAGGTCAACCTGCACGGCAGTTCCTTTTATATTAGTGCGAACACTGCTGGGAGCGTAAGCAACAGCCGCCAGACCATCACGGCCTTTTTTCATCCACAGATGCGCAGCAAACTTGGGCCAGCCCTGGTGAAAATTCGCTGTGCAGCAGCCGTAGCATGGCTCCAGCCCGAAAGTGCCTGAATCACCGGAATTGCAGGTGTAGATGGGTTCTTTGCTGACCGAGCAAATGACCTGATTGGCCTGCTGGTCGAACTGATGTGCCCACATATCCGGCTTGAACGCCGCGGGCAGGTTGTTAAACGCGACACTCTCCAGCCGGTCACCGAATTCGCATCGGCCTAATACGCTCAACAGCGTTTCCATACTGAACATATATTCGACAATAGTACAAAGTTCTGTCCCCTGCGACGGATTCAGCCCCGCGTAGTGCTCATCGCAAGTGTAGATGCCGGTCGCCTGGCCGTGGTAGGTATCGAGTGTCTTTAGAAAATCCTGCACAACGACACGGTCGGTTGGGTCGTGCGACTGACGCCACCATACAGCCGGCTGCTTGAGAGCCATAGCGTTATTCACGCCGTGCGTGGAGTAGTCCAGTTTTGCCTTGTCCATTTTCTCTTTATATTTGAAATCAGCAAAATGTCCCCGCCAGTCCAGTCCCTGCTTCTCAACTTTGGAGGCCAAATCCAGCAGCCAGGACTCGTGCGTGCGGTCATATAACCAGTAAATCGACAGCACCAAATCACCCCACCGCGGCTTTGACCAGTCAAACAACGGCTGCTTATCAAGAACGCCGTCAAGTTTGCGCAAAAACTTCTGCATCGCCGGTATGATACGCTCGTCCCCGGTTGCCTCCTGATACTGGGTCATCGCCTTCAGGATTATGAAACACGGCCAAGGGTCGTAGGCCTTGTGGTCTTTGGCCTTTACCGGCCCCAGCCAGCCGTCCGGCTGCTGATGTTCGAGGATATAATTCATCCATCTGTTTGCTTTATCTTTAAGGGTTTTGTCATCGAGCGTCCAAGCCAATGGTATCAAGCCGTCGAGCCAGTAAGGTCCTCGTTCCCATCCTTCAGCTTTGCCGCCTATCCAGCCGCTTTGCGCGATGTCGGGCCAGAACTCATCCAGATGACCGCTTAGTCCCGTTGCCTGAATGCGAAGCTGCCCAAGCAGCCAGCCCTTCGGCTGGATTGCCGTAAGCGGAAGGGTCTCAAATTCGACCGGCGCCAATCCCGAAACCGTATTGGGTTCATTCCCACAGGCCGCAGTCTGGGAAATAGCCAGCAGCAAAACAAAAAGAGCAAACCTGCTCATCATTTTATCCGCAAAGTTATAGCTTATTGGGTTCACCGACAAACCTCACGTTGATTTCCAATTCTACTCGCAAACCCTCATCCGGCGCAACCACAAGGTTCTTCACTTTATAAGGTATGCGGATTTTTTCCGTGCCTGAAAACGTCTTGTCTTTTCCTTCGATGGTCAACAACACAGTGCTGTCTCTGTAAAGCATTATCCAGTTGGGAGCTACGACATGTCCCGGCGAACCATTGGCGACTAACTCGAGGTCCAGCTCGGAGTTATTTCTGATTCGAATGAATGCTCTGCCTTTGCCTTTGATTGTCATTTCGCCATCAGGCACCTGAACTGACTTGTCGAATATCGGTCTGAGATATTTTTCATCGCCGATGACGCTGTTTTTGTAATATACGGCCGTCCTGTGTGCCAGCAGGGCTTCCTTGATTGCATCCTCGCTGTTTTCTTTCGCAAACACAAGTGTCATCGGCCTGTGCTCTCCCTTGCTGAAATCGAAAAACATTGAGGTCGGCTCGTGGATATCCGAATTACCCATAACCGTAAGGTTCTTTTCCTGCGCCCATTTGAACACAAGCGGATAATATTCATTTTCATTAACAACCTCTATTCCCTGCATCCATCCTTTTTCGAGTATTTCATTGTGCTCAGGATACCACCTCGGCACACCATCCGGCTGCTGCCCTGTCCAGCCGGGGTGATTCCAGGTGACAAAAGCACCCTGTGCCTGAGCGTTTTTCAACGCGACTTTCCAGTCGTTGGTATCCAGCGGCTTAGCGTCTTTGAGGAAAATCGCATTGAAGTGTCCAGGCGGCATATCCTTGGTGATTTCAGCGCCCTTTATCAGAACCAGCCCTTTTTCATCAGCGACCGGCCTGGCAATTTCATACGCCCTGTTGTTGTCGGGACGGACATCCTTACCGTGGGGCTTATATTCGAGATGGTCTGTTATCGCGAAGGCGTCCAGCCCTTCCCGCCACGCCTCCTCGACCCTTACTGTGGGCCAGACCTGTCCGTCTGAAAAGACCGTGTGCATATGAAAATCACACTTCAGCGTCTTGTAGCCGGGTATATCGGGAATCTTCACCTCGCGTCTCGGTGCCGCAAAACAATCTTCCCCAAAGGCTAAGCTCAATACCAGTAAAAACGCGAACGTTAAACCTAATGATTTGCTTCGAATCATCACAGGCCCCTTTCTTATGTTATCTGGCGTTTCATTTTTTAACATTAAAACAACCGCATGATTATATCAGATTACAATTTCAGCAGGAGGATTCATTTCCTGAATGCAAGCTTTGCGATTCGGATTCCATCGAGGTTGAGATTCAGCGCGGCGATATAATATAGGCCATCATAGTTGATTATTTCCGGTGCAGCGATATTCATTTTGCACACGAAATAACCGTCGTCATCAATTCCAAAGTTCAGCGGATTTGCTGACTGATAGACACTGGTCCGTGCGCCTGGGCCATAAAACTGCGTCCTGAAAAGGAAGTAGCATTCCGGCTTGAACTCGACTACGTAGGGACATTCCGCAGAGTATGGGCCGTTGCCCGCCTTGCCGCCGTACGCTACCACAATTGAATCAGACCAGTTAATGAGGTCATCTGAGATACGGCAGAAATCGTAACCGTGTTTTGCCGGAAACGCGGTATAGTAACAGTACCATTTGCCTTTTGTGAAAAGCAGCATAGCGTCGCGAGGATTATTCCCGGAGCCCTCAGTAAAAATCGCTGAACTGCCGCCCGCGCTGGTTATACGCTCGAAACTCTTGCCGTCTTTACTTTTAGCCAGGCAAATATGGTCCCAGTCGCCGTAGGCCATCCAGTATTCATCCTTCCACCTGACCACGTGCGGCGCCTGCAGACCATTTAGCGGCTCGCCGAATTTTTTATCCGACATCATCGCGATACCCATTGGCGCCCAATTTGTATCAGTGAGCGTCTTTCCTTCCCAGCGATAAAAAAGCCGGGTATGGCCGCCTGCTTTTGTATTACGGATACAGGACCAGAGCTGCCATGCTCCGTCCTTGGCCTGCCAAACGGCGAAATCCACGGGCTGCTGATTGGGGTCGTTATATTTGCCAAGGTCCGGGTTTCCCGCCACCTGCCACCAGTCGCCTTCAACGACCGGAGTATAAATTTCGGTACTTCCCGCCGCCCAAGCCGGAGGCAACAAAACATGAAAGCCGGCTAAAATACAGAGCAGGTATTTTCCGAATTCGCCTCTGTTCATTTATCTGCTCCCGAATATTCGGACATCGGGCCAACCTCCATTGCCTGAACCATAGCTTCCTGGTCGTCAGTCCCGACAAACCACACCTCGATGATTCCATTTTTCGGCTCTATATCAGTGAAGACCCGGTCATAGGCCTTGAATATACCACCTGCCGCCTTGGTGATGTTGACCTTGTCCATAACCTTCCTTCCGTTGATGGTCACATCGAAGGTATGCGTTACGCGTCCCCCGTCCTTATTGCGCTCAAGGAACGTATGAAGCGGCGTCTCGGCAAATTTGAGAATGACATAATACTTGCCAGAGCCTACAGTGACATTTGCCCAGAATTCTTTGCCATGTACCCCATATCTGTAAAGCTCTTCGTCGATTGTTTTGCCGATATACATGCTTCGCCGATGGGTCCACCACGCCTTTTCGACTGTGTCCGTTCCGTATCCGCTTCGAATGACCCATTCGGTAGCTGGTTTCCAGGCGTTGCCTTTCGAATCTATATAATCCTGGCGTCCGGTATAGCCGAAAATCATCCGTTGCGCCCGCGTTGGGCCGCCGCCACGCCCGAAATTACTGTCGGCAGCTGCGTCACAATATTGAATGGCGTCGATGTAAATATTTGCGCCTTTGGATATAAGGTTGCTTTTGCCCTGCGCTATAATTTTGATTTCGTGTTTGACATTATCCAGTCCGCTTCTCGAATAAAGCAACTGTCTGCATCTTTGTTTTGGATTCCAGCAATCGATAAGCGTAGATTGTTTTTGGCTATCGAGATATACATCCGCCAGTCCCCCTGTTTCATTCACACAGCCGAGGACACGAACCTGATTGCCTGTGAATGCATAGCTCAAGGACGCTTCCTTGTCTGAAGTTAAATGAAATCCGCCGCCAAATGCGCTGTTGTCTTTCTTTTCTTCCCATTTACCTTCAAACTTTATCCCGGTGTCGTCAATCTGCTGCTGCGGGTCATCTGTCCCCGTGACAACCATATTCTTCGACAGGTCGTGCCTTACCCGCACAATCCAGTCGCCATCTTTCAGTTGCTGCAGTGTGTAGCCGTTGTTTCGAAGGTCCGGCTGTAAAGACAGTGACAACCCATCCGCGGTGACAGCAGTCGGCTTGAACGCAAGCCGCAATATGTCGATTGTCTGGGGCGGCGCATCGAACGTCGTCCATGTCACCTCGTTTTTCGCGTATATGACATTGTTTACGACGGAGGTGCTTCGCATAATATGGTTTTCCCGTTTAGGCCCGAAAAGTTCGGGAGTCCACGCCATCGCTTCGATAACCTGACACAAAGGCCAAGGGTGAGCAAGATTCGACCATTCCCCTGTGGCGACGGCCTGGCCCAGAAGACCATCCTTAACGACGCCATTTTCGGCGCTGTCGTATGTCGCCATAATCATCATTCGCCTGCCAATCTCAAAAAACAGGTCATCATCAGCCAGAACGGCATATCTGAGGATAGTCGGAGCGGCCGTATATTGATTGTAAGATAGAGATGTACCGCAGCAGGCACAGGATTCAGGCCAGGCCCAGGCGCCATGATAAACATTGCCCATCGAGCCGGGGTCAGCGCTGTTTCGGTTGGCGATTTGCATCAGCATATTACGCAAATCGGTTTTCCAGCCGCCGAAGACGTCCGGATGCATCATTATGTAATCTCCGCACATCGAAACGATGCCGCAGGTAACGGGATTGTCCCAGTCCCAGTACTGCCGGCCCCAGATATCATTTTGTATCCAGCGAGGCAGCAACTCATCGCGGACATAGCGGCACCCGGCATCCCTTGCTTTGACAATCATCCGGTTTTTGCCCGTATAGCCGAGATTGACAAGCTCATCGAGAAACTCGCAGATAATCGTTGTCGTGCCCGTAAGCTCATCGGACCAGCCCACAACCGACGGGTCGGTATAGCGGTTCCACGGCGGCATCGTGGGGTCAAGATTGCACTTCTCGGCAAAAACATCGCCCCAGTGTTTGGCGGCGTCAAAATATTTTTTCTCCCCGGTAAGTTTATAGGCCCGCAGCATCTCCCGCCCTACTATCGCGCACAGGTCAAGCTGATTTCTGCCCGACGGATCGCACTTGCCATAGGCCCTTCCTTTGGTTGGGGTGCTTATCGGAAAACTCGGCCATTTGTTCTCAGCCGGCGTTTGGCCATACTCAAGGATATAATCGGCTGTGAGGGGGATATAAAGGAAAGCGATGGGGTCGCCGCTGTATTGATAATAGCCGGTCAGTCCTTTGATGATGCTCCATGCACGCTGGCTCAGGTCGCCGCACATCCAGTCATTGGTTGGCGGTATGAGAATGGTGCCATCATCCTTTATGCTCCAGTGGGAATTATATATAAAATCAGGGGCGGCCATCACTGCCTTGTTTTTATCAACCCAGGGATACCGTTTCAGGACTTCGACGGCTATGCGCAGCCGGGTGTCAAGGGGGCCGTTTTGTCCTTTGCTCCATGGAGCGATAACACCATCTTTATCCTGGACAGTCTTGTGAGCATAGTACTCGTCCCGCGTCATCGCCGCTGACGCCTGTATGACAAACAGCGAACCAGAAAGGAAAACTATCAGTAACAAAATCAATATCTTGTTGAACTGTACCCGCGATGTATAAGGGGAACCCGTTATTGTGCGCATATGTAATCTCCTGATTTAGAAATCATACCGGATATTTTCCATGTTTGGACCGGTAAAAGCAACCACGCACCAGAAGATTTTTCAGGTTATTCCGATTCAGCTTTTCAGTTGATTTCAAGCGATACACGGGGTACAGTTCGAGGGAGTTTCAAAACCGCAGTTTAACGCGGAAAAGAACAAAGTAAACGTTCAGAAAGGGGTGGTCTAAATGAAAAACAGCAAAAGTTCAGTCGTATGGGTGATAAGCATGCTGGCACTAACAAGCGGCGGCTGTCGTGCTGAAAATAAGATGACATATACCGACCTTGTAGGACATCTGACGGATTTGGAGCGGGTTTCAGTGCTGCCTGAGCAAGGAGAGCAGTGTAAGCAATGGTCCAGCTACGACAGGAGAAGCCAATACGACGCTAAAACAGGTAAATATATTAAGTGGGAAGCCAACGCCGACGGTGACGGCTTTATACGCAGAGAAGGCAGCAAACTTGTGATTGCGGAAATGAACGGCCCTGGGTGTATATGGCGAATCTGGTCGGCCATGGCTAAAAACGGGCATGTCAGAATCTATCTGGATGGCCAGCCAAATCCCGCTGTGGACCTTCCTTTTTCAGGCTACTTCGATGGAACTAACGCGCCATTCAACAGGTCTATGCTTGTTCATACGGCAGCCGGCAATGGAAAAAACTGCTATATTCCAATTCCTTTTCAGAAATCCTGTAAAATCCTTGCAGACCCGAGCTACGGTCAATACTACCATTTCACATACACCGTTTTTCCGAAAGGAACTATTGTTCCCACCTTTAATATGAATCTGTCCAAGGAAGAAAACGCGGCCATAGACAAGGCCAATGAGCGACTGAGCAAGTGCGGACCGAACTGGGCGCAATATGACGGACAAAAAACAGAAACCCTGACAATTAACGTCGGGGCAGGACAAAAAGAGGTGGTTTTCAAAACCGCCGGGCCGGCCGCAATTACATCACTGGTTGTGAACGGGCCGATGCCCGATGACGTCGAGGTACAGCGGCGATTGCTCAGGGAACTGACGCTTTCGATTTACTGGGACGGCCAGAACAAGCCAAGTGTCTGGTGTCCCCTCGGAGATTTTTTCGGGACGGCCCCGGGAATAAATCAATACAGCTCTTTGCCGATGGGTGTGGTAGATTACAGCGGCTACAGCAACTGGTTTATGCCCTTCGATAAGGAGGTTAGAATTGAACTGGCCAATGAAGGACAAACGGATGTGACCGCTCAATTTGAAATCACATACGCACCATTGAAGAGGCCTGTGGAGCAATACGGCCGATTTCACGCCAAGTGGCACAGGGACGCCTTCCCGCCTGCGGAACCGGAACGGAAAATTGACTGGACAATGCTGAAGACAACCGGCAGGGGCAGGTTCTGCGGCGTCGAGCTTGAGGTCTGGAACCCGCGCGGCGGCTGGTGGGGTGAAGGCGATGAAAAGTTTTTCGTCGATGGTGAAAAATTCCCCTCTACCTTCGGCACGGGTTCGGAGGATTATTTCGGATATGCCTGGAGCAGCGCTGACTTGTTCAAGAACTGCTTCCATAACCAGACCATCTGCGAAGGCAACAAGGGACATATTTCCGTAAACCGCTGGCAAATCGCCGACAATGTCCCCTTCCAGACGTCTTTTGAGGGCTGCATCGAGAAGTACTGGGCCAATGAAAGGCCTACACAATACTCCTGCGTAGCGTACTGGTATCAGGCAGCGGGCGAGCAGGACCCATACGAACCGGTCGCGGTTGACCAAAGGGTCAATTTTTACGCACAACTCACG
>Ga0187882_1003705_pt1 | contig 12897 bp, 10 predicted proteins | sample June2016WEW_19_1_3_FD_132991 | JGI IMG/M metagenome (GOLD analysis project Ga0187882, IMG submission 132991) | Peatland microbial communities from SPRUCE experiment site at the Marcell Experimental Forest, Minnesota, USA - June2016WEW_19_150 | ecosystem: Environmental > Terrestrial > Soil >...
GGAGCTTGAGCATTTCAGCAGGGAGAACCTGGAGGTTACATACGTTCAGATAGCGCCGATGGCGCTTTATAACTATATTTTTTACGACAGGCCTGACCTGATGCGGTCGGATACGCAGGCGACGGTGGTTCTGAACATCGGGGCGGAAACTACCGACCTTGTAGTCTGCACCAAATCAGATGTTTGGCAGCGGACGATAGCGATGGGGGGCAACGCCTTCACCAAGGCGATAGCGGACACGTTCAAGCTGAATTTTGAAAAGGCGGAAAAGCTCAAGCGGACCGCGCCGATGAGCAAATACGCTAGGCAGATTCTTCAGGCGATGAAGCCGGTGTTCACTGATCTGGCGTCGGAGATTCAGCGTTCCCTCGGTTTTTATACCAGTTCGCACTCGAATGTGAAGCTGGTGAGAGTTGTCGCGCTGGGCGGCGGCACGAAGATGCGAGGTTTGCTCCAGTACCTTCAGCAAAGCTTGCAGATGCAGATAGAGCGGCCAGACGCGTTCAAGCAGGTCGGGATAAACGCATCGGTGTCAGCGGCGAAGTTCCATGAAAGCGTATGTGATTTTGGCGTCGTGTACGGGTTAGCAGTGCAGGCGCTTGGTCTTGGGCGGATAGAGAGCAATCTATTGCCTCGGAGCATAGCCAAGTCAATGGTATGGGCAAGCAAGACGAAATTTTTTGTCCTGGCGGCGTGCCTGATATTGGTGGCGTCGGTGCTGGCATTCGCGAGAACGCTTATAGACCGCGCCAGCTACACAAGCAAAGCATCGCAGAGAGGGGCAACAAAGCTGGTGCTGGATGCCGCAAAGAAGGCCCAGGCCGACCTAAAGGCCGAAGAAGCCAGGGCCAGCGAATCAGAAGCAGTGATAAAAAAGGAGTTCGAGCTGTTCAAGTATCGTGATATGGTTCCTTTGCTGTACCAGAAGTTGATAGGGGCATTGCCGAATGCCAAAAGCAACCCGGAGCAGGCGGAGCTTTACCGTGCTTTTGCCAGCGGCGACGTGAATACGATAAAAGAGAAGTTTCCGGACCGCAGGGAGCGCAAGCAGATTTTTGTAACCGGGATGTCTATTTACTATACGCTTGATGTTGGGAATGGTCAGTTCGGAACGACTGGTTTCGAGAAGGGTCTTGATTCGAGAGAGGCGCTCGGAGAGGGAGGTTTAGGCGGTCAGATGGAATCGAGAGATATGATGAGGGGCCCCCCTGGCGGCGGCGGGGGCGGACGAAGCAGGATGCCGGGTGGATTTTCGCCTCCGGTACGAGGCAGGATGCCAGGAGCGCCGTCGCCGGGGCTGGGCGGCGCGGCGGCGGACCGAGGTTTTATAATAACGATTTCCGGTTACAGCCCGTATAAGACTATTACCGAACTGCTCGACCCTATTAAAGTGCAGGACGACCCGAATAAGTGGGGATTAGTCACCAGGCTTGCGAATTTGGACAGTATGTTTGATGGCAACAGTCCCTTTGAGCTTTATAAGAAGACGGAAAAGCAGCATTTTGACCTTCAGACCGGCGAAGTGGATTTGGCGGCGCCTATGCCTCAGGGTATCGGCGTAAGAAAAACAGGTGAGGGCAATAACGAAGTGCTTATTGACCCGATGACCAACGAGATTATCTCCAAGGTTATGGAAGGCGACGACAGCAGCAAGAAAGCTGCGAAGGTTAACGATTCCTGGTTTGTGCTGAATTTTAAGTTGAGGTGGAAGGATTCATCAAAAGCGTCTGTTGAAGAGGGCGGCGGCAGCCCGGCGGCGGCGCCAGCTGCAAGACCGTCACCGCCGAGTCCTGTCAAAGCGCCGGCCCCGCGGAAGAAAACCGCCGCGCCCACTAAATCGAAGGGGGTGGAGGAGTAATGGCAAAGATAAACTTGGACTTATCTAAGTTGAAGGATTTAATGAAGGGATTGGGGGGATTGCGGGTGTATCTCGTGTTGATTTGGCCCGCGGTGATACTTTTGGCGTGCGGCGCGGTTCTGGCGGCGGCTTGGCTTATGGGCAGCAGTTTAAAACAGAAGGTGGCCAAGGAAAGTATACCGATAGGCAACGAGGTAAAGCAAATGTTGAAACAGTTGCCTGTCGCCGGTCAGGCGCAGGTGGAAAGACAATATCAGGATGCATACCAGCAGGACGCGAACCTCATAAAGTTGCTATCGGTAGAGACCTCTCAACGTGAACTGCTCAGTTACGACATATTTCCTAAGCCGAAGGATACTTCGACATTACTTTTCACCAGGTTTGGCGCCAAATATTGTCAGGGGGTCGAGGGTTTGATAGCGAAGGACCGTGGGGGTGATTGTCCCGATGCGGAGGAATTGAGGAACGCCCGGCTGACGGGGGGAATCCCCGGGTCGAGCGCAGCGGGTGGGGCATCGTCGAGGATAGTCGAGGAGATTTGTCACGCCAGAGCTAAATCAGTGTCCATATATGCGGTTCCCGAATCTGTGGGCGGGTACGATTTCTGGAAGGCATATCAGTACTCCAATATAGAGGACAGTGTCAAGGACTGCTGGTTCTGGCAGGTTGGTTACTGGATAATTGAGGACGTATTTTCGGCGGCAGGAGCGATGAATGCCGGTTCGAGCAGCGTGTTAACGTCGCCTGTAAAACGTGTGGAGCGGGTCGGTTTTGTGGCGCCGGATGCCCTTTTTAGTACTGGTGCTGGGACCGGGAAAACAACGTCTCAGGGGAAGCCCAAATACGTAACCAAGCCGGAGGAACAATTGACTGAGTCGTTCACTGGTCGAGTGAGCAACGAGGACATAGACGTGGTGCATTTCGGTTTGGTGGTGGTGGTGAGCAATAAGGCAATAATACCTTTTATGCGGGAGTTGTGCAGCGCAAAGGAGCACGAGTTCAGGGGATTCACGGGCCAGGAGCCGGCGAAGGTATTCAAACATAACCAGATAACCATTTTGGAGAGCAGAGCAAAACCCGTGGATTTGACGTCGGCAGACCATCGGTATTATAGATATGGAGCGGATTCGGTTGTCGAAATTGAACTTGTATGCGAATACATATTCAACAGGAACGGCTATGACGAGATTAAGCCGGAGTCGATAAAGAACCTTGTGACAAAGACAGGTACTTAGGAGGCTTAGCTGCGCAGGTTTGGGGTTTTGGAACTATGATTAAAAAACAAAGCAATTTCATAGATGAGCATATCGAAAAGGTGGCGCTGGTAATAGGCGGGCTGGCGGCTATCTACGTTTTGTATGCGTTTGCGCTGCGAGGTCCGGAATTGGTTTTCGACAACCAGAAGTTTCGCCCCGGTCAGCTTGATATATACATAGCGGAGCAATCTGAACAACTGAAAGCGCGGATGGAGAGGGAACCGATTCACAAGCCACCATACGTGCCACAAAGCGTTAGTTTTCTAGCGAAGATGAATTCGGTGCTGGATAAGGATTTGAACGTTGTCTGGCCGGTGCCGAGTTCGGGCGAGACGATGATAGATAAGAAGTACCACATTCCCGTGATTGGTTCCGTTAATGATGTTTCCCTGGAACACATCAGGGCGGCAGCCTATATGCCGAAAGTTGCGGTTAACTTGGAAAACGTTGAATCGGAAGATACGTATGAGCCAAACGACCTGGATTTGGTTACCGTTCAGGCGAGTTTCGACCTTGCGCCGTTAATAGACAGTTTTCAGGAGTGTTTTGCGGGCAAAGATGTTCCTGAGGGGTGGCGTGATACCGGTTTGGCCAAGCCGGTGTTTGCGGCGGTTCAGTTACAGAGGCAGCGTTTTGGTGATAACGGTGAGTGGGGCCGGTGGGAGGATGTGCCCCGCGTGAAAATAGACCCAAAGAGAGACGACTACAAAATAATAGATGATGTAAACGGCCTGCCGAGCGGGGGGGTTATGGTTCAGCTTGCGAAGTTAAGCGCTCCGCAGACGCAGGTGAAATTGCTGCAGCCGGACCCGTATAAGATAGCGTCTGCTGACGATGACTGGCTGCCGCCTTCGCTGCACAGGAAGTTTTTGGCGGTTCGGCGAGAGAAGGAAGCGCAGGACCGGCGGGAAACGATAGCGACGGAGCGTGAGGCAAAAGCAGCGGAAGAGCGTGACAAGGCGGCGGGGCGGCCGGCGAGAGAAGTGACAGAAAAGCCCCGTGGCACGACGGAACCAACGGGTCGAACGACGACGCCAGGCAGGCCGGCAGGTGGTGCAGGCTACCGTGGAGGGGCGGGAGGCGGCGCTGGCCGAGGCGGAGTGGAAATGGGGGGAGGCGCAACTCGCAATCTTCCGAAAACGACGACAGCCAAGCCGGACAGGACATCGGAGCGTGACCGGCGGACTGAATCGACAACGGCGGCTGAGCAGAAAAAGACCGCCAAGCCGGTGGTAACAGAGGCGACGATATACGGAGAAATGAAAAAGATGCAGCTGACGACGGGGAAGGATATCAGCAAGCTGCGTGAGGCGGTAACATTCTGGGCCTATGACGATACTGTTGAGCCTGGCGCGATTTATCGATATCGTATCCGGCTTGGGGTATTCAATCCCGTGGCCGGTACCGGCCAGGTGCGAGAGGAGGATGCTGAGAAGGACAGCAAGGTGATATTGTGGAGCGAATTTTCGGATGCGACGGACGAAATAGCGATAGACAAACGGCTGTATTTCTTCCCGTTAAACGTTCAGGAGACAGCCATGGCGGCGGAGGTGCAGGTTTGCAGGTATGTGCTGGGCTATTGGCACAGTGAGCCGTTTATGGTCAAGCGCGGGGACGTGATAGGCAGGGTAGCGAGGGTTGAGCCGAGCGATAAAGATAAAAAGAACGCGGACGTGAAACTTCCCGAGACGATAGATTACACTACGGGGGCGGTTGTGGTGGACCTGGTAGCGATGAACGACTGGTCCGGGGACAAAACTCTCCAGTCGCGGCAGTATTTTGATATGCTGTTCAGCTTTGACGGGACGAGTGTGGAGAGATTGCCGGCGAAACAGATGTACTGGCCTGAGGAACGGCGTTTGAAGTATAGCGAGCTGAAGACGCTTGAGAAGAGGCCCAAGGAGCCATGGCGTGCCTGGGGCAGCACCGGCCCGATGGAAGTGCAACAGCGTGGTTTGCCAGGGGATGGTATGAGGAGAGGGCCAGGCGGCCTGATTATGGAAGATAATATGCAGAGGAGGGGGCTGCCGCCGCAATAGCAAGAGCGGGGGAATTATCCGCCGGGGCAAGTCGCGGTAAGGGCGACGCTCCCGTCATTTGTGACCAGACAATCGTCTTCGATTCTGACGCCGAGGCGTCCGGGGATATAAACGGCCGGCTCGATTGTAATCACGTCGCCTGTCTGCAATTTTCCTTTTGCTTTGCCTGATATTGCGGGCAGTTCGTGTACCTCCAGACCAAGTCCGTGCCCGGTTCCGTGGCCGTATACGGGCAGGTCGGCTTTTTTTATTATTTTCCTCGCAGTTGTGTCGACCCGGCTGATTTCGACTCCGGCTTTGACCATTCTTATGGCGGCGGCTTGTGCCCGTTTTACGACTGTGTAAACTTTTGTATAAAGCCTGCTGGGTGTGCCGACCGAAAAGCATCTGGTCAAATCACAGCAATAGCCGTCGAGGCGCACGCCGAAGTCGATTAGGACGTTATCATTTTTGCGTAATTTGCGAGAGGTGGGCTGGTGATGAGGTCTTGAGGCATTGGGGCCGAACGCGACAATCGTTGTAAAGCTGTTTGTGCCTCCGGCTTTTCTGATTTCAAAATCGACAATTCCCGCCAGTTCATTTTCTGTCAGCCCCGGTTTTACCTGTCGAAGCACACTCTTGAAGGCACGTGCTGCGATTTTGGCGGAGGCCCGAACGGCGGCAACCTCGGCCCGGTCTTTTTTCCTGCGTGCTGATTCGACGATACCTTCGGCGGTCTTCAGCCGGCAGGACAGAGTTTTCTTCAGGGACTGGAAATTAGCGAGCGATATTGATTTTTCGACGGCAGCGGTTTTTATTCCGCTTCGATTCCGCAATAGTTCGGCGATTGCTTTGGCCATTGCCTCTTTGCGTTCAACAATCCTGCAGAATCGGCACTGGGCCGCGGCCTGCTCGGTGTACCTGCTGTCGGTTACAAGGGCGGCTGCGCGGGGTAAAACCACCACCCAGCTGTCGTCGCCGGTAAAGCCGGTCAGGTAGGTGACATTGGCCGGTTCTGTGGCGATAAGGCAATCGGCTTTTAGCCGGACAATTCCGGCCCGAACGACCTTGAGGCGGGTTTTATATGTGTACTTATCCATTCGTAAAAATTCTCCAGTCAAAAACCTGCTGCCAGTATTAACAGCGCAGACGGGAAAAATAAAGATTTTTTCCGCCTCGATTTGGAGGTGAGGGGTTCTTTTTTTATAATTTGTTTGATTGGATTTCTCCGGCTGAAGGGGGAAAGCCGGTTTAAAATAGAACGTATCGCCTCGCAATTATAGTCGGGGCCAAAGGTGCATGATTCCAACGCCTCATTTCACCTAAACAGGACGGCGAAAGTCGCCCTGTTTTTTTATGTCTTGCCCGCTCGGCACAAAGCCATTACAATGCTGCCCTTTGAATCGTCCGGCTTTTTCAAAGGTAAATTGATTCTATTATGCTGCTGCCTATTCGCACAAATATCAGATGCTATAGAACGCCCTATGCCAATTACGCCATCATAGCCGTAAACGTGATTGTGTTTCTACTGAGCTACTGGCCCGATGAGCGGGCAAGGGATATTCTGAGGCCCTGGGCGGAGCAGTTTGTTTTTACGCCTGCTCACCCGTTTTTGTGGCAGTTTATCACTTACGCTTTTCTGCACAGCGGTTTTCTGCATATTTTCGGCAACATGTTCTTTTTGTACATGTTCGGCAATAACGTAAACGACAAGCTCGGGCATTTCGGCTACACTTGTTTTTACCTGGCAGGCGCGGTGTTCAGCGCGGTCGGCCATACACTGATAAACAGCAATCCTGTTATGGGGGCAAGCGGCGCGGTGGCAGCGGTAACGGGCGCGTATCTTGTGCTGTTTCCGCAGACCCTTATAACTATTGTTTACTGGTTCATCTTTATCGGCACGATTGATGTGCCGGCCCTTTACTTTATCGCGTTCAAGATGATTATCCTTGATAATGTGATTATCCGTTATACAGCGAATACGAATGTTGCTTACGACGCGCATCTTGCGGGTTACACGTTCGGCATCGCTTCGTCAGTGTTTTTGCTGGCGACGGGGTTGCTCAGCAGTTCGCAATTCGACCTCTGGGCGATGCTCAAGCAATGGAACCGCCGGCGTGTATACCGCGACGCGATTTCCACCGGCTATAACCCGTACACCGGCATGGGCGGCAAAAAAAGTATAACAGCGAGAGAGGTAACAAAGCCGGGGCCTGATGAGCCGCAGATTAGGCAGTTGCGCGAGGATATCGCCAACAGCGTTTATCGGCACGACCTCCAGACGGCCGCCCAGCAGTATCTTAACCTTGTATCGCTCGATAGCGGGCAGATTCTACCTCGCCAGTATTTGCTCGATATCGCCAACCAGTTTGCCAGCGAGGGCCGATACAGTAATGCCGCGTCGGTTTATGAAAAATTTATCACTCACTACGCCAATTACGAGCATATCGAGCAGGTCGAGCTGATGCTGGGAATAATATATTCACGGTATCTTGAGAAGCCCGACCTTGCGCTGAATCATTTGCGCATCGCCGAGAAAAAGATTGCCGACCCTGCCCAGTTATTGATGTGCCGGTCTGAAATCGAAAAACTGCAGAACCGGTAGTTGTCCATTTCTACTTTTGCACCACCATGTGCATCCAGTAACCTAAGTAGCCTGTCAAGGCCCAGATAGCTGAGGCGGCGAATAATACGAGCGAGCCGATGATACGCAGACCCTTTTTGTCGTTTTGCCATACCACGAGCGGCGAGAAAATGCCGCAGACGCCGCAGAGTATAAAGCCGATGCCCGACAGAACGGGTTTTGCCGTAAGGCCAAGATCGATTATCCGCACGCCGAGGACCGCCGCTGCTGTCCCAGCGAAGACGGCATATATCGCTAAAGGCAAGAGTTCCCATCTTTTGGATAAGGCCAAGGCCAGGCCTAAGAAAAGCATGCCCAATAGGATTGACATCTCGCCGAAGGCCGAATTATACGGTTTGGGGAGCGGCCAGGTGAAGGTAATCGCAAATCCTCCTATCGCGGCGATGAGGCCGCAGATTGCGAATGCGGGGACCCAGTGGCCAATATCTTCCGGCCTATCCAAATCACGCCAGACGAAACAGCCGAGCAGGAACAAACCCGCGGACATATTTATCAGCATCAGCGTCAGATAATCTATCATCATAATTTTGCCTCCCAATAGCGCTCTTGAGTAAATCGCTCAGTTACTATCCGAAATTATAATGTTTCTTAACGGCTTTTTTGACCTTCCATTTGCATTCGAGGTCGACGGGGAAAACGACGAAATCGCCGGGGCCGAAGCTGACTGATTCTTTGCCGTCGGTTACCGTGACGTCGCCCTCGAGTATCAGGCAGGTTTCCTTTTCGGTATAGGCCCAGTCGAATTCGCTTGGCTTGCAGGTCCAGATGGGCCAGGTCTTGCAGGTTTTCTCTTCCTCTTTTGTTGGCTTTCGCACCACAATGTCTTTTGCAGTCGGCATATTGCGCTCCTTTATTTTCGCTTAATCAACCACGATTATATCTTTGTGCCGGTTATTTACACTGAATTTTTTACTTTTTCTGTTTGTCTTTTTCCCTTACATTATTCGCTTTCTAAAAATTAACTATGAACAACGAACTATGAACAAAGAACAATTAAACGGATTCAAGGCGTGGCTTGATAAGTTCGTCGCGGGATTCTATGGCGACGATGAGTATATTAATGCCAATATAAAACTAAAGCAGGACCACAGTGCGCGGGTCTGCGCTGAGATGCTTTACCTGGCGGATGAATTGCGTTTGTCGGACAATCAGCGATTGCTGGCTGAGACGATTGCGCTGTTTCACGACGTGGGCCGGTTTCTGCAGTTCGCCAGGTACAGGACATATAGCGACCCGAAGAGTATCAACCACTGTCTGCTCGGTTTAGAGATACTCCAAAAGGAGAATGTCCTGGTGCAACTGCCCGATGACGAAAGGCAAGTAATCGAGGCCGCCATTCGCTATCACGGCGAAAAGGAGCTGCCCGGTAATCTGACGGGCGATACGCTGCCGTTCTCGAAAATGATACGCGACGCGGACAAGCTCGATATTTTTAACGTGATTATAAATGCGTATATCCGGTACAGAAACGACCCGGACAACTCCAAACTTGAGATTGGGTTTCCAGATGAGCCGGGGTTTACGCCCGAGGTGCTTGACACGATTCTTACCGGCGACCGGGTTGATTATAAGGCATTACGAAAATTGAACGACCTGAAGCTGTGCGTGCTCGGCTGGGTTTATGACGTCAATTTCGCCCCGACGTTTAGGCGATTAAAACAACGGCGATACCTCGAAACGATTTTTGAATTCCTCCCCGATACCCCCGATATCCATAAAGTCCGCGAAAAAATATTCGCGTATATCGATTCCCGGATTAAGTAACCTGCCACAAAGACACGAAATATTTTACCGCGGAGACCGCAGAGATTAGTTATTTCCGATTTCTGAAGCGGGCTCTACGCTTCGCTACGTGTGCGATTTAACGGCAACAGCGGATTATTTGAATAATTCGGAATGCGTCCCCATTCGTTCGAGAACAAGCAAGTCGCCTTCGATTCGGTAAATAAGAACCCAATCCGCCTTTATATGACAATCACGATGACGATGCCAATCGCCCCGTAACGGATGGTCTCTGCATTTATGCGGCAATTGCTCCCCTCTGGCAAGAATGGCAACTACTTCTCTCAGGGCTTCCATATCTTTGCCTTGTGTTTGAGCCAGCTTGTAATCTTTCTTAAACTGATTCGTCCACTGAATGCGTCTCAACGATTGAGTTCCTTGAAAAGAGCATCGACGTTTGCGGCCTTACGCAGACCGCGACCCTTCCTTGAATCCCTTAACGTTTTGGCTGTAAGCTCATTGGGAATCTCTATATCAAAAGGAATGCCTCGGCGAAGAATAATCTGCCTGAAATACAGCGATATCGCCTCGGACATCGAAAGGCCAAGGCAATCCAGTATCTTTCTCGCCTGCTCTTTGCTCCGTGTGTCGATTCTTGCGTTTATTGTCGTAGTCATTTTTGTTCTTCCTACCCTATTTACAATGTAATGCCATTGTGCACACACTGTCTATACATAAAATATACGTTTCTTTTCGGCAAAAAGCAATGCCGTCTTTCAATAAAATTAGCAAATCTTGCCAACTTCTTATATAACAAGCACTTACGGGGCAATCCTGTGGAGCTATCTGCTACCCACTGAACGCTGACCGGGATTGGGAGTTTTCAGATTTGCGATTAAGGTTTGTTTCAATCGGAATAGGTTGTCAATTTTGCTGATTGATAGTATGCTGTATTAGCCCGTAGAAAGGCGGGTGAAAAAATGATAAACCAACAACGGCTCGACGAACTAAAACGATGCGACAACCCTCATAAATTCTTCGATGAATTTTATTGTGAGGTTAATAGCATTGTTAAGCCGAATCGAAAGGTCTTTGAGGATAAATCGCATAGGTTCCATGAAAAGCACTTAAAATTTCTGGCAACCGTTGAAAAATGGTTAAAAGAGCAAAAGAAGCCCCTAAAACCCTCTGGTTTTGAGCCATATCTAAAGCAATTGTCAGGCGCGAGTAATTTTAAATCCCCTGAGCAATTAAGTATTCTTGAGCAGTGCCAAAAGCAGTTGTCGAACATTCTTGCGCAGGGAGTGAACAAAAACAATCATCTCGTCTTATCCTGTGAGCGCCGTGTTCTTAAACAGTGCCAAGAGCAGTTATATGACACCCTTAGACAGGTAGGGGACAAGAATTTCGTCTTAATGCCTGAATTGAGTATTATCGAACAGTGTCTAAGGGATATTAGACAGCAATACCAAAGGGCGGATTGGAAAGAAATTAAAATTTTACATTCAGAACAAATACGGAAATGTGAATATCGCACCTTTCCACCTACCCTATTTGTTCCACCGGACTTTCCCGACGACCCTGATTGGTGGTTAGAAGCATACAGTCTGCTTTGGTATGACCCGAAAGCTCCTGTCGCACGCAATGAATTTACTTGTTCGCCAGAGGACGAACTACTACGGGGTTATATAGCTCTGGCTCTTTTGTTTAACGAGCAGGCAGAGAAACGTGGGGAAACACCGATAGCATCCGACATTTTGTCAGAATTTTGGATTCCGCAACATACAGTAAAAGTTCTGCAAGCGTGTTGGACGGAAACAGAGAATAAGAGCCGACAGAAGCCAACGGATTACTGGCCAGAAATTAGAAACGTGCTTATTAACGATTTGATAGCAGTCGACAAAGACCTTCCCAGCACAAAGCGAAATGAGCAAAAACAACAAGGCAAGCAAGCAATTAAACACAATAGTTTTATGAATTTAGAGCAGTTGTGCAAGCAATTTAATGTGCCAAACAAAAACAAACAAGCATTTCGCAAGCGGCTTGAACGTTTTAGGGCGAAAAATGCGTTTGGCACCGATGCTTTCATCGAATCCCAAAATAAAGGGGGGCAACAATCGAAATATCTCTACAATGTTAAAATGGTTGCCAGCATCGCAGAGGAAGTAAAGGGACGGTCTGCGTCCTTAAAGCGTCCCTCTAAGAAAAAAGACGAAAAAAATTAAGCCGTTCTTGCCTTCAAAAACGCCGATTTTAGGCGTCGCCCTAAAAAATAATGTGTCCCTCAGACGTCCATTGGCAACCAATTTATTTTGCCCAGTGTAAATTTGCCTTTAGAAGTATCGAATGTTTTTTACTAATTATCTTGAAAGGCAAAACCGATGTCGGAAACGCAAACAGAAATTCAAGGTGCAAAATGTCTCTCAGACAAAGAACTGGCCGAAATCGGAGAATTGATTGGGGAAATACTGCTGGCTCTGCAAAGCCCTTTTACGCCGGAGGAACGGCAGGAGTTTTGGCAGTGTTTTGAATCGCTTCTGGGACGATACGTCGAGGGAAAGAAGAAAGGGTGAGTGAAAAAGAGGGCAGGTCTGCCCCTACTTGACGGAATGTGGTATTCGGGTTAGCATACCGCGGCGACAATGAAATTTTGAAAGGGATTGTGATGGAAGCGGTATTGCAAACGAAAATCGGGAGCGTTGAGCCGAAAAGAGGCAAAGTGCGGGATGTTTATGATTTGGGCGATAAGCTGTTAATCGTCGCGACCGACCGCATAAGTGCATTCGACGTCGTTATGGCCAACCCCATCCCGAAAAAGGGCATCGTGCTGACGCAGATATCGCTTTTCTGGTTCGAGTTCTTGTCATCTTCAATCAGTCATCACCTTATCGCTACCGACGTGAGCAAATTCCCCGCGCCGTTTAACAAGTTCGAGAAGCAATTAGCGGGCAGAAGCATGTTAGTCAAGAAGACGAAGGTCTTCCCAATCGAGTGCGTAGTTCGCGGCTATTTAGCGGGGTCGGGATGGAAGGAATACCAGAAGTCCCAAACGGTATGCGGCGTAAAGCTGTTCGCTGGGCTAAAGCAATGTGATAAACTCCCTGAGCCGATATTTACGCCCGCGACGAAGGAGGAATTCGGCAGGCACGATGAGAACGTCGATTTCAACAGGTGCGTTGAGATTATAGGCGATAAAAACGCCGGATACCTGCGCGACAAGAGCATAGATATTTTCAAGAAGGCGTCGAAATACGCGGAATCGAAGGGGATAGTATTGGCCGATACGAAATTTGAGTGGGGTGACATAAACGGTCAGACCATTCTTATCGATGAGGTTTTGACGCCCGATTCGTCGCGTTTCTGGCCCGCGGACAAATACCAGCCGGGCAGAGACCAGGA
>Ga0187882_1003706_pt1 | contig 12896 bp, 8 predicted proteins | sample June2016WEW_19_1_3_FD_132991 | JGI IMG/M metagenome (GOLD analysis project Ga0187882, IMG submission 132991) | Peatland microbial communities from SPRUCE experiment site at the Marcell Experimental Forest, Minnesota, USA - June2016WEW_19_150 | ecosystem: Environmental > Terrestrial > Soil >...
CTGAGCGCTCCACGCTTTGTCTCCCGCTCCAGGTCATCGAGGGCAGCGTTGATGCCCGCGCTCCCCTTTTCGTAGGCGGTCCCCGAGAGATCAGCGATGACTACGACGACATTCTCAAGCTCGGCCTTGTTGACGGCGACAAGGAGGTTGGCCAGGGCCGTGGTCGTGATCTCGGCAAGGTCCGATGACCCGACTGGAACTCCCCTTGCGCCGTTAAAGTAGGGTGGCAGCTCGTCGAGCAGAATGAGGGTTGGCTCGCCCTTGAGAAGATTGATCCAGGAGCTGACCCCTGGAGCCTGGAGCGGCGAGTAAAGGTTGGAGAAGGTATCCCGTTTCCCAAGACGTTCGGCCAAGGCGCCCCAAAGGCCGTAGGGATAGTCTGATTCGCGTCCGTCAAAGCCAATAACGCGCACTGGCTTGGTGCCGAAGTTGTGGCGTCCTCCGAACCGTCCACGAAGACTGGGATACTTTGCCATAAGCCCAAGGGCCAGCATGCTGTGGGTCTTTCCGCCGCCCATGGCCTGGGAGAGCAGGAAAGTGGCAGCCTGGTCCCGCTTTCCGGTGAACCGGTCGAAGCTCTTTTCCACCAGGAGCTTCATGCCGGCAGTGACATAATTTTCGTCAAAGAAATGCTGTCCAGTCGCCTCGTCGAGTTTCCCCTCAAGGAGGTCGCCAAGGTTCAGAACCACGTCTCGCCGGGATCGGTCGAATACCGACTGTCGAGGCTTGCAGTGCTCGGATAGCTTCATTTCTCATGGCCTCTTTCACATTTCATGAAGATCGTACGGCTCCATCACCAAGAGGAATCACCAAGAAGCTTCGGCTACGATTTGCGCTTCCAGTATAGCATAAGATTTCCTGAAGTGGGATGCATTCTTGTATTGAGAATGCATCCCTGCCGTACAGTAGGGAGCAGGCGGCCTCCCATTGTACTGATGAAGAACAGATGATGGCGGCTTTCAAAATGAGAATCCCTCAGCCAAGCCGTACAATAGACCCGCGCCGATGGGCTATTGGGGACTAGAGGCTCATCGGCTTTTTTCAGAAATGGCTTTTCTGACTACATGGCCAAGTTGTTCAAGACCCTTTGTGTCCTGCCGACCCTGTATGGTCAGAATTTCGTATTTCCCCACATTCAAGCCTAGCCCTAGCAAGGCCTTCTGCATTCATGGTCGCCCACCTCGCCGGTGATCATCATCCCATCCCCGTGCAGCATGTACTCCAGCGCCCGTTCCGTCGCGCGCGTGAGACCGAGGGAGGGGCGCCAGCGCATGAGGGTGAGCTGGGCGATGCACCGGGAGTTGAGGAGCGCCGGCTCGAGGTCGAGGGTCGCCATGACGAACTGCCGGGCCGGCCGGTCCGGCTCGGCGCGCCAGGCGCTCATGATCCATCCCGCCAGGCCCCGGGCGAGTTCCAAGGACGGCCCCTGCGGCCGGTAGCGGTGGTCCGTTGCCAGGCCGTAGATCATGTGGCTGGTCTCGTGGGTATCCCAGAGGTGCGAGAGCCGGCGCGCCTCGGGAAAGAGCCCCATGTAGCCATTCGGCTCCTGCGTCTCCACGAGGGCAGAAAGGATCCGGGAACGAAGGTCCTCCAGGGCGGGGTCCCCGCGGGACGCGGCTAATCGGGTCACGGCGTCCAGGAAATGGCCAAGCCCGATGTACGCGCTCTCGGCATCCCTCTTCCTGTAGGGCGCCAGGAAATCTCCGTCGACGCCCACCGCCAGGATGTTGTTCTGGATCGTCGCGTCGATCCTGCGGCCGATCTTACCGCCAAGCCGCACGGCGCCCGGGGGAAGTGCATCCAGCATGCTGCAGACGCTACACCGCGCACCTGCCCGGCGCAAGTGACGGTTGATGCCGTGCGTGCTCAGCGCGCCCGCGTCGCTTGCTGACGATACTCCAGGGGGCTCAGCGATACGTGGCTCTTGAAGACACGGCTGAAGTAATGCTGATCCTCGAAGCCCAGTGAAAGGGCGATTTCTTTCACCTTCCTGTGCGGATAGCGTGCCAACAGGCGCTTGGCTTCTTCGAGCTTCATGTCGTTGTAGTATTCCATGGGTGCCTTGCCCAGCGCCGAACGCAGGACGCGATGGACGTAGGAGAGGGAGAACCCGAGCCGCGCGGCGACTTCACTCATCGTGATGTTCCGACCAAGATTGCAGCGGAACAGGTCGATCGCCACCTGGACGATGCTCTCCGACGAGGAGTCGGCGTCTTTCCTCCGCTCGACCGCTGCCTCGTAGACAAGGCACAGCTCATCGACGAGCGTCTCATAGCTTCCGCTTCGCCCCAGCATCTCCTCCACCGCGACGGTGCTGTCTCGGGTCGGGGAGGGATCATTCGCGCACTCGTCAATGGCGTCCACCATCAATCCGAGGAGCTTCCGAACCGCGATCAGCGTCAGGTTCCGGGCGCGCCAGGAGCGCACGAACTCCTCCAATCGCAGCCTGAACTCATCCACGGACCGTGCGCCGGCCATCAAGCCCGCTTCCTCCCTGAACCGCGCAATCTCGTCACGCAGTATGCCAATGCCCGGCTCTGACGACCTGCTGTCGGCCCAGAGGAGAGTCGGCGTGTCGAGGCAGACATGCTCCTCGAGACACTGCGAGAGGAAGGCCGCGTGCGACGGCAGTCCGGGCACGTCCGTGTACCCGCTGGAACATGCCATGCGGCCAACCTGCCCCCGACGGGACAGCGATTCGAAGACGCGGGAACAGATGCTCCTCCATGCCTCCTCCGAAAGAGCCTCGAGATCGCAGACGACCACGAGCTCGCTGTGGCCGCGCGTTTCGGTGAAAAAGAGGCTCCCATCACAGGAGCCCGCACGGCTGAAGGTCGCGCGCATGTCCGCCATGTCCGGGGCGCATGGGCCATCCCGCAGTGCCCCGCACCGAAGGAGGCAGATCCCATACGGGCCGCGCAGTACGTCGTTCGGGGCATGCCAGGCCGTCTCTCCCCGCTTCAGGGCCCTCGAAAGCTCCTCCTGGAACGCCTGTCGTCTTCCATGGTCCAGGGATGCGACGATCTTCTCCAAAACGGTTCTCAGCTCTTCCTTCGTCACCGGTTTCAGGATGTACTCGTCCACTCCGATCTGGATTGCTTGCCGCGCAAACTCGAAATCGTCGTAGCCGCTGATGATGACGCATCTCAATTCGGGATTCTGGCTCCGGGCTTCGCCCAGGAAATCCAGGCCGCCCAGCACCGGCATCTTGATGTCCGAGAACACGATGTCCACCCGAGCGCCCCTCAGCTTCATCAGCGCTTCCCTGCCGTTGCTGGCGGTCGCCACCACGCGCACGCGTTCATGCACGGACTCGATCTGCTGAGCGATGTTCCGGAGAATCGGCTTGCTGTCCTCGACGACCATCGCGGAGTACGTCATCGTCCGCCTCGTCAATGCTGCGCGGCGGCGGGAAGCAGGGGACCCGAGAGACGGATTGTCATGCCCCCCTCCTCGTTGGGACGGATGTCGAAGCCCAGCAGGTCCCCGTACATGAGACGCAGCCGGCCGTAGGTGTTGATGATCGCCATGCCGTCCATTCCCTGCTCCATCGGTGCCAGCGGGGCGCCGGACTCGTCCTGCTCTGCCGCCATTCTTTCGCGCAGGCGCCGGATAATTGCCTCGTCGATGCCGCAGCCGTTGTCGGAGATGGTGATGCACCATCTCTCTTCCGCCGCCTCGCACGCCACGTCGATCTTCCAGGGCGGGAGCTTGTTCTTGAAGCCGTTGTGGATGGAGTTCTCCACGAAGGGCTGGATCACCAGGCGCGGCAGGGTGACGGAACGAACGGACGGCTCGACTCTCACGGTGTAGGCTAGGTAATCCTCGTAGTTCTGCTTCTGGAGGGAAAGGTAATCGGAGGCATAGGCAACCTCGTCGGCGATTGTGACGTTCTTGAACGGCGACTGCACGACGTAGCGCAGCATGTCGGAGAGCTTCTTGCAGGTCATCTCCACATCGTCGGTCCGCTTCTCGTGCGCCTGCACGCTGATAAGGTACAGGACGTTGTGGATGAAGTGCGGAGCGATGCGCGCCTGCAGTGCGCCGAAGCGTGCCCGCATCTCCTCACGGTTGGCGAGCATCGCCTTCTCGACGGCCGCCTTCAGCCGCGCGAGCATGTCCTGGAATGCCCTGCTGAGGAGCTGGATCTCGTCGTTGTGTACGTCCACGTCCATGTCCAGCCGCATGTTGTCCAGGCTCACGTGGAGCACGCTGTCGCGGAGCGTGCGGATGGGCTGCATGAGCACGGCGGAGATGACGTACACCATGGCGAGGGCGAAGACCGTGACGAGGAGAATGGTCGCGTACGTTGCCGTACGAAGATACGCGAGCGGCCCGAGGACGTCGCTCTCCCTTTCCTTCACGAAGACCGTGAACCCGGAGTAGTCAGACCACGCGTACGAGTAGAGGTACCCCCCGGGAAAGGGAAAGGCGCCTACCTGGCTGTCCACACTGCCCAGCCGAAGGCGGAGGACCTCCGCGGGGTGCCCGGGGTCGAGGGGATACACTTCCCGGTGCTGCGCATCCAGGATCATCACCTGCCCTGTCGAGCCGATATCGCAGATCTTCTGCAGCTCCGCATACTCGTCCTGGATCTCCACGTAGCCGTACTGGATGCCGCTCAAGCTGAACACCGGCCGCACGAGAGAGAGAAGTGGGGCGAGGCCGGATCTCGGGAGGTCGCTCACCGCGGCATAGAACAGACGCTGCCAGTTTGACAACACCTCCCGGTTGGCTGGGTTCTGCATGACGGCGTCGAAGAGACCCTGCCGCCCGTTGAAGGAATGGCGGTACGCCCCGCTCGTGTCGTAGAGGTAGACCGAGCAGGTGGTGATGGAGGTGACGGCGAGAGCGCTCGCGAAGGCGCCGTCCAGGGTGCGTGACGAAAGAAGCTGCAGGTAACTGTTCTTCGGCGGGCCGTTTCGAGCGATGTCGCTGAGGATGGCGAGCACCTTCTCGTTGGTGACAAAGCTCTTCGAGACCTGGTCCATCTCGTGAAGATAGGAATCCACGTGCTGGGAGAGCTTCATGGCGAGCTGCACGACGTTCTGGCTTGCCATCGCCTCGAACCGCCTGCTGACAACGACGTCAAAGAAGACGGCGAAAACCCCGATCACGAGAAGCAGCAGGATCGTGAAGTATGCAACGATTCTGGTCTGGAGCTTGAAGTGCATCTTTCCGATCCCACGGGAAGTATACCATTGGCCCGCCGCTGGTAAAGGGGAGCACGGGAGAGGAAAGTGCACCACGCGAGTGCACGATTGTGCATTTACAGCGGGAATACCCCGTGCTAGCGTTCCCCGCCACTGCGTGAAAAAGGACAGTGGCAAGGGGGAATACATGATAACAGGGAGAACGAGGGGCAGGTCGCTGTGGTTCCTAGTCACACTGGCGGCTGTCCTTCTCATGGTGTCAGGCGGGGCGCTCTTTGCGACAGGAACGTCGGAGAGTTCAGGCGGCACCACGAGCCAGCCCATCAACCTGACCATCGCGGGCAGCCAGGATTTCAACAGGGGTGATTCGTGGGTCGTCTATCAGCCGAACCCAAACTTTGACGCTTTCGAAGCCAAAAACCCCGGCGTCAAGATACAGCTGCTCTTGAATCCGGATCCGCAGAACACCCAGATACTGCAGACGCAGCTTGCCACCGGAGAGCCGTCTGACATCATGTTCTACAACAAGGTATCCGCGGAGAATGAGCTCGGCGCCGAACAAAACATGGTGGATCTCAGCAGCCAGCCGTGGGTTGCACGGCTGCAGAACAAGTCCCCGCTGACCGCGCCCGACGGGAAGATCTACGGCTTCAACCCAGTGCTGTCGACCGAAGGCCTGGGCATGGTCTACAACATCGACATCTTCAACAAGCTCAACCTGCAGGTACCTACGACCTTCCAGCAGCTCCTCGCCGTCTGCGATACGCTCAAGGCGAACGGCATCACGCCCATCTACGGTCCGTTCAAGGACGTGTGGACGTTCCAGATCTGGACCACTTCGGCCTGGGGAGTTTACGTCACACGGAAGGATCCAACGCTCTTCGACAGGATCAACAAGAATCAGGTGAAGTGGGCGGACGTGCCGGGCTTCCTTGACGCCCTCAGCCGCGGCAACACCCTGGTGCAGAAGGGCTACTTCCAGCCCACGGCCCTGTCCGACGACTACAACAGCGCGCCGGCCGCAATGTCCTCGGGTAGGTACGCCATGATGATCATCGCGAAGGCGTTTGTGAGTGACATGTTGAGCAAAGACCCGAGCGTCCACCTCGGTCTCTTCGCGTTCCCCGTGTGGGATGACCCGGCGATGAACGTCATTGTCCAGCCCCAGCTCGGCCCCCTGCTCTTCGTGCCCAAGAAGGCGAAGCACGTTGCCGCGGCCGAGAAGTTGATCGACTTCCTCTCCCAGGCGCCGCAGATTGCAGCAGTGAATGCCGTGGCCTCGCGGTCCTTCATGCCCAATCTCAAGGACGTGCCAGCCGTGAAGCTCCAGCCCACCGACCAGCAGGTCTACGACACCTACATCAAGACGGGAAAGGTGTCGGTGGAAGCAAACGCCTTCGTGAAGGTGGATCTCACCGATCTGTGGAAGTACTACCAGGACATGATCGGAGGCGCAAAGACGCCGCAGCAGGTCCTGACTGCGTGGGACGCGAAGTTCGACGAGCTCATGAAAGCGAAGGGCTTTCCGGGATTCTGAGGAAAAGCTCTGCGCACCTTTTCTGAATCGTTCCAGGACAAGCGGGGCCTGCGCGCCCCGCTTTTTTCTGGCCGCACCATGTGCGCCATCAGAGGCCGGGAAGAAATGCGGCCCGCGTGCAGAGGAGGACAGCCATGAGGCAGCCCACGCACAATCGGGGTGAGAGCAGGCTCACATGCCCCGGCTTCAGCGACACGAAAAGCGCGTTCGGGGAGCAGCCGGCTGCGCGGCCGGGCGCCCCCCGCGTGTCCTTTCGCGGCACGACCGTCCTGGTGCGCGACGAAAAGACCGGCGCGGAGACGGCGGTGGAGGACCTCGCGCGGGCAGGTGCCTGGACGCTGATGGCGGTCTTTGAAGACGACGGAGCGATGACAGCCGTGTTCGAGGAAGTGGAGGTGACGGAGGGAAGGATCGCGTTTGTCCGCGAAGACGGCGTGCATCTCCAGCTTGCGAAGTCACTGGAGCCGACCACGGGAGGCGGTTCAGGCTGGTACAACGGCCACAGGAAGGAAGAGGCGCTTCCCGCGGGCAGCCAGGCGTTCTCGTCAATGAGGGAAGGTAACGAACAGGCGTTCGCGGGGCAGCGTGATGTCATGCGCTATGACCTGCTGGAGGGAGCAAGGGATCCGGATCCCGAAGCAGTCCGCGCCTGCTTCCCGCCCATCCGAAGGGACTACTGGGAGGGCCACGAGCGGCCCCATACGTTCATCGGGACCCCCATTTCCGCGGACGTGATCCCGCTCTACTACACGGACCACACGGACGCCGCCATGGTGTGGCGCGTGCCGACGACCATCGTGGCGAAAGGCGCCTCGGAAGCGATCGAGACCGAGAGCCTCTGGGAAGGTCTGGTCGGAGGCTGGCTCCCGGTCGTCCGCACGGTCTATCCCATGGGTGCTGACGCATGCTGGGACATCGTTGCATTCGCGACCCCCGAGGGAGCCACGACATTCCTGCAGCCGGCCTGGTACCGGTTCATGAAGCTGTACGATGGTCGCGTCCAGGAAGTGCAATACGTGGACTCGTTCCTGAGCTATCCGAACCCGACGGGCGCGGAGCCGGCGGGGTTCTATCGATCGCTCCTCCACGTTCATCGGTACTGGCACGACCACATGGACGGTGGCATGAGAATCCAGGTTCCCGAACGCTGGATAGAGGACTTTTCGCGCCACGCGATGGCGCGGGAGAGGATCACCCGCAGGGGCGACCACCCGAAGTACGGGGTCAGCGACAGGGCGTACGGGGGAGAAGAGCATGATGGCTTCCAGGATCTCCTGACGAGCACGGTCACCTGCTACAATGAGTGGGGGCATTTCGCAACCTCCCGCGCGTATCTCGACTACTACTTTCGCCACTTCGTCCGCGGCGACGGCTCCATCAGGTACCGCGGTCCACAGATCGGCAAGTATGGCGAGATGCTGAGCTGCCTGGCCCAGTACTCGGACTACACGGAAGACGATTCGCTGCTCCGCGAGCATGACGGCAAGGTCAAAGCGATCGTCGGCCTGCTGCTGGAGCGCTGGGAGGAGGCGCGGCGCGGGGATCCCGGCAGCGCCGAGTACGGCATGATCAAGGGCTACCATGAAGCGGACATCAATTTCCTGACGCCGTCCCTCAATTCCCTGGACTATGAGCGGCCGTACTTGGCGAACAGCGCCATGGCATGGCGGGGGCTGCGGGACATCGCCAGCACCTGGCAGCGGGCAGGTCGGCGCCAGAACGACCAGGAAATGATCCGGCGGGCCGAGGCGCTCGCCGCGAGCGCCTCGGAGCTGCTGGAGGACGCACGGCGCGGCGTGGAGTGCTCCTGGATAGAGAAGGATGGAGTTGTGGGTCTGCCCATCATCGCCGGGTCGTCGCGCTTCTACTGGGAGGCGTTGTATCGGAGCTGCCCGGAGTCCTACGACGAGAACCGGGTCTGGTCGGAGCTGTTCTGGTCCGGCATTCTCTCGAAGGACACGGTGAAGCGGATCATGGAAATCGCCGGGACGCGCGGCGGAACCACGCTGGGCATCTTCAACAACCGCTACCACATCGTCGCATTCCTCGTGAGCGAGGCAGTGCACGGCCTCCTCCAGCATGATCTGGTGCCGGAGGCGTTGCTCGTGTTCTACGCGCACGCGTTTCATGCCCACACGCGTGGAACATGGACCGTGCGGGAGTGTGTCGACCTGGACCGGGACCGTGGCGTCAGTACGCCGTACTGCAGCCCCGCCCAGATGACGGTGCCGACGATCGCGAAGTGGCTGCTGTTGTTTGAGGACCCCATCGACCGGAACATTACGCTGGGACACGGAGTCCCGCGGGCATGGCTGGAGGACGGAAAGGAGTTCGGGGTAACGGGAGCGCCGACGCGGTGGGGTCCCGTATCGTACACCATTCGTTCGCATCTCAAGGACGGACGGATCGATGCACAGATTTCGCTGCCGCAGAGGCACGGAGCGACGGTGCGCGTACGCCTTCGCTGCCCGAACGAGCATGCTTTGCAAAAAGCTGAAGCGCCAGACAGGAAGGACGTCGCCCTGCAGGTGGACGGAGACACGGTGCGGATCCCGACGGGAACGCTGGGAACCGTGGCGGTGAGAGCGTGGTACTCCTCGACACGGCGCGCGAAGGCATCGGGGGACTGAGACGCGCGGAGAGGCGGCCGCCTACGGTGGCCCGCTTCTCTTTATATAAAGGGTAGCGAAAGGACGCCGCATGAGAGAGGGCAACAGGCTTTACAGCTATATCTGGGTCGCTCCCTGCCTCCTGCTGTACGTCATTTTTTTCGCCATTCCGCTGTTCATCGGTTTCTATTCCGCCATGACCAACTGGACGATGGGTCGCGAGGTCACCGCGTTCGTCGGTCTTGAAAACTTCCGCCACATCTTCTCGGACCCCGAGCTTCTCAACGCCGTCCGCAACACATTCCTCTACACGGTTGTCGTCGTCATTTTCAAGAACCTCTTCGGATTCGTGCTGGCCATCATCCTCAGCACACCTCTGAGCAGGAAGAGGCGCGTGAACAACCTCTTTCGCACGCTCTTCTACATCCCCGCGGTCATGTCCACGATCGTCCTGGGTGTCGTGTTTACCAGGATCCTCCATCCGCTGGGACTACTCAATGCATGCCTGAAGTCTATCGGTCTTGGTTTCCTGGCGCAGAATTGGCTCATCAACACCCGCGTTGTGATGCTCAGCATCGCCGGAGTGAGCGTGTGGCAGTGGACCGGCTACCACATGGTGATCTACCTGGCCGGCATCCAGGGCATCGCCCCGGACTACCTGGAAGCGGCCACGATCGACGGAGCGTCCACCCTACAGAGACTACGGAAGGTCACGATCCCCCTCCTGGCGGCGACCATCAACATGAACGTGATCCTCAGCCTCATCGGGGGGCTGCGTGGATTCAGCGAGGTGTACGTGCTCACAAACGGCGGCCCGGGCCATGCATCGCAGGTTCTCACCACCGAGGTGCTTTCGAAGTTCGCCGAGGGGAGATGGGGCCTGGGAACGGCCCTGAATGCCGTTCTCTTCCTGCTCGTGGCGGTAATCTGCATTCCGCTCCTCAGGCAGATGCGGCGGCAGGAGGTCGAAGAGTGAACGAAGCGCTTTTGCGGCGCCGTGCCGTCCGCGGCGTCACCGTCCTCTTTCTCCTGCTCGTCTCCGTCATCGTGATCACGCCACTGCTCTTCATGGTCCTGGGCTCCTTCAAGAACCCGCTAGAGGCGAGCTCCTTCAGCCTCTCTCTGCCCGGGCACTGGCTGTTCCGCAACTACCTCGACGTCGTACGGGAGGGCAGCCTGGGGCGCGCGTTCGTCAACAGCTGCCTGATCGCAGCCGCCTCCAGCGCGCTCACGGTCTTCTTCTCCTCCATCGCTTCCTTCGTTGTGGCGCGCAAACGGAGCCGGCTCGCCCAGTTTCTCTACTACTTCTTCTTCCTGGGATCCCTCGCTCCCATGCAGATCATTCCCACGATACAGATCCTCAAGGTCGCGCACATCTACGGCAGCTTTGCCAGCGTCATCCTCATCTACGCGGCGCTGAACCTCTCCTTCGGGTGCTTCCTGTACACGGGCTTCATCAAGAGCGTCCCGCGCGCGCTGGACGAGGCCGCCCTGATGGAAGGTGCGTCGCTCTTCGGCATCTTCTTCATGGTCATCTTTCCACTACTGACGCCGGCGAACGTGACGGTGTCCATTCTCATCTTCCTCAGCATCTGGAACGACATCAACTTGCCCATCTACTTCCTTCCGGATTCCACCAAGTGGACTATGCCGCTTTCCGTCTACGGATTCTTCGGCAGGTACAGCAGCAGCTGGAACCTCGTCTTTGCCGATCTGGCCCTGACGGCGCTGCCGGTGGTGATCCTCTACCTGGCGGCGCAAAAGTACGTCGTTTCCGGATTGCTCGTCGGGGCGGTGAAGCAGTAGCCGAATCGCCGGGCTGCCCCGCGGTGCGCGCCCATGGTATAGTCCCCCCGTGAGAGTCATCCGCTCCGTAGTGCACGAAGCAGCCAGGACACTGATGATGCTGGCCCTGGCCGGGGCGCTGGAAGCAGGACTCTCGGCGTGCGGCGCGTGGAAGACCCCGAGCTCCAGCCCGAGCCTGCCCCGGGGCGGTTCCCCACGAGGCGGAGTGTGCAATTCTCACCCGCCACGAATGTGCAGTATTCGTCCGCCGTTGCCAGTGAGATAAAAGATGTGAGATGAATGGCGTAGATTGATGCAAATAGATGCAAGCCAAGGCAAGAAGAATAGCTTTGCCGTAGGGTGTGAATTCGAGAGTAGGCAGCGGTAGTTGACAATCAGGCAACGACCGACTCCGGGATCCACTTCTGGGGCTGTGGCGTGAAGTAGTGATGGAGATTGCCGTTGAGCTTTTCCACCCTAACGCGAAGCACTCGGATGTTTTCTTGCAGCTTCCAACGCATCCCACTGCCCTTGAAACGCTTTGCCACTACGAACTTGCAGCTTCCTTCAACTAGTACTACAGCGATTCCTGTCACTTTGAGCGAGACGAAAAGGGTTTGCAGCAACAATGACGGGTTGAGCTGACACCCGAAGGCAAAAGCAAGCACGTGGCGGTCCCCACGCTTGTGGCCTCCTGAGGGTCGAAGAATGGTTGGCCGCCGGAAGGGTCCGCGGGGCGCGCAGAACAATCGCGTGGCTCTTCGCAGTACGAAGACCGATGATGGGGAGGAAGGCCTTTTAACGACTAGCCGCGGTTATATCAGCGGCGCAGCTTCCGGGGCAGGCGCCGAAGGGCGGTCTTGCGATGCGAGCGATAGGCGATGTAGTTGCGCCGCGTGTAGTAGCGCAGGATCGTAAGCGCGTCCTGCTTGTCCAGCCTCTGTCGGTCCAGGCAGGCAACCAGCAGCCGCTGGACTTGGGGCAGAGTCAGCGTTGGAGTTTTTTTTAAAGCGGAGCCTCAGCCGCAGCAGGAACAGCATCGCCAAGGCCACATACAGCATGTGTCGGTGCCACCCCCTCCAGCTGCGGTTCTCGTAGTGATCCATCCCCAGATGCTTCTTACCGTCCTCGAAGCACTGCTCGATGGGCCACCGGTGGACCAACGCGTCCCACAGAGTCCGCTCCCTGACATGGGCTGAGGCGTTGCACAGGTAGTACTTCAGCCGCCCATCGTCGAGTCGTCGCAGAATGAGCCACTGTTTGATGCCAGGCCGATCATCACGATTGTCGCGCACGCGCATCCTGGCCACATCGGCGACGATCGGTCCTTTGGCTCCCTCGGCCAGGATCACTCGCTGCCACTGCAGCGTGGCCTCGCCGGCAAGCTCCGTGACGGTGAGTGAGCGCTTGCCCACCCAGACCTTACTCTTGGGCTTGATGGCGGCCAGGTAGGTCGCCCCCATGGCAGCCACTTCATCGCGGAAGCCGCTGTCGACGCCGAAGAACGAATCACAGCCGACCCACTGTGCATGGAATATCCCGCGCTGCTGTTGGCCACGGAGAAGCTCCAAGGCAATCTGGATTTTCGTAGCAAACTGGACCTCCGGGGGAATATGGCAGGCTTCCCGCCGCTGCTGGTATTCGGGACTGAACCACAGTTGCGGCAGATACAGCCGTCCCTCCAGCAGCCCATAGCCGATATAAGAGGTGAAGGATGCGAAGACTCCTGACTGGCAGTTCTCCGTCTTGCCCCGAGCGCCGCAGTACTGCCGCGCTACCCCAACGGATTCCTTGCCTTTCTTAGGAAACTCC
>Ga0187882_1003723_pt1 | contig 12865 bp, 11 predicted proteins | sample June2016WEW_19_1_3_FD_132991 | JGI IMG/M metagenome (GOLD analysis project Ga0187882, IMG submission 132991) | Peatland microbial communities from SPRUCE experiment site at the Marcell Experimental Forest, Minnesota, USA - June2016WEW_19_150 | ecosystem: Environmental > Terrestrial > Soil >...
GCCGATGCCAACCGTATATTTGCCCGGCTGGCTTTTGTTCACGGTAAAGCTGACTATCTGCGATTTGCCGGCCGCCAGAGTCACATCTTTCTGCGCTTCATTCTGATCGTTCACTTTAAGCATGATAGTCTTTGTGCTTTCGACAGTGTCGCCGTTGATGACACGCACTGATACGTTTACCGGCTGACCTGGATCAGCAAGGGCAGGCGTGACAGCCAGGTCAGACACGCTGAAGGAAGAGGTTGTAGCTGCAGCAGGCGGTGCCGGGGCAATCGGGGCCGGAGGAGCCACGGTAGACGACGTCTCGGATACGGCGCCCAGCAGCCCGTAAGTGGAGAAATGACTGACCTGCGCCGTGACGGTCTTATTCTCTGTATTAACGGTGGAGGGCAGGGGGATCCAGCTCGATCCCTCCAGCAGTGCAATATAAAAGCTGGATTCGCTAACGTCAGAGGGTATCTCCGCGGTGTTGTATTTAATGGTCACAGTCAGCGCCGGGCTGAAAGTAGCGTTATCCGGTTCGAAAGAGTAAGCCGCAACCAGCCTGTTACCGGCAGGCGCTGCCGGCGGCGAAGAAAGCTGTGTAACGATGAGCTGCTGGCTTCCCTGCAGGTTGACAGTAGTATTATCTGCAAAGCTCAGGGTGAGCCTGCCATCGGCACTGACAATGCTGGCTGCGGATTGGATGATGCCACCGCTCAGGCTGAAATTGTCGGATGTCCCCAGAACGCTGGTGGCTATGGTTGTTGTAGTTGTAGTCGTCGTTGTCGTATTTGTGGTTGTTGTAGTTGAGGTAACTGCCGGGCATCTTATAGCAAATCTGGTGAAATGGGAAACCAGCGCATAGACTTCTTTAGTGGTGGTATTGACTGTAGATGTCAGGGACTGCCATGCTGAACCCGTCCAGTATGCGATATACAGGTCCGTCTCGTTTGCAGCGGCCGGCAAAGCTTTCACATCGTATTTAAGGGTCAATCTGGCTGCGGGGCTAAAGGTGGCACCTGCCGGGCTGAAGCTGTATACACATATTAAAGTAGAGTTATCAGTAGAGGCCGGCGGGTTTGTTTCAGGGGCTGCACCCAGCAATAGCTGACCTTTAAGGTCCATACTGGTATTGTCCTGCAGGCTAAACCTTACACTGCCGTCTTCGCTGGAAAATTCATGGGCGGCACTGAGCACGCCACCTGTAAGGCTGAAATTTTCCGAATGAGCCAGGAAAACGGCAGTTATGGTCTGCACGGTGCTAATTTGTATAGACAGCGCGGCATTGCCGTGGTGGGAAGCATTGTCATCTACATGTATCGTGAAGCTGTAGCTTTGAGAGGTTGTCGGCGTGCCCGAAATTAACCCCGTCGTATTATCAACCAGCAGCCCGCCGGGAAGAGCGCCTGAGGAAATCGACCAGACATAAGGCGCGGCGCCGCCGGAGGCCTGAAGCTGTGCGGAATACGGGGTGCCTACAACACCGGCGGGAAGTATGGTGGGAGAGATGCCGCATGAAGCCGCAGGAGGCGGCACAGAGCCGCTGACGCTCAGGTCAAGCTGGGTAATCGACCCGGAGCTGTATGTCGCCGTTGGAACTGCAGTTACGTTTTCCACATAAAAAGTGATGGTCTGGCCATTCTGGCCGGATATAGTGAAAGGAGAGTTATATCCGTACCTGCCCTGTGAATCGGTTGTGCACGAGGCCACCTGTATACCCCCGATTCCGGCGGTGACCGAATAACCTTCGCTGGGCGGCGAGCCGTTAATGCTCACATGTCCATAGAACTGGTGCGTATTTGGAGCGTCTGCGCGGACTGACTGAATAAAATAAGTCGACAATGAACCAATAATTAGCAGAACAATTATCAACATGTGTCTGGCAATAGATGCTTTTAGGATATATTTAGCCATGAAGAATCTACCCCCTGTTTTATTCAAGCAGTAATCTTTGCCCGTATTATACCATTCAACAGGTTTCAGTTACTGCGAGATTTTAGGAACGATCCACAGCCCATAGCCTTTATCCGGGCTGGCCGGCGCCTGTACTCGAAGGATGGCCATGACCTGTTTACCGGCATAGGCCGAGAGGTCGATATCGATGGGCCTGATCTTGCCGTCATAGGCGACATCCACACCCGGCCACCAGTTAACAGCACCGCCGGCGTCCTGCAAGCCGAAGATGAAGGTGACGCCGCTGCCGCCTTCAGCCGCTGCAGAAAGGCCTACCCATGACGTGAAATGCGTGCTGGGAGGCAGCGTGAGCGGGACCATGGACCCACCGACGTTCCATTGCTCCTGCCAATCGCCGAAATGACCCTCGATCCACTGGTGGGATGAGCCGGGCGGGATCATCTCGATTACATTGTTATAGGTCTGATTATCCTCGGCAAGGATCTGGTTAATTTTGGTAACCATCCCGCTGCTGTTATCGCCCACTTCGCCGAAATTCACCCCTCCCCAGGTATTCAGCCAGATCGCCCGTGTGGCATACTGCGTAAAATCGTAATTGTATTTGAAACCGAAGATTGGGACGTAGCAGTTATTGCCCTTATCCGCTTCGACCACATCATTGCGGCCATCTGCGCAAATGGTAATTGGGTTGCCCTCATAATTAAAGTTGGTGAAAGGCAGGACCTTCTCTTCGCCCGGGGCCAGGCCGGCCACCCAGCTCGTGTCTCGCAACTCTTTGCTCTGGTCATATAGGTAAGTATAGCTCTGGCCGGCCGCTACGGCGCCAGCGTTCTTGATCGTGTAGTAAAGCAGCCCGCTGTTATAGGTCACGCCGGTTATCACCAGGTCGGGCATGATGGTGCTTTTAGCGGCAACCTGCACCGTCACCCATCCCGTAGCCTCTCCCCCGGCCGTTGCGGCCGTCAATGTATACCTGGTCGTCACCTGGGGCGACACCTCCAGCGAACCCGATGCAGCGACTTTCCCTACCTGCGGGTCTATGTATATCGTATCGGCATCAGACGTATCCCATCGCAGGGTGACGCTTTGGCCGGGCGTAATATTGTCGTTGCTTACTGAGAAAGAGTTGACGTGCGGCCAGGGGCTTTTCTGAGTTGCCGCCGGGGTTGTATTGTCATTTTGCGTTTGTGCGGGGACAGTTGGAGGAATTACACATGAGCTAAGGAGCAAGAAACTACCTGCCAGCACCACCGGGACCAATCCCCAATCCTTCAACATAGTTTAAGTATATTTAAATAATATCCAAATTCCAAGCTCCATCCCGATACAATCGGGACCAAAGTTCAAAACCCGAATGCTTTTGAATTTAGGGTTTTGGATTTATTTAGTATTTAGAGCTTAGAGTTTCCCCAAGGGGGCATGTGTTCTATCATTAATAAGGTATATATTGAGGAGTTGAAGGATGGAAAGTAAAGTTGTAGTAATAACGGGCGCCAGCGGCGGGATCGGCGCCGCACTGGCCCTCAAGCTTGGAGCGGAGGGACACAGCCTGGCCCTGGCCGCCCGGCGTGAAAAAGAGCTTAAAGCTTTGGCCAAACAGGCCGGCCCCAGGGCCCTCGCAGTAGTAACCGATGTTACTCACCGCAAGGACGTCGAACGCCTCCGCGATGCGGCTTTAAAGGAATTCGGCCACGTGGATGTTTGGATTAACAATGCCGGTCGCGGAATAGGTAAAAATGTTATGGATTTGACCGACGAAGACCTGGACGAGATGATGAAAGTCAACGTGAAATCAGTCCTCTACGGGATGCAGGCCATCGTGCCTCACTTTCAGCAAAGGGGAAAGGGGCACCTGATCAACATCTCCTCCTTCCTGGGCAGGGTGCCTCTGGCTTCCTTCAGGTCGGCCTATAATGCGGCCAAAAGCGCGGTCAATGCGCTCACGGCCAACCTGCGCGCGGATTTGAGAAAGGATTATCCGGGTATCCACGTCTCGCTGGTCATGCCGGGGATGGTAGCCACCGATTTCGCACGCAACGTACTGGGAACGGCCCAGCCCCCGGCCGGCGGCATGCCGCCACGCTCGCCCATGGTTACCCAGTCGGCTGAAGAGGTGGCCAATCTGATCGTAGGCCTGATAGAAAATCCGGCGCCCGAGCTATACACCAACCCGGCATCGTATGAGATGGCGCAGGCATACTACCGGGACATAGGCGCCTGGGAATCTCAGGCCCGCTAGCTTACGACGAGGAGATGGTGCATACGGCCAGGACGTTAGGGCCGCTGTGCACCCCGATGACCGGGCTGACCTTAGTAGCGTGCATTTTCTCTTTGGGGAAGAAAGCGGCCAGCCTATTCTCCAGTTCCTCACGCTCTTCCGTGGTGGTGGCATCCTCGACAAACATTTCTTCCATATTGGAAATGCCTTTGATCTGCTCAACCAGCATGTCCTTGGCCTTGGCGCGGCTGCGGGCTCGGGCCACTGGCGTGACCAGGCCGTCTTTAAGCGTAGCAATTGGGTTGATCTTCAGCAGCCCGCCCAGCATGGCCTGCACCCTGCCGATGCGCCCGCCTTTCAAAAGATATTCGAGGGTATCAAAGATCATATAGGCATGGATGCGCGGCAGGTAATCCTTGAGCATGGCAACTATGTCCTTAAGACTATCGCCTTTCTTTGCGGCCCTGGCCGCCTTCAAGGCCAGAAGTCCCAGCCCACCGCAGGTCATAAGGGAATCGACGATCTCCACCTTGCACAGGTTCCCGATAAGCTCTTTGGCTTGCAGCGCGCTCTCTGCGGTCGCACTTAAGCCACCCGATATGGTCAGCACCACTATCTCATCCGTCTCTTTGGCCAGTTTCTTATAAAGCTCGACGAACTGTCCAGGCGCAGGCGCCGATGTGGTGGGATGCCTGCTGTCGGTGACCAGCTTCTGATAAAATTCCTCGGGGCTTATGGTCACTCCGTCCTGATAGACGTCCGTACCGAAAAGCACGTTGAGTGGTATGAGGCTGATATCATATTCTTTAGCCAGGTCGCGGATGTCGCCGGTACTATCGCATATTACTTTCACCATTATGTTAACCTCTTACCTCCAAAGTTCCTTATTGTTGCTTTTTTGCCAGTTCTTCGTCAAGGAGTATCCTGGCCAGCGGTTTGCCAATGGCGGATTTAGGCAGGCTTTGCCTGATCTCTATCTGCCGCGGCACCTTATAGGCCGTCAGCCTCTCCTTGCAATAGGCCCTCAGCTCCTCCACCGTGCAGGGAAGGCCGTCCAGGACGACCCAGGCTTTCACCATCTCTCCCTGGTAGGGATCGGGCACGCCGGCCACTATCACATCCACCACGGCCTTGTGCGAACCCAGCACCTCCTCCACCTGCCTGGGCCATACCTGGAAGCCTCCGCACTTGATCATGAGCTTTTTACGGCTCTGTATATAAAGGTAACCATCCTCATCCAAATAGCCGATGTCACCGGTATACAGCCAGCCGTCCCGTATCATAGCAGCCGTTTCAGCAGGCCTCTGCCAGTAACACTGCATTATCTCCGGGGCCTTCATGATAATCTCGCCAGGATCGCCGGCAGGCATCTCCCTGGCGCCGGTCTCCGCATCGACTACCTTTATGATGACATCCGGCAGGGGCAGGCCCACGGCGCCTTCCTTATAGCGTCCCATTACGGGTGTCGCCACGCAGGCCAGCATGGACTCGGTAAGGGCATAGCCTTCCACCATGCGCCCGCCGGTGAGTGTCTCAAAGCGGTGCTTCAGCTCGGCCAGCAGCGGAGCGCCTCCCGAAACGCACAGCTTGGCGCATTTGAAGCTGACCTTGCCGGATTTGACCGCCGGATGATTGAGCAGCGCCACGAAAAGCGTGGGTACGCCGGGTATGAAGGCGGGCTTCAATTTCTTGATGGTGGCCACCAGGTCGTTGATGTCCCTGGGATTCGGTATCAATGCCAGCGGGTTGTGGTTGACAATGGCCGTGCCCATCAGCGCCACGTTGCCGAACACGTGGAAAGTTGGTACGGTGGCCAGTATGATGTCGTCCCACTCGCAAAGCAGGGAACTGAACCAGGTCCGGAGCTGATATCCCGCCATGTAGAGGGCGTGGTGCGTGCCCACTGCAGCCTCGGTGGTGCCTGTAGTACCCCCGCTGAACAGCAGCAGGGCCACGTCGTCGGGACTTACCTTCGACTCCGGCCTGGCCGCACCGCGGTGTTTATGCAGCATGTCCTGAAGGCATAGGTCCCCTTTCTGTACCTTTACCCTGTGCCCACCCTTCTTCTCCAGGAAGAGCATGAAGGCAACCTTCGTGAGAGGCGGCAGGAACTCTTGAATGCCGGTCACGATAACCAGCCGCACCTTTGTCTGCGGCTGAATTTTCTTCACCGTTTTGTAAAACGTGCTCAGGCAGATCACCACATCCACCCCACATTCGTTCAGGGAGCGCTCCAGCTCGTCGCCGCTATAAAGGGGGTTGATAGGGACGGCAATGGCCCCGGCCCTCCAGATGCCGAAATGGCAGAATACGACCTGCGGGCAGTTGGGCACAATCAGGGCGACACGGTCGCCCTTCTTAACCCCTGTAGCAGACAGCGCCGCCGCCAGGGCGTTGCTCAAAGACTCTATCTGGCGGTATGAGACCCGCCTGCCCTTGAATAACAGCATGGGCGCCTGCGGACGGGCCTTCAGGGCTTCATCAAAGCAGTCAAGCAGCGTTTTAGGTTCATAGGGCTGCAAAGTGTGCGGCATGCCGGGGTCATAGCTCTTAAACCATGAATATTGATCCATTAGAATAACTCCTCTGAGAAATACAACACGCCTGAATCACACGCCTGTGTGTTCAGTGCATTACAGGGAATTATAGGCCGCCGCTTTCGATAGCGATATACGTAGTTTCCCCAATAGGGATACATGTAAAACACGTATTTTTAGGGAACCCTAAGCTCTAAACACTAAATCCTAAACAAATTCTAAATTCCAAAAGCCAAATTCCAAACAATTTCAAATGATTTAAATTCCAAAATATTAGGGTTTTGAGCTTAGAACTTGTTTAGAGCTAAGAATTTAGAGTTTTCGTTTACTAGTCTTGCTTGGGTAATATGCCGCGCCTGACCGCATAGTGGATGAGCTCCATGCGGTTACGAAGGCCCAGCTTATGCATGACGCGCGCCCGGTGCACTTCCACGGTGCGCGGGCTGATACACAGCCTGTTGGCTATCTCCGGACTGGTCAATCCCTGGGCCGCCAGGTGCAATACTTCGCGTTCACGAGATGTCAGCATATCGTATGGGTCGAGTTTGCTTTCCTCGGACCTTTGAAGGTAGGCTTCGATGGCACGGTCCGAAAGCGGCGGAGCCAGGTAACGGCGGCCCGCCGCCGCCTCACGCACAGCCCGAAGAAGCTCTTCAGGGGGAGAATCTTTTAATACATAGGCCTTAGCGCCGGCCTGCAGTGCTTCCACTACATAACAATCATTGCCGTACATGGATAGCACCACGGCAGCAGTGTGGGGCGACCGTTTCCTGATCTGCCGGATGACCCCCAGCCCGCTCATATCCGCCAGCATTAAATCAACTACCAGCACGTCGGGTTTGAGACGCTGTGCCTGTTGGGCGGCATCCACGCCAGTGCCGGCCTCACCTGTAACCTGCAGATCAGGCTCGGCTTCCAGCAGGGCCTTGATGCCCCGTCTGACAACGTGATGGTCGTCCGCCAAAAATACGGTAATCATTTAATATACTTGCTCCCTCTTGGACTTTGCAGGCAGCGGCAGTTCCGCGGTAACCACTGTACCCGCTCCGGGTTTTGATGTAAGCGTAAACCTGCCGCCTGCTATCAGGGTGCGACCCCTCATGCCCATTATCCCCCCGGGGTAATTATCCGGCAGCTTTTCAAATTCAAACCCGGCCCCCATGTCTTCAACACGCACGCTGAGCAGCTTCCTGTTCGACCAGGCCATGACCTTGGCCTCACCGGCACCGGAATGTTTGGCCACATTGTTCAGGGCTTCCTGTACAATGCGATAAGCGGTCAAGCCGATCTCGGGGGGAAATTTCTTGTGCAGCCCCAGGTGCTCGAATTTTACACTGACATGCGTGCGTGAGGTATAGCTTTCAAAGAGATAAAGCATGGCGGGGAGCAGCCCCAGGTCGTCCAGCATCTTGGGCCGCAATTCCAGCGAGAGGTCCCGTGTAAGGGACATCATCTCATTGACCAGCGATTGGGCTTCACCCAGCGTGTAGCGAAGCTTTTCGGGAGACGAGTTGGCAGCTTCGCCGAGCAGCAGTTTCAAAACGGCCAGCGATTGACCCAGCCGGTCGTGTAGTTCACGGGCTATGGCGCGCCGTTCACCCTCTTCGATCTCCACCAGCGCCCGTGCCGTCGACAGCGCATCTTCCATAAGCTCAACATAATATACCAAACATACTTAAAATTCCAAAAATCCAGTATTTCAACCACATTATATGGGCTTACAGCCATTGCCTTTTATAAAGCCTACTGAAAGAGAACAAAAGAGGATATACGCTAGGGTTGCAAAACGCAACCGTCGTCAAGAAAAAAAACTGGCAGTCCCTATAAAAAGAAAAACCTAGGTGGTGGCAGGCTACGCCGAAACCCATGATACAACAAATCAAAATGCCCAGGGAATACAAATAAGGCCTATGTTATATTGATTCGGAAAAAAGCTTCATGCTTCATAGTCTGAGGGTTTATTATATGTTTCCCGATAATCATGTGTTGAGAAAGGAGAATTTGCAACTCATAGGAAGCCCCCTGAAACTGGTTATGAAGTTCCGAAAGTGAATAAGCTTTGTCTGGATGGTCTTTAAGGAATTGCAGCAGTGGTGAATTTGACATGCCTTTGTCGAAATCTTGACTTGATATTGGCATCTTTCTCCTTCCCCTCCATCAAAATGAACGAGTGGAGTCTATCATATCTCACTCTCATATTCAACTAAGATATAGCAGAACCCATGGGAGAGGGGCAGGGGTGCGGGTATGGCTTATCTATTTAGTCAAGGGTAAGCCAAATTGGGAAGCAAGGTTATTGAGGATCTGAATGACGGCCTCATCCCGATTGAGCGTGTAGAAATGGAAATAACGCACGCCGTTATCCCAGAGGTCCAGGCACTGCTCGCTCGCCAGGTCGATGCCCGCTTTAATGACATCTTCCGAACTATCCATATCTTCAAATTTGGTGATAAGAGGTATCGGAATTTCAACCCCGCTGATATCGCTGAAACGTTCGACCTTCTGGAAGTCGGTAATCGGCATGATGCCCGCTATGATTGGGATGTTTATGCCGTCCTGCTGAAAACGCTCCATCATCTGGTAATAATAGAAGTTCTCGAAGAACATCTGGGTTATGCCGAATTCCGCCCCCTGATCTATTTTTTGCTTGGTAAAGGCGATGTCGATTCCGAGGTTGGGAGCGTCGATGTGTCCTTCAGGATATACGGCCACACCTATGCAGAAGTTATTATACGTTTTCAGGAACCGCACCAGGTCGGCAGCGTAGCGAAAGTGAGTTTCACCGTCGAAAACGCCCGGCTCGTATTCCTCCGGGTCCCCCCGGAGCGCCAGTATATTCTCAGTCCCAAGCTCTTTGTAGTAGTTTATTACCGGCTCCAGCTCAGCCCTGCGGGGATCGGCGCAGGTCACGTGCGGCATCACGGTAATATCCGTGTCATCGTGAATCTTTTTGACGATGTGTTTGGTCTTTTCCAGCGTGTTGCGCCCGGCATGCTGTGTTACCGATACGAACGAGGGAGCGAAGCCCTTTAGCCGGTTTATGCGGTCAAGCAGCCTGTCCTCACCTATGGGAGTTACAGGCGGGAAGAACTCGAATGAAAGGCTTTTCCCGCTGTCTCTGATGATCTCACTGATCTTCATATTTCCAACAACATGCCCCCTTTTAAACGGCAAATCGCGTTAATCATACATTCGCCAAAGGGTAAAATCAAATAAAAAGAAAAACTCCAAGCTCCAAATTCCATCTTTATTGACTCCCAACCCCAGCGACTGTAAGATACTGAATCCATGAGTTGGAAGAATAAAGAGGGCATATGCAGGCGCTAGAAGGCATCAGGATATTGGAGCTCGTTCACATGCCGCCGGGTGAGCTTTGCACGATGATACTGGGCGACATGGGTGCGGAGGTTGTAAAAGTCGAGGCGTTTACGCCCGACGATGCGCCGGTGCCGGATGCGCACGACGCCGAGGCATTGAAAACGCTTCAGGCTTTCAACGCCCTCAACCGCAATAAAAAGAGCGTCCGTATTAATTTAAAATCTGAGCAGGGCAAGGAGGTCTTTTACAGGTTGGCCGGGGATGCCGACGTTATCGTTGAAGGCTTCCGCCCGGGTGTCGTGAAGCGTATGGGCGTGGACTATGAGACTGTAAACAAGCTGAACCCCCGCATCATCTATTGCTCGCTCAGCGGCTACGGGCAGGACGGCCCCTACAGCCAGTATCCGGGACATGATATCAACTATATATCCATTGCCGGAGCGCTTAACCTGATCGGGTGGCCCGAAGAGCCTCCGGCCATCCCATTGAACTTGCTGGCCGATTTTGCCGGGGCTTCCATGCACGGGGCGACGGGCATATTGACAGCCCTCTTCGCCCGTGAAAGGACGGGCAAGGGCCAGTATATAGATATCTCCTACACCGACAGCGTTATCAATCTCATGACCTTTTTCCTGCAGCAGCATTTTGCCGCAGGTTACGATTTCCCGCGGGGCGCATGGGCGCTGGCAGGCGGCTATCCGTACTATAAGACCTACCAGGCAAAGGACGGGAAGCTGATCAGCCTGGGATGCATCGAGCCGTGGTTCTGGGAAAATTTTTGCAGGGCTATCGGCAGGGAGGACCTCAAAGGCCTGAGCTTCGATTTAGACCATCTGGGGCACAGGCCGCAGGATACGAAATGGAAAGCGGCGGAGGAGGAGCTGAAAAAAATCTTCCTGACTAAAACACGTGATGAGTGGTTCGATCTGCTTATCAAGTCCGATGTCCCGGTTGGAAAGGTGTATTCCATGGACGAGATCTTCAGCGATCCGCAGCTCCTGCACCGCCGTATGCTGCTGGAGTTCGATCACCCCAGGCTCGGCAAGGTCAAACAACCCGGTATCGCCATCAAGCTATCTGGAACGCCGGGCGAAGTAAGGAGTCTGGCGCCTTATCCAGGCGAGCACACCGATGAAGTGCTGAAATCTTCAGGATTTTCCGAAGCTGAATTAGAAAGCTTGCGCAAATCTAAGGCGATAGGCTAAAATTCTAGGACATGGAGGTGGGATTATGGCAGCCAAAGCATTCGTACTTATCACAACTTCGGTGGGGCAGACCAAATCGGTTCTTACGTCGCTAAAAAAGCTCGATGGGATAAAATCGGTGGACGCGGTCATGGGGCCTTACGATATAATCGCCGTCGTCGAGGGAGAATCCGTTGACAACGTCGGCAAGCTGATTACGGAGCAATTCCATAAGATCGGCGGTATAGAGCGCACTACGACCTGTCAGACCATCAGGATCGCCTGATAATTAAGTCTCATGGATTGCATTTTTTGCAAGATTGCTTCCGGCTCGATATCCGCGGACATCGTATATAAAGATGATGACTTTGTGGCATTCCGCGATATTCATCCGCAGGCGCCGGTACATGATGTCATCATCACCAGGAGACATATACCATCTGTAAACGACCTGGCAAAGGCTGACAGGGCTCTGGCCGGCAAGATGCTATTGGTGGCTAAACAGATAGCTGAAAAAGAGGGGATTGCTGTGAAGGGTTACCGGCTGGCCATAAATTGCGGCCCGGACGGCACACAGGAAATACCCCATATACATCTCCATATCATCGGCGGACGCCTCCTATCAGGTCAGCTCGGCTGATCCATCTCCAGTGATGCCCCTGGAAGGCTCTAGCGCCGAAACCCGTGTGCTCTCCTGGGAAATACAGCGCACCCGAAGCAAAGGACAGGTCCTTCTGTATAGCATTTTGCACCAATATGCTGTTGCATATGCCCATGGCCTGATCGTTTAAAGCTTGATCCTCATTATTGATGTAATAGTCGGGGTAGTAGCCGCGCCAGTTGTCCGCCAGATCCCGGCAGCTATATTTATCTGTGATATCCAGGCATAGGTAAGTATCGAGGTCCACAATGGCCGGGTCGGACTTATTCATCTTCATGTATACAACACCACGGTTGTAAAAAACCATATAGAAAGAAGGATGCAACCCTGCCAGGATATTCAGATCGGCCAGGGCGTCATCGAGCCGGCCGTTCCTGCCCTCGCATATCGCCCGGTCGTTATAAGCGACGGCAGCTTCGACCGGGTCCAAGTCAATGGCGCGGGAAAACTGCTCAATGGCCGGCGCAAAATCGGTCAGGGCATAATAAGTCCTTCCCAGCCACATAACGGCCGCTAAATACGCCGGGTCCAGACCAATGGCCCTTTTAAAATCGGCGACGGCATTATCGAGGTCACCCAAGCTTCTCAAAGCCATACCCCGGTTGAAATATGCCTCTTTCAATGAAGGATCGATGGCCAGGGCCTGCGTGAAATCCGCTATCGCCTTTTGGTAGTCACCATTATTCAGATAGGAGACGCCGCGCAGCTCGTAGGCCGCCGCATAATTCGGGTCAATATCTATGCTGATGCTGGAATCGCCAATGGCGCCCGAGTAAAGTCCCAGCCCGGCATAGGCTTGAGCACGGCTGAAATGGACATCGCGTGTTGAATACCCATTGTTTTCCGCGGAGTTAAAGGCCGTGAGAGCTTCCTGGTAATTATTCTGGCTCAAATAGGCCAGACCGATCTGGTATTGTGCGGGCCCGAACTGGGTCCCGACGCTTTGCGAGTTAACATTGATAGTATATGTACTGTTTTCCGCTACCTCCGGTCGCGGCCCGGAGCAGGAAACCGCCAGCGCAACAGCCATCAGCACCGGCGCACATATAAA
>Ga0187882_1003725_pt1 | contig 12854 bp, 13 predicted proteins | sample June2016WEW_19_1_3_FD_132991 | JGI IMG/M metagenome (GOLD analysis project Ga0187882, IMG submission 132991) | Peatland microbial communities from SPRUCE experiment site at the Marcell Experimental Forest, Minnesota, USA - June2016WEW_19_150 | ecosystem: Environmental > Terrestrial > Soil >...
AGCCTGTGGTGTATTTTTCTCTACAATCTACCTTGGGCAGCACTATGTGATAGATCTGGTCGGCGGGATCATCTACTCGCTTGCGGCAGTCGCCGTGGTGGACAAGCTGACCGCAACTTTCTTTCGGCAACAGTTGCCTAATGTGCGGTGAATCGATTGGATCTGCGAAAACCTGATCGCAGAAGTTGGAGTAGGCTGGTGCGCACACACAAGACTACTCCAAACGACGACGCAACGGGTTATGGGAGGAAAACCTAACAGATTCTCCACTTCATCCAAAGTCTGAAATCTTCATGGAAGCTCTCTCAGGAAGAAGATGAATATGATTAGTCGAGTCTGGCATGGCTGGACTGCACTAGCGAACGCTGACGCTTACGAGTCGCTCCTAAAGGGCGAGATATTCGTTGGCATTAAGAACCGCAAGATTGCCGGTTACCGTGGAATTCAGCTATTTCGGCGGAATCTGGGCGATGAGTAGAGTTCGTTACAGTCATGTGGTTTGACACGACGGAGGCCGTTCGGGCTTTCGCGGGAGAAGACTATGAGGTGGCAGTTGTTCCTCAGCAAGCAAGAGCTTTGCTTTCGCGGTTTGATCAACGCTCGCAGCACTATGATGTCAAAGCAGAAATGAAGATGTGACCTGGCGCTCTAAACGACCCTGTGTGCCGTGGATCGGTCTAATGGTGTGAGCGTCGTAATTTGAACCGTAACGTGCCGTTCGTTTGATTTGTGTGTGCGCACCATTGATATTACACAAAATAACGCTTGGAATGTTTCAAGAGGTTGCTTTAGTGGGCACCCTCGAGTTTTGCGTGATTGGGAGCTTCATTGTGAACGTTGAACCCTTGCCAACGGTGCTTTCTACAAGAATAGAGCCACCGTGGGCTTCCACGATGCCCTTACAGATCACCAGCCCGAGTCCTATTCCTCTTGGCTTCGTCGTCTTCAGAGGCGTCCACAGGTTTTGCATGGCCCTCTCAGAAATGCCTTCGCCAGTATCAATAAACTTGATCTCCAGAAATCCATTTGACGCCGCGCTTGACATCGTAAGTTCGCCGCCCTTCGGCATTGCATCAATGGCATTTGCAATTAGATTGAGACAGACTCTCTGCATTTTCGCCTCGTCAATCTGCAATGTTGGGGTATCTCGCGTGAGGTTCTTGATCGCTACGTTCTCCGGAACCTTCACTTGAAGTAGTGCGGCGTTCGTTACTGCTCTCGGAGTGGTTTCTGTCAATTCAAGGTGAATTTCTCTTGAGTAGTCTAAGAGTTCCTTTATGATCTTGTCTGCGTGGTCAAGAGCGCCCTTAATCAACTCTAACATCTCTAAGGTTTCAGCGTCTGCAGTTTGGCCCCACTTTAGTTTGAGAACGTGGAGAGCTCCGGTAATTCCCTGCAAGGGGTTGCGAAGGTCATGCCCCACGATGGCGGCTGTTTCACCTATCGCAGCCATCCGTTCGAATTTTCGGAGTTGGTCTTCATACTGGTATTGCTTCGTGAGATCTCGCGATATTGCGACAAATGCAATCGGATTTCCCGCAGTGTCTCTCACAAACTCCGTGTAGACTTCAGCCGGGAATTCGCATCCGTCTTTTGTGAGGAGATTATACTTATACCGGCGGTGTCCCCTCCCTCTTTCCCATGCCGATCTGATGTCCCCTGCTGCACTCTCGCGGTCTTTCGGGGCAATTAGAATTAAGGAAGGCTTGCCGATTAGTTCATCCTTTGATGTGTAGTGATGTACTTTAAGCGTTCCTTGGTTGCAGTCGACGATATTCCCTGCCATGTCGACGAGGATCGTGCCGTTTGGGGTAGCATCCCGTATCGCTCTCAGCATTTCTTCTCTCTCTCGCAGACGCCGGGTTCTCTCGTCCACTAACTCTTCCAGATGCTTCGAGTATTGCCTAAGGTCTAACTCTGCATCTCTCAGCTCCACGATCTCAGCTCCGCGATCTCGGTCAAGATTACCTCATGGTCACTACTCTAATTCAATAGACTACTGTAAGTAATGAGATTTCATCGCTGAATGCATAATTGAACCGATGCATTATTGAATGTTTCATTCACTTCGTTTTGTTCGATCTAATAGGCCACTCGTTTAGGCAACCAGGTCGATATGAACAAGAGCTATCTCCTATGGTTTGATAGCGAGCAACATGCAATTTTGTGTGTGTGAAAGGATGAAAAGTCTCTAGTCCTCGCGGGCGCGTCGTTCTCTGCGGTTGGTAAGCCCGAAGCTACACTGACCGGTATCGGTCGAGTGTGTGAATGGGCAATCTTCCAGAGCGGCTCATTGAATGCGCCATGCACGCGAATAGGTGAGTGCCGCGTTCAAGCCAACCATTAAGAATGGAGGTCAGCGACGGAACAAAACGCATAAGCAACTCAACGGAATAGTTGAGGCGGCTTGAACGCCACGCAGAAGAACCGCACGAGAATCACATGTAGAACCAGGCTTTTCATAGGTGGGTCTCACGGTGCGAGCGCCCAAATTTGAACCGGCATGGGAGGAGTCGTCTGTGTGTGGGTCGATTGGCGCGGACATCATGATTTGAACTGTCATCAAGAGGAGACGCGCTTTTCGTCGTCGGGTCTCGTGGTGCGCGCACACACAAAAGCTTACTCCAGCCTTATGTATGCGGATATTCTTCGGAGCGTGGCATGATACAGAACGCGTCGACATTTCTCGCGATCAAGCTCGTTAGCGTTCCGATTTTCGTCTGGACAATCAGCATCATCGGCCGCAAGTGGGGTCATTCTATTGGTGGCTTGATCCTCGGTCTACCTCTGACATCGGGGCCAGTCTTGTTCTTCTTAGCGCTCGAACAGGGAAACATTTTCGCTTCAGGAGCTGCGCTTGGAACGCTGATGGGGCTAATCCCCCTTTCAACATCTTGCCTTGTTTACAGTGTCCTTTCTTTCAGGCTAAGTTGGGCAAGAAGCTTGGTAGGTTGCTGTATAGCATACTTCACGGTCGCGCTCTTGTTGAACTCTGTGTCGGCTCCCCCCGTCTTATCCTTGCTAGTGGTTGTGGCTTTCCTCGCAGTAATTTGGAGACTATTCCCTTCAGGTGCAGTTGGGCACGTCTCGCGAGAATCTCCGAACTGGGAGATTCCTGCGCGCATGATTGCGGCTACTACATTGGTCTTGTTGATTACTGAGTATGCGACAATGTTGGGCCCACATTTGAGCGGGCTGCTCACGCCGTTCCCTGCATATGCCACGATACTGGGTGTGTTCATTCTCAAGTTTGACGGGGCTAATGCTTGTGCGCTTTTTCTTCGAGGCGTCATTACCGGGTGCTTCACGACTGCCATGTTCCTTTTCCTCATCGCATCTTTCATAGTACAATTTGGACTGTTTCCGGTAATGGGCGTAGCGATACTCGCAGCTCTAGTGATGCATAGCTTTCTCCTTTACTTGTTCAGGAAGAACAAATGGTAATCGACACTTTCAGGGGGTTCGTATGGTATCTGTGCGCACCAAGCGTCGTCTTTCTTGGTATTTGTGGGGTGGGTACCCTCGTGAGTGACACTATCCGAGTTACTAGGAATCTATCGTCTGTTTTCCATTTTCGTTAGGGAAGTTACGTGGTGCAATTGGACCATTAGGTTGGGTGAAAAGTGTGTGTGGGTCCCTTGGTGCGCGACGACGACGACGAAAAACGCTTCCTCCTATGACGGGTCAAATCCGGGCGCCCGCATCGGCCTACCCACACACACCGTTCACGTTATAATCTCTAGTTGACTCGTTGTTGTGGAAAGAGCTAGGCCAATGGTGAGTGCAGATGAATGTGACGAGAATTCGGATTTTCGTCGCATCTGTCTCTGATGTGGCTCAAGAGCAGGCGCGGCTGCCAAGAGTGATCGAGGATTTGCGTCCACTTGCTAATTCACTTAAGCTTGTACTTGAGTTGGTAGACTGGCATAAAGTCGTGCCTGACCTTGGTCGGCCTCAACAAGTCATACTCGACCAAGTTAGACCAAACACATGGGATGTTTTCATAGGCATCATTTGGCACCGGTTTGGCACTCCGCCAAAGAGAACTGACCCGCGATCCGGTTTGGAATATCAATCGGGCACTGAAGAAGAATTCAGTGAGGCATATCGACTTTGGCAGTCATACAAACGTCCCCGCGTAATGTTCTACTGGTGCAAGCGTGACGTTCCATATGATGCAATCGTCCCTCAACAATTCCGTCGGGTGAAAAGTTTCTTCGCTGGTTTTGCACCCAACGCATCTCATCCCGGTCTCTACCAGCGCTTCACGGACACAGAATCCTTTGAACACCTTGTCCGCCAGAACCTTAGCGAATTGCTGTTGCAGCAATTTGCACAAGACCAAGTCGCACGCTCTTTTGTTGGATACGGCAAGAACAGGATAGATGAGCTTAAAGAATCGTCGAGTTTCAACCCGCTTGCACCAGATATCCATATAGAAAGAAGCGAATACAAATTGCCTAGCAAGCAACGCGTTCTCTCTCTAGCGTTCCTCGAAGAAGCCACGAAGCTGATGCCAGATGATGCCAAAGCATGGTATAACAAGGGTGTTGTGCTCGGAAGACTGAAGCGCTACAAGGAAGCCCTGCCCGCATATAACAAAGCAATCAAACTGCAACCAGACTATGCCAGAGCATGGTATAACAAGGGTGTCGCGCTCGGAAATCTGAATCGCTACAAGGAAGCTCTGCCCGCATATAACAAAGCGATCAAACTGCAACCAGATGACGCTAAAGCATGGCATAACAAAGGTAGTTCACTCGGAAATCTGAATCGCTACAAGGAAGCTCTGCCCGCATATAACAAAGCGATCAAACTGCAACCGGATTATGCCAGAGCATGGCGTAACAAGGGTGTTGTGCTCGGAAGACTGAACCGCTACAAGGAAGCTCTGCCCGCATATAACAAAGCGATCAAACTGCAACCAGACTATGCCAGAGCATGGTATGGCAAAGGTGTTGCACTCGTAAATCTGAACCGCTACAAGGAAGCTCTGCCCGCATATAACAAAGCAATCAAACTGCAACCGGATGATGCTGGAGCATGGGCTGCCAGCAGCGTGTGCTTCTTGTTGCTTGGTGGAAATCGTGAAGCCAAGAAACGAATTGGTCAGGCCATCAAGATAGATCCGACGAATGAATTGTGGAAGAAGATTCTCCAAGAGATTGACAAGAGAACTGAGAAATCATGATCGACCGTATGTTCTTGACTGTCTTGCGTTGGAATCGAAGCATCGTCTCATTCCAAATTCATCTGCTCGGTCAATGACCAAGTTCATTCCGTACATTCGAGGATCTCCAAAGCCATTACAGCGGATAGCATAGCGTCCAAGTCCTCTAGCTGTCGAACGCACATTCATTTGTACAGGGAAAGAAGCATCCGCATTCTCTCCAGTTGGATTTGTGCCAAGTCCATGACCATGTAGAAGCCTTATACCAGACGGGGTTACGCCAATAGGTCCGGCGTCTATCATCACTTACACGAAAGACCTACTTGCTAGTTGCGGTGAAGGGGCGATGCTCACTTTTCGCGAAGCAAGATTCGAGCGCTAGGCGCGTCCTGTTGCTTTCTTGCTATCTCTGATGTCCTTCAGCATCTCAAGCAGGAATGAATCATCGGGGCATGTCTGAGTGAGGTCTTCCTTGAGCCATTCGTAGAATCCCTTGCCCTCAGCTGACGCTATCATCTTCAGCCTCGCATGCACTTCGTCAGGAATCTCAATATTGATTCTAACCATTCTTCTTCGAATATCAGTTCTAAGAATCATAATATGAATAGTTACGTCGAGAATCGATTGGATACAATACCCAACTCTCTGTAGCTAACTCCAGATTAGAGTTGGCTCCAAAGGCATCTTTGACAATGGCGTCAGGTATCGAGGTGATTCAATCTTTCAGTCTAGCGAGAACCGGCGCGTAGACCCTGAGTGGCTTCTTCTCTTTCGCTCGTTTCCTCAAGTAGTGGACTGTGCTCTTGCCAAGTCGAAGTGTCCGAGCATCAGAACTGGAAAGGCTCAGTATCTTCTCTCGCAATGCGCGAGTGTCAGACCGCTCAAGAATTGGCTTAGGTGTTCTCAGATCGAACCTAGCTGTCTTGCCCAATAGGTGACGGGCTAGTTCCTGACTCTTACGCAAGATCAGCGTGTCCCACGGTAACCGCTTGCCCGAATACATCACTCCGGAATTGAACTGCTCCCGCAGCAAGTCAGCATATCGATCCAACAGTGGAGGCTTGATCCTCAACCGGTAATCGCCTCCAGTGAAGTAGAAGTCATCCCACGAGAACGCTCTCGACAGAACCATCTTCAGAACCACATAATCCACAAGCCACCGGTACGGCTCCTGAAAGTCATATACTAGAGGCGTAGTGGCTGGTTGATCCTCATGCAAGTAGCCAAGCGAAACATCCAACCCAGTCGTGTTGATTGCGCGTCGAACGGAACTCTGCAGAAAGGCATAGCCATAGTTCAGGAGAGCATTGACTGGGTCGCTTGCATTGTACTGGCGATTCCGCGCCTTCGTACTTCGGCTTTTGAACTCCAGCTTTGACGGCACAGCTTTCTGAAAAGCTCGCCAATAGGTCTCAGCAGCGCGGGCTTCTAGGCTTCTGATTTCATCCACTGTCTTCGCGTGACCTAGACCATGAGCCTCTTCCTTGAATGATCGAATGTCTCGTTCTATGTCGCAGCTTTCTCCAAGCCAATTCAGCACTTGACTGGACCGTTCCAGCTTCGCTTCAATGAATGACCGCGCAATCACCACACGCTTCTCTGAATCTAGATGCGCTTCCACTTGCGCTCTACGGAGATCACCGCGAACCGGTTGAGGAGACATTATCGCAGAAATCAAAGAGCCATCATAGTCGAGCATGAAAACCGGAGTGTTGTGGTGCATGAGCCAATTGATAGCTTCAAACGTGATCATTCCTGAATGGCCTTCAACAATGATTGAGTCATAGGGGAGCTGTCGCGGCCTGAACTTCAGCAGTCTAGGCTCTCTGAACTCCCCGTTCGAATAGCGAGTGAAGCTGAGAGGCGAGAACCTACCTTCACAGATGATCAGGGATCTATCCTTCACAGATAGACTGGTTCCAAACCCAACTAGCAACAGTGGATTCACGCTCCTTTCCCCTTGACAGAAGCCTCGACGCTTGTCTGGAGCGGTCCGAGCCGGATTGCCAATATGTTGTTTGCCTATCGGGTGTAATTACTCGGCATGACCGCTACTCGATTACGACTATTGGTGATCGATTTTCGAATGCTGCGTCCGTAACGAGTTTGTGTTTCTTCAGCAAGGTCTGGAAATCCGCGTCGGATTCAAGCTTCACGTCTACTTATGGGCAAGGCTGCTTGTCTGATCGAAGAAAGAGCGGCTATGCCGAGTTCTGATCTCGGTCTCTTTGCTATCTCATTCATGATTGAATCCCACTTCTTCTCTAGGAAGTGGGTGGCCCAAGAAGTACCGTGACGAGACATTAGGTACTCCAAGAAATCGGGAGGGCTTGTGGCGCACGCCAAGACAAGCAGTCTTGTGTTTCCGAAACAGCGTTCCCAGCCCTCCCTCAACATTTTCTTGTCAAGGCCAGTTTCCTTCGAGTATACTTCGCTCGAAACGAGCTTGTACCTGAGCATATGCTCAAGAATGTCTTCGAGCCAATAGCCGCTTTCGATGAATTCCTTCACCTGCTGCTGGAATAGTTCAAAGAACAGGTAGTGCGACTTCGCCGGGTCCGTGATCGTGTAGCAGCCTGCTAAGTTGCGAGCCGGAGAAATGTTCCACTCAACCAAGTTCTTCTTCCGGACGAATTTCCTTACTGATGCATTAAGCCGGTTTGAAGAAGAGTCAATAAGATAGTAGCCGCCGCCAACTCTTGCTACACTTTCTTTTGGATCAGCCCACAAAGCGTTCACATGCTCTGCGACAGTCTTTCGAGTTGGCTTACCCTTCGGCATCTTCCATCCATGTTTGAGCACACGAGCTTCCAAACGTTGGCGGTACTCCGGAGTAAGTAATTCCGCGAGTCTCGCAGTAGTCTGACTGATATTCAGTCCATAGTTGTTGGATTTGATTAGATCACGAATCAGCGAGTAATAGGTTGCAGATACCCATCTCTGATAGGGATCGATTATACCCGATCTACGTCCTCGCCCCATCATTGTGCACCCGTTCTCTCTTCATAGTGAGTCTACTACCGCTGCATGCCCGTTATACGACTGCGCATGAACTGATTTGTGAGTACCCGATAATAAGCTTGATTGACGGTGGTGAATGGTGCTTGACAGAAAGAAGTTGTCAAATCGGAGTTAGACTTCCGGCAAAGGATGTTCTGTTGCTCAAACGAGTATGCAGAAGTCGGGGAGAGGATCTCTCAGACTTCATTCGTAGAGCAATCCGTACCGAACTGGCGAAGCTCTCCTTCCTAAGCGCGCTTGACAAGAAGGCTCTGGGCGTCAAATCTGAAGGTGGTTGCGATGACTAGAGAGAGAAGGCAAAGAGGCAGAGTTCTCGTCCGCACTTTCAGGATGACTATGTCATCCTTCCACTATGATGAGCGAAGACACCAACCCTTAGAGTTCGAATCGTATTTCAAAATCAATAGGAGAGCAAGAAGAAGGGCTGACATCACACGCATTCGAAGCGCGCTAGAACAGAAGGGACGTAGGCATTTTCACTATTGGCTTCTCAAACACCTGAAAGTGCGGCTTGAGAGATCCGTACAAGTCAACTTCGAGAAGGAACAGCGCGCAAAGAGACAGGTGGAGCAGACCCGTGCCATCGTTCTAAGGCTTCAGATGAGTCGAGTCAACAGGCGATGGGTTGCGGAGAAGCTTCCGTCAGGAACGATGAGGTTTGCGAAGAGGCAGAGGAAGCATGGCAGAGCATGAGCCAATCCCTCCAACGAGACTTCTGAAGATTGACCTTGACATAACAGTTGACAACTCGTGGCTGCAACATTACAGGCGCATAGCAGAACAGATCCTAGAATTCTTCGGATTGAAGGCGACGGTTATCAGAATCACTCCAAGCCGCAGTAGAGGATATCATGTCAGAATCTACTTGGACAAGTTCATCCCCGCCGGCTTTGCAAATATGCTTCAATGGTTACTGCTCGACGACCATAGCCGCGTCGATTTCGATCGCGCGCGAATCAACGTTGGGTTTCCTGAGTGGTGCAAGTTCTTCGAGGCCCCAGCACGTTGACCAAAACACTCAGCAGAGCCGGCAAAGCTAGAGCGAAGAATCGCAAGGGCAGGACAAGACGCAGAGTACAAAAGTATAGTCTAACTGACACCACTGGGAAAGTACAGAAGTTCACGCCATCGATCACTGATCTTCTATGCTCTCTATCGTATACTTCTAGACCTAGTCGCGCGCCTCTCCTTCAGACCTGCACCGAAGCTGAGAAGGAACGGTTCCTACGAGATTGCCGCAAGACGATAGGATTTGTCCGGCAAATCGAGTCGTGGCTGAAAGGATGGTCTCTCGCCGGAGTCATTCTGATAGTCAACGCGATGTCGATCAACCTGAAACTCCCTCCCGGAGTTAGGAAGCTGAACAGTTGCCTCGTTGTTGCTCCAAGAGGATCAGGCAAGAGCGAACTGCTAGAACACATTCTCGCAGCAAGCAATCCTCAACACTTCGTTGTCTTGCCAGCCAAAATCTTCGAAAGCGAACTCGTGAAGAAAGGGAGAGAGTTCTTTCATAACAAGATAATCGTGATCGATGACCTCATACCGACGTTTGAGGGCATGTCAACAAAACAGAGACAGCAGCTCGTCAACTTCTGGACGAAACTGCTCGAAGGTAACTATGGGAGAGATCGAGACTCCCTCTCGAACGTGACTACACTCGTCATGTTCGGATTGGCTTCAGAGCAGCTCGACAGGTTCAGAGATGAACTCATGTCCTCAACCTTCCTAGACAGAGTTCCTCCCTTCAAACATGACGTAACCAGGCAGATGAAGAGGCAGATCCTTCAGTTCAGAGCTGCGCGAGCAAGTAAGAAACCGCCACCTCAACCGCCTATCATCAAGTTGCCATTGCCTGAGAAGATCGAAGATGACAAGAAGGCAGAGGTGGCGTTCCCAAACTCGAAGGAGATTGAGGATAGGGTAACTGGGTATGCGCTTGAACTGGACGACTACCAAGTTCAGAGTTGCGCGAGAGCGCAGGATTATATCAAGACCTTCATGCGAGCTAATGCGCTTCTGAATGGTAGAAGGAAGGTCACGATGTCGGACCTGTTTCTCTACGATCTTGTGCATCCGCTCTTCCTGAACAGCATGGGAGAGTTGGGAACAGAGAACCGCATTCATTCTGTTATCAAGAAGAATCCGGACAAACCAGACAAGGACATTATCAAGATGAGCGGCCTTTCGAAGGGGACCTTCTACAAGTACAAGAAGATCTTGCAACGAAAGGGCATAATCTAGTGAGCAGACAACGCTTCGCACCAAAATGAGCACGACGACCTAGCGTACGTAACCGCTCAGACCGTGGTGATCGCGGCAGAGAAAGACAGCAGAATGCCTCGAAGCACCTGTAAGAATCAAGAAGTGCCAACGGAGAGGCTCAGATTGGTCTTTCCAAGAAAGCAATCATGTTCTCAACGGCTGACGAGACTTCGGCATCGGTAATCGTCTTCTTCGCACCAGCGTGTGCCGCGATATTACGATAGGTGTTGCAGACTCCATCGAGAACTTTGTATTCCGTTGGGGTAAGAAGTCGCTCATTTCGAAGTCCTCGCAGCAGATAAGCATCTGAGACGGTAGTTAGGTCGTCAAAATTCTGAATTTCCTTGCGGTTTGATTCAGGTACAATTCTCTTGATTTGTGGTATCGTCCACCTCCGGTATATGCTGAACATTTTCGCTTCTACACCGCACCAACACAGGACAATACATGCTCTTCGTGACCAAATTCCCCAGCACCGAAACGCTTCCTGTAGGATCTCGCGAATTACGTCGTCCTTCAACGAATCGACCTTTACTTTCAACCTCGGATAATCTTGTGGAGTTGCCTGGGATTCGACCTTGATCTTGATGGCCCTCACGGCGGTCGTAGCCTGCTTTGTCTGGAATTTCAGGCGAGCCTTGCTTGGGCGGGTTCCCATAGCGGTCTTACGAATGGCTTCAAACTTGCCGTCAGCATCAGAACAGAAGCCAGCTAACCCGAGGGAATCGAGTTCTTGCTTTGCCACGTTCCATAAGGCATTCAGGTCATCGAACATACCGATCAGTTTCTCGTCGTAGACCGTCGCTGTCCTATGTGCTCTCAGAGCTTCCTCAATCTCTGAGGTCTTGTTGGTCAATTTCGAGAGGATGCCCATGTCGGTGGCCATGATTCATCCAGTAAACCTATCTTGACGCTGAACCGATGATTCTCTTTACTTCTGTTTCTGCGTCAGAGATGCCGGGGCCTGTTAGACTTATCTCTCCTCTTTCGATGCGAATCTTTGCCGGAGCCTTCAGCAGTGCTCCTTTCGTCCTTGTTCCGAATGCGGGTGTGAAGCCGCTTTGCGTGAACGCAGCACTGGCGTCCTTATGGTTTGGCTTCTTCTCCAAGCCGAACTGATAGGCGTAAATCAGTACCATTGCGCCCTTCTCAGGTGAACCAAATCTCTCCTTTGCGATTATTATAGGCACATTGGCTTCTACCCGGAGAATCTGTTTCAGCAGCTCGGCAAGGACTCCAATCTTAGCCGCGACCTTCTCCACAGGGTCCTCCGAGGGCTTTCCCTGAGTTACCATGGGTTTGAATTTCGTCAAGTCGATTCCGACAACTGATTGGGCGAGTTCGTTCTGTTTCTGTTTTATCTCATCTACAAGGTCGATAATAGTGCTCGCAAACTCTGCTCTTTTCGCTACAGCACTTAAGGAAATCTCGAAAGGGCCTATGGCAAACTGGATGGAAACATTCAGTTCCTTGTCGGCAACATCTGACAACTGGCTTCATTCTTTAGTGTCTCAGATTGGTTATTTGGGTTGCGGTTGTTTTCGTCAAGATTGAGATACTGTCAGTATACTTGGTGCGGGCGTCGTAATCTGAGCCGTGATTAGAGTTGACTTCCCTTGTGCACACCCGAGAGGCGACGACAAAGCCTTTTGTCAATGTGATGATTCAGTCGCCTTTCTGGCGCTTCGCAAGATATCCTAGCTGTACCAGTCTGTCGAGTATCGATTCGGCAAAGATGTCAGCTTCCTTTCGCTCTAGCTCTAGATGAGCAAGGATGGTGTCAGCGAATCGCCATCCTTTGAGATTTGAGAGATGTTGAAAGAAGCAGCTTCCGATTATGAAGAGCACGTTAATGGTATCCGCCTTGAGATGAGCATTCACTATGATTGTTTTCGCAGCCGGATCGTACGTTGCTAGACTCCCTTCAGGCTCGGGCTCCAGATTATGTTCCACTTCAACAATCGTTGGAAGCCTCACTCCGTAGTCTCCCGCGAGTTCTCTCAGGATCTGGTTGATATTCTGGTGCTCGGCTGCGGCTCGGTAGAGTTGTCGGACTGTTTCATCGGATGGCGGGGCTGGTCGTTCATATTTCGTGTTTCGATCCAGAATGTTCTGAAAGAATTGTCTGTTTTCGGTGCCAGAGTCTCGCGGGAAAGGTTCTCCATGCCAGTAGGTGTCCATGAAATATCGGACGTTTTCGATTCCCATGGACCTAGCAAAGGAGAGTGCGTCCTCACGAGGAACTAGACCTGAGTTCCGGAATTTGGTTAGGTCTTCGTGTATGCCCGCATAGAGATCTTTCATTGATACTGAACGAGCCCGCTTGGATAGGACCTCGTAATAGTCAATTAGGTTAGATAGCTTCGCTTTGGATAGGGTGCGTATGTCAACCAACTGGCCA
>Ga0187882_1003729_pt1 | contig 12851 bp, 13 predicted proteins | sample June2016WEW_19_1_3_FD_132991 | JGI IMG/M metagenome (GOLD analysis project Ga0187882, IMG submission 132991) | Peatland microbial communities from SPRUCE experiment site at the Marcell Experimental Forest, Minnesota, USA - June2016WEW_19_150 | ecosystem: Environmental > Terrestrial > Soil >...
CAAGTCCATCCATGAACTGCGTACACAACAAGCGTGGAAAGACAAGCAACAAAAGTCAATCCGACACAATACTTTACAATACGCTTTCCAAGTTTAGTACTCAAATTACTTCACACTCTTTGTTCATTACCGACAAATAAGGATCGGCGTTCTTCCGCATCTAGGCTCGCAAAGGGTTCCTTAGACAACCACCATTTGACGCCTTCATATACACATTCCTTGCCTTTGCACTACTGCAATACTTTTCAATCGGAAATCGAGACGAAATCACAAGAAACGGGAGAACAACCAGAGCACAGAACAAAAGACCAATCCTGAAATCCAAACCTAGCAAAAAGAAGCCAGTGCCCAAAACAATCTCCGTTAGGAAGCGTAAACGACAGCCGACCTTTTCCACTTTGGCGTTTAGTTCTACCGTTCTGCCGAAGGTGCAAGTACCATCTTAGGTGACACCAAACTGTCAACCGATTTTTTACAACCCGCAAAATCGGCCTGTTTTTGGCGTTTCAACCTAAGACTTTACACCACCTCCAAGACAGGGCTGTCAAGTCCTTGTTTGGGCGAATTTGGTGTCAAAAGTCGTTTGGCACCAACGGTTGCTTAGGGGTGTTACCTTTCATCGGATGTTCTCGGCGGGCACTAGACTGGTAAATTGCCAAGCATCTTCTCTAGTTCTCGATATCGTCCCTGAGACATGTCGTCTATCGGTTGCACATGTATCATTTGGGCTCCGACTTCCCCAATTGAAAGCCCAGATTGCAGGGCGTACCCGATCATGCCCTCAAGCCATTTCAGACTTGTTTTCTTGTGAGGCTGATTTACATAGGTGCGGAAGCTTTGCAGAACCATCCTTCGGGCAGATTTCTTTTGTTCATCAGTCAATCTTCATCAGTCTTCGGGAGTCGTTTCAAGAAATTAAGCGTTTACGTGCCCATGGGTGATCATTCATGGGTTGCACCATGGGCGCATGGGAAAAACCGCCACAATTTGACGCTCTGGTAACTTGTCGGGTGGTTCTTCGGGGCAAAAACACTGGCCCCAACTCTTATCTCGTCTGCGCTAGCAAGTCTGTAAACAGCAGGCAAGATTGATGTCCGACCGTGGGCTCAAAGCGAGAATAGCTCTACTCGAATACTATGCGTCGCTCATGCAAAGTTACAAGGTCTTCATTCTCACGTTCGCTGTATCAATTCTGACGGTCTTTGAAATATGGTTCAGAATACCTAGACCTGAACCAATATGGGATTGTCTCTTATCGTTATTTCTGGCAGGATTTGTAGGCGGTATCTTCGTTTCCATAGCACGTTGGCTTTGGTGTGGACAAATCGTTACATCCGCTATAAACGCCCCAGCGCCTTCTGTTCCAGTTCCTACAATGGAGGATTTCGACAGAGAGATCAAAGACTATGCCTATGTCTATAGTCGAACTTGGAAAGGGCGCATCACGCGACTGGGAGACTGCAAAATTCTGTTGGGCATCGTATGGCTGCTCTTGGTTCTGGCCTTTTTTGTGATAGTTCAAGCCATGGCCCCTCTTTTTCAGACATAGATCATCCTTCACACGGTTCTAAGCTGTAGCTTCATGAAATTCGTTTTCTTGCCGCTTGTCGGATTAGGTCTAACCATCGGTTCATACCTAATCGTTCTCTCGTCGGCTCGCGTTTTGGATCAAGGTTATCCATTTATTCTCGCCTCTGACTTGAATTCCTGCGACTTCGGCTGGGGTCTTGCCGCCTAACCCCATGTGTGGGCGCATGTGGTTGTGGAATATCTGGTATCCGTCGAGAATCGGTGAGTCCTCACGCTTGAGAGAACGCATCGTTTTCTCCCTCGCCCTCACGGTGCCATTAAACGCCTCCATCTTTTGATTACCCTTGTCTCCTTTCCAAGTGACATGTTCGACATGCTTCGTGACTGGTTTCTCGTGTGCGTAGAACTCACGCCTGTACGCTAACTCGTATGCGTGTAAGCCGTCAGTGATGAGGGTGAGTGGTTTCTTTCCCGCAACCTCTTTCCCTTGCTGGAATAGTCGGCTTGCGTATTCTGGTGCTTCGCGGCTGAACTTGTCTCCCGCAACCTCTTTCGCTATCCAGTACCGTGTCTCATCGTCTAGGAGAGCATAGAGATACTTCGGATTGCCTTTGATCTTGAGGTACATCTCGTCTGCTCGCCAAGTGTCAGATACTTGTGGCTTGATCTGATCGAGATACTTCCCCATGAGTCGGACATACTTCTGAATCCAACAATAGACGGTCTTATGACTAACTTGAACACCAGAATAAGATCGCATCGAGGCGAGAGTTGTTGGAACTGCGGATTTGTAACCAATGTGGTTGCGTCTTTGATGAGGGAAGAACTAGGAAGGAATTAGGACTTTGTCCAGTCTGTCAATATCCCGCCACGCAAAGCGAACTCATCCATGTCGCTACCGAGCGAGGGGCATAGGTGAAACACGAACCATCAGACGAAAGGTAACACTCCTAGGCGACCGACGAAGAGGTACCACCGCTTCCAAGACGGCTCCGCTAACTCATCGCGGCACGCGGGCATCGCATACCCGACATCGCGAACGCCCAACACAGGTCTGGAGTGCTGTGAGCCGAACCTATTCGGCCTCGAGCATCGATGGTTACCATACCGATCTGCATTCCCAGCCGCCTCTGTAGACGCTGCACTGACTGCTCTGCAGCCTTCTGTGGGCTCGCCCCACGTTGGATTAGATCACAGGCGGTTTTTGCCAGAGCAAGGCGAATCGCGCCTTCACCAATCCCGGTCACAGAGCATCCCCCTGACTCGTCCGCATACGTGCCGCTGCCTATGAGCGGGGTGTCACCGATCCTTCCAGGCAGTCTCAGCGCTAAGCCCCCAGTGGAGGTCGCAGCTGCGATGTTACCTGTTTTGTCTCGAGCTACGGCACCAACTGTACCGGTTGACATGACTTCCGGAAACTCTTGAACCAGTTTGGATATCTTTGATAGGTAACCAACTTCTCCTCGTGCCAGCTGTGCTCTGAGAAGGCGCCATGAACTCTTTGCCCTGTGGGTGACTGGATTCCTGCTCTCAAGGCGAAACAGTCTCGCTAGCTGTTCTGCTCCACTGGCAGCGATGAGAACATGATCGGTCTTCTCCATGACGAGCCTTGCTAACCGGATCGGATTCTTCACTCGTGTGACCAGGGCAACTGCTCCTGCTTGAAGCGTCTGGCCATCCATGATGGAGGCGTCCATCTCGACTTGGCCCAGCAGATTGAGAGCAGATCCATATCCGGCGTTGAAAGTCGAGTCGTCCTCCATGATGACCACTGAGGATTCAACTGCGTCGAGAGCTGTCCCTCCATTTCGCAGAATGTCCACACCATTCGACGCGGCTCTTCGAGCTCCGTGGAGGCCTTTTCTTCGTCTGGCGCCTTTCCAGATCCCAGCTCCGCCATGAACCACGAGACTGTAGTTCAAGTGCCCAAGCCTCAGAGATCAAAGTGCCGTGTTTCGTTCGCGCTTCCTATTAAGCCGAGTCACATAGTCTAGACTGAAAAGGAAGACGTGCACTGCCCTGCAAATCCTCTCCACAGGCCCTAGGGGTATCGAAAAGGCGGCCAGCATAGTGATGAAAGGCGGGATCGTCGCCTATCCCACGGACACCGTCTACGGTTTGGGATGTGATCCCAGCAACTCACGAGCCGTCAAGCGGGTCATGGCCGTCAAAGGAAAGCGGAGGAAGCCTTTCCCGATCCTAGTGGCCTCACAGGAAGTTGCAGATCGAATCGCCGTAATGGACGCGCGGGCGAAATTACTGGCCTCGAAGTTTTGGCCTGGGGCACTTACGCTGGTGCTCAAACCGAGAGTTCGGTTCCCCAACTCACTCACTCTTGGTCGGAAGACGATAGCCGTGAGATGCCCCGATGACCAAGTGGCGTTAAGACTGATTGAGAAATGCGGAGGCTTGCTCACTGGAACAAGTGCAAACCTGACAGGGCGCCCTCCTTGCACGAGTGCGAGAATGGTTTTGCGTTGTTTTGGCGACAGAATTGATGCCGCCGTGGATGGCGGACGATCGCCGCGGCGGGTAGGGTCGACGATTATCCGCATCGACCGTCAGCGGGTCAAGATAGTGAGGCAGGGACCAATACGGAACGGACAGGTGAAACGAGCACTTTCAGGCACAATCGAACCTCGCGAGAGAAGGTAGCTGAGAGCCGTTCTCCAAGCCAAACTCTTTTTCAGGCATAGATGGCCGTTACAGGAGCAGCCCAGAGCAGGAGAGTCACTTGCTGAAAGATTTCAATCTGCTTGTAGCCACATCGCGAGGTAACGAAAGAAACACTTGCAGCGAGATGTGGTACCTGCTCGGGGAAGCAGGCGATCGAGGCGCGGTGGTTGAACGAACACAAGTGATAGGACTCGTAGTAGCACGTACAAAGATCGACCCGGTGACCGCTATCGAGAGGCTACGCTTACTCTTGCTAGAGCGCCCATGGGAATTCCGCTATACTCTGAAGGTTACCCCGATCACTGGCACTGTGGAATCGGATCCGCAGGGAATTGTAGACTTTGCAGCCACATTGGCTGACGGTCTGAAGAAGGATGAGAAGTACCGTATCACCGTCGAGAAACGTAGGACCGCGATTTCAGGACGGGCATTGATTGAGGCAGTGGCGAAGCGAATCGATCGAAAAGTCGATCTCGATGAGCCTGACAAGGTTGTACTGATACAGATCTTGGGCGAGGTCACAGGCGTGTCCGTGATACCACCGGACAAGATCCTTTCTGTTGAAAGGGAGAAACGACTGGCCTCTCAAGAGCGGACGAAGTAGTCACGCGCGATGCTCGGTCAAATTCTCGTTGACAGAAGAGCTACGCGTTCAACGACTGCCTTTTTGATCGCTTTCTCGATTTTTTGACGAGGCATCTTGATTGCTTCTAACTCCGTTGCACTAATATCGTAGAGCGCCGCTATGTTGCGAGCTTTCTCCCCAGACCATTCCTCGAGCAGTTCCTCGTTCAGCTCAACCCTAATGATCTGAGCTATCCTATCTTCTAGTACTCGTGCATCTTCTTCGGTATCGGAGAACGCAACTAAACCAACTGTCCTTGACTCTTGAGTTACTCCAATGTTAGCGATGGCAGCATCTATCTGTCTCTGCGCTGACGCGTAGAGAAGCGTCTCCATCGCGAGGCTTCGCGAAATACTAATCCCCGACTTGAATGCGTGCGACGCATTAATGGCTGCGACTTCCAGGTGCTCTTTGCCTGCGACGCGTCCTCCATCGAGGAACTGGATCTCGCTGCCGGGAACCGCGGCCCGTAGCTCTTTCAAAGTCACGGAAGGGTCCATGGCCTGTGGTACCCTGAATGCTGAGACCACAACGAATTTCCCGTCTTCTGATAGATCGAGGATCAAATCTCATCGATAGAGGCGCGCGTATTCAATTAGTTTTTCCACGACGCTGCCTTCGATCCCTGCCCCGGTGAGAGTTTCTCTCACAGAAGTGAGTGGTTTTCCTTTCTTCTCGGCTTCGTCAAGCAGACGCCTGGTGTTTTCAAGCCGCTCCCATGGGAAGATGATCCACTGTTCAGTCTGAACGATGAAGAAATCTGGCTTGAAGGTACTGTGCGGCTTGTAGTAGAGTGTTGCAGTCTTGATCGCCTTTGCTCCACACGCATTAAGATGCTCCAGGGCAACTTTCAGACTCTCGCCAGAGTCGGATACATCATCCACAACGAGCACATTGGTGCCTTTGACAGGAACCGTTATCGCTTGGCTAATCACGGGTTTTCTCGCGGTCACGCCCGGCGCTAGATAGAACTCAATCCTTATGCTGGCCGTGTATGCGTTTTCCAGGAGGTCGGACAGGACGCGGGCGGGTGCCCATCCACCTCGGGACACTCCAATAATCAGGTCAGGTCGGAATCCAGAATCCTTCATCCGTTTAGCCAACTCTAGGAGCATATCGTAGACCTGATCCCATGAAGGCGCGACGAAAGAGATGGGCAACTAAGCTAGCTCCGAGGACTACAGCACTTCTCGACACTCATTATAAGACTTGTTTCTCCCATCGAGCGAGGACTCATTTCGAAGCAAGCACGCCAAAGCAAACTCCGGGCATCCTACATGCAGGTACTCCTAGCAGCGAAAGCAACAGAACACATCAAACGTGTCTGGGTGGAGTTGCTCAGTGGAGATGCACATTTCACTGGGCAGTCCCCTCAAAGCAGGTCAGTCCACTTCATCGCAAATCCAGCGTTGTCGGTGCCTCCTCTTAAGTGCAACCTTAAACCCATCAGGCACGCGAAGATCATTCCCTGACTGCATTTATATCGCAGATATCAATCTACGCCACTCCGTCTCTCCGCATGATTGACAATTCCTGAGGTTGAACATGCGTGTCGCGAAGGAAGACCAAACGAAAACACAGCGTGGTCGAGATCATAGGCTTAGCCGCGATTAGCATATTCGTCGTCGGCATTATCTGGCTGGCATTCTTCACTCAACCCCAGACCCCAAATCAGACAACGACAAACAAACTCGCCCCAGACTTCACATTAACTGATGTGGACGGAAACACCTTCAGACTCTCAGATCAACAAGGCAAGGTTGTCGTGCTCGAGTTCATGCGAACGACTTGCTCGGCGTGTGAGTCAGAGAGCCCCCGCCTCAATGACCTCCGTCCCCAGTTTGGAAACGACGTGGTCATGGTGATGATCAGCGTTGATCCGGCTGGCGATACCGATAACGTACTGCGGAACTACCGGAATCAGAACATGAATGGATGGATTGCGATGGGAGACAGAGCTCAAGTATACCAGGGATATGGCGTAACGGCTACGCCAACGATTTTCATCATCGACAAGAACGGATACATCAGTTACCAACACGTCGGAGTGACTGAAACCTCTGTCCTCTTTGGCGAGGTCCAAAGCCTGAACAAGTAGAGCACCTCGAGAGCACGTGAGCAGCATGCCTCCCGAGTGCTCGGCTAGCTCTTCCTCTACCCTGCCATCGTCCAGCCCTCCAGTTCCCCACGAGGTTACCGGGTCTGGCCAAAGGGCAAGCCGAGGCTGGAAGTGGTGGATCTCTCGTAGAATCTTGTGGCTGCTGTTTGTTCTCTTTCGTGGGCGAAGACATGGTAGGCTGATCTTTGAAAGAATTCGAGGCATTCCGCTAGTTGTGTTCCCCGAGGTCTTTCATCCGGGACTTTTCCTCAGCACTCCGCTTCTTCTTGGCGCGATTGAAGATCTTGAACTGGAGACTGGCTCGGTCGTGCTCGACCTAGGCACAGGGACCGGAATTTGCGCCATTTCCATCGCCCTGAAGGGAGCGCGAGTGACTGCAACCGACATCAGCACCATCGCAGTTCGCTGCGCGAGAACCAATGTTCTCATCAACAATCTGGAGGATCGTGTGAGAGTGCTCGAAGGTGACCTTTTCCAACCAGTCGAGAAGCAGAGATTTGATCTGGTAATCTTCAACCCGCCCTACTACGAAGGAAAGCCAAGAGAGTGGGCTGAGTACGCTTGGCGAGGCGAGAACGTGCTGCACAGATTTGCGGAAGGTTTAGGCCTGCATCTGACTCCCAAAGGAAGAGCCCTCCTTTCGGTCTCCACGGAGGTTGACTTGTTGGCTGTCAAGAAAGAACTCCAAGAGAACGGATTCGAAACTCGTGAAATACGGAAACGTTGGATCCACGGGGAAACAATCTACGTGTACGAGTGTCGTCCTTCACGGATCTGTGGACACGTCAGAAACGAAGCCACGCCTAAAGCTGGCCAAGAATGATCATGGCCGCAAGTCCAATGCATATCGCGAAAGGCAGTCCGGGAAACACTTCTCTCCTCTCGAGCATCTTGAAACCAAGATAGCTGCCAATCAGAACGCCTGCGAAAGCTCCGAGATATGATAGCGTCCCAAAATTGACCATTGCATTGCTAGTAAGCATCGAGTAGAACACAAGATCCCCCATGCCAATAGTAAGATCGCCAACAGTGAGCACTGCCCCTTTGAATTCCTCTAGATCTGCCATCTCCGCAATCTTGCCTATCGGGCCTCGGTACACCGAAACTAGGTCATAGACTGCGAGGGCCGCCAGTAGGACGATCGCGGTCATGGTTGGGATAGAAGCACCTAGAAAGGTTCCAGTCAACGAGCCGATTATCGTGATCGATAGTATCCGGATGCCCTGAGGCCCTCTGTTCAGTCCGACGAGCAGGAGAACCGAGATGATTCCGGTCAGGCCAATCCAACCGTAACCGTAGACATCAAGAATTGGGGACAGTTGCGTTGCGTACAGATCGCTGTACCAATTAAGCAGAAAGAACGCAACGAAGAGAATTGCTCCTGTGATCAGATACTTGACTATCCGCTTCTTCTGATACTTCACGAGCAAGTAGATCAGGGTGGCAGCAACTGCCATCATGACGACGAAGAATGACGCGTTCAACGTCGCTCCGCTGGGAGTCTCAGGGAAGATCGTGATTGCCGCGATCTCGGCCTTCGAAGTTTGCAGCCCATAGGTCAGAACTCCAGAAAGTAAGAGCGCCGCTAGCACTGGAATGATTTGACTTGGGGTTGCCTTGAAATGCGTCGTCAATTGTCAGCTCCTAGGTTCATGCCCGCAACGTATAGGTAAGCCCGTTCCACCAAGGAACCACCTTCTTGCAGAAGCTTCGTGTCTTTCTCGAAGTTGGCGAGGATGCTCGTGGCATGATACTGGCTATTGCAAACGTTGCACGATATCTCCGGGTTGATTCCTATCTCGACTACTTGACAAGAAGCCCCTTTGAACTTGAATGGCAATCGCTCTTGAAGAATCTCGATCGATTGTCCGTGTACTTGACCAGCTGGAACGCAAGTATTGCTTCGAAGCCTAGATATCGTAGGACTCACCGGCTTTGGGAACGAATGACTGAAGCCCTGCTTGCTTCTTTGCCCAGTCGGCAAGAACTGCGCAGCTGTCCTCGTCACCGTGGACTGCAAAAACCTTAGTCCTTTTGTCGACACTCTCTAGACATCGAAGTAACTCGCCCCTTCCACCATGGGATGAGAAGTCGAATTTCAGTACCTTTGCACTGACCTTCTGAAGCTTGCCATGCAGCATATACTTGCCTTCGTCGAGCAATACTCTGCCTGGCGAGTTCTCAACCTGGTAGCTTACGAGAATGATTCCGTTCTTCCTTCCTCGTGCCACAGATTCCATATAGAAAACTGCGGAGCCTCCCTTGAGCATCCCAGCCGGAGATACGATTACACCGGGGCCGTTGACAGCTCTTCGCCTATCATGCCAGTTTCTTACCCACTCCGCCTTCTTGACAGCGGATCTGAACAGTTGAGGATCAGCAAGAGCAGACGCATGTTCCTCCAAGACGTTGATGGCCACCAAAGCCATTCCATCAACATACACGCTATGCTTGAAATTGTGAGCAGCGAGCATGCACATGATCTCCTGCGACCTTCCCACCCCAAATGCAGGAATCAGAACGGTTCCGCCGTCCTCAACTATCTCATTGCAGGCGGCGACAAGCTGTTTCTCGCTTTCGTCTCGATCAGGATGATCTTCTTTCGCGTACGTGCTCTCTATGATAAGAGCATCTAGTGCGCCATAGTTGTAGTCCGCTGAACCCACAAGCCTCGTCGCTTTGAGGTTGAAGTCACTTGTATAGACAATTCGCCTCCCCTCCGCTTCGACGAGGACTTGGCTGCTCCCAGGGATGTGCCCTGCATTAAGAAGGGTCACGACTCCGTTCCCGACTTCGAATGGGTGGCGGTATGGTACGTTCACGGAGTGTTCCATCATCGTTTCCAAGTCCATGAACTCGTATGGTAGGTAGTATCCGCTCAGTTTGATCATGTCTCGGACCAAGATTTGGGTCAGTGCGAAGGTTGGTTCGAGTCCGTACACCGGGAGCCGGCTCCTCACATAGAACATGGGAACAAGTCCGCTATGGTCAAGGTGGGCATGAGTAGCCACAATGCCATGCAGGTCTTTCGGCGAAACGTGTACCGGGAAACCTATCTCGTGGTCAACCATAACGCCGTAGTCAAGCAGAACAGATTTCTCTCCCAGCTTGACTTGGACGCCTGAGCGACCAACTTCGTTGCATGCGCCGAGGAAGCGTATGTTCATCCTGATTCATCGACTTGCTTGAATGCGAAGCGGAGCCGCGACCTTTCTAAGTTTTTTGCAGTAGAACATGCCGGGGTCATCCGTACATGCTCTGCAAGGACTTGGATGTCTGCTTCATTCTCTTCTCGAATTCTTCTTCGATATCCTTGGCGCCATCTTCAAGATCAGTAACGTCGACCTTAATCCGATAGGCCTTGCAGATGGTCTTGACCGCGATCGCTGCTGCTGAAGGATCCGCGGCTGCTGCGGACGCATATGGGAGAATCGCTATCGCGGGGAAGTCACGCATCTCAAACTCGTTCAACATGACTGCAAGCAGTCCGTAGACGAACAGGCCCGGCTCTAGGGTCGGATACTTGAAACCGTTCTTCTTCGTTAGGTATGCCCTAGTTGGCACTATTCTGACGTTCTGCTTTCCAGACTTAAGACCGGAGTCCAATCCGCCAACCAGCACAGCATCTTTGAATTTCTGGTTCATTGTCCACCGAGCCAGCACCTTGGCGAACTCGGACTCTTCAGTCCTGTGAGGAGCAAACTCAAGCTTGACAAAGACCAGTTTACCCTTTCGGAAGACCTCAAACGGTGTAACCAAACCCTCTTCGGCCGTGGAGACGAATGGCGGAGGGTGGGCAACGTCAACGAAACCTATCCGCTTCGCTTGGAGTGAGTGTACCAGATACGATATAGCAATGTATCCGGTTGATCCAATTCCGTGAAATCCGGTCATCAGGGTGCAGTTTCTGAAACCGTTCCCGTGGACATTCAATGATATTGGCATGAGTATCAGCTGTAGTTTCGTCAGAGCGGATATCTTAGGTCTGGCTAAAAACCTGCCGTAACTCCGTCCAGGGTCGATTTGGCAAGCAATCGGTAAGACTTTTATTGACGTATTCTGGGCCTATCATTCCGTTCTATTTGGAGGATGATGATTTGGCGTATCTTGGCGGACAACCTGTGCTCGTGTTGAAGGAAGGTTCCTCGCGTAGCAGAGGTAGAGACGCTCAAAGATCGAACATGACTGCTGCGCGCGCAGTCGCAGATGTTGTGAAGAGCACCCTTGGTCCCAGGGGAATGGATAAGATGCTCGTTGACAGCCTAGGCGATGTCACCGTCACTAATGACGGAGCAACCGTCCTAGATGAGATTGATGTCCAAAACCCTGCAGCAAAGATGATGGTTGAAGTCGCAAAGACACAGGATGATGAAGTTGGCGACGGCACAACCACTGCAGTAATCATCGCAGGAGAGCTGCTGAAGCGTGCGGAGAGCCTCCTCGATGATGAGATTCATCCCACGGTCATAGTTGGGGGATACAAGAAGGGTGCCGAGAAGGCCATGCAAGTGCTCAACGAGATATCTATCCCCGTTGAGCCGGATGATAAGGTGACACTCAAGAAAGTTGCCATGACATCGATGCACAGCAAAGGACTGGGCGCAGCAAGAGAACACTTCGCAGACATCTCTGTTGAGGCTGTCAGGCTAGTGGCTGAGAAGCGAGGCACAGAATGGACTGCCGATATCGACAATATACAACTCACCAAGAAGGAGGGAAAGAGCCTCCTCGACACCGAACTGGTCAAGGGAATCATAGTGGACAAGGAAGTCGTCCATCCAGGCATGCCAAAGTCCGTGAAGAATGCCCGAATTGCACTACTAGACAGCGCACTGGAGATTGAGAAGACTGAAATCAGCGCCGAGATCAGAATCAACGACCCAACACAGATGAAGGCGTTCTTGGACGAAGAGACCAAGATGATGAAGGACATGGTGGACAAGATAAAGGCCGCAAAAGCGAACGTGGTGATGTGCCAGAAGGGAATAGACGATACTACTCAGCACTTCCTCGCTAAGGAAGGAATCCTCGCCGCCAGAAGAATCAAGAAATCTGACATGGAAAAGCTGGCTAGAGCAACAGGAGGAAAAGTAGTCACCAATCTTGAGGATCTCAGGGACAGCGACCTCGGATCTGCAGGCCTCGTGGAGGAACGCAAGCTCGGTGATGACAAGATGATCTTCGTCGAAGGGTGCAAGAACCCAAGATCAGTCGCGATACTCATACGAGCCGGATTAGAAAGGCTAGTTGACGAAGCCGAGCGCGCTCTGAACGACTCGCTTTCTGTCGTTGCAGATGTGATCACCAAGAACAAAGTCGTGGCCGGGGGCGGTGCGATCGAGGAGGAATTGTACAAGAGAATCAGAGATTACGCCAAGAAGGTAGGAGGAAGAGAACAACTGGCTATCGAAGCGTTTGCTGATTCGATTGAGATTGTCCCTAGAACGCTGGCAGAGAATGCTGGACTCGATCCAATTGACATAATGGTTGATTTGCGGTCGGCTCATGTGAAGAAGGAGGGATTATGGCAGGGCGTCGATGTCTTCAAAGGCGGGACAAGAGACATGCTGAAGAGCGGAGTCCTCGAACCCGTCAAGGTCAAGGAGCAAGCCATCAAATCTGCGACAGAAGCCGCTTCGATGATCCTTAGAATCGACGACGTCATTGCATCAGCAAAACCTCCACCAACCCCACCCCCGCAGGGGGGCCCCGGCGGAGGAATGCCGGAGTATTAACACGACGAGCTCGGTGACTCGTCAAGATCTGGGGCAATGGATCGCTCAGGACAAACGCCTGATGCAAGCCTTTAAAAAAGGCCGCCAAGCCTCGTAGACCGGCAGTGCTCCGGTAGTATAGTCCGGTCATGTGCGTGACGCCGAGAGTATGCTGGCCTCTCGCGAC
>Ga0187882_1003751_pt1 | contig 12809 bp, 7 predicted proteins | sample June2016WEW_19_1_3_FD_132991 | JGI IMG/M metagenome (GOLD analysis project Ga0187882, IMG submission 132991) | Peatland microbial communities from SPRUCE experiment site at the Marcell Experimental Forest, Minnesota, USA - June2016WEW_19_150 | ecosystem: Environmental > Terrestrial > Soil >...
ATAAGGCCATTTCCGACATTACACGGTCCATAGAGCTTGACCCCAGTGACCCCCGCGTCTATAGCAGCAGGGGCAGGGCCTACATCGGTAATCAGCAAAGGCAGCAGGCTGTAAAAGATTTCCGCAAGGCGATAAGTATGACATCCGATCCCGACGTTATCAGCAAGGCTAAGGAAGTATTGCGCGAGTTGGGCGAAGAGTAGCTTCCAAGCGAGCTAGTTCGGTCCGGCCTCAGGAATTATCCGTATCACAGGCGTCACTGCTCTCCTCACCCTCGATCAACGTGGACTCGCCCTCTAGGGGCTCCAATTCCTCTAAACCTCGCTCCTTCCGGATATCGTCGATCTTTTTGAGCGGCCTTTCAAGTTTATTCCTGCGGGTGCTAACAAGGCCGTCGTATTCCTTTTGAGCATCGGACAGCCTCTTGCCCATTTTATCCATGCTGTCAACGTAGCTCTGCCACTGTATAAGGAAGAAGTTGATCTGCTGGATAATCTCGTCGATCGCCTTCTCGGTCTTAAAATTCCTTACGGCCTGGTTGATCAGAACCAGGACCGCGTACAGTGTAACCGGCGAGCACAGCACCACTTTGTTCTGCAGGGCGTAGTCTATAAAAGAAGGATCGTTTTCGTTGATGAACCGGTAGATCTGCTCGTTGGGGATGAGGACCAGGACATAGTCAACGGTTTCGGGATTGATATAGTTACGATTGCTAACCTCTTTGACCCTCTGACGGGCATCCTTGAGGAAATCGTTCTTGAAGGCGTCGCGGTCCGTTTCAGAATCGGTATTGATATATTTCATATAGTTGTCCCGGGGGAACTTTACATCCATGTTCAATTTCAGCTTGTTGGGGATCATGAATGTATAGTCCGGCCTGTTGCCGGCGGAATCGGCGGCCTGCTGCTTGACGTAATTGATGCCCTCCACGAAGCCGATTTTCTGTAAGATATCGTCGGCCATACGTTCACCCCACTGTCCACTGACCCTGGCATTGCCCAGCGCCAGTTGCAGCTTACCGGTAGTCTCCTGAAGCTTCATGGTTTGCTCGGAAGCCGACTGTAACTGCTGTGCCAGCTGCCCGAAGGCCTGTGCCCGGTCCTTTTCAAGGCTGGTAACCATCTCCTCAACGCTTTTAAGGTTATCCCTCACCTCTTTGATGGACTGGTCTATGAGCTGTTTCTTGGTGTCGAGGTTCTTTTCACCAAGCTCCGTGTTCTTGGAAATGACCTGGTCAGACATATTAACCAAATGCTGGACGGAGGCCTGCATGGCCGTATCCGTAAAAGCGGCCATGTTCTTCTGTATTTCGCCGGTCATAGCCAGCATATCCTGTTTATAATAAGGTTTATAAAGGCGCGTCACGACAAATGTTATGACAATACCCAGGATAAAACCGCCCAGGAATATCAGCCCGTAGATTACCAAATCGCTCATTTATTCACCGCCTTATTAATTAATTGAAGTCTCCTAAGCAGCATTGCATTATTATAGCCACGGCATCAGGTTACCCCAGAGGTTTGGATTTAGGCCCAGGTTGGCCCCGATCTTATATAGGGAAAACATCAGCACCACGAGTGCAATACCAAAGATTACATAAGCAATCAGCAGGCTTGCCCCCCACCACATCCAGGTTCGCTGCGTCTTTTTGAAATGTTCGATACTTTCCCATTTCTTTCGCTGCCAGGCCCATTCATTACCGTGGATGCCCAGGATGATACGCATGAAAAGCTCAATTATCCAACCGATCCAGGGAATAAAGCCAAGCAGGGCGATGAGGGATATCCAGACGTTGTTGCCGATGCCCCAGATCCAGGTAGCCAGGAACCCGCCCCAGTTCCACCCCCTTATTTCCTCCGGCACCGGCGTATTGGGGCCCATGCCCGAATTGCAGGAAGTGGCCGTCGGTTGTCCGGGCCAGGCGCCCGTTTTCAAGCGGGATTGCAGGCAGGTGTTGCAATAGTCATTGCCCCCTATGGATACCTTGCACTCCGGGCAGACGAACCTGCTGCAACTGCTGCAGGTACCCACGGCATCCCGGTCGGTGTGTATGGCACATTTCATCTCAATTGTCTCCTGCGCATAAGACTATATTTATCGTTGAGCTGCCACGTTAATACCACCCGGTCCCCTGTTGTTGTATGGCCAGGACCAGCAGGCCCACAATTATGACGGCAATGATTACAATGAAGAGTGTAATGGCAATAGTTAAACCCCAACCCCATATTGTCCAGATATGCTGCACCTTTTTAAAGTGCTCTACGCTTTCCCATCTTTTATTTTGCCAGGCCCATTCGTTTCCTTTGAAGGCCAGTACAAGTGGAATTACCGTCCATCCCAAAATAGGCACGAAGAACAGGAACGACCACCACACGTTGTTGCCTATACCCCATATCCAGGTAAGCAGGAATCCGCCCCAATTCCATTCCCCCAGTCCGGCGGGAACAGCCGCTTTGCTGCCTATGCCCGAAGTATTTTCAGATGTTGTTGATGCCGGCTGAGCCGTAACAGAAGTCCCTGCCGCAACTTTTTTCTCGATGCAGGAATTACAGAAGATCCTCCCTTCATATTCAACCTTACATTCAGGGCAGACGGCACTGCCGCATTCAACACATACACCAACGGCCTGGCGGTCGTGGTGGTAGCTACATTGCACAGGACACCTCCTTGTGGCTTATCCTTAGCTGCAAAGTCCGTATTAAATACAGTATATTCAAGCAGGCCCAATAAATCTACCCTTACGACCGAAATCATTTAATCTCCCCGGGAAATCTAATGGAACCCGGTGATAGTTTTATTTAATCGTTGCCCAAATCGATAACCGGTAATATACTAAGCGCAAGACCAGAGGATCATAGCCGAAAATGAAGATTGGTGTAATCTCCGATACGCACGTCAGGCATTTTGCCGAGCTGCCGCAAAACCTTATTAGCGCACTATCCAGTGTTGATCTGATCATCCACGCCGGGGATATTGTAGCGCTGGATGTAGTAAAGGGATTGGAAAGCCTGGCGCCCCTCAAGGGGGTATATGGCAACATGGACCTGCCCGAGATACGCACTGTTTTCCCGCAGAAAGAGGTGCTCGACATTGAGGGCAAGAAGATTGCAATAGTACACGGAAGCGGTGGTCCGTGGGACCTGGCACAGCGAGTGGGCGATCTGTTCACCGGCGTAGACGCCATCATCTTCGGCCACAGCCACAGGGCTTTCAATAAAGTAATCGGCCACGTCCTGTATTTTAATCCGGGCAAAGCCAGCGATTCGTACGGACTTCTTGAGGTAGGCAAGGAAATCACAGGTACGATACACGAGGATTATTACTAGGTGTAACCATGGCGGAAGATTGGGAAAAGTATAAGGTTTTCGATCATCCGGCTATCCAGCGCTTCCTCTTTTACCCAAGACGAGACGATTACGAGGCAATTGATTCCGAGACTGTTTTAAATCTGGATCTGTCGGTAAATGATGATATAAAAATATCGTGCAGCTTTTTCTTCGTAAATAAGACCGACCCCAACCTGCTATTCTTCCATGGCAACGGTGAACTGGCCAGCGAATACATGGATATCGGCGCTGCCTTTAATCATATCGGCATGAACCTTTTTGTGGCGGATTATCGGGGCTACGGCAGGAGCGGCGGCAAGCCATCCGTCAGTAGCATGATAAAGGACGCTCAGGGTGTACTTGAAGGCTTCAAGAATACATTAAAAGATCGCCGGTTCACGGGCAGTCATTTTATCATGGGCCGTTCGCTGGGCAGCGCTTCGGCTATTGAACTGGCCTCCGGCCGCCCGGACGAGTTTAAAGGCCTGATCGTAGAAAGCGGTTTCTGCGATGTAACGGATTTACTGGCAAGGATAGGCCTTAAGTTGCAACAACCGGGTCAGAGTGATTTTGTATCACCCGGATTCGAAAGCGTTACCAAAATCTCTATGCCCGTCCTGGTTATCCACGGCCAGTACGACTCCATAGTGCCTCTGACGGAGGGGGAAAAGATCTACCGCAATGCAGGCTCGCGGGACAAAAAGATGGTGATTATCCTCGGCGCCGACCACAATACTATCTTCGCCGAAGGCATGGGTTTGTATTTGAAGGAACTGGGTTTCGTCAACAGGCTAAAATAGGCAAAAAGAAAAGCCCCCTCCGAAAAGAGGGGGCTTAATATCCCACAATCTATTTCTCGGCTTTCTCTTCCTCGACGGCCTCTTCCCCTTCCTTCTCCTCGCCCACAACTTCTTCGCCCTCCTCGGCGGCAACAGCCACTGCGGGCACTTCCTCGACCACCTTACGCATCTCTGCGACCTTGATAATCATCTGGTCGGGATCGGTGAGGACGGTAATTTTACTGCTAACTTTTATGTCTTTAACATGCAGCGCCTGGTCGGCTTCAGCCAGTCCTGAGATGTCAACCTCGATATTATGCGGCAAATCATCGGGCAGCGCTTCGATCTGCAGGGAAGTAAGGGAATGTAGAAGGGAAACGTTTTTAAGTTTCAAGGCTGGAGCTTCGCCGATAAATACCAGGGGGACCTCGGCCTTCAATTTCTCAGTCATCCTGACCTGGTAGAAATCTACATGGATGGGATCGCCGGTCATTGGGTTACGCTGCACATCGCGGATGATCACTTTGGCAGGCGATTCAGCGCCGTCCACTTTGATGGAGATCAGGTCGGTGCCACCTGCCCTCGAGAGCAGATGGCTTAAGCGGCGCACGTCCACCTGGACGGGCATAGATTCCACACCGTGGCCGTATATATTGCAAGGTATCAGGCCGCCCCTGCGTAGAAACCTGACTTTCTTACCTTTTACTTCCCTTTTTAATACTTCAAGCTCGATTCTTCTCATCGTATCTCTCCAGAGTTAGTAACAAAACATAAAGGTTATCCTGTTTGAGACGTAAAGTCAAATTCCAAGTCAGCCTTTTACCAATTGTGCCCTGACCTTGCAAGAAGGCTGTTTTCCCTGCATCCCGCAGAGGTTGCAGTCAGCAAGGCGGCAATCCGGGGTCAAATCTCCCGTAGATATGTTATGCTGCTCGGCTTTCAGGAAGGCCGTGCTCACGCCGGATTTGATATGTTGCCAGGGCAGCATCTCATCAGGGTCACGCCTGCGGTGGGCATAAAAAGAAGGATCTATACCGCATTCGGAGAATGCCTGCTTCCATTTGTCGAAATCTAAGAATTCGCTCCAGGTGTCCAGCCTGCAACCCTTTTTCCATGCCGTATATATGACAGCACCCAGACGGCGGTCGCCCCTCGATAGTGCGGCTTCCAAAAGGCTGGTCCTGGTATCATGCCAGGAAAGCTGGATGCCGCTGCGTCGCAGCCGGTCCTGCAATATAAGGTGCTTTTTATTTAACAGATCTTCAGGTTCCTGAGCCTCCCACTGACATGGCGTATGGGGCTTGGGGATAAAAGAGGAGACAGAGATCCTGACCCTGGGGGGTCTTCCCCGGATGCCTTTTCCCAGCTTGCTAACCGAATTCACCAGGTCGGCTATAGCTATAATATCATCCAGCGTCTCAGTAGGCAGCCCTATCATGAAATACAGCTTCAGGTTCATCCAGTTTTTTTCAAAAGCCGCGGCAAAAGCCTCCATCATGGCATCGTGTGGAATCCACTTGTTGATGGCTTTCCTCAAACGATCGCTGCCGGCTTCGGGGGCAAAAGTCAGCGTGGTTTTCCGGCCCGCCGGTAACGAGTCGATCAGCTCGATGGAGGATTTATCCAGCCTGAGACTGGGCAAGGATAAAGTAATCCCGTCACCTGCGTATTTATGCGTGATGCTACCCACGAGATGGTTGATGTTGCTGTAATCGCCGGAGCTTAGCGAGACCAGGGAGAATGTATTATAACCGCAGTTTTGCATAAGGCAGTCGATGGCGCCGAGCACCTCGTCTTCCGGTAGTTCCCTGACCGGACGGTAGAGAATGCCCGCCTGGCAGAAACGGCAGCCGCGGCTGCAACCGCGCTGGATCTCTACTGCTCCCCGGTCATGGATAACCTCAATAAAGGGGACTACCGGCCGGGTCACAGGCCTGAGCTTACTGGCTACCGAACGTTCGATGGCAGGTGGAGCGTTATTATGGACCCGTGCCAGGGAAGACAGCGTGCCATCAACCCTATAAGCCGGCTGATAAAAACGCGGCACGTAAATCCCGGGCAACTCCGCCAGCCGGCGGAGTAACTCATCCCGGTCCTTTCCGTAAGTGTCATAAGCCTCTATCAGGCTTAAAACGGCGTCTTCCGCTTCACCGATGAAGAAGAGGTCGATAAAGTCGGCCATCGGCTCCGGATTCATGGCACAACTTCCTCCCGCTACAATCAGCGGATACCGGCCGGCCCTGTCACGGCTGAATACCGGAAGGTCTGCCAGGTCGAGCATGTTCAGTACGCTGGTGCAACTTAGTTCGTAGCCCAGGGAAAATCCTATGATGTCGAACTCCCATAGCGGGCGATGGGTCTCGAGGCTGTAAAGAGGCAAACCATGCTGGCGAAGCTGTGCTTCCATGTCTGACCAGGGTGCATAAACCCTCTCTGCCAATACACCCTTTGCCCTATTTAATATCTCGTAAAGAATAGGGATGGCCATGTTCGACATGCCCACCTCGTAGATATCGGGGAAGGCCAGCGCCACATGTACCCGGACGTCACCCCAGTCTTTGGGCATAGAGTTCCACTCACCCCCGGTGTACCTGGCCGGTTTCATGACGTCGCGTAGAAAGGCATCTTGGGTATTTGACATCATAATAGAACGGTTCAATTATAGCTGTCGCCTTACGGGTGCACAAAACAATCAAAAATTTGGGCTAATAATCTCACGATTTTTGGCCGAAAATCGTTGACACACGATCACTTAAAAGAGTATAAAATAGTCATCATCCCAAAAACCGATCGATTTTTAGTAATTTTGACAGGGACAGGGATATGGTGCGGAAAGGAAATAAAAAAGATAGTAAGAAATCCAAGTCAAAGGCTTCCGTACGACCAGCCTCCCCAAAAAGCAAGAGGCTGAAAGCTTCCGCGCCCATAAAAGAACAGACTGCCTCTGCCCAGCCGCCGCCAATAAACGGGCTAATTGATTTGCTGGGCAGGAGTTCGATAGCGCTCTGCTTTTTTGGCGGGGACGACAAGATTACCTTCTGCACCGACAATTTTGCCACGTTGACCAATTCGTCAATGGAATTATTGATCGGCAAGAAATTGAAAAAAAACGTGTTGTGGGGCGCCCGTGGAGCGAAGGATGAGTTTCAAGAGCTGTATAACAAGGCCAAAGAATCCGGCAAGCCTTTAATGGTTGACGCACTGCGTTTTAATTCAGGCAAGGGGGATCTCAGGACCTGGAACATTAACCTGCTGCCGCAGGCGGCGGACAATAGAAGCTACAGCGGAATGTGGCTGTTGATTGAGGATATTTCCGGGAACGGGTTACCCTCTGGCAGTGCCGACTTGTTTCACAGATTTTATACAGCCGCCGCGCAGCACACCGAGGCTCAGCCGTTGATAGAAGAACTGGTTTGCATGCTCAAGGATTTCAGCCGCTGTGATTCCGTGAAGATATTGATAGTGGATCAGCCCGGCAATCAAATATTAAAAGCGGAAAGCGGCAGCAAGCCCGGATTGTGGGACAAAGACCAATCGCTTTCGGCCGCGGTCATCAATAGCTTCTTCTTAAAGAAAGATGATCAATTAAATGGTCTCTATACCCCGTGGGGCTCGCTTTATCTCAACAATGTAAATGCACTCGAAGGAATGTTGCGCAATAAGTTAAAAGAACTGGTAGTGAATACATGCAATTCCTATGGTTTTAATTCCCTGGCACTAATACCGGTTAAATTGGGCGATTCTATATGCGGTTTTATACAACTGGCCAATAAAAACCGTGACATTCCGGAAGACACAATTGCCACGGTGGAAAGTATCTCGGAACAGCTACAAATAATTTTCGAGTGCATAGCGCTAAAACGTGAGATACATACACAGCGTGAAAGCCTGTTAAAACAGATGCACGGGCGCGGCGCTCACCTTGAAGCATTAAGCGAAAGGCTCAAGCAGGAAGCTGGCCAACGCAAAAAAGCCCAGGAAGAATTGCAGATAAGGAAAGACCTGGCAGTGGCGCTGGCCGGCATAGAGAAAATTGAGGACGCGCTGCAATTATGCCTGGATACCGCCATCAAAGTGTCAGGAATGGACAGCGGAGGGATATACGTTCTTGACTCAGCGACAGACATTCTGAACCTCGCCTGCTGGCAGGGGCTTTCGGACAACTTCACTGCGCAGGTTTCTCATTTCGATGATTCGGAACCGAATACAGGTCTGGTTCTTGAAGGTAAGCCCCAGTATTCCCCCGAAGGTTTGAAGACACAGAATGTAGCCATTCTTCAGTCTGAGGGTATAAAAGGTTTGGCCGTGGTGCCGGTTATGCATCAGGGCAAGGTGGTTGTCTGCCTGAATATTGCATCGCATGTATTTGAGGTCGTTCCTAGTACCGCAAGGAGTGCGCTGGAAGCTGTTGCGGCGGAGATAGGCTCCACCATAGCTCGGATCAGAGACAGGGAAGCGCTGGCTGAGAGCGAAGGCCGTTACGGTATCCTATTTGCGCAATCGAAAAATCCGGTCCTGGTGATCGACGAAGCAGGGAATTATATTGACGGCAACGAGGCTGCCCTGAGTTTCCTGGAGTGCACGCGTGATGAATTGCTACGCATGAACGTGCGTGACACATTACCTCCCTATTTGGACGATGAATGGTTGACGAGATACCGCAAGATATGGGAATCGGGCGGTCGTGTAGAGAGAGACTACTATGTCTGGGGCAAAATAAAGGTCCTGGAGTTGACTATCACGCCTCTTGAAATAGGCGGCCGGAAGGTGATTTTCGTTATCGGAACGGATATTACAGAACGGAAGAGGCTGGAACAGGAGCTGCGTAAGAGTGAAGAAAAGCATCGTAGCATATTGGATCAGATGCAGGATTCCTGCTACGAGATAGACCTGGGGGGGAAATACACCTATGTCAACGATGCCATGTGCCGGGGCCTGTGGTATACGCGGGAAGAGCTGATCGGCAAACGGTATCGCCTGCTGATGCCTGAGGAGGACCTGGACAGGGTCTACCAGGCATTTTACCAGGTATATGAAACGGGTAAACCGAATATTGGTTTTGCTCACAAAATCAGGCGGAAAGATGGGGCGGTAGGGACTGCCGAGTCATCGATTACACTTCTCAAGAACGAACGCGGGGAGCCGATTGGCTTCTTGTGCATAGGACGTGATATTACTCAGCGAATCAGGTTGGAAGAAGCGCTGAAACAGTCCGAAGAAAAGTACAGAACCATACTGGAGGAGATGGAAGAGTCTTATGTCGAAGACGACCTCAAGGGTAATAAGGTCTTTTTCAACGATGCAGCATGCCGAAATCTGGGTTTTACACGGGAAGAATACGCCGGTATGAATTATTCGGTCTATACGCCTCCGGACAAAATGGAGGAAGTATTCAAAGCGTACTCGGAGGTTATTCGAACGGGAATACCGGTCTACTGGCGTCCTTTCGTTTATATGCGTAAAGATGGGACCCAATCCTTTGTAGAAAGTTCCGTTTTCCCGCGGCGTAATGAAAAGGGTGAAATGATAGGTACGAGAACAGTTAGTAGAAACGTTACTGAGAAAAAGTTAGCAGCGCAGGAACTGGAGAAGAGGGCCTTGCTGCTCGATTCAGCTTACGATTCCATAATCGCCTTCGGCCCGGAAGGCAACATTAGATATGTCAACGAAAGGGCATATCAGACACGTGGTTACGAGCCGGACGAGCTTCTGACCATGAACATACGGCAGTTAATTTCAGCTGAACATATTCCGCTTTTGGAAGAGCGCCTGGCAGAAGTTCTGGCGAGGGGTGAACTGGAATTCCAGGCTGAACACGTACGCAAGGACGGTTCAACCTTCCCGGTAGAAGGAAGGTCCCGTTTGATAACTGTTTCAGGGCAGCAGGTAATTATATCCGGGTATACCGATATCACCCTGCGCAAAAAGGCGGAGGAAGCGCTGCGGGAGAGCGAGGCACTATACCGCCTGCTGTCGGAGCACACGGCAGACGGTGTATTGCTATTGGATATGAACCTTAAGATTACTTACGTAAGCCCCTCCGTAGAAAAAATACGCGGCTTCACGCCTTTGGAGGCCATCAAAATGCCGCTTGAGGAGCACATCACGCCGGAGTCGCTCAAATTAGCAGCTGAGTTGTTTTTAGAGGAGCTACCCAAGGTGGAAGCCGACCCTGACTACAATCCCGTCCCCGTATTAGAGCTTGAGTATTACTGTAAGGACGGAACCACCATATGGACGGAAAGTAAGTTCAGTGTCATACGGGACCCGAGCGGCATGCCGGTGTCCATCCTGGGCGAGGTCTGGGACATCACCGAGCGCAAGCAGGCGGAGGAAAAAATCGAGCGCCTGAACCTGATGCTGCAGGCTATACGTCTGGTAAACCAGCTTATCGTCAGGGAGAAGGACCGTGATCAACTTCTGCAGCTTGCGTGCGATAGCCTGGTCAATACCCGAGGCTTCAAAAGTGCCAGCATTGTTCTGCTTGATGAGTCCAGAAATTTTGTGACTTTGACGCAGGCCGGCTCGCTGGAGGGCCTTACGGAGTATATGGAGGGCCTGATACGGGGGAACATTCCCTATTGCATAGAAAGCGCGCTTGAACGCCCCGGTCCCGCAGAGATCGCAGATAAGATTTCCGGGTGCGTAGACTGTCCCCTCTGTACTGCGGATCAAGACCATCCGGTAGTAAGCGTCAAGCTTTGGTATGACGAAAAAGTTTATGGTGTGTTAACAGTCTCGGTGCCTGAAAATATTACCCTCGATAAGGAGGAGATGGAATTGGTCGGCGAGGTGGCAGGTGACATCGCCTTTGCGCTGCATAATATTGAGCTGGAGCAGGAAAAGAAAAAATCGGACGATGCTCTGCTGGAGTCGGAAGAGCATTTTCGCAGCCTGGCCGAAGAGTCGCCGGATATGATTTTTATCCATGATATGAGGCGAATAGTGTATGCCAACAAGCTGTGCGAAGAGATAATGGGATATTCCAGGCAAGAAATGTACTCAGAAAGCTTTGATTTCCTCGATTTGATAGAACCGGCATACCGAGACAGGCTGCGTGAGAGCTTTGCGGCGCATATGGCCGGAACGGATGTGCCGCAGATTGAATATGCGCTGCTGACCAAAAGCGGCTCCCGATTAGATGTGCTGATCAACACCAGGCTGATCACGTATTCTCACACGCCGGCCATACTGGGCGTGGTAACAGATGTAACCGCGATGAGAAGGATTGAGCGTGCTCTTCTCGAGAGTGAAAACAAATACAGGGTAATCCTGGAGGAAGCCAATGAGGCCTACCTCGAGATAGACCCCAAAGGTAATATAACCTTTGTAAACGATGCAGCCTGCAGGCACCTTGGCTATGCGAGAGAAGAGCTGGTCGGATTAAATTATAAGGCGATAACCAGATTTGAGGATGTGCACAGTAGAGTGGAAATATGGGGAGGAGTCTTCAGCACCGGTATTCCGCAACACCGGATCGAATATAGGAACGTCAGGAAGGACGGCTCGATCTATTATGCGGAATGTTCTATATTTCCTCTGCAAGACCCAAGCGGTAAGATAGTCGGCCTCCGAACCATGGCCCAGGATATTAGCCGGCGTAAATGGGCGGAAGAGGAGTTGCGCAAAAGCGAGGAGAAATACCGCAATATCCTGGTAGAGATCGATGAATCCTACGCAGAAGTCGATTTAAAGGGCAATATAACGTTTGTAAACGACGCACTTTGGCGCAAGCTGGGTTACTCAAAAGAAGAAGTGATGGGGCTCAACTATAAAGCGTATACTCCTCCCGATCAAATTAGGGAGAAAGCCAGGATTTATTCGGAAGTAGCCAGAACCGGCAAGCCCGTTTACTGGCATCCCTTTGTTCATTTATATAAAGACGGACAGCCGGCGTTTTCGGAGGCCTGTGTTTTCCCGCTTCGCAATGAAAAAGGCGAGATTATCGGCCTTCGCACCATCTCAAGGGATGTGACCCAGGCGAAGATGGCCGAGCATGAATTGCAGAAGCGGGCGCTGATGCTGGACTCAGCTTATGATTCGATCATAGCGTTTAATAACCTGGGCAATATAATCTATGCCAATGAAAGGGCCTGTCAGACACACGGTTATGAACCTGCTGAAATGCACAATATGAATATCGTTGATTTGCTGGGCGATGAAGATATTGCTGCACTGGATAACCGGATTATAGCACTGCAGGAAAAGGGCTACTTGCAGTACGAAGCAATACACAAGCGTAAAGACGGCTCCTTCTTTCCGGTGGAAGGAAGGACGCGTGTCGTCGATATTGCCGGGCAACCCATATTTATTGCATCTCACACGGATATTACCCTGCGCAGACAGATGGAAAAAGCACTGGTGGAGAGTGAATCCAAATATAGGAGCCTAGTGGAAAGCGGCGGAGCCAGTATCGCTATTGTAGATATTGAGGGGAAATTTACCTTTGTCAACGACACCCTATGCACGATGACTGGCTATTCCAGAGAAGAGATTCTGGAGAAGAACTCTTTGGATTTCGTGCATCCCGAGGATAGAGACCGGGCTGCGCAGCTTTTCCTCGAAGCCAGGGGCGAGGGTAAGACCGGGATACATATGGAAACTCGGGCATTGCATAAAGACGGGCATATTATCTGGTTTTACGCCAGTCCTGTTGAGTTGAAAATTAACGAAAAGCTTGTAGGTTTCAGCGTCATTTTGCAGG
>Ga0187882_1003754_pt1 | contig 12805 bp, 10 predicted proteins | sample June2016WEW_19_1_3_FD_132991 | JGI IMG/M metagenome (GOLD analysis project Ga0187882, IMG submission 132991) | Peatland microbial communities from SPRUCE experiment site at the Marcell Experimental Forest, Minnesota, USA - June2016WEW_19_150 | ecosystem: Environmental > Terrestrial > Soil >...
CGCCTTGGCTGAAAGCCCGCCGGCACACCGGGAATGCGGAGCACAGGGAACTTCGAACCTCGAGGGGTGAGTGGGGTGGAATCCTTCATCATCGTCGGTACCGCCGGGCACGTGGACCACGGCAAGACCCAACTGGTCAAGGCTTTAACCGGCGTGGATACGGATCGCCTGAAGGAGGAACAGGAGCGGGGGATCTCCATCGAACTGGGGTTCGCCCCCCTGTACCTGGACAGCGGCGTGGTGGCCGGGATCGTGGACGTCCCCGGTCATGAGCGGTTCGTCAAGAACATGCTGGCCGGCGCCGGGGGCGTGGACCTGGTCCTGTTGGTGGTGGCGGCGGACGAGGGCGTGATGCCTCAGACCAGGGAGCACCTGGACATCTTGGACCTGTTGCATGTGCAGAAGGGGATCGTGGTCCTCACCAAGACCGACCTGGTCGACCAGGACTGGCTGCAGTTGGTGCAGGAAGAGGTACGGGACCTGCTGGCCGGCACCCGCTTTGCCGGTGCCCCGATCATTCCTGTCTCCTCGATCACCGGAGAGGGCCTCGATCGGTTGCGGATGGCCCTGAAGGAGATGGCCGACACAGTGCGGCCCAAGCCCCGGACCGGCCCCGCCCGCCTGCCCATCGACCGGGTCTTCACCATCACCGGGTTCGGCACGGTGCTGACCGGAACCCTGTTCAGCGGCAGCATCCGCTCCGGGGATGTGCTGGCGGTCATGCCCGCGGAGGTGCAGGGACGAGTGCGCTCCCTGCAGGTGCACGGCAAAAAGACCGAGGAGGCCCACGCCGGCCAGCGGGTGGCGGTAAACCTGGCCGGGGTGGATGTGGGCGAGGTGGAGCGGGGTGAGGTCCTGGTAACCCCCGGGGCCTTCACGCCGGTTCATCGCCTGACCACCTGGCTTCACGCCCTGCAGGGCGCTCCCCGTCCCCTGAAGAACTGGCAGCGGGTGCGGTTCCACCTTGGCGCCAAGGAGACCCTGGGCCGCCTGCGGCTGTTGGACCATGACGAACTGCAGCCAGGAGCCGACGCCTTTGTGCAGATCGAGCTGGAGGAGCCGGTAGTGGCCGCTGTCCATGACCGGTTTGTGATCCGGCGGTACTCCCCGGTCACTACCGTGGGCGGCGGGGAGGTTGTAGAGGTGGGAGGCCTCCGGCACCGCCGCTTCCGGGCCGAGGTGCTGGAGCGGTTGGAGCGTAAGCTGTCGGGCAGCCCGTTCACCCGCTTGAGCGAGGAACTGCAGACGGCGCGCGGCCCCGTCACCCCCGGGGACCTGTCCGTCAAGGCCGGTCTCACCACGGACGAGGCGCAGCGGTATCTAAAAGAAATGCAGGAGTCCGGAGACCTTTTCCTGTACCACCTTGGGAGTGAGACCTACGCAGTCACCGCTGCCCTGATGGCCGCCTGGGAGCAGGCGGTGGAGGCGGCGCTGCAGCAGTACCATCAGCAGTTCCCGTTGCGCAACGGCTATCCCAAGGAGGAACTGCGCTCCCGGATCTTCAGCGCCATTCCTCCCCGGCTTTACCAGGCGCTGCTGGACAAGTGGGCAGTGGACCGGAAGGTGGCGCTTGACGGCCAGACTCTGGCCCGGCCTGACTTCAGCGTACACCTGACACCGGGGCAACAGGAGACCTGCGAAGAGGTGATCGTCAAACTGCAGGCCCAGCCCTTTGCCCCACCTGCCATAGAGGAACTGCGGTCGCTGTTCGGAGACCTGGAACTGTTTCAATATTACCTGCAGCAGGAGAGCCTGGTCAAGGTGGGCGAGGAGTTCTACTTTTTGAAAGAGGCGACGGATCAGGCCTGGCAATTATTGCAGGAGTTTCTGGTCAGGAATGGTACGGTCACCGTGGCAGAGGCCAGGGACCTGTTGGGTACATCGCGACGCTACTGCTTGCCGCTGCTGGAATTCTTCGATCAGTCCAGGAAGACCCGGCGCCTTGGGGATAAGCGGGTGCTTTATCGGCCACAATAGCTTAAAAAATGTCGAGAAAAAATGTCGAGAGCGAATAATTATGAAAGGGATTTTCCATTAGCCGCCGAATATAACTTTTTATAGATCGTCAGAGACAACAGGAGATTGGGGGGAAGGGGGTAGAGCCCGGCACAGCGTTCCGGGTAGGAATAAGGCTTTTAGTTGAGACGAGTCCAGGCAAGAGAATAGCGTGTTAGCTGTGTTAGAGAGGAAGCCAGGCGCAACGGCGCACCCGGTAGCGATGGTGCGCGAGTTCCGCGTCCGGCAAAATGATTTAGGCCGGAGTCGCCTGCGACGATTAAGGAACAGGTTTGGAGAGCAAGGAGAATAGTAAGAAGAAAATAGAGGGGGTTTGATAATTTTGATGAAACGTACGAAATGGGTCGCGCTTTTACTGGTTGTGCTGTTTGTGTTTTCAGTGGCGCTCGCCGGCTGCGCCCCAAAGACGCAGTCCAATGTAATCAAGATCGGTCTGATCGTGCCGCTCACCGGCAACGTGGCGACATTCGGCCAGTCGATCCAGAATGCCTTTAATCTGGCGATCAAGCAGGCCGGCGGTACGGTAGGGGGCTACACGATCCAGACCGTGATGGCCGATGACCAGAACACCGCCAATCAGGCTACCGCCGTGGCGACCAAGCTGTGCACCCAGGACAAGGTGTCGGCTATCGTCGGTTCCGCCACCTCCCTGACCACCATCCCCATCTCGGTGGTCTGCGAGCAGTACCACGTGCCCTTTGTGACCCCGACCGCCACCAACGTCAGGGTCACGATGGACCCCAACAGGAAACTTTATGCTTTCCGGGCGTGCTTCATCGACCCGTTCCAGGGCCTGGCGGGCGCCACCTTTGACTACAACAACCTGCACGCCAAGACGGCCGCCGTCATGTTTGACGAGACCAACGCTTACAGCTCCGGGCTCAAGGACAACTTTGTGAAGGCCTTCACCCAACTCGGCGGCAAGATCGTGGCCCAAATGGCCTACACCACGAACGACACCGACTTCTCGGCCGACCTGACCCAGATCGCCAAGCTGAACCCGGACGTCCTCTACCTGCCCGACTACTACCAGAAGGTCAGCCTGATCGGCGGGCAGGCCCGTAACCTTGGTGTCAAGTCCACCTTCATGGGCGGCGACGGTTGGGACTCCTCGGACCTCAACTTTGCAGTGATGAATGGCGGCTACTTCACCAACCATTACTCGGCAGACGATCCGAGCCCCATGGTCGTGAAGTGGGTCAGCGATTACAAGGCTGCCTACGGCTCCGTGCCGGATGCTCTGGCCACCCTGGGCTACGATGCGACCCTGATCGTCCTGCAGGGGATTAGAAGCGCCCAGTCTACCGACCCGACCAAGATCCGGGACGCCATCCAGAACCTCAATGGCTACCAGGGAGTTACGGCCAAGTTCAGCTTCGGCCCGGACGGCAACCCGGTCAATAAGCCGGCGGTCGTCTTGCAGATTAACGGCCCGGCGAAGAAGTATAACTTCATCACCGAGGTGGCGCCATCGTAAGGTAAAAAAGGAAAGGGGCGGCTCTTACGGGGGCGCCCCTTTTCAATGTATACTGTCGCACACTGCGGAGGGGTAACAAGTGGTAACGTTTTTCCAACAAGTCGTAAACGGTTTGCAACTCGGTTTGGTCTATGCCCTGATTGCCCTCGGTTACACCATGGTCTACGGGATCGTCAAGCTGATCAACTTCGCCCATGGTGATGTGTTCATGGTAGGCGCCTTTATGGGCTACATCGGCTACACCTTCATCAAGCTCCCCTGGCCGGTGGCACTGGTCATGGCGCTGCTCACCTGCGCCGTGATCGGGGTCATCAACGAGCGCCTCGTCTACAGGCCGCTACGCTATGCCGCCAAGATCAGCGCTCTGATCAGCGCCATCGGCGCCTCCTTTTTTATCGAATATTTCACCAGTCTCAACTTCGTTTTCACCCCCAACTACATCTCATTCACTCCGCCAATCAAGGAGATCACCTGGATCGTCGGAGGGGTCAGGATCACCGACATCCAGGTGGTCATCCTGGTCACGGTTGCCGCCTTCCTGGCGCTGTTGCAACTGCTGATTTTCCGGACGAAGTTGGGATTGGCCATGCGCACCGTCTCCTTCGACCATGACGCCGCCCGCCTGATGGGAGTCGACGTCGACAAGACGATCTCCTTCACCTTTTTCGTCGGCTCAGGCCTGGCCGGGATCGGCGGCGTGCTGTTCGGCTTTGCCTACCCGCAGATCTGGACGTTCATGGGGGTGATGACCGGTCTCAAGGCCTTCATCGCCGCCGTGCTGGGCGGTATCGGCATCCTCCCGGGAGCGGTGCTGGGGGCATTGATCATGGGGCAGGTCGAGATCTTGACGTCCGCCTACATCTCTTCCCAGGCCCGTGACGCCATCGCCTTCGCCATCCTGATCATCGTACTGCTGATCAGGCCGTCGGGGATCCTCGGGCGCAACGAGCCAGAGAAGATATAGGAGGTGGTGTCGTGAACAAGACAAAGCAGATGGTCCTGGCCCTGGTGGGTGTGGCGGTGCTGGATCTCGTTCTCTGGATATTAATCAGGATTGGGATCATCGGCCCCTACTGGCAGATTATCTTGAATGAGTCGATGATCTATGTCATCGGCGGCTTGGGCTTGAGTATCATCTACGGCTTTACCGGGCAGTTCTCGCTCGGCCATGCCGCCTTCGTGGGCATAGGCGCATACTGCGCCGGCTGGTTTGCCATCACCTTCAGCCACTATGGCATATGGGCATCTCTGGGGTCGCTGGTGGTCGGCATGGTCAGCGCAGGGCTGGTCGGCTACCTGATCGGCGTGCCGATCCTGCGGCTGAAGTCCGACTACCTGGGGATCGCCACCCTGGGCTTCAACTTCATCGTCTACGACGGGATGCAAAATTCCGACAAGCTATCTTCTGTCTTGGGCGGAGCGCAGGGGATGACCGGTGTCCCGCAGTTTCAGACCTTTGAGTGGTACTTCGTGACGGCGGTGATTGTATTCATCCTGGTCAGGAATCTGGTTTTTTCCAGTCATGGCCGGGCGTGTACGGCGATCCGGGAGAACGAGACGGCGGCGGATGTGGTGGGGGTAAGCCCGGCCAGAACGAAGATCATGGCTTTCACCGTCGGGTGCGTTCTGGCAGGACTGGGTGGCGCCCTGTATGCCCACAACTATCCGTACGTGAACCCTGACTCCTTCAGCTTCCTGGAATCGATCAACTACCTGATCATCGTGGTGCTGGGCGGCCTGGGCAGCATGACCGGGACGGTGATCACAGCCGTCGGCTGGGCATTCCTGCTGGAGGTACTGCGGATGTTTCTGAGCCTGCTGGGCCCGTCCTTTATTAATTTGCGTGGCGTGCTCTACGCCCTGATCCTGGTTATAGTCATCATCTTAAGGCCGCAAGGCATTTTTGGCGGCATAGAGGCATCCTTCCTGGTGCCGCACATCGGAAGGAGGAAGTCAGATGCCGCTGCTGGAAGTTAAGAACCTGGGGATCAACTTTGGCGGCCTGCGGGCTGTCAACAAGTTTGACCTGGACATCCAAGCGGGGGAGATCGTCGCCATCATCGGGCCGAACGGGGCCGGAAAGACCACGGTCTTCAACATGCTGTCCGGCTACTACCTGCCAACGGACGGGACGATCGCCTTCAAGGGCTGTACGATGAATGGCCTGAGGCCCTTTCAGGTAGCACAGCGGGGCATCGCCCGCACCTTCCAGAACATCCGGTTATTCCCGCAGATCTCGGTGCTGGACAATGTCCGCATTGCCTTTCACCCCAGGGTGGGCTACAATATGCTGGATTCCATCCTGCGCACGCCCCGGTTCAAGGCCAGGGAGGCGGAACTGACCGGGCGCTCCATGAACCTGCTGGCCGTCTTCGGATTGGAGGACAAGGCGGAGATCAAGGCCAGCGGCCTCCCCTACGGCGCCCAGCGACGGCTGGAGATTGCCAGGGCGATGGCGGTGCAGCCGGACCTGCTGCTGTTGGACGAGCCGGCAGCGGGCATGAACCCGTCGGAGGTGCAGCAGTTGGTGGAGCTGGTGCGGTTTGTCAAAGAAAAGTTCGACGTGACTGTGTTATTGATCGAACATCAGATGGGTCTGGTGATGAACCTCTGTGAGCGGTTGATAGTGATGGACTTTGGAGAGATCATCGCCAGCGGCCTGCCGCAGGAAGTCCGCGACAATCCGAAAGTGCTCGAGGCTTACCTGGGAAGGGGGGCTGTCGCATGATGCTGGAAGTCAAGAACCTGGAGGTTTTCTACGGCAGCATCCGCGCCCTGCACGGCATCTCCTTCGAAGTGAACAAGGGGGAGATCGTCACCCTGATCGGGAGCAACGGCGCCGGCAAGACGACTACTCTGCGCAGTATCTCAGCCTTGAACAGGGCACAGGGCGGCGAGGTCATCTTCGACGGCAAGCCGATCACCAACCTGAAGCCGCACCGGATCGTCAAAATGGGCATCTCCCACGTGCCCGAGGGGCGCAAGATCATCGGCAGCCTGACGGTACTGGAAAATTTAATGATGGGCGCCTATATCCGCAGCGACAAGGCGGGCATCCAGGAGTCCCTGGAGGAGGTCTTCAGCCGCTTTCCGAGACTCAAGGAAAGAGCGAAGCAGTTGGGCGCCACCCTCTCCGGTGGCGAGCAGCAGATGCTGGCCATCGGGCGCGGCCTGATGGCCAAGCCGGAGTTATTGCTGCTGGATGAGCCGTCCATGGGCCTGTCCCCGATCCTGGTGGAAGAGATCTTTGACATCATCTCCAGCATCAATAAGCTGGGGACTACCATCCTGCTGGTGGAGCAGAACGCCTTCATGGCCCTGCAGGTCGCTCACCGGGGCTACGTGCTGGAAACCGGAAGGGTCGTCCTGTCCGGGCCGTCGGAGAAACTGCGGGCGGACGAGCAGGTGCGCGCCGCCTACCTGGGGGAAATTGCCTAACGGCAATTTCAGAGGTAAGAAGCCGGAGGTCGGAAAAAGTAAAAAACTTCTGGCGCCGGTTATATTCCGGCCTTTGTTCTAAAAAGCATGCAAGTCTGACATGCAAGTCCGACGTCAGACTTTTCATGCATCCGGCATCCGTTATGAGAGGAGTGGGTCAAGTGCTGGTACGCGACCACATGACGCTAGACCCGGTCACCATCACGCCGCAAAACACCATCGCTGACGCCGTCGTCCTGTTGCGGGAGAACAATATCCGCCGCCTGCCCGTAGTGGACAAGGGCAAGCTCGTGGGGATCATGACCGACCGCGACCTGAGGGAGGTGTCCCCCTCGCCGGCGACCTCGCTGAGCATCTTCGAGATCAACTACCTGCTCTCCAAGATGACTATCGACAAGGTGATCAAAAAGCAGAAGCTGATCACCATCGGGCCGGACGCCTACCTGGAAGAAGCTGCCCTGCTCATGCGCCAATATGGGATCGGCGCCCTTCCTGTGGTCGAGGACGGCAAGCTGGTGGGGATCATCACCGAGAGCAACATCTTCGACGCTTTCATCGAGATCATGGGTCTGCACGAGCCGGGCACGCGCCTCAACCTGGGGGTCGAGGACAAGCCGGGCGAATTGGCCAAGATCGTTGATACCATTTTCAAGCACGGCGGTGACGTGTCCCACCTGACGGTGTTCGGCAAGGGCACACTGGTGATCCAGTTGCGGAACGAGGAGGCCGGCTCCATTGTCGAAGACCTGGTCAAGCAAGGCCTGACTGTGAAATCGGTGGCCTGGCGGGGACGGAACAACAAGTAGCCCTTCTGGCCTGCATACCCACACCAAAAGACTTCCGGCGCGCTGCAGGTGATTGCCAAGGCGCGCCGATTTTTCTCACGATGACTACCCGCTCTAATACCCCCGCTTCCGTGCCGGGGCATGCCGGATCCAGGGAATCTGGCGCGGCGGTACCAGGAAACAGGGCGCCACCCGACGCCGCTCTCCCAAGCTTGACTTTGTATCCCGAAATTATTATTCTTTGAAAGAACAGGGAATTCAAGGGAGATGGAGACCATGCTGGGCTGGGTATGCGCCTACACACCCGAAGAGGTCTTTGCAGCCCTGGGGATAGAATCCTACCGTCTCTGCGGTGAGCAGCAGGCGACTGCCATGCAGCACCTGCTTCCGGTCAACATCTGCCCCCTGGTCAGGGCCTGCCTGAGCGAGGCGGGCGCCCGCAACAGCGGGTGCGATGGCGCAGGGATGGGAACCCCATTGTCAGGGGTGGTGATGGCGGCAGCCTGCCCGGCCCTGGTACACCTGGCCAACGCCTTTCAGCATGACCGCGGCCGCAGCGGTCGATTTTTCGTGCACCTGCTGGACCTGCCCCGCACCCTTGGCCGGGAGAACGAGGGCGCCTGCCTGGCCTTTGCCGCATCACTGCGGGATCTGGCCGGGCGCCTGAGCGAATTCTACGGGGTGGCCTGGGATGATGGCGCTTTCCTGGACGCTATCGAGCGACAGCAGCAGGTGCGGCTGCTGCTGCGGGAGATCTACCGCATGCGCCAGGAGCGACCGGAGCAGTTCCGGGCGGCAGGCATCCTGGAGTTGGTGCGCACCGCCGGTCGTACCCGGAAAGAGGAGTTGGCCCCGCTGCTGCGCAGCCTGGTTGCTTCCCTGCGGGATGCCGGCGCGAGCGGCAGCCAGGATGGCGGATCGGCAGCTGCCCTACAACTGGAGTGTCTGCGGCGACAGGGCTCCCCTCGGGGACCGCGCCTGTTGGTGACCGGCAGCCCGCTGCCGACGGCCTGTCTCGACCTGATCGAGGACCTCGGCGGGAATGTGGCCGGGGATGACCTTTGCCATGGATACCGCTACTGCCTCCCCAACGTTGAAGAGGATCTGGCCGGCGGCGGGACCGACCTCTTCCTGGCCCTTTCCCGCGGCTATCTGCAACGCCCGGCCTGCCCCCGGATGCTTCCAGGAGAGGCGCGGTTCGCCTACCTGCAGGCGCTGGTCAGGGAATGCCGGGCGCAGGGCGTGGTCTATCATGCCCTGAAGTTCTGCGATACCTCCCTCTATGACTACGCCCTGCTGCGCAGCCGGTTTATAGAGGCGGGCATCCCGATGCTCTACCTGGAGACCGAGTACCGGGACGCCGGCCTGGAGCAGGCTCGCACCCGCATCCAGGCCTTTCTGGAGTTGCTCGGCTCTGACTCCACCCCTGTCCGGAGCTGATCCGGCCAGGGAGCGCCAAACAGAAGGCCAGGTGAAACGATGGACTTCGACGGCTTCTTGCGCAGCCTGCTATGGGAGCGGCAACGGTGGAACAGGGTGTTGTCATCCCCCCTCACTTATAGCCTGTTGAACGGGTTTCTCAGGCTGACCAGGGCCAGTTGCCCACTGGAGGCCGTATACCGGACGGGGCTGTTTGCCTTGAACGAGATCGGCCGGGCCTACACCGGCAAGGCGCCAGTGGTCTGGTCGAGCGCCTACTTTCCGGTAGAACTGGTCTGGAGCCTGGACCTGTGCCCCTTCTCTCCGGAAGTGGCCGCTGCTTATATAGCGGAGCTGGGCTTTGCCGAAGAGACCATGAACATGGGAGAGCAGGCGGGCTACAGCCGGGATATCTGCTCCTTTCACCGCTGCATAGCCGGCGCCGCTGCGGCCGGCAACCTACCCCGGCCGGCAGCCCTGCTGGCCAGCACCCAACTGTGCGACGGAGCGCCGCTGCTGTTCCAGAACCTGTCCGCTCTCTATGAGGCCCCGGCGCTGGTCCTGGACGTCCCTTACAGCTCCGGCCCGGAGGCGGAACACTATGTGGCCGGGCAACTGGAACAGGTATGGCTCAGCCTGGCGGAGTTGACCGGCCAGCGGCCAGACCCGGCCAGGTTGGCGGAGGCGGTATCCCGGAGCGAGGAATTCCGGGCGCAGATGCAGCGGGTAAACGAACTGCGCTGCCGGGTGCCGTCGCCGGTATCCGGGATCGACATGCTCGGCTTTATCTACCTCTTTTTTATCGGCCAGGGCAGCCGGGAGGCGGCGGAGATCAGCGCCACCCTGGCCAGCGAGATCGAGAGCGACTGCGAGGCAGGTGTCCGGGTAGGACAACATGGTACGGGCAGGCAATCAGGTGCACGGCCGGAGAAGCACCGCCTGCTCTGGATGCACCTGAAACCTTACTACAGCAATGAATTGATGAACTTTGTGGAACAGCAGGGCGCCGTGCTGGCCATGGAGGAATTTAGCCACATTTACTGGCCGCCCCTGGATCCGGAGCAGCCCTTCTTCAGCCTGGCCAGGAAGCTCCTGTCCCATTTTGCCTTCAAGCCGGTCACCGAACGCATCCGGGTGATGGCGGAACTGGCCCGGAAGTACCGGGTGGACGGGATCGTGCACTTCTCGCACCACGGCTGCCGCCAGGCGAGTGGAGGCGCCCTGATGATCAAGGAGGCCCTGCAGGAGGAGGGGTGGCCGGTGCTGGTCCTGGAGGGAGACTGCGTGGATGGAAGGAACGAGGCCTGCGGTGGAATGCTGACCCGCATGCAGGCTTTTATGGAGATATTGCAGGAAAGGAAGCTGGGGTGGTGAGGGCGCAATGATTACAGCAGGGATCGATGTTGGCTCTCTCTCTACGGATGCGGTCCTGTTGCGGGACGGAGAGGTGCTGGGCTTTATCATCATCAATACCGGGGCCATGGCCCGGGCAGCGGCGGAGCGTGCCTTCGAGCAAGTCCTGGCCACGGCAGGACTACAGGCCTCGGACGTGGACGCCGTGATCGCTACCGGCTATGGCCGGATGAGCGTTCCTTTTGCTGACAGCCAGGTCACCGAGATCTCCTGCCACGGCCGGGGATCGGCATGGCTATCCCCCGGGGTGCGGACGGTGATCGATATCGGCGGCCAGGACAGCAAGGCGATCCGCATCGACGGCAAGGGGAACGTGGTGGACTTTTTGATGAACGACAAGTGCGCCGCCGGCACCGGGCGCTTCCTGGAGGTGATGGCCCAGCGGCTGGAACTGGCGCTGGATGACATGGGCCGTGAGGATCAGCAGGCTGCCAGGGCCGCCCAGATCAGTAGCATGTGCACGGTGTTCGCGGAGTCGGAGGTGGTCTCCCTGATCGCCCAGGGGGTGCCCCGCCCGGAGATCGTCCGCGGCCTGCACCGCTCCATTGCCGAGCGTACCGCCGGGCTGGCCAACCGGCTCGGCCTGACCCCAGAGGTGATGATGACTGGCGGTGTGGCCAAAAACCCTGGTGTGGTCAGGGCGCTGTCGGAGAAGCTGGGCGCCAGGATCGCCCTGCCCCCGGAGCCACAGATCGTTGGCGCCCTTGGAGCGGCATTGATCGCCCAACACAAACACGCCCGGCAGTCCGTATAAACAGCCGCTAAACAGTGAAGCCAGCGCCTGATCGACTCATACCAGTATTTTATGGTAGAATAAATCCGGACGGGGGCGGATTGTGCCTGGTGGTGCGCCTGGACTTCAAATCCAGTGAGAGGCATGACGAGTGTCTCTGGTGAGTTCGATTCCCACACGCTCCCGCCAATAACCGCAAGGGTTTCAGGGATTTGCTGATACTGGAACCTTTCTTTTGCCGTTTGGCAACCGTAAGGTTCCAATTTTGTTTGGCAAAGATGAGCTTCCAATTTTAAAACAAATACAAATTCCTTGTACTCTTGGCAAAGATAAAGTTCCGATTTGACACTTATTGGCAAGAATATGGCCTCGATACTTAATCTTCTATTGGTTATCAGCTAAAAAGACTCCACATCCCTGTGTACTTATGGCAAACTTAAGCTTCCAACAATGAAAAAATCCCGCTATTATTATATTTCTCTGTTGCCGTACTTATGGCAAACTTAAGCTTCCATTTTCATATAAATAAACGTAGGTATACATACCATTCTCCCCATATATCATTGATTTTTGCCTCAATCTTTTTTCATAAAAATATCCATCAATCTCTTATTCGCAGATACTAACTTTTGTTCTTCTTCTATTTGAATTTTGACATCTGCCGGAGTTCGACAGTGCCTAGATAAGCGAGCCCTAGAAGCGGCATCCACCAAGAGGTCTGGGGTTGGGTAAAAATGGTCGTGTTCCTATGAAATTTTCGGGTGTTTTTTGCCGGGATCCAGTATTCTCGGGGGTTCCGGGATTTCGAGGGCCTTAAACAATTGCTTCAACGCAGGGTTCAGGGTGGACGTTTTGGTGATGCTGCCGGAGGATGTTTTGAGTTCCGCAACCTGAATTCGTGACAGGACCCGGCGCAGTTTCGTCCAACTCTCTCCGGTCTGGTTCTCGATCACCCGCACTAGCAGCAGGGCCAGCCAGCAGAGCAGGATGTGGGAGCGGATCCGGTCCTCGATGCGGTGGTAGACGGGACGGAGTTCCAGAGTCGTTTTCAAGGTGCGGAAGGCGTTCTCCACCTGGTAAAGTTGCTTGTAACCCAGAGCCACATCCACCGGAGAGAGGGTATCGTCGGAGGTCCTGATCAGGTACTTGCCGTCCAGTCTCTCTTCGGCCTTGACCTTTGATTTATCAATATGGGGTTGTCCCTGTTCGTCCATCTTCAGGTATCTGCCGTAGCTCTTATGGGCGATCAACTCGCAGCAGGCTTTGCAGTGAGGTTCTCCCCCCAGGTCGCCGAGCTTGGCCAGTTCCTCCCTGATCTTTGACAAGATAATCTCTCTTTTGGCCTTATCCCGCTCGGCCTCTTTGGGGTTCCTGGCCAGGACGTAGCGGATGCGGGCCTCCCCGTCGCCCACCACAACCTCCTTGATCTCCAGGTTGTCGGCGACCGGCTTGAACCTGCCGGGACGGGAGAGGGCCTCTTCCACGTGCTCCATCCCGGATCTCATCCGCTCGCCGGCGATGTAG
>Ga0187882_1003756_pt1 | contig 12797 bp, 12 predicted proteins | sample June2016WEW_19_1_3_FD_132991 | JGI IMG/M metagenome (GOLD analysis project Ga0187882, IMG submission 132991) | Peatland microbial communities from SPRUCE experiment site at the Marcell Experimental Forest, Minnesota, USA - June2016WEW_19_150 | ecosystem: Environmental > Terrestrial > Soil >...
CATGTTTTTCATCAGGCGTCTTTGATTGGGGTTACAGATTCCACTAAATGTCCTGCTCTGACAAAAGGTTCTTATTATCACAGGAAGTTTCAGCCTGTCTTTCAGAAGTATGTCGAAGAAAAAATGGGATTCCGTCCGACATTCATTAAGCTTCGGAACCAGTTTAATTATTCTGTCTTCAATTACACGGAAGCTTCCGGCGTAGTCATAGGGAAGAAAGGGATGCTGTTCCTTGAATCCTATATTCAGAATTGCAGGGGATCTGTATTCAAGGGAGAAGAACAGATCAAAAATGAAGTAAAGCGATTAAAAATGATCCAGGATGAACTGAAAAGACACAATGTTGATTTCCTTCTCATCTTTGCTCCGGGAAAAGCCACTTTTTATTCAGAACTAATTCCTGATCATTACAAGCAACGGCCGGTCACCAATTATCAGACTTATCTTAAGACGCTTTCGGGTTCGGGGATCCATTTTATCGATATGAATGCATGGTTCCGGGCCTTAAAAGGGAAAACACCTTACCCGCTCTACCCGCTGAATGGAACACATTGGACTACTTACGGGATCGGTATTGCTGCCGACACTATGTTCCGTTATATTGAGAAACTGAGGAATATCAGTTTGCCTGAATTCGGGTGGGATAAAGTGACCATATCAGACTCCATGCGGTATACCGACAATGATATCGGAGAATTGATGAACCTATGGCGGCCATTGAAACATCCACCCATGCCATATCTGCATTTCACTTATAACCAGAAGGGAAAAACCAGGCCCAAAGTGATTTCCATTGGCGACAGCTATTGGTGGGGATTCACATATACAGCGATCACTGCCAATGTGTTTACAAAGGATTATTATTGGTTTTATTTCAGGGATATAATGGAAAATGAACAGAAAACCGGGTTGGTCGCCAATGTCAACCTGAAAGAACATCTATTCAACCAGGACATGGTGATCCTTATGGTGACCGAAGCTACCTACCAGTTGTTCCCATATGGTTTTATCGAAAGTTTTTTTAAAAATTGCATGCCGATGGCAACCGAGGCGAGGCAAATGAAGATAGAAGAGTATATTGTAAAAATTAAGAACGATCCTGCCTGGTACCAGAGTGTAGTGGAAAAAGCCAGGACAAACGGGCATAGTATCGAAGAACAAATAAAACTGGATGCACAATTTATGGTCGACCAGGAAGAAAAGAAATAAAAGCAACCATGGCCTTCAACAGTAGTTTATTTCTTTTGTATTTCCTGCCGGTTTTCCTGGCAGTGTATTTCCTGTTGCCGGGCAAGTCGAGGAATTTGTTTTTAATGATCGTGAGCGTTCTTTTCTATTCCTGGGGAGCGCCCGGTTTTGTCGTTGTATTGGCATTATCAGTGATCCTCGATTTTATTCTTCTCCGGGAGATGCAGCGCCACGAAGGACGGGTCCGTTCACTGCTCTTCTGGCATTCGGTCGTCCTCAACGTTGGACTTCTTTTGTATTTTAAGTACACTAATTTTTTCTTTGTCCAATTGAATATAGGTTTTGGCTGGTTCGGCATTCCTCCTGCAAAATGGGTGGAGGTGGCCTTACCAATTGGGATTTCCTTCATCACTTTTCAGAAACTGGCTTGTACCTTTGATGTTTATAAAAAGCGTTTTCCCGGGTTCAAACGCTTCACGGATTATGCCCTCTACATCTTCATGTTCCCACAATTGCTTGCCGGTCCCATTATACGGCCCGGACAAATTGCAGGCCAGATCGCGGATCGTTCTTCTACCAGCACCATCGATCATAAGCTCAATGGTTTCTATCGTTTTATAATCGGATTGGCCAAAAAGGTTCTCATTGCTGATATCCTTAGTACAACGGTCAATGCCATCTTTGTGCTTGATCCTTCACAGCTCTCCACGGGTATAGCATGGATAGGCGCGATTACCTATTCATTCCAGATCTATTTTGATTTTTCCGGGTATTCCGACATGGCCATCGGCCTTGCCCTGATGGCCGGTTTCAAACTTCCTGAAAATTTTAATAGTCCGTATCTTTCCCGGAGTATCACAGAGTTTTGGAGACGATGGCATATCACACTTTCCTTTTGGTTCCGTGATTATATCTTCCTTCCCCTTGCTTATTCCATATCCAGGAAACTTCCCAAAGAACAATATTATGGTATCCGGGCCGACAAAGTAATATACCTCATCGCCACTTCAGTGACTTTTTTCCTTTGTGGGCTCTGGCATGGCGCTGCTTGGACCTTTATTGCATGGGGTATATACCAGGGAATCTTCCTGATATGTGACCGGCTATTCTTGTTGCGTTTTCTCAAAAAGATAAAGAAGGCGCCGGCAACATTGATCACCTTCTTCCTGCTCACGATCGGATGGGTGATCTTCCGTTCAGCTTCCCTGCACATGGCTGCAATATTTCTGGTGAAGATGTTCTCTTTCTCCGGAGGGATCAACGACATCTGGCTTCATCCGAAATTCTGGACGGTCCTTGTCATTGCGGTGATCTTTTCTTTCTGGAGTGGGTATAAGAAAATTGAACAATGGATCAATCGGATTTACCATTCACCTTCCAATACGATCCTGATCATTATGACCCTCCTGTCGATCCTGCTGCTCATCATCTGTGAAGCGAATATTAATGCTACAGGGTTCAGTCCGTTCATTTATTTCAGGTTCTGATGATTTCTGTTATATAGAGATTTCGGGCATAACCGGATATCATCAGTAAAAATATAACTAATCCCTTTGAAAATCCTTATCTTTGATAAAAATTGTAAGACAATGAAAAGACTGATCTTTGGACTGGTTTTCGTGTTTTTCATCAGTTATTTCCCGGGAATCAACCTGGCCTCGGCAAGAATTATTCCCAAAACAGAGATTCAAAAACGTAGGTTACCTTCGAAACCCCCAAAACCGCCCAAACAGAAAAAACCTAGAAAACCTAAACCATCTCATAAACCTAAAGCCCCGGCCAAACGTCCATGGGGGAAATAATAGATACTCGAGCGTTTTAATACTACTTTTGTACCCTTAAATGAAATGGAAACGACATTCAACAAAATTCTTAAAAGATGAAAACAATCCTGTTTCTTCTCTCTGTTACACTTAGTATGATGGCTTTCTCCCAGGCAGATGGGCAGCAGGTGAACGGTCAGACTTTTAATTTTCCCAAGGGAAAGGGCGAATGGTCGGATACCATTTACAAAAAGCTCCTGACCAAAGACATGGCCAAAGAAGGTCTCAAGGCTGTTCCGATCGGGATCCGTTATAAATTCGTAAAATCGGTAGAAGAGGGGAATTGGTATGCGATCGAGATCAGCAATAGATCGGCAGATACAAAAATAAAGTTCAGGGTGGTAGAAAAACATAACCAGGATGCCTATACCGTCCGGTTGGATCCAAAGCAGACAAAAGTCATTCAAAAATTATATATGCGGTCAAAAAAAATGAATCAGCAAAATATCGAGGATGCGAATGATGATTATCTGAATCAATTATTCGATGAAATGGAAGAAACCCGCTATTAATCTTATTACCAGGTCTGACCTTTAAAGATCACGGTCTCTTCCTTTGAAACCAGGTTTCCTTCAAACGTCAGTTTTCCGGAATTGATCCCGTTCAGTGTGGCATACGCATAACCTGCATAATCAATGTTCATGTTGACATCATATATATCGATATTTCCCTGAATGGAAAAAATGAGATAGAAGTTTTTCTGTTTCTCATCCTTTTCGAGTTTCCAGTTGGAAATCCTTCCCTGCACCGTGACGCCTCCTACCCCGTTATATCCTACACGCTGCACGGATCCCACCTGAATCACACCCGATAAAGAATCAACAAAAATGAAATTCAGTGTTGAAATAACCGGGAAACGTTCCCCTCTACTGGTTTTCAGGAACTGTGCTTCAAGCACAAATTTTCTTTCTTCCAGCAGGCTATCCGTTATTTTGTACTGGTTTTCAATTTTTGCCTTCTTCTCTTCTTTTTTCCGTTGAGAAGCTTCTTTTCTGGTTTCCTTGATCGTCTTTTGATCCTGGGCAAAGAGTCCGCCGGATAAAAGCAAGCTCATAAATAATAAACAGATCCACCGCATAGTTTTGGTTTTGGCATTGAACAATATAACCCCATTTATAAACAAAAATAACACAATATTCGAAATGCCGGGATTGTTCGACTTATAAATTTGAGTCTTATAACTAATTATAAAGGATTAATTTTATCGAAAATAAAAATCAAGTAAGATAATGATTCCAAAAACAGTTCTGATTACCGGTGCACAGGGGGGATTGGGTGAAGCGCTGACACATGAATTCAGGAAAAATGGCTGGCATGTGATTGCAACCGACCTTGAAGAAAAAATCCCGAAAAGCGAAAGTGTGGATAGAATGCTCAATAGATTAGCCATGGATGTAAGTTCCGATGATTCAGTCGGATCTGTTGCAGGACAATTGCGAAAAGATCAGCAGCAGGTGGACTTGATCGTGAACAATGCAGGAATCGACTCCTATTTCCCATTGAGCGAAACACCAATAACGCGCTTCAAAGAAATGTTTGAGGTCAATGTATTTGGAAGCTATAGGGTAAACCAGGCCTTTCTTCCTCTCCTGAAAAAACCGGGTGGACGAATTATCCATACCAGCAGCGAAGCCGTTAAAATCAATATTCCGTTCATGACTTACCCGATCTCAAAACAAACCCTCGAAGGATACAGCAGGACCTTACGCCAGGAACTGAGGTTCCTTGGCATCGATGTTACCATGATCCGGCCGGGCGCCATTAAAACCCCTTTCCTGGAAAATGTAAAGAAAATGAAAAACCCGGTTCCTGATTCTCTGCTGGCCGGGCCATTTGAGAAATTTGCCACGCTGGCGTATAAAGAAATCGGAAAGACCGTTGAACCGTCTACGGTTGCAAAGTATATTTACAGGATCGCCGGAGCAAAGAAAACCAGACCTGTTTATAAGATCCATAACAGCATCCGGATTTCCATTGCTTCTTTGCTGCCATTTTCACTGATTGAGAATATAGTATACCGCAGGTTGAGATAAACCGATCAAAAAACAATCCCCAAACGGACGAAAAACATATGAGTATAAACCAGGGATTTGTCGGTAGTTTGTTCAACAAAACAGCACCTAATAAAAAAAGTGATTTCGCCCGGTTAAATCATCGGTTATCGGTAACAGGTTCGCTTGATTACACGATAGGCATCGCGGATTCCGAGTTCACCTGCACGGCTCAGGTCCTCGCAACCCGATAGGTACTCGTTCAACAGGATACTGATCAATCCACGGTTGTAATAAGCCTCTGCAAAATCCGACATGTACACAATAGCTTTTGAAAAGTCATTCAAAGCTTTCCGGAATTCACCCTTTCGGCTGAAAACGATTGCCCGGTTGTACCAGGCAAATGTAAAACCCGTATCAAGACTAAGTGCTTTGGTATAATCCGCAATGATGGAGTTGTAAGAAGAATCAGAATCTCCGGTACCATTTTCCAATCTTGCCGGATCTTTGTTGATGGTGAGTGTATTATGGGTGGTGTCAAGTGAACGCATCAGCCGCATCAACCCGTATCGTGTATTTCCCCGGATAAAATAGGCCAGGACATAACTGGTATCCATCTTCAATGAGGAATCAAGATCCCTGAACGCCTCGTTGTACAAATTCAATGCAGCATAATAAGATGCTCTTTTAAGGTAAAGATCAGCCTGATTGGAAACGGAATCGATCAAATGAGTTTGCCGGACAATTCCTTTCCTACATAACGAATCCGTGAACAATTCATCATGCGTGGTAAACCCATGGATATTCGAGTGGTAATGTTCTTTCGAATAAGTGTCATAAAACCGGAGAAGGGCATATGGTGCCTTATCAAAAAAGAAATTAAACAACGGCATCAGATGAATGGATACCGGTTGATTCTGAAACTTTCCATTCATCGTATTCATTTCTTCAAAATCGCCACTTAATTTTACCAGACTTTGCAGGTAATCTTTTTTTTCCGTTGTCAGGCTGTCAGGATTGTAATGGCTCTTCTTTCCCAGTTCGAAAGCCTTGTTATAATCTTCCTTTGCCCCCTTCATGTCTTTCAGCTGGCTCTTCACCTTGAACCTTGAATAATATGCATCGGCATATTCTGGTGAAAGCCCGATAGTTTTATCCAAATCTTCTAGGGCGCTGCTGTAATCCCTGAGATCTGTTTCCAGCATCCCACGGTAGTAATAACTCACGATGTTTTTCGGGTTCAGCTTAATTACATTGGTAAAATCACGGATAGCGTTCATTTTTTCATTACGGTCAATGAAAAGAATAGCACGGTTAAAATAGGCATATGAATTATAGGGTGAGAGCCGGATGACTTTGTTGAGGTCCTCCAGCGCTCCCGCCTGATCAGGAACTTTAACACGGGCGAGCGCCCTGTTGAACAGGGCATAAACATTATTTGAATCCAGCTTAATCGCGTGGTCAAAATTAAGGATCGAAGAATCCACATGATTTTGTTCCAGCCATATTGAACCCAACTGAACATAGGCATAGGAATTGGAAGGATTGATTTCAATCGCTTTTTTGAGATCAGAAATGGCGTTGTCGATTCGTTTCAGGCCCCATTCTGAACTGCCTCTCAGGAGATAGACGCTTTCGTTCTGATAACCCAGCCGGATGGCCTTATTGCAATCGCTGATACTGGCGTAATATTTTTTTAAGATGAGTTTTATCCTGCCAAGGTTGAAATAAATATCGGCATTTGTGCTGTCAAGCTTTTGCGCACTCGAAAGATCTTCAAACGCTCCGGCGTAGTTGAGCCGTTCACATCTTACGATTGCACGGTTTACGAAAACTTCAGCACGGAAAGGTGAAAAACCTATGGACCGATCATAATCTTCTTCTGCCCCGATATAATCATCAAGGCTCAATTTTGCGTATCCCCGTAAAAAATAAAGTTCCGGCGATGCGGGCTCTTTCAGGATGGCAAAGTTCAGTTGCTCTAACGCATCCACATATTGTCCCTTACGGAGATAATCTTGTCCGGATTGAATCAGTGCCGTTAAGGATTGGGAAATGCAACAACAGGGGAGCACCGTAAACCAGGATAACAGTAAAATCATCCATCTGATTCGGATCCTGATTGTCCTGCTGCCCTGCAATTGACTATTTGTAAAAAATAATTTCAATATCTTACGTCGATCTGTCAGTGTTAACTTAAGGCTCTTATTCCTATCATGAAAATAAAAAACGTATCGGTCGACAAAATTATTGCCATTGCCCGCGATACATATATAAATAAACCGAGAAGTGAAGGCATAATCCTATTGCTGGTCATAATAGTGTGAATGGACACAATTGTATAAGATTCATCCCCTGACACCTCGAATTAAATAAACTAAAATAGAATAAAAAAAGAAATTACGATCAATGAAGCAAATGATTTTTCTCGTGTTGATGTGAAATTGCTGAAAATGTGAAAAGATTATTTTTACTTTGTATAAAATTTCAGACGGATGAATTTCAAAACTCATATTAATCTTGTACTTCTTTTTTTTCTTCTGATAATCACTATTGATATCTCCGCCCAATCATGGACCTTTGTGAAAGAACAGGAAGGGATAAAACTTTTTACACGAAAAGATTATGGCAGTTCGTTGAAATCATTCAAGGGAGTGATGGATATTACTTCTACGATGGATAAAGTCTGTAACCTGCTCGGAAATGTAAAGAATCATAGTTGGTGGGATGAAAATCTCAGGGAGATCAAGGTGCTTACATATGAAAAAGACAAATATTTCCAGTATTATCTCATCTATCACGTTCCCTGGCCCTTTACCGACCGTGATCTCTGTGTGGAGGCCAATGTGAATACAGATCCATTAACCCGGCGGCGAACAATCACTGCCACTCCACTCAGCAATGTCATCCCCGAAAAACCAGGTCTGATCCGTATTACTAAATACTGGCAGAAATGGACGATACAACCCATGGAAAATGGAGTGATCCATCTCACCCTTGAAGGGTTTGTTGACCCTGCCGGGAATGTTCCTTCCTGGCTGTACAATATGGTGATCGTAGAAACTCCTCTAAAGGTCATGCGAAGAGTGAAGAAGTTTGTTCAGTAAAAATCATCTGTAACATTCGACAACTCGCCAGCTATATATTAATCTCCCCCATCAAATAAGTCACCGCCTGACCGGCAATCTCGACACGCTCCCCGAGGTCTTTGCATTTCAGGTAACCCCGGCGTTCCGAAAGCTGAATGGCGGTCATTTCTTTCTTTCCCAGCCTGGCCGACCAATAGGGAATCAGGGTAGTATGCGCCGAACCGGTAACAGGATCCTCATTGATGCCAACCCGGGGTGCGAAAAACCGGGATACAAAATCACTTTCATCTCCTTTTGCCGTCGCAATGATACCTCTTGCCGTGGCTTTGCAAAGTCCGGCAAAATCGGGATCGAGCATTTCAATCTGATGCTGATTCTCATAGACCAGCAAATAGTCAGTTTTTCCTTTCAGGATCTCTATCGGATCCATTCCAAGGGATTCGGTCACTATGGGCGGAAGACAACTTTTCTGGAGGGTGTCGGCAGGGAAATTCAGCACGAGGAGATTCTTCTCTTTCCATACTTCAAGAACTCCGCTTCGTGAAGTGAACCGGATCATTTTCTTTGTATAATTAAGATGATGAAAAATGACATGGGCACTGGCCAGCGTTGCATGCCCACACAGGTCGACCTCGACTTTCGGGGTACACCAGCGGATGCTGAACAAATCGCCGGTCTCGGTCACAAAAGCAGTTTCTGCAAGATTGTTTTCGGCCGCAATCTTTTGCATCAGCTCATCAGAGAGCGTTTTAGTTAACAAGCAAACTGCAGCAGGATTGCCGCCGAACAGTTTTTCTGTAAATGCGTCTACCTGGAACATCCGGATTTTCATTGGGAATAATTTTGGCCCAAGGTATAAAAAATACAGATTGAAAAGAAATAGTCTTACCTTTGCCGGCTTATTTGGGTTCCGGGATGAAGGATACTTATAAATTGACCTTCCCTGCATTGTTTGCTGAATCGGTTAAAAATTTTGGTGACAAGGGGTTTATTGCCATGGTCGGTGAAACGCCGAAAACATACAATGAAACCAGGAAGCAGGTGATGGCCCTAATAGCCCTGTTCGAGCAGCTGGAAATCCATCCGGGTGACAAGATTGCCCTTTTGGGAACCAACATGCCGAATTGGGTCATTTCATTTCTTGCCACGACATTCATGGGTGCTGTCGTCGTTCCGCTCCTTCCTGATTTCCTTCCGAAAGAAATTGAAAATATCCTTGAACATTCCGGGGCGAAAGCCATTATTGTTTCCGATAGCCTTTGGCCAAAGCTCAGCGATATCGCCACAAATACTCTTCTCTTCCGGATTGGTATGGAAGATTTTGCGGTGGAGGGTCCGGTGGGAAATAAAGTCATATTCGATCCCGAAGCAATACCCGGAACGGAATATTGCATCAATGAGGAAGATCTTGCAGGCATCATCTATACTTCCGGTACCATGGGAACACCGAAAGGAGTCATGCTGACCCACCGGAATATTTCTTTCACTGCGTTAAAGAGCAAAGTGATACAGCACATCGACGAATCAGACCGGTTCCTTTCCATATTACCGCTTTCACATACCTACGAAAATACCATCGGTTTTATTTTTCCCATGATGTGCGGCGCCTGCATTTACTATCTGGGTAAAACCCCAACACCGACGCTTTTGCTCCCGGCATTACAAGAGGTCAGACCAACAATTATGCTTTCTGTTCCCCTGATCATGGAGAAGATCTACCGGAACAAGATCCGCCCGGCATTCCAGGACAAATGGATCATGAGGATACTATACAGGATACCGGTAGTCCGGAAAAAGCTGAACAGAATTGCAGGAAAAAAACTGATAGAAACCTTTGGCGGTGAGATTAAGTTCTTTGGGATTGGCGGAGCAAAACTGGATAAAATTGTAGAACAATTTCTCATCGAAGCCCGTTTTCCATATGCCATCGGATATGGCCTTACCGAAACCGCTCCTCTTCTTGCCGGAACGAATCCTCAAAAAACAAAATATCAATCCACAGGTCCGGCCATGGAAGGAGTTACCCTTAAGATAAACAACCCTAATCCCGTTACTGGTGAAGGTGAGATCTGGGTAAAAGGCCCTAATGTAATGGTTGGATATTATAAAGAGCCTGTCATGACTAAAGCGGTTTTTTCAGAGGATGGATGGTTCAAAACAGGTGATCTTGGTGTTTTGGATAATCAGGATTTTCTTTACATAAAAGGACGGTTGAAAAACATCATTTTGGGGGCCAATGGAGAAAATATTTATCCTGAAGAAATCGAATCCGTGATAAACAATTTCCGATTTGTAGTCGAATCGCTGGTGGTCCAGAAAAAAGGAAAACTGGTTGCCATGGTGCATTTTAACCAGGAAGAGATAGCACTGAGGTACCAGCATCTGAAAGAAGATGTTTCGGCTTATGTAGAGAACATAATTGAGGAACTAATTGAAGAGCTACAGGAATATGTAAACAGCCGGGTCAACAAATTCTCCCGTGTCCAGGTGGTCATACTTCAGCCGGTTCCGTTTAAAAAGACACCCACCCAAAAGATCAAAAGATTCCTTTATACCTGATCCCTTTTCTTTCTTGTTTCATTTCAAATGAGGATGATTTCATATAATCCAAAAATCCCGTAAGGAAGTAAAAAAAATACTATTTTTGCAACCGGATTATAAAAAACGGGATGTAGCGCAGTTGGCTAGCGCACCACGTTCGGGACGTGGGGGTCGGAAGTTCGAGTCTTCTCATCCCGACGAATCAAAATCCAAGACCTTGTAAATCAATATTTTACAAGGTCTTTTATTGTAATAGTTTTTGTAATAGTTTTTTTCTTTTGGGGTTCATATTAATCTTGAATAATTTAACTGTAGATGAATCCATCCTCACCATCAACCGCATACCATGTAGCTTACCACGCCCCACGCTGAATAAGATCATCAACGGCATTTTTATTAACTACTATCTGCCAACAAATCACAGCTATCAAGTTACAACGCTTGTTTATTCTGCGCTGGCAGGTCATCATCGGGATAATTGAACCTGAGTGCCAAAGGATCACTTATAAGCACAGCTTAGACTGTACCCAAACCTGAGTATGGTCGACTATGATTTTATCTCTTGCTTTGTGTTAGGGGCTAAAAAACACCTTGTCGTGCATGTCACGTGGCTATACCGCATTGTACATCTTCTATTTCCTGACTACTTTGGCATATTACATGATGTTGGACTAGCGCTAATATCCTGCTTGGTTTACGGCTACGATAAAAAGGTGCTGGAAGCAAAGGTTATTGCCATTCGGGCAAAAAGAAGTCAGATATTCAGAAGATAATGTTTGATAGTCCATTCAATTATCAAAATCCCAATAACCAGACTGTAATAGGCAAAAGAGCCTCCTTTAAATCGCTCCTCATTGCGAAAGATTCTCCGTAGGCTGACTGCTCCAAATATAATGGCTAAGAGTGCAAAAGGTATTCCATAAACTGGAACAAAGGCTAAAATAGAGCATATAAATGCCACAATACTTAATGGTTCAGTTTTTCTTGTATCGGCAACCTGTTCCTTGCCTGAATATGGTACCACCTGATAGATTGCCTCAATCTGCCCCATCAAAACAGTACGCACAACATCAGGTTCATTAATTAAATGGTATTTCAGAGTGTCTTGGGACTGACTAATTATCTTAACTGTTGCTTCATATCCGTTTGTAAATTTAATTTCCTGCTGGGTAATGGAATCATTAGTTTTCCCCTTCTTCTGCATATTACTTTTAAGGGTATCAGGAAAAGAATTACCCATGTTAAATCCGTAATGCTTTTTAAGCGATAAAATCAATTCATTTACTGGAACAATCTGTTCTTTTTTTTCAGTTATGATGGCTGGTTCATTTGAGGTTGATGCGATTAAGTTTTCATTTCGGGATATTGGAGCAGGATTGATTGTTGTGATTTCAGGTTCTGATAAATTCACCACCCCAGTTCTGTCGGGGGCAAGTGAATTATTTTGTCCGTTAGATTCTTTTAAATGGCTTTTTGAAGATTTAACTTTCGATGATTTAGTCCTTTCTGATGGATAATGATTTACATAGGTTATTTTGCCATTGCTGGAATGTCTTGTTGTCGTGGCGAACTGTGATCTTTGACAGGCACCGTTAACCAGAAATAGCGCAAGCAATATGATATAAAACTTTTTTATAACCTGAGGTTTTAGCTTTTCAATACAAATTTAATTCAGGAATGACGGGAAGCCTAATTGATTTTCAAGACAGGAATGAATCTTTTTATGGAAATTCCAAAATCAATGCATGGGATAAGGATGAATCAGTAAAAAATGCAAATTCAACTTGGTAAATCAAGACTTTTGGGGTGAAATAAGAAATTTTTATTCTTTGTACTAGCCCCGCAGGTCACATTTTGGAACGCACAGCTGCATCGTTAAGGAAAGAAATAAAGATGATTCGGCAGGGACACTACGACTTTATGATCTTCCCCGTTGCCAAGGTTTGGTCGCTTGTGTGCCACCGATGTACACATTGATGGCGCGCATGCCAACCCAGTATTAACCTTTTCGGCACCCTGAAGGATGTCGGCTGCCAATGATAACCTCCGTGATGTATGGCCACGAAGAAATGGTGGTGGAAGCAAAGGATATTGCTGAGGTGGCGAAGAAAACGACTATGTGACTCCAGCTCACCGTACAGATTGATTCCGCTACTATCTCACTC
>Ga0187882_1003759_pt1 | contig 12792 bp, 5 predicted proteins | sample June2016WEW_19_1_3_FD_132991 | JGI IMG/M metagenome (GOLD analysis project Ga0187882, IMG submission 132991) | Peatland microbial communities from SPRUCE experiment site at the Marcell Experimental Forest, Minnesota, USA - June2016WEW_19_150 | ecosystem: Environmental > Terrestrial > Soil >...
AAATCGTAGATAAAATGCCAGTTGTAATGACATCCCTGCTGGACATAAGGCCTATACATAGCGGGGCCGAGCCACAGGTCATAATCCAGTCCTGTGGGCGGAGATTCAATTTTCCATGTAAGCGGATTGGGCCTGCTGTTTTCAGGAATCTCGACTTTGATTGTGTGCAGCTTCCCTATTCGCCCGTTGCGAACAAGCTCGCAGGCAAGCCGGAAGTTATTGTCGGACCTCTGATGCGACCCCGTCTGTAAAACTCGCTCGTATTGTTTTACCGTATCGCACAGCATCCTTCCTTCCGCGACATTAAAGGCGAGCGGTTTCTCGCAATAAATATCTTTGCCCGCCTTTGCCGCGGCGATTGATATGGGCGCATGCCACTGGTCAGGCGTGCAAACCACAACCGCGTCAACATCCGCTCTCGCAAGCAGCTCACGAAAATCATTATATGATGCACCATCGGACAATCTGGCGATTTTCCTCGCTTGCTCACGATGCGAGTAATCAACATCACAAACGGCCACAACCTGCGAAGCCGGCTTATGCAAAAACGCCTTGAGATTCAATATACCCTGGCCGCCTGTGCCGATAATGCCAATGGTAATTCTGTTGCTCGGTGCATCCTCGCCGAATACCGATGCCGGCACAATAGCAGGCAGTGCAAATACCGCGCCCGCCGCAATCCCTCTCTTTAAAAATACGCGTCTCGATAACCTGTATTTTTTTTCAGTCATTTTTTTGCGTTAAAATAAAACGGCAGAGACCCTGCTGCCAAGGCCCCTGCCGTATAATCCGTTCACAAAGACAAACGCCAATAACTACTTGTTCTGCGTCATCTCAACAGTGGGCGGCTGCAAACCTGCCTTGGCAAGCACCGCGTAAACAACAAGACCGATGAAGAACGCTATTACCGGGGCCGGGCTGATATAACCGAACTTTTCTGGATTTATCGTCGGCATTATCGCGACAACGAATCCTATGGCCCAGGAGATATACCCCGCCAGGTTAACTCCCTTGCGAGGCCCGGTCCACTTCCTGCCGCTAAGGAAATAATCCGCGACCATCGCGCCGCAAATCGGCCCAAACGACGCGCCGATAATGAGGAAAACATTGACAAGATTCAGCGCCCAGCCGGTCGCTGCGAGAACAACCGCAACCACTCCGCCAATCGAAACCATAACAACCTTGTTGGCCTTGGGGAACATCGTGCCGATACTGTTGGCAGCTATAAATGTGCTGAAACACGCGGGAGCAAAACTCGCTATCGCAAACAGTATGAACATCGACTTCGCCAAAAGCCCGCCCTGTGCGCTGATGACCTCGTCAAAGGAAAAACTCGTCATCGCGGGATTCGCCGCGTGAGCGCCTGCTACCGCTATCAGGGGTAAACCGCCCGCGACTATTATCGCAAGCATTATGCCCACAACTCCGCCTAATTGAACATCTTTCGCGTTGCGATTCCCCATACCGAAATCGACGCCAGCGGCGCCAGCGGTAGCAAAGAAACCCACCACGATGGCTATAATTGTGAGAAATCCCTCTGATGCGTCTGCGCCGAGTGTCGGCTTAAAATTACCCGCCGAGCCGACATTGGTAAAAAACACAAGCAGAATCATAACCAATGGAACAATCGGCAGAAACGTCGAGACCTTGCCGACATACTGAATTCCCTTGAGCGCGACAAACACAGCGAGGACAGTCCAGATTATTGACACGATGATAAATTTAGACGTTCCCGGTGTGGCATCGACACTAAACGCCTGAAGAATAAACTTCGTCGATACGGCTGAATTAACCGCAAGCCAGCCGAACTGCAAAAGCCCCATAAGCAAACCAGGCATTAAAAAACCGCCCAGCGTGCCATACGTCGATGAGCCGACGACGTAAAGCGGATAACCCGTTGTCATACCCAAAAGACCCGGAACAAGATAAAACAGGAAATAACAAATCAGCGCACTCACTACCAGCCCGAAAAGGCACAGGCCCAGACCCGCCTTCGACAGCGTCCCGTCGGCTATATTCATATAAAAAACAACCCACAGGAAAATGCCCGCGTAAACAGGAGCCGTACCTTTATACCACGGCGCACGCTTATCAGGGGGGTTTGGCTTTGCCATGCTTAGGTAGCTTGGCAGCATTGCGTTACTCATAATCTGTTCTCCTAACTATAAATTCATATTTGCATAACCTGGCAAACGGCCCGGGGGCATTCACGACTGCCAGTAGTAAATCACTTCGACGCCGTCCTGTTCATCTCGGTCAGCGCCGCAAGCTCCAGATATATAATTGCAAATAATGACAAGAGTAACGTGCTGTAACGGTGAATCTGAAGAAGAACTCTCTGCCCGTCTGTGCCGAACAATGCAAATGTCCCCAGAACGGCGGACAAAATCATCGGCAGCGATAACACTAAAATGGTCCAGAAACTTATCTTAAGCCCAAGCTCGTATTTTTCCGCCGGCGTTGTGCTCCCGGGCTGACGCAGCAGCGCCCGGTTCAGCCACCACGGCCAGTAATTTTTGTCCAATCTATTTTTGTCCGCCCAAAGGACCGCCAGCGCAGCAAGGCAAGCCGCAAAAATCGGCGCAAACGTCGCGTGAATCATGAGCCACCAGCCCGTTATCGATTTCTCTAAGAAAATATTCGGCACAAAACCCGTAACCACCAGCACAACAAAACACAGAATCGCAAGCAGAAAAACTAATTTTCTCAACACGCCGACCAAACTCCATTTCTGCTCGACGAAGAGAAGCGTTTTAAGGAAAACCACAAGCCGCAGAGGGTCAAGTATGCGCAGCGACCTGTCTTTGCCAAAGACATCGTCGAACTTAGGCTTCGACACTGCAAAATGCAGTATTGTCCCCGCGATTACCGCTATAAAACCCGTTATGGCTATCGAGCGAAACATAAGTCCTTACATAAAATCCGGATGTTCAATCTTTGCCTGCAAACGCCCTGGCCGCAAACCCCAGCGCCTTCAGCAAATAATACGCTAACACACCGATTATAACCACCGACGCCAGAATAGACACTATCTTAAACATAGGCCTGAACATAAAAGACCACGCAAACCACTCCGTTGCCCGTTTGGGCAGATTCTCGAACTTAATCATCCTCGCGCCCGCCGCAGCCGACTTCAAAGGCGAATCGCCCGAAACAAGCCCGAACAAAAACGGCGAATTAATCGCATGACAATCCTGGCAGTTGCGAACGCCGAGCGACCGGGCCGCGGGTCTGACATCGTGCGCAATCGGCCACATATAAGGCGCCGCCGCTTTATTGTTCGCCGAAATAAGTTTGCCGGCGTCAATATCAAACGAATACATCTTGCCGCTGGTGATATAAACTGCTTTTGCGCCAGCAGCCGCTTTCGAGTCCAGTGTCATCAGAATTTTCGCTACATCCTCTTCCGCTAAATCAGGCCAACTGCCTGTCTTTGAAAACGCGGCCTTAGTAATAGTTCTCGACGCGGCTGATTTAACCGTCTCTATATCGAGAGGCACCACATTGCCATCCACCATCGATGCCCAGTATGCGGGCCAGAAAAGCTTGAACACACCGATTTTGCCGTCCTGTCCCCTCGCAAAAACCGGGTAGAGCAGGTGAGGTAATACATCGCCCGACTTGTTCGCGCCCGCAATACCCAGCGCGTGAGCCCTGGCGGTTTTTGTTCGTATTGTTTCATTTGCCGGCCACGGCCCAGAGTGACACGCCGTACACGTTAATTTGTCAAAATGAACCGTCGGTATCCCCGCGTGTTTCGGCGTCGGCGCTGTAAAGCGTCCCCCGTCCGGTTTTTCCCCTTTGGTGCCAATGTGACAGCCCTCACAGGACGCATTGGCCGCAATTGGATTTGTCGAATTGCACGGCTCCGACGCATAACCGCGTATAATATTATGGTCAAGGCCGTTGCGGTGACAATCCGCGCATATCAACCCCGCCGCAAGATGAACGTCCTCATCCGTAAACCACTTCTCCGTTTTACCGTCGCGGACGTCAACGTTCGAATGGCAGAAATAACATCGCGGCTTCGGCGGCTCCAAGCGAATATCGAAACCCACCCAGTCATTATGGCCGAACGCCTCTTTGCGATACGCCACAGCCGGCGGCTTTAATTTCGAATCGGACACATAAGGCGCCCGAAAATTGTATTCATTGGGCAACCCCTTTACCGAGCCGGTGACATAAGCGAATTCGCATGAAGCCGTCGCCGCCCAGCGATAATTGCCCCGCATTACATTAATCGAATAGCCGCTCCCCCCGCCCATATCCTGTCCCGGATTACCGTCGTGGCAGGCAAGGCAGTTTATCTCCAGCTTGCCCGTTACTTCCGATTTCAGAACCTCTTCGGGATTGTCGCTCTTATCGACCATTTCCCCGATAGCGCCCCCCGGCATCTGCCTGCCGAACGTCTGCAAAAACGCCACCGGCGTCAGCCCAATCTGCTCAGGCCTGAATGTCCCCGGCCAATTACGATACGATAGCGGTATCTGCGTCGCGCTCGTCGGGTCCGCGTAAATCCACGCCTGTCCATTTCTGCCCGGATTAACATTCGAGTCAGTAGCATTGAAATGCCACCCGGCGCTGATTTTGTCGTAACTGTGGCAGGCCCCGCAGGTCGCCTTGGTCGAGAACGGCAGCATCGGGTCTGAATCGGGATGAATCTGGTCCGGCTCCTTGCCCGGCAACGGTTCCGAAAGCAGCGGTATCAAGTGAACGAAATTGCTCCTGCTACCATCGGGGGTATCGCCGAGTTTTTCCTCCACACCGGCAGCTACTCCCGTCACCAGGACGACCACTAAAAGCAACGCCTTAGACATCAATCCGTTTCGCAATGTTCGACCAGTCCCTTGAACAATTAAATCTTAAATTCTTCCGGCTTGAATTCGAGTTTGCAGCCCGCCTCGACCGCCTCGTTTACCTTGAGAACAGTTACCGCAGTTTCGTATCCAATCTCAGGCGGGCAATTCAGCTTGCATTTTCCGTGAACTGCGTTGAAGAAATTCTCCAAATGCGGCTTATGATACTGCTCCTTAAATTCCACGCCGATTTTATACATATCCGGAATCGGCGACTCACGAACATCCACAAGTGCGCCCGAGTCCGATTTTTCTTCCTTCTTTTCAGGAGGCGCAAGCAGGAAGCCATTTTTGACCCACTTGTCCCACTGCGGAGCCGTCGGCTCACGATACGCCTCGCCCCTGCTGCCCGCCTCGGAAATCACCAATGTCCCCTGGTCGCCCATAAATGTCTCGAAAAACCCCTGGCAACTATTGGTGGTGATTGTCTGGTAATACGCCCTGACAGGCCCCTTTTTGGTATCGTAGGTATAAACAGCCATTACGTTGTCATACCACTCGTGGTCTTTTTTGTCGTAGTAATCTGTCCCGCCGCTGGCAATGACAACTTTCGGCGTCGCTTCGAGGAACCAGTTGTATATGTCAATCTGGTGCGAACCGAGGTCAACTATCGGCCCGCCGCCAAGTCCCTTATACCATCGCCAGTTGCGGAACCGCTCCATCGACTTGAAGCCGTATTTTGTCAGCGTGGCCTCATCGATACCTTTGCCCTGGGGGAAACCCTGCACCGGCTGAACCGAACGATTCCACTGCCCGTTGACCGTCGTAATGCGACCGAGGATGGCCGCCTCTTTCAGAAGCTTCTCATAACAATGCAGATATCTCGGATTGCTTCGCCGCTGATGACCTATTTGCAACAGCTTGCCCGTTTCCTTCGCCGCCGCAACCATTTTGCGGGCGCCATCGAGCGTGTTCGACATCTCCTTCTCGCAGTAAACGTGTAATCCGGCTTTCAGACACGCAACAGTATGCTCTGAATGCCAGAAATCGGGCGTCGCGATAATGACCGCCTGCAAATCCTTTTCCTTATCGAGCATCTCTTTGTAGTCAACATATACGTTGTGCTCGTGTTTGTAGGCCTTGAGAAGTCTCGACGCGTTTTGCTGATTCCACGCGGTCCATATATCACATAACGCCTTGAAGCGAAGGCCTTTAATTTTCACAGCCGATTCGAGCAGCGTCTTGCCCTGGTCACCGACGCCGATAATCGCCACGTTTATATCGTCTGATTTTGAGTCGGTTGCCGTCTCGCCTAAAACCATAGGCGAAAAAATCAGTCCTGCCCCTGCTGCCGCTGTCGAACGAATGAATTCCCGCCTGTTAATCCCTGTTGCCTTATTTTCGCTCATTTTAGCCCTTTTCGAAAACCCGACCAATACCGCTTTATCCCCGCCCAAAAACGTCATTTAATAATACCCAAATCCCGCCCGCCAGGCAACTACAAAGTCCGGCAATTTTACGCCTTGAAAAGATGCTTACACCGCAAAATTTCATAAAAAAAGGGCTGGATGACATACGCCACCCGGCCCATAAACAAATCACAATTAACTAATTACAGCTCAACTGCTACTGGTCTGGCTACCATCGTTTAAGGCTTTATCGCAATGCTCATCATGGCCTTGTATGAATTATGCGCGCATGTAACAGACGTGCTGCCGTAAGCCCCGGCGGTAGCTTTCGTGCCCGTAGCTATTCCCAAGCCGCCGCCACTTCCTGCGGTAACAGTATTGTCGGTGCGCTCGGTTAAACTTGACAGGTTGCTGTTTGTCCACGATGAGAAGTTTGACGTTCCAGTTGCGTGAGGTAGAGCTGTGGCAATGGCCGTTACAACAAGAGTATTAGCGACTGTTGTGGTCGCTCCCGGAATGGAGCCGCTCTTGTAGGACACAGCTTCAACGCCGCCCGCTGTAACATCCCATGGATTACCGGAGGAAACAGCGCCGCGAATTGCAATAATCCGGCCGAGCTGATGGTCGCCTGAGTCGGAAGTGGTTGGAACGCCTTGAGTCCCATTATACCGCGACCAGAAGACCGTAAGTCGAACCCCTATTGTGCCGGCGGCCGTTCCTGTTGACTGCGGCGAATTAGTAACCGCAGTCCATGTCCCGCCGTTTGAGTTAGAGATGGAAATTGCCTGATTAGAGGTCTCAAGAAACAGCAGCAAAATATCGCCTGAAGCGATGCCCGAAGGAAGCGCCGGTGTAATTGCTCCTGTACCGGATGTAACAGTTCCGGACCCGAAGTACGTGGGTGGTGTAGATGTCGCTGTGTAATTCCGCGCCGTCTGGTTCGAGGTTACGTCGGTATAAGTCCTGGTTGCAGGACTGAACGTATAATCTGCCAACGTCGGCGTAGCCGTACCATTGAAGCCGTAGTTTACCGTAGCTGTATAAACGCCGCTGCTGTTGGTAACAGGATTACCCGGCGGGCCGTTTATCTTAACACCGGAAAGGCCTGAGCCGCCTGACGTGACTGTACCGGTTATCGTAAATATGTCTATTGCAAAGTTGGCGGTTACCGTATAATCGGCATCCATTGTTACTGTGGTATTTGCTGACGTCGGATTCGCAACCTTGCCGGCCGTTACTGCCGTGCCGGTCCAGTTCACGAAGTGATAATGGGCATCAGCAGTAGCAACGATATTTGCGTTTGTGCCATCGTCGTAAAGGAATGCGCCTTCGCTGGGCATCGTATCACCGCCATCAGTCGAGGAGATAGTCAAGGTTCGCGTGTAAATAGTAGTGAAACTCCAAACATCGCCCGTTGTTGTACCAACAGAACTCTTCTCGTTAATCCGCCAGTAATAGGTTGTGCCATTGTTAAGTGTGCCGGGGTTGTAAATTGTCTCGGCCTGGTTGACCTGGAACGCCGGTGGATTAGTCGTTCCGAAATACACATCGTGAGAAGTTGCACCCGTCTCGGCTGTCCAGCTAAGGTTGGCGTTTTTGCTCACGTCAATTTCGCCGTTGTCAGGCACCGGGTCGTGAGACGCAACAATTAAACTCTTAATGTGTTCGGCAATTTCCCCGCGTATCTTAGTAAACGCCTCGTAGTCATTAGCATCATTTATCTCCGAAATCCCTTTGAAGATTTGCTGGTAATATCCAAGTTCCGTAGTAACAGCATAGTAATCATCAATGATTGGATCAATTCGAGCTTTTAGTTCATCGAGGTATGACTGGGCTGCTATTGCAGATGCAGTATTGGGATTCTGAGTAATAAGACGCTTAAGCGTAGCGATATATTTAGCATCCTTTATACCTTCACGTATCGCTTCCATACCGCCAACTCCGGACAAAATATCGCCGTTCCATTTGGGAAAGGCCACACAGTAATCCGGTGAAGAGCTAAGGGGGTCATCTTCACATCGTGCATCATAATCGTTATAGGGATTGTTGCTCCAATCGCTCACTGCATAGCAACTGACAATCGTTGCGTTTGTGGCAAACGCAAACAATCCATGCAAAAACCGGTTATACGCAGGGTTGGACAGATGTGAATGCCCCGTTGTACAATAACCAAAGCTGCCCGGATAATTCGGGTTGTTCAGGTCATTATGCGCATAATAACCGCTGTCTTCATTTCCCATTGACCAAGCCTTATAATCGACCAAATTTGTTAAAGCTGGTATATTCATACCATTAGGCGTGTTATAGTCAGGTGCAACATTAACCTCATCATCACATGATGGTCCATAGCACGAATACGTCAATTCGTTTTTGGCCTTAACGATACTGTAGAGTCTATCCGTGAAAATTCTCGCTTCCTTACCATCCCCCGGCTCGTCCCAGACGGTAAATATAAAATCGACATTGTACGCAGCGCCTATCTCGTGATATTTTTCAATTAAGTCACCGTAAGCAGCTACAAAATTGGGGTCGGTCAATTTGTAGTATAGATTGGGGTCCGAGCCATTGTAATCAACGCCATGGACGGCCTTATAAAGCTCTTTGAATGTGTCCTGATACTTGCTCAGGAATATCGCTACCTTGTCGATGACAAATTTGTGCTCAACCATCACATCCATATATTGTTTGAAGGTGTTGCAGTCAAAAATAATACTCCCATTCTGGTCTTTGTTTACTTTTATCCTATGTGACGCACTGAAAACAAACGGCTCAAGGCCGCTTTCTGCGTAGGCATCGAAAACTTTTCCTGCATCCACAGAAAGCAAATAGTTTATGGCTCTACCATAAGGGTCGTGATAAGCAGGATTAAAAACTTCAGGGGCATGAAGTGTAATATCGTAGATAGTCAGGTTAATACCCACGGTAACATTTGGCTGGCCGGCTCTTGCAATTGTCACGGTACCTTTATACAGCCCGGGCGACAGATTTTGGTTTTCAGCCGGAATATGAGCTTTCAGCCATATCCGCTCGGACGAATTTGCGTCTACCGATAATGAAGACACCGGCTCAATATATTCAGGAACCAAAGCATAGTACTTTGTGTTTTTCGTTAGCCTGCTTTCATTATATTTCACCTGATTTATAGAAATGTCATTCGCCGAGATAACCGAATTATTATCCGCAGAATTAACCAAGCTTGAAACCGATATTTCCAGGCCATCAACACCGGACTTCGAATAAATAGAAAAACTTAACGGCTCAACTTCGCCCCAGCAACTGAATGCATTTATGCTGTTTGGCTCATTGTCTTCGGGCACTGTATGTTTGTAGACCGGCTGCATTATATCGCGAACGAATACGACCATATTCGGGTCAGCGTACGACGGATTACCTGCAGTGTCATCAGGCAAATCAGCTTTTACAAATCCTTTTATCTCCCGTTGTTTTTGAGCAAAAGCATCGTATTCATCCTGTGAAATCTTTCGAAGTGTCACATAGTCAATCGGATGCGTGCCATCACAACAATTATATCCGAGCCTGATTGTAAATACTTTTTCTGTAGCCGGATTATTATCATCATCCAATGCCCTGAGCTCCGGCCAGGCGTTTGCTCTAAATGGATATTGAACATAAGTCCACTTACCGTCATTTTTACTGCTTAACCCGATAATTGGGTAGTCCTGATAATTGGGGTCAAACTGGCCTGTATAATCAACGTCAAATAAGTAATTGGGGTCCACAGAATCACTTATTCTGGAATAAACATATGCATCGGCTGTGGCAGACCTCTTATAGGCGATTTCCAAAAGCATCGGCGTCAGCGGAATTCCATTGGAATCTACATTGAATGCGGGAATTTTCAAATCAACAATCTGGCCGGCTTTCAGTTTTCTGTAAGTCAATCCTCCCTCCCCGCTTTCTGTTGCTCGAGGACCCATTTTACTACTGTTCCATACGATTCCGCCGTTATAACACGGGTCCTCATCGTTAGCATTGCCAAAATCAATACCCTTGGCGACATTTTCTTCATTAGAGCAGCCATAGGGAGGCAGATATGCGGAATCCAGTTCGGTGAGACTGACCTCATCCCACCAAACCGTGCCTGTTTGGCAGACGAACGGGCCTGTTATAAACACTCTAACTTTTTTTGTTTGCTGTTGTAAATTTGATATTATCCCGGAATACTTCGTCCATTTGTCAGAGACTGTGGCATTATTCAGAATAACTGTCCAGGACGGTACTAAGTTATTATTGTCGTCATACTGCTCTAAGCTTAAACCTACATTTGCTTGTCCTTCCGATTTAATAAATGCGGATAGTATATAAGTCTGTTCGGGGCTTACTGAGATGTAATCAGAGTATGCAGTACTATGATAAGTATTTGGGTTACAATCGTTAGTAAATTTCCAGGAATAGTTCCCTGAATATTTATCATTAGAATCCATTGTATACCAGCCTTGAGCGGGTACATCTTCTATCCAGTTTTTCGGTATATCATTCGATTCACTGCCGTAATATTTCAAGCCGCCGCCTTCTTCGAACCCGGGATTGGAAACAAGATTTACCGGTACCGTATTTAACTCATCTGCTCCGACATCAACTCTGTTATCCATTTCTCTGTTTTCACCATCAATATCGGTTTGTCCTGTATATGTTCCATTTGGGTCGCCTTTATTCATACAGGGTGAGTTCCAGGTCAGATGAAAATCATTGCCGTCGTAATTGGCAAAATAAGGATAACTGCTGAAATTCCCCGTGCCCGCGTTGCCGTTCTCAATACAGCTATAAGTTGCGCTGCAGCCGAATAAATCGTCATTACAGTCCCAAATAATACAATTGGTGATTATAGGAACCGGCCCACCACCTGCCTTGCTAATGCCTCGTTTCGAATTGTGAACTATTGTGTTGTTGCTGATTGTTGCCGCCCCCCGAGGGGAAATTAGATATATTCCGTAGTTTGCATTGTAAATCGTGTTGTTCCTTATGATGGAGCCGGCGGCAATACTCAGGAGGTCAATATTATAACTACCATTGTTATAGATTTTATTATTGGATATGGTCGGTGCCCCATAATATCCCCATATTCCTCTTATGGTATTGTTCCTGATGATACATTTGCTGATTGCTGGACTGGTGTTGTTACATAAGATGCCATTACCGCTGCCTTCAATCGTAATACCGGTCAATACTGAGCCGCTGTTCTTATTGGAATTAAAAGTTACGCAAGTAGTAGCGCCATTTCCATTGATGAGCGTCGCAGCTACGACATCCCAGTTATTAGGATTAGTGCTAAGCACTGTAACGTTCTTACCATTGAAGTTTATACTCTCATAATAAGTGCCTTCATTGACCTCGATGATATCGCCATCGGCCGTGGTGTTAATGCCAGTCTGGATGGTAGCAAAGGCGGTTGCCCACGACAGGCCGTCACTGCTATCATTGCCGTCCGGCTTGACATAATATGTCGTTGCCAAAGAGGGAACAACAAAAGCGATGCACAGCAGCAAAGCCGCCCCCAAAATAATTTTCCTCGCCAACATTTTCTGCCTCCCTAAATCTAACAGTCAAATAAGATGTATTGACGTGTTTAACTCGGCTGCAGAACCTCCACGCATTTCCGCATAACCTAAACGGAATAAATTATGTTCCCTCCCATAGTGCCGTCCAGAATCCCTTCACTGAACCCACTATTATTCAACTAACACATCTATCACCTGTTAGCCACTACACCATATCCATATCAATGTCAAGAAAAATATCGGAAATAATTCTGCTTTTTTTAAAAAACATTGTAAAAATGAACAAGAAGTATTTCCGTGAGAGAACAATCAACCACAAAAAAACAAGGCAAAATGGGCAAACCAAAGAACTTTGCGGCAGGTAAATTGTACGGATTTTTATTCGGCCAACGAATCAACTATAAAGTCCAGCCCTCGCGGTACTTGCGGCCAAGCAGCTCATTGGCCTCCGGAACATTTGTAATCTTCATATTTTGGCCGTCCCACTCAATCCGTTTGCCCGTGCGGATTGCGATATTGCCCAGCAGGACGGTTTCAGCGAGAGGGCCTGCGTATTCAAAGTTCGAGCACGCCGGTAGCCCGCCTTTGCAGGCGTCAATCCAGTTCTGCTCGTGTCCATGTTCGCCGTCTTTGATTCGCTGAATGCTTTGAGCCGGCTTCTTATAATCCTTCATTAGCAATTCAGGGACAAGTCGCCCTTCCACAATCGTCCCTTTATCGCCGATGAAAATAACACCGTTGTCCCCGAAATTACGTTCCTTTTCCAGTTCCGCCGGACGAGGCGGCTTCAATCCGCCGTCGTACCACGTCAATTTAACCGCAGGCAAATCCCCGCGCGCCGGGAATTCATAGCGAACAATCGACGCGTCCGGATAGGTTTCATTGTTTTTCATCCTCTCCCACTTTCTAATCTCACGCGAAGCAACACTCGCCTCGACAGCCGTCGGCCTGTCTAACTTCAACGCCCAGTATGCCTGGTCCATTATATGACAGCCCATGTCCCCCAGTGCGCCCGTCCCGAAATCCATCCAGCCGCGCCACGAAAACGGGTGATATGCGGGATTATAC
>Ga0187882_1003760_pt1 | contig 12791 bp, 10 predicted proteins | sample June2016WEW_19_1_3_FD_132991 | JGI IMG/M metagenome (GOLD analysis project Ga0187882, IMG submission 132991) | Peatland microbial communities from SPRUCE experiment site at the Marcell Experimental Forest, Minnesota, USA - June2016WEW_19_150 | ecosystem: Environmental > Terrestrial > Soil >...
GCCATTCTGTTCATGGTGACCTCTTTGGGACTCACCTTCATGGGGCGCCAGAAGGAGGCTTCGGTGATGCGCGGGGCCGGCCAGACGGCGCCCGCGGCTCCGGTCCACCCCTATGCGCCGCCTGCTCCCGCTACCCCGCCCGCTTCGAGGCCGCCGGTCAAATGAGCCGTCTTGTTTTTGTGCCGAAGTGGTGGAACCTGGTAGACACGCCATCTTGAGGGGGTGGTGGGGAATACCCGTGCGGGTTCAAATCCCGCCTTCGGCACCATTTGATTTATCTATCAAATTTAAATAGTTAATTGGTTAAGGCAGCTTGGGTTTTAGCCAATTCGCCCAACATTGAGCCAATCCAGGTTGCCTTTTCAATTTTAAGATCCAGACAAGGCTTAATTCTGGTATTACTATTTTTGCATATATGCCACGGCAGGAGTCAGTTAAAATTTAGTGTTGGGATATGCCATAGTTACTTTTTAAAGGGACCTGCGTGGTCCCTTTTTCTTTGAGCGAGATGAGTTGGAAGCTATCGCAAGATTTAACTATTAACGGCCGCCAGATGTGACCAGCGAGGGATATCCGCAATTTTTCTGGCTTGGGGATGATTGTCGCCCCTGTCAAGATATTTTCCAGGAAGGCCGTTACCACCGCCGTATGATCTTGCTAAATAGATGAGGGCATTCTGTGTCTGAAAGGTCTTTGCGCAGAGCTATGTTTTTCGGTTTAGGTGGTGGTTTTCTCGCTGCCATAAGCAGACTTAACGTGTTAGATCTGGATTTATTTCATGAAATGGCTCTTATCAGGGAAGCTTTCAGGGTAGGCTTTTTACCGCGTACCGATACTTTTTCATATGTTCCGACCATTAGCCCTGTCGTCCACCACGAATGGGGCACGGGCCTGATTTTATATCTCGTCACTGTTCAACTTGGTCTCGGCGCCGCTGGATTAATGGTTCTTAAATATTTACTGACGGCTTTCATTGCCCTGGGGTGCTTATTTTTCGCAACTCGCCAGGGTGCAAGTTATCCTGTTTTTTCCTTTTTAGGGTTGTTAGGAATATCGATGGGGCTGGGCGGGTTCACAACCATCAGGGCGCAACTCTTCACCCTCTTTTTTACCATTATTTTACTTTTCCTGGTTGAAGAAGACCGGAAAGGCAAGGGCTGGGCCTTATGGGCGTGGCTGCCAGTATACCTGATCTGGCTCAACCTGCACGGCGGCTTCCTGGTTGGCGTTGTATTGTTGGCTGTTTATATAAGTGAACGGTTTTTCATGGACTTCTTTGCTGAAAAAAACTTTCTAAAATCGCTGCAGATGGTGAAACGCCAGATATTGTTCTTGATGGCAACGTGTTTATTAACCCTGATTACTCCATATGGAACTGATTATTTTCCTTACATCTGGAACGCAGTCACCTTGGACCGCACGCCCTTTATTCCCGAATGGCGCCCTCTGTGGGCAATAAACTGGGCAGACCTGTTGGCGTGGATTTTTTCAATCGGTTTGGTCCTCTATTGCAAGACTCAAAAAAACCTGAGACAAATGCCGGGGCTCTTCATAATCGCGGCAACCGCCTGGGTTTCCTTATGGCATTATCGGCATTTATCGATATATGCTGTCGCCTGGATGTGCTACACTCCAGCCTATGTAGAGAACACTTATTTGGGCAACTTAATAAATAAGGTTTGCAAGCAAAACTCCAGGTTATTGACGGCCATTTTTGTTATTATTGGGATATCGGGAACCCTCTATGCGGTGCGGCACCAATTCTGGCAGCTCCGTATCCCTACCACGGCAGAGGACAGCAAGGAAGGGGTGCCTGTTTATCCTGCAGGAGCCGTTAGCTATCTCAAAGACAACCAGTTTTCCGGGAACCTCATGGTTCCTTTTGATGCGGGGGCGTACGTCTCCTGGAAACTATATCCGGAAGTCAAGGTAAGCATGGATAGCAGGTTTGAGGTTGCGTATCCGGTTCAAGCTGTGAGGGAAAACATAATGTTTTACGCTGCTCAAGAAGGTTGGCAGAAGACTCTTACTAAATATAAGACTGACGCGATATTGGTCCCCCGCTGGCGCAAGCTTGATCAAGTTATGGGCAAGAACGATGTTTGGATAAGCAACGGTAACTCACCCAGATGGACCCGCGTCTATCAGGATGACGGATATTCCCTGTACCTGCGGTCAGACCTGGCAAAAAGATTACCTATCACAGATATGCGGGGGAAACCCATCAGCGCTCACTTCCCTTAAGGTGAAAGGCTATTAAGCGCGGCCTCGTCTTTTCTGGTTAAAGGGATCTGATTGAATGAGTAACCTGCATGAATATCGACAATAACACTTCATTAGCAAAGTTAGTCCGGGTTGCCATTTTAGGTTTAATTATGGTGGCATTTTTAAGAGTGCCAATTATGGCCACTAAAGATTGCCGGGATTTTGCCATAATCTATTTGTCATCAATATCCTGGATACATGGCACAAATCCGTATGAACGCGGACCTTTTTATAATTATTGGTCTGAAGCCGGCGGACCTCCGGAGGAGATTCCGGGATGGCCATCTTTTTATCCGATCTGCACCTTCCCATTAATTGCGCCATTAACCTTGTTAAAATGGCCTTATGCTAAAATTATTTGGACAATAATCAATTGCGGAGCATTTATTGGCTTACTTATCTTATTAATGTCAATGATAAATTACCAGCTTAATGAATTGAAGGGCATAGTGGTATTCGGATTTTCTTTATTTTTTACGCCGTCGCTGGTTGCTATTGTCTTGGGCCAGCCCGTTATCTTATCAATGCTCTGCGGAGTTCTCAGTTTCCGCGAGAATAGGGCCAACCGCTGGTTATCCTCGGGGATTTGGTTAGCCTTCAGCTTGAGTCTGAAATTAAATCTCGGCGCTATTTTTTTAGGTTATTTTATTATCTATCGGAGATGGAAGATTATGGGGGTTTCCCTATTGATCCTGGTGGCTATTACATCGATAGGGGCCCTTAAATTGGGGCTGAGTGATTTTTCTTGGTTTGGTTCTTGGATTGACAATCTTCAAGTAGTGTCAAAGGAATGGGCCACAACTAAACCAGCCTTGAATAATCCCAACAGTATTTTTCTGCTGAACATCCAGTATCCTTTATACATGTTCACTGATAGCAAATTCATTGCAAATGCAATCGCTTATACTATAGGGTTTATCGAATTTATTATCTTATTAATTGTATATAAATATAATGAAGGATTATATGGAAATCTAACGATGCTGACCACGATTGCAACCATCGTCATTATCTCATCTTATCACCGCCTTGCAGATGCCTCTATTCTTATACTTCTCTTGGTATTAATAGTTCTGTCATTAAAAACCAAATTCGCCAGGTATGGTAAGCTCTTAATGGTTCTATTTTGGCCTTATATCTACCCGGACCCGGACTCTTGCAGAATTTGGTGGCAAGAGGGGTGATTTCTACCAGTATAGGGTCGTTATGGTGGTGGAACACCCTGGTTTTGCCCTACCAGGTATATTGCTTATCACTGATGTCAATTGTCATGATGTTTTTAGTTGTTGTTGATAAACGCGATCTTTCTATTTTCACAGAAGCGCAAAGGCTGCCGCATAATCTCAGATGAAACTATCTTTCCAAGCAGGGTTCGATAGGTTTAGAGCTGCCGGTGTAAAGGAGCCTGCGGTTGCCTTAACTCCCCGGGATAAGCTGATCGCCGCCGGCCAGGCGCTCCTGGTTTTGCTCCTGGGCTATGAGCGCATGGTTCCCCAGGTTTGTGGAGCCTACCCTGATGATGCCATCTAGGTGGCCTCCGCTTTTCCCCTGGCTCACCATTACCGGGCGGTGCTGGCCTGGGGTCCTTCAACTCCATCGCAGTGAGGTATCCAGAGACTGAGGAGTAGTATGCCAAAATTTCGGAAAAATTTCTTTTTCAAGGAAACTTGTGCTATCATGGCGTCGACGAGAGGATTCGGCTTCAAGAACAGAAACTTTGGGGGATTTTTTCCTGGCCAGAGGTCCCAAAAACCTTTTTTGGATGGCGCTGGCCAATGCTGCTGCATAATCTCGGCTAACATGATTATTATGAGTTCGCTTCTGGGAATATTAATGTGGCTGGCTGCGCTTAAGAGGTAGTTATGCGAGATCTTAGCATCATTTTACCCTGCTTAAATGAGGCTGAAACCCTCGGTAATTGTATTTTGAAAGCCCAAAAAAGTATAGAAGCACTCAAACTTGACGGGGAAATTATTGTGGCGGATAATGGCAGCACCGATGGTTCTCTAGAAATAGCCAAGAATCTGGGAGCCCTGGTGGTGCACGTTAAGGAGAAGGGTTATGGCAATGCTCTGCGGGGAGGGATCGAGGCGGCCACAGGGAAATGGATCATCATGGCCGACGCCGATGACAGTTACGATTTTGGCCAGATTACTCCCTTCGTAAAGAAGCTGCAGGATGGCTACGATCTGGTTATGGGTTGCCGTCTTCCCAAGGGGGGCGGGAAGATCATGAAGGGGGCGATGCCCTGGAAGCATCGCTGGATCGGCAATCCGCTTCTGTCGGGGATCGGCCGTCTCTTCTTTGAAAGCCGGGCCACCGACTTCCATTGCGGCATGCGGGCCTTTACCCGGGAAGCATACCAGCGGATTACTCCAAGGACTACGGGCATGGAGTTTGCATCCGAGATGGTTATCAAGGCCACGCTCCAAGGCTTGCGCATCGCGGAGGTTCCCATCACCCTTTATAAGGACGGGCGATCCCGGCCCCCTCATCTGAGGAGTTGGCGGGATGGCTGGCGGCATCTGCGCTTCATGCTGCTTTACAGCCCTACCTGGCTCTTTCTGTTACCCGGGGTCTTGCTCCTCCTGATAGGAACTGCCTTCGGTGCCCGCTTGCAGATGGGATCCTGGAAGGTGGGCCCTTTTGGTTTTGACACCAATACTATGCTGGTATGCTCCATGTGCCAGGTGGTGGGACTGCAAATCTTCTTCTTCGGCATATTTACCCGGGTATTCGCCATCTCCGAAGGATTGCTGCCTAAGACCGCCAGCCCCCTGGACCGGATCTACAAATGGTTCACCCTGGAAAGGGGGGTTTTGCTGGGCCTGGTGATTTTCCTGGTAGGGCTGGCTAAACTGAGCATGGCCGTCCTCTCCTGGAAGGCAGCCTACTTCGGAGCCATGTCCTATCCAGAAAGTCTACGACAAGTCATCCCCGCGGTCACCTTGATAACGGTCGGCGTCCAGGTGATTTTCTCTAGCTTTTTCTTAAGCATTCTTAGTTTGCCCAGGAAATGAGAGTTCCTTTGATCGTGCGAGCTCAAAGTCAGGTGTTATCCATGGTAGCATAGAGAACACTTAGAGGAAATGTTTGAAAAGCCATGCCTATCCATCAATGGCGAACTATGGTCTATTCAGACTCCCCATCAATCCCATATCAAATTATTGCCATAGATTTTCATAAATACAACAAAGCTTTTCGATCAATCATTTGGATCAAAGAGAATTAGCTTGATTAACCGTTATTTTTTATCGATGCTTGCTGTAGTTTTTATAGTTATTATTGGTTCACATTTATATGTACATTATCAAGGCTTACAGTACAACGGTTTATTCTTGATTTTTGATAATTTATATAATCTATTTCTGGTTATATTTTTGTTGTTTATATGCGCCTCCTTCGGGTTCCATTTATTGTCATCATGGAGAGAATTATTCGATGAACCGATTGAAATTTTACTTATTTCGCTATTAATAGGTATCGGGTTTCTATCCGTAATAATTTTATTTCTTGGATTAGTTTCTCTTTTAATGCCACCAGTTATCGGATTGGTGTTGCTCTTCCTGATTTTATTGAGCCGAAAATCCATCAAGAAAGTTTCCATTTTAGTAAGAGATGCTGGCGTATATATAACCGATAAATGTGATCTGTTTAGCATTTTGATAGTCGGGATTGTAAGTCTATTTCTTTTAGTTCTATCCAGTGCCCCTCCTATTGATTGGGATACGTTGGTATATCACGTACAAGGCCCAGCCCTATTTCTGAAGGCTCATAAAATTTTCTTGCCTGATGATAATTTAAATATCTTTGCAGTGCAACTCATTCACATGCTGTATATCCCCTTATTAGCTTTTGGGAATGCATCAGCTCCTGGAATTTTAAGCGCCCTTTTAGGATTAATATTAGGATTAACTATTTTTGAATTTAGCAATCGCTTTCTCAATAATTTTGTGGCGAATTATAGTCTATCTTTGATATGGGCGAGTACCGTTATCTTAATAGTTTTAATAACACCCAGAATAGACGTATCGGTCGCCCTCTTCTGTTTTTTAGCGCATTATTTATTAATTAAATCGCATGCCCAGCGTCCCTGGTCAGTATATTTTTATTTATCGGCAATTCTTCTTGGCTGTGCATTTGGAGTTAAATACAATGCTGGATTTTATATATTAGCCTTAATCCCATTGATATTATGGATTGCTTATCGCAATTCGCCTAATCATGTTAACTTTATTAAGGCTGTTTCGGTTTTCTCTTTATTATTTTTCTGTGCCATATCTCCATGGTTGTTGAAAAATTGGATTTTGCTTATGTCCCCCCTGTACCCCTTTATCACTGGGAGGCAAAACCCTGCTTGGATAAACGACCTGGTAAAACCGCTGCTTAATACCGACCCCCCAATATACCAGGCTCATTTGCAGATACCTGCCTTCTTCAATTTGAAAGATTTCTTCTTTAACCCTGGTCACCTGATGATCGAGCCCGAAGGAATTTTTTATTGTGCGAATCTTCTTTTTTTATTATTGCCACTCTCCATTTTTTGTTTAAATAACCTAACGGTTTTTTGGTTGGTACTGCCAAGCGCCTTTTTCATCATAGGTCTCAACATTTTTTGCCCTCATAGCAACCTGCGTTATTTGATTCCAGCTATTCCACCACTTACCATAGTTTCAACGTATGTTATCTGGAATTTTGGCGCTCGAAAATTCAATGCTAAATTACATAAATGCTTGCTTATTGTTCTCAGTTTTTTTATACTGCTGCCCAATATCGGCATGGTTTTTTTACTGTGGCCATCGAACAGGCCAGCTCTCGAATACTTTATAGGAATGCGCTCATGGCAATCTTATCTAAATAATCATCCGATGAGAGTAGCTTCGACCTATGCAGATATAACATCATATATAAATTGTAATCTTAGGAAAAAAGATAAAGTACTATTTATGTTTGAAGGTCGTGGGTATTATTGTGAAATCCCGGTGATTCAGGACCCGGATGGTACTAATTGGGCTCTACTGTCAGAAAATGTGGCTGATCCTGAGGTAATGAGAGCTGCGGGGATAACCTATATCCTTACTAACTTTGCCAATTTTAATTATGTGGTGAATCGAGGTATAGACCCCAGGAGCTTTCATTGGGATAAATTCTTATCATTTGCTGACCAATATCTCGAACCGGTATATAGTAATGAGGTTTTCGTCCTCTATCGACTTAACGATAAGGTCAATATAGTTAATTCAAGGTGACAAATTTGATCTCAGATTTGTCTTGAATTGGGGAGCCCTCGAATTTTGGAGATACTTTATATCTGAATGGCCAATGTCATGCCGTCCATGGCGTTGGCCTGAATAAAAGGGCGTTTAGATGATTTCTTTTAGCTTATTTTTGAGTATTCTCGGCATACCGCGCAAATGAACAACGATTCCCTTCCATCTCTCCAGCCAAGCGCGATTTCGCGTCAGGTGCCCGGTGTCTCGCCTGACGATCTGAAACCAAAAATCGGCATAGTCACTCATTATATGCCACCTCACTTAGGCGGAATTGAAATTATAGCCGATGGTTTATTTCGGGGCTTCATGGCTGCAGGTTGCGAGGTGAGGTGGATTGCTAGTAGAGTGCCTGGGACCAGTGCTGAATATGAAGATGCACGGATTCGGGTGAATTGCTTAAATTGGTTCGAACAATATGGTATTCCTTGGCCAATCTGGGGCCTTGCGGCCGCGAGAAAGGTTTGGCAATTAGTCAAGTGGGCCGACGTTCTCCATGTACATGATTGTCTTTACCTTGGAAGTATTCTATCGGTTTATTTGGGAGAGCGATTTAACAAACCGGTCATTCTTACTCAACACATAGGTTTTGTTGATTATCATCATAAATTTATCAATCTCATTGAAAGTTCAGCCTATAAGATTATAGGAAAAAAGGTGCTAAGGGGGGCGACCTCCATAGTTCTCGCCACTCCCTCAGCGTGGGACTTTGTCAGTGATTTGCTCAAAGGAGTCCCCGCTTCGGCCCAAAAAATCCCCAACGGGATCGACACCGAACGCTTCCGGCCCGCCACCATGGCGGAACGGCAAGATGCTCGCAAGATGCTGGCGGTGCCGGAACCAGCGGCAGTGGTGCTGTTGGTGGGAAGGCTGGTGGAGAAAAAGGGGGTTCACCTCTTTTACGAGGTAAGTCGAGGCTTGCCGGAATACCACTTTCTTTTGGTGGGCGAGGGGCCACTTCAGCCCCCAAAATTGAAAAATCTTACCTGGCTGCCCTTCGTGCTCCCCGAACAGATGCATCTGGTTTATCAGGCCGCCGATGTCTTTATGCTGCCTTCCCATGGCGAGGGATTTCCGGTGGCGGTCCAGGAGGCCATGGCAGCCGGCTTGCCGGTTCTTGTCTCCAAAGGAGAACCGTTTGCCGTGCTACTCGATCAAGAGAAAGCATGTCTAGCGGTGGAGCGCACAGCGCTTTCCCTGTCAAAAGCAGTAGTCGAAATATTTAAAAATGGCGAATTGGTTGTTTCTCTTGGTAAGAGGTCTAGAGAATTAGTAGTACGGGAATGGAGCTTCGAAAGCATGGTCAAAAAGTATATTAATTTAATCAAGGAGTTAGGGTATAGTTAAAAACGATGATAAAACCAATATTTTAATTTCAAAGGCTCAATGATGAAACTAGACAAATCAAGTAGTAATGGCAGGAATAAAAATAACTTAACGAAATCATTAAAGAGATGGTTCGCAATTTCTGCCTATGACCTGGCAACTTTAGATAAGATTCCGGTAATCAAACTGCTAATGAGACAAATATCCGATGGGCTATCCCTTGATATCGGCATCGGCACAGGCTATACAACTTGCCGTATTTTCGGCGATAGACCGGTAGTCTGCCTGGACTTCCATGAACCAAACCTACGATATTTTCGTGAACGGTTGTCCCAGATTTATCCATCGGCCACGCCCTTATGCATAGTGGCACGGGCAACTCAATTGCCCTTCAAAGCCGGAGCATTCAGACACATTCTCTGCAGCGAAGTCCTGGAACATCTGGAGGATGAGCAGTCCGGGGTAAGAGAGTTGGCTCGGGTGCTCTCCTCTCAAGGCAAGGCGGTCGTCAGCGTTCCTTATACCGGGTTGGGTTTCACAAGTTTTGTAGAAAGGATGGGAATTAAAACCGTTCATGACTTTCCAGGACCTGAATACCATTTCAGACCCGGTTACGATGAGAATTCCATCAGAAGGCTTATGGCCAAGTATGGACTTACCATGGAAAACACTGCATTTTATCTGCGATTTTTTACCAGATTAGCAACAGATTTTATTAGTTTGGCCAATATCCTTTACCAGCGTTTCATCAATCGACGGCGGTCGTGGACCTGGTCGGAGATGGCAGGAGTCGAGGAAAGTTTGGCATTTTGCCTCCATACCGTCGTTTTTCCCGCCTTGCAGGCTTTCTCAAGGCTCGACCAATTGTTGAAACGGTTCCGCGGGTTTGGATTAGTTGTGGCTGTTACCAAGCACGGCAATACCGACCGTTGAGCAGCGGGGCTCTTCATGCCGCCATCATTTTATGACCAACTGTGGGGTTCCGCTTGGGGGGACATGCAATGCCTGGGGCCGGTGCATCGACACCTGCAGAAGCTCCTGGTACCCATTGTAGCCACCTTGAGGGTGCGAAGCCTCTTAGAAGTTGGGTGCGGTTCGGGGGACAACTTATCTGCCCTATCCCGATATGGGTATGAGATGACTGGGGCGGATATCGCCCCGGAGGCCCTGGAACTGGCCAGGCAGCGAGTTCCTCAAGCTCGCTTGCTCCTTCTGGATATTGAAAAGGAAGTACTTTCAGAGCAATTCGACCTGCTGACGAGTTTACAGGTGCTGGAGCATATCCTGGATGACATGGCGGCATTGCGCCACATAGCCAGGATGTCCAAGAGCTACGTCCTGATCTCCACCGTGCAAGGGCGGATACGGCCTTCCGAAATCGCATCGGGCATCTGCGCAATTATTCTACTTTGGAACTTCAACGGAAGTTGGAGGCCGTAGGGCTTGAAGTCGTAAAGTTGTGGGGCTGGGGGTTTCCCTTCTATTCTCCCCTATACCGCACCCTGGCGGAGTGGTTGCCGGGAGGCCCACCCATGGGTCCGATGGGAAAGTGGCACCGCCTGACAGCCCGGGCGCTCTATCAACTTTATCGATTAAACTGGCCCGAGCGAGAAGATGTCTTGTACGCTCTGCCCAGGGTCCGAGGACCCGAAGCCCAGTAAAATGACCCAGAACCCAAGTAACGCCGCTAGTGCCCCGGATAGCCTCAGGCTTGTTCTCAACCTGGGAATGGCTATTTTTGCCCTGGGATTGGGTTTTAGCCTGTTCGTCTGGCAGGCTGGCCTAACGAGCCTCGATCTTTATGGTAACTCTTTTGAAGTCCTCTATGTCAGGAATGAGACTGCGATATTTCTGCTGCTGTTCCTGGCTTTGTGGCTGGTACGGCCATATCTCTTGGGGGATCGGGTTCTTGCTTTCTGGCCGTCTCCCCTCACTGGGGACCGGCTGGCCAAAATTCCCTGGTTGTGGGTGATTGTCCCAACCGTGGTGCTCTTTGCATGGCTGGGAGACTACCTGGTGTTGCACGGCTTTCCCTTGAGCAATGATGAGTATCTGCCCCGTTTTCAGGCGCAAATTTTTATGGCCGGCAAGATTAAGGCCCTGCTGCTCCCTGACTTGAGGGAGTTCGGCAAGGCCCTGACGCCGATTTTCGTGATTTTTGATCCCCAGGAAGGGACCTGGATCAGTTCTTACCTGCCGATATATTCCCTGCTGCGGACCGGATTCCTGGCACTGGGGGTGGAACCCTTGACTGGTCCAGCTCTGGGAGGATTGAGCCTCGTGCTTATTGCCGCCGTGGCCCGCCGGCTGTGGCCCCAAGAGGCCCTGGCGCCATTTATTGCGGTTATCCTTTTAGCTTCCTCCACGCAGTTTCTCGTCACCTCCATGACCTCCTATGCCTATCCGGCGCACCTCTGCTTTAACCTGGCCTGGCTCTATTTCTATTGCCGCGGCGATCGGCTGGGATACTTGGTGACTCCCTGGATCGGTTTTTTTGCCCTGGGCCTCCACAACCCATTTGTCCATGCCCTGTTTGTCACCCCTTTTCTCCTGGCCCTGGTTTGCCGGAGAAACTGGCGGTTCACCCTGTACTTCGGGGCGGTTTACGCTGCCGGCTGCGTAATGTGGTATCTTTGGTGGTCCCGCTTGGTTTTTCTTAGAAGCTCCGACATGAACGCCTTCCAGTTTCCTGGATTCTACCAATTTTTGATTCAACCAATGAACCTCTCTATGCTCTTTGCCTGGCAGTCCCTGGCGCTTACGGTCTCGGTTTTCCTGGCCTTCATTTATTGGCAGAAATTGGCCCCTTTCTTTAAGACTCTAATTTTTGGCTGTCTACTGACCTTCGGCTTTTTCTTCTTCTTCCCTGTAGATCAGGTATTGGGCTGGGGGTACCGTTTCTTTTACGGAGTCCTGGGAAACCTGGTCCTGGTGGCAGTGGCCGGCTGGTTTTTCCTCAAAGAGAGCCTAACTCTAAGAAAAGCCTGGGGGCTCTTTGTGCTGGGCACCGCACTGGCGGTGCTGGTCCAATTTCCCCTCCGTTGCCTGGAAGTGGAGAGCTTTATGCAGCCTTTTGCCAGGTCGGCTCAGTATATTCAGTCCCTGCCGCACTCCTTTGCCGTCATTGATCCCACCGAGGTGTGGTTTTCTCAATTGCTGGTGCGAAACGACCCTTTCCTGCGCAATCATCCGAAGATCCTGTTCGCTCCCTATTTAAACGAGGATCAATTGGCCAAATTAAAAACACTGGGAACAGTCCATACCGTTAAGCCTGAAGAACTGGCTCAGTTTGGCCTCCACCCCATCAAGCCTCGCCATGAATCTCCCTAAGCCCAAAGGATCAGCCTTCGTTGGGCTTGAACGCTCCATTCAGGCCCCCAGAGGGGTCTTTGCCAAATTGTGGCCTTGGCTTGTGGCACTGGCCATCCTTGCCTTCTTGTTCACCCGAATCCCGCGCAGGGCATTATTCAACGCGCTTGAGGCAGGCCCCTGGCTCTCCTTGGGAGCGTATACCCTCCTTCAGGTGCTCATAATCTTAACAGCAGATGCCTATGCCACCTCAGTTTCTCTGGCTATCACGGGCTTCAGGCAGCGATTTTTCCTAATTTTTCTGGTCCGAGGTGCTACCTACATCCTGGGTATCCTCAACTACGCTTTGGGACAGGGGGCCTTTGGCCTTTATCTTCAGCGCTCAGGGGTTGCGACCATGCGGGCTGCGGGTACTATGTTCTTCTTGATGATTGTCAACATAGGGGTACTCCTGTTAGTAGCCAGCTTTGGCTTATTGGCAGGTGGCTACCCAGGAACGGCCCACTTTAACCTCTCTCCTCTGGGCTACGGACTGTTAGTCGGAATAGTGCTGTATCTGGCCATCATCGGGCTGCGGCCTCGCTGCTTGCAGAGTTATCAACTGCTGGCACCCCTCTTGGA
>Ga0187882_1003761_pt1 | contig 12790 bp, 15 predicted proteins | sample June2016WEW_19_1_3_FD_132991 | JGI IMG/M metagenome (GOLD analysis project Ga0187882, IMG submission 132991) | Peatland microbial communities from SPRUCE experiment site at the Marcell Experimental Forest, Minnesota, USA - June2016WEW_19_150 | ecosystem: Environmental > Terrestrial > Soil >...
AATGGAATTCTTCCCCGTCCCAGGTTACAGCACAGAGAAGATTCACGTTTACCTAGCTAAGGAGCTCATCAACTCAAAGATGCATACCGAAGACGATGAGAATATTGAACTGGAAATACTCCCCTTCCATAGAGCCTTAGAAAAAGTACGTTCGGGAGAAATCCAGGATGCGAAATCAATCTGCGCACTTTACCGGGCCGCTGAACTGATTTAGTCTCTTCCCTCAATCTTAAAGAAAACAGGTTGGCCCGATGAGAGCATCGCCATTACTTTCTCTTTCAGTCGGGATAAATTGATGCCGAAATGCTCGTTGTGGTATTTTTCCAGTTTCTCATAAGCCCGTTTCATAACTGAGAGCGTTATTTCCTGTTCGCTTTTTTGCAAGTGAACGAGAGCAGCGGCCAGGAGAATGATGCCCTGTAAGATCTCTTTCTCGGAACCGCTGGACCTTCTCCACGCCGCTTCTAGCGCTTCATGGCTCTCCCAATATCTCTCCTCATTGAACAGGGCCAGGCCTAGTTTGACAGCCTCCGCATTTTCCATCATGGCTGTTTCCACGTCTAGTTCCCGAATCGTCAACAACGAGCCAATCCTATCAGTAAGAGCTTGGACTGACTTGTCTAAGTTAGCCCTGGAGTCGATTAAGAGGTCGAGTTCTACGGCTGAGCTGCTGATCCGGAGATTTCCTACGTCCCCGCCCAACGCTCGCACAGCTTCGTAAGCAAGCGAGGTTAAGCGGTGTCTGTCAGCCGGAGCGTATTCTCGCTCATTTGAAAGTCGAACTAGGAACCTCACTCGCGACTACCACACCTTGAGCATGTCAGAAAACAGCTATAACAGTGGTTGAACAATTCTCCGATAAGAGTGAGGTTGCTCCCATGTCTGAGTCCCAAGAGTATGTGGTGGACGGCAATGAAGTGAACAAACTACTGGAACCTTACAACCTTGAAGCATACCAACCCACCAGTGAACTCCACCACATGTTATCGGGCCAAGTCTTCGATGCGATTGAGAAGAAAGTCATGAAAGGCTTGATGGATGAGATTGATAAGGCGAAACCTCAGACGGTCAGATTTCAGAATCTTGAAGCGCTGGCCTCAGGCCCTCACAAGGAGTATCTTTACCCAATCTGTGGGGGACTCGCCGTCCTAATAGAGAATTTAGCCGCAAAGAACATCCAAGTCACTGGGACAGTTCAGAACCCATGGGCGCTACCTTGGCATTTGGTGGCGAAATTAGACAAGAACTTCAAAGGGATACCTGCCCCCGGCCAAACACAACCCCCGTAGAATCGACGGGATAGGTAGGTTCGTCCTACGCAGAACCGCTGACTCAAAGCTCACAGATGCAGGGTAACAGTTAATTCTAGGCCCACTTTCTCCGAGACAGGTAACTTCCATTGTCAGTTGAGATTGGACAGAAACCTCCGGATTTTCAACTCCACGACCAGGATCGTAAGCAACGTTCTTTGAACGACTTCCTAGGAAAGAAGATCGTTCTGGCGTTCTTCCCAGGAGCTTTCACAGGACCTTGCACGAAAGAGATGTGCACGTTCAGAGACTCATTACAATCCTTACCCGGCCAAGTTGTTGCCGTAAGCGTCAATGACCCTTTCACAAACAAGGGCTTCGCCGATGCACACAATTTGCAATTTCCCATACTCAGCGATTATTCAAGGGAGACTATCAAGAAATTCAACATCGTTATGAACGACTTCGCTGGGCTGAAAGGCTATGCAGCAGCAAAAAGGTCTGTGTTCATTTTAGACGAGAAAGGCATCGTTCGTTACAGGTGGGTTTCTGAGGATCCGACCAAGGAACCGAACTACGACGAAGTCAAGAAAACGCTAGCCAATCTCTAAGCTACGCTTCAGCCCCATCTGGATTCATTTCAGTTCTAAAATAGAGGAAGGAAAAAAGAGGAGTTTCGGTACCATTACGACTTAGTCGATTCTGATCTCTCTGCCCCGCGGTTTTGGCTTCACCTTTCGGAGGACGATTTCCAGAACGCCGTTGTTGTACGATGCCTTGGAAGTGTCTGAGTCAACGCTGGATGGGAGTTCAATTTCCTTGTAGTATTTTCGTGCAGCGGAATCGACACTGATCGTTAGCCTATTTTCAGATATAGTAGTCTTGATGTCGGATTTTTCGACTCCGGGTAGTTCGGCCACTACGCGGATCTGTTCTGCCTCGTTGATGACGTCTACCAAGGGTTCGCGTGAGTCCTTTGCCTCTAGCGCTGGCTGTTCGAGGCCGAAGGCTCCAGGTTTCTTGGAAGGTTTGACGTTTCCGAACTCTTGTATGACGGGTTTGCCGTCGGGGCCCATACTCATTGAGTAGCCGTAAACGAAGGGGCCGTATTGTCGCATGGTTGAGCCGTCAGGGAATTTCTTTTCGGTAATGCTGTCTTTGGGCATGCCTTTAGCCATGTCTTGGAACATGCGTTCGAACATTTGATCGATACCGCTGAACCACCTGTCCATCCAACCGAAGGGTGATGCGCGTCCTCGACGCGACCTAAACCAATCGGGGAAGAATTCGTCGTCGGATGACATTCTCACAGTTCACCTCGCATTTGCTTAGTTTGTTACCATCGGTAACACTTTTATATAAATATTGTTACGTAAGGTAACGTTAACTCTACGGCACTTGCGCTTGGAAGGTTTTGGCCGTTAACTGTCGGCTCATTGTAATCTATAGGAGCGACTTGTATGCGTCTACTGCATATGTCGGGGTTTCACAATAGATTTCAAGTTTCGATAGCTCAGCTTGATTGGCAATCACGTCTTTATAGTCTGTAGTGGCAAAGACTGCTTTTCGTGCTTGGGGTATAATGTACTCCCAAATTGATGCAAGATGATCAATATCTTCTGGATCATGAACTCCTGCTAACTCAATCTTGGACCTTGAAGATGAATTAGGCGGATTGACTGATACAGGAGCACCTATCTGCAAATCATTGTGTAACATTGCATAGTTGGTATTGAAATCTTCATTTGCGTCATTGCTAAGCTCGAAGAGAAAACCAAGAAATTCCACCAATAGAACAGGATTTTTCGCACTCCTCAGCGCATCATCAAATTTCCTAATGACCCAAGCTTCTACTGCTCTTAGCTGATTTTTTCCCAATTCGCTATCAGCTGCAAGAATTTGGTTCTTAAAGTAGCCTCTTAGGATTTGCTTATCGCATTGTGCCAAAGTAGCTTTTTCTAATAGTTCATCCCTGCCGCGTGTGGTTGTAACGGACAAATGGTTGGTCAGACCGCCAAGAACCCTCCCTACAAGGTCATTTACGCCGAGAACTTTGTAATCAAACACTCTTCTAACGGAAGCTGTAATCTTAACTCCAATTGTTTCCCGAATAACATCATCTCTGAACTTCTGGCAAGCAGTCAAGAATGTCGGTTGATTCAGTGTAAGAGTAATTAGAACATTGACATCGGGAAATATGTCCACGTTTACTGGGCTATCAATGGCTGAAGCAACTCCCTCCACATCACTTGTGTTGGCTCATCAATTCTCTTTTCAACCGTGCCGCAATAGCTTTTCGGGTAGTCATGAACAATTTTCCGACGAAATAGGAGGAGGTTCTCTCTGAATAATCTGAAGAATTCATTATAGACATCTTCCCTTAGTTTTCCAAAATCGACAGAAGTAGGAAATTCAAAGGCTTTTTCGGCCGATTTAGTGTTCCACAAGTTTACGTATAGTTTTAGTTTTGAGTGAAATGTGCCAAGTTGATTGAATGCCAACATCTCAGAACTGTTCTGCTCCTGCAACTCAGCGAGTGCGGGTTGCAATTTCTTGCGATTCGCCTTGTACAGTCTGACCGTCATGCTGAGTCGTTTGTACATCTTATCGAACTCTTGGTCAACGAAGAACGCACCTGAGCGATAAGCGAGTACTGATTCACTGAAGTAGCTGCTTGGCATATTTGATTTGAGCATTACTCTGAACTCTAGCTGTTCCATTTGAGATAGTATCTTTTTGTATTCTTGGAACAGATTATGGACATTACTTAATGTTCTCCGCATTCCTTCGGCATTGCTTTGTCCGTATCTTGATTTTTGAATAGCAACTAGCAAATCAGGCCTTGCCTTCAGTGACGTAGTACTAGATTTCACTGCTGCCAAGATCATAGCGTCTTTCGTTATCCCAGCTGGAAGTGGTATATTGGAAAGAGCATTCTCCGTCAAGGTAGCTATGGTCGTTTGGAATTTGCTGAGATTGGCATCATAAAGTCCACTCTTCTTTACCATGCTAAGTGATGTAGGAGCTATGCTCGATTTTGACGATACAAGATTCGCTTCGCTGAGGTATCCAAACAAATTGGACGAATATTCAGTCATTTGGAAATCTCTTCAATTGACCCAGCCGACATCCGTGTTCGCTAGAAATGGCACTTGAACGCAAGTACTGGGACTTCGCCATTCCTTTGTGTCTACATTAAAAATGTTTTGGGTCGTATTTCTACTTGCGGTCTTTGTGCGCAAGAGACTCCCCCAGAATGGCACGTACCGTCTCTGGAATAGACCCTAGCATTCGCCTCTTCCTCTCGAATTCCAATGCGGTCTCCATCTCTTCCGTTATGGAGAGCATGAACCGTTTCATTGCCAAGCTTGATACCTATTGATAGCAATAGGCACAAGTGTCATAAATAACTTGCGTAGTATCAATAGGTATCAATAGCAACAGGTGAAAAGGGATGGATAAACAAGCTCTCGCAATGCGGCAAGTCAAAGGCCAACAAATCGCACACCTAGAAGGAGCAGTAAGAAGATACAGCGACGACCTATACTACGTCAAATCACAAAGTGGACACGGAGAATACGAGGTCTACAACGTTCCTACAGGATGGCAATGTAACTGCCCCGACTTCCGACACCGAAACGTGAAATGCAAGCATCAATGGGCTGTAGAACTGAGCAGGGCGCTAAGAGAAAAGGTCGCAAGCAAAATCATACTTGAACCTATGAACACGCAAATCTGCAACTCAACAAGCTTCGTCAAACACGGAATACGCCACAACAGATACGGTGATCTCCAACGATACTTCTGCAAAGACTGTGAAAGATGGTTGGTATTCAACTTGGGCTTCGAGAAGATGAAAGCAAGCCCCCAAGTAATCAGTTCAGCAATGCAACTCTACTTCACAGGTGAAAGCCTACGGAATGTCCAGAAGTTTCTCAGATTACAGGGCGTGAATGTGTCCCATGTAGCGGTTTACAAATGGATTGGAAAATATGTACGCCTAATGGAGAAGTATCTAGAGCAAATCAAGCCTCAAGTCTCCGATTTTTGGAGAGCAGACGAACTGTACCTGAAAATCAAAGGCAACATGAAATACCTATTCGCTATGATGGGTGACCAAACACGCTTCCTAATCGCTCAAGAAGTTGCAGAAGCAAAATACACGCACGACGCTCGACACCTATTCCAAATCAGTCGTGAAGCAGTAGGTAAACAGCCGAAAATTCTCATAACCGATGGCCTACCAGCGTATCGTGATGCGTTCATGAAAGAATATTGGACAAGAACGAATGGAGCGCAACATGTGAGAGACATTCACATAGACGGCAAAGTTCACAACAACAAGATGGAGCGGCTCAATGAGGAAATTCGTGACCGAGAAAAAGTGATGCGAGGATTAGAAAAGACTGATACGCCAATCTTGTCGGGTTATCAAATCTCCCACAATTATGTAAGACCGCATGAAGGATTGAATGGGCAGACACCTGCCGAAGCCGCAGGAATAGCGATCAACGGACAAAACAAATGGATAACGATAATTCAGAACGCCAAGAAGATGAAGCCGTAAGAGCCGTACTAGGGGAATACTTCAAGACAAAAACCTAACCTTGCGTAACAGTCTTCTGAAAGCGGTGTCGGGAGTCAGTCGTATGTGCTCCCAATCTGGCAGCTCTAAACGAAAACGTTGGAGCTGTGTTTCTGGAAGATTTAATCCCGCAACTGAAACCGTAAGGGCATAATTCTGTCCTAGCGCAATCGGTGCCGTTGCGATGTTCGTCAGATACGCATTCTCGTGACCTTCGATTGCGAAGAGAGGAATAGCTAACCGTCCAACTCTAGGCTTCAATGTCGCTGTAATTTCGGAGAAGAATTGATTCTTTATTGCATTAGCGGTTCCTTGGTGGTCTTCAGGTTGAATTTTAGCTGCTAACTCGGTAAATGGAACCTTGAAGCTGCCAGGTGATTCCCAAGCTGTCCCGATGATAAAGCGTGGCGTATGAAGAACATCTTCCCTAAACAGATTTGCGAGATATCCGCGAAAGCCTGGTTCTGCATTGAGTGTGATGAAAAATTCGGCCTCGTCAATTTTGACTCCCCCGGGATACACCATCAGAAAGAGCGGAGCGACACGAACCCAACCATTCTGAACTCGTATTCTGCGAGGAACGCCCATCGCTACCTCGCAAATCGAATTGTAGAACACCTGAGCGGTCGGTTGGCTCATAAAAAAGTGAATACTTCGACTGAGATTAGACCGCCAAATCCCACTATCTCCGCTAGAATTAGTCCAACTGTTAGCTGATTTTGAAGATTCGTGTTGCTTGGAAGGCGGGGAAGGTAAGTCAGCACGGCAAGAAGTAGCAAGGCGAAGCCAAGTACAGAATAGAGCGCGAAATCTTGGGCTTTCATGACTTACAGTCCTGATGAGGCAATATTTAACGCGCGACCAAAATTCGGCCTAAAATACGCCGAAGCCCGAAGGAAACACGGCTTACACCGTGCCCAGAAATGAGCTGAAGGTTAACAAGGAAAATTGTTTTGAAGCATGAGCTAGCAAGTTAACGTTACCTTACGTAAGGTAACGGCACCTTCTCGTCAGCCCGCGAAAACTGTTACTTTTCGTCTGCTCTAGTACAATAATGGAGCTAACTGTGGTCTGAAAATGATGTACGAATCATGCTTTTGCAAACAGGGCATGTGTTTGGATTATTGACCGAAGATTCGCAAAATACTCAGGCAAAGAGCGGCGGCGTTTTTGCGATAGTAGCCGCCTAGCATATTTGCCAACGGTTTCTTGGTTTACGAAAGGTCTGATTGTAAACTCGGTATGACACTTAACACACTTACATGATGGTTTAGGAACTTCTTGCAAAGTATCATCGTCATAGAACGACTCGGCCCGCAAGATGAAGACAAGGCAAAACAGACAGAAATTTTGTCCCTCAGCTCTATACAGCAACGCAATTGTCAAATAGCCAGACTAAGTGTAAGTTTAATCGTGAAATATCCATGGTAGACGATTTTCTCAACTTTCCTGACTTACTGACCGAACTAAAAAGAATTAGACTTGCCTTAGTTGCCCTTATGAATAAGCAACAGTTCCTCGACTATCAGCAGATGCTAAAGACTGACGGATTACCGCAAGACGCGACCTCAGACCGAGGCATGCCGTGAAACCGAGAACAAAAGTAGATTTCCGAATCTAGTCGGCAGACGGTTTTTTACAGCACAACAAAACGGACGTAGCAGCCGTTAACTTGACGTTACCTAGAAAATCTATGGTTATATCGCCCAGTTGCGCCGCGTAACGAAAACGTCAATGCTTCAAATCGCGCAAGAGCGAAACCAAAAAACACGTCAGCCTTCTAGAATAATATACAAACTTCTATGTTACCGTCGATTCTCACCATCGGTTACATCATTGATTATTCTCAGGCAAGGTAGTATCCTAAGCGGATGTAGTTTGCGTCCAATCGTTTGGGGGTTTATTATTTGCGTGGTTGGCGCCTTCTTTTGGTTCCTTTTCACCATCGGATTCGGAATAATTTACGGCCTCTCAGAGGCGGCAGGTGGGCCTTCCGCGCCGTCTGGGGCTTATGCTCTTGTCGGCATTACTGGGTTAGCTATGATTTTTGGAATACCCGCAGGCATAATCGGCGAAATAGTCAGATGGCGGAGAGGAAAGAAGACAGAGAAGATTCTTGCACCAAGATCTCCACAACAAACAGCTATCAGCTCAGTGAAATATTGTACTCAGTGCGGAAAAGAAGCTCCAACGAATTTAACATTCTGCGGCCACTGCGGGACAAGACTCTAATTGTTGCTTCAAACTTATTTTTAGTGCGAGAGAGTGTGACTAGTACCCAAAAACGTCACCAAGTCTTGGGAACTAAGGGAACATTAGGCCTTTGCAGAGGCCGAACAGCATTAGAGCATTGAAGGCAACTGACAATTGGAGCCGTTATGCAGAGTTTGCGGTAAATCTCTGACTTCTCTGGGAACCGAAGAAGATCCTCGATGGTATTGCTACAAAGACGATGAGGTCTGGCTTGGAGAAGAACAAGGATGGCTTGAACGGAAACAGGTCGAAAAGCCAAAGACGGAACAGGCACAAATTGTGAAGTATTGTAAGAAATGCGGAAATAAGCTTGAGCTTGAGGATGAATTTTGCGACAAATGCGGCGCAGAACAAAAGGAGATTGTTGTTACAGTAACGGCCATCAAAGAAACATCTTCTAAAAATAGGTCGCAGAAAACAAGCTCACATCTACTAATTGCGGTTCTGTTAGTTGTCCTGTTATTTTTGATAGCTGGTGCGGCTTGGTATAACAGTATACCTAAGACAGCGTACTTTACGATCATGGTTCGATCCAACACGTACTGGCATGGCAGTTATGGTAGCGCAGGAGGTATGACAACTGTGGATGGTTCAGGCAACGGCGACTTCCAAGCGCATGGAACTGTAGTGGCTGCTGTATTTCAAATAGAGACGGCGAATTATGGAGATACATTAACGGTTAGCATCTATCAGGGCAACACAGTTTTGGCGAAACAGACCACAACTGCCGCTTACGGTGTTGTATCAGTATCTGCAACAGCGTAAAGTGCCGTCAAGGCCATTTGTAGGTAAACACAGCGACATAATCATAAAACGCAACATTAGACCTGCAATACGAAACCAGAAAACACTGAGCAAGAGCCTGTTGGGCAGAAAATAGGCCTTTCAGGAGAGAATTCTATTCCAGAGTTTTTTGCTTAAACGGCATATCTGAGAAGGCGCTAGATCATAAAACCAGCAGATGTCGCTGTAATACAAACAAAGGGCAAAGACAAGTGGTTAACGCTAATCCAAAATGCGAGTAAGAAAGCGTCGTATCTACCAAAGGACAACGACGCGTTACCCAAATGTAAGAGCTAAATACGTTTCGAATGCTAAACTTAGGTCATGAAGCTCACTCTACAGGCCGGACATCCCGGCGACATGCAAGGTGTAATCTCCCCCGGCTATCTCCAGCAATCCAACGTCCTCAACTGGAATACTCACACAAGTCCAGGGATTCCAAGCCAGTTCTCGGCATTTCTCGGCCCTGGAATCAGTTGGTACTCAATCGCTGGCGCTTTTAGGCTCACATTGCAGGCGTTAGATGGAAACCTTGTGCTAGAATCATTGTTCCTTGACCGAAATTCGTATGGTAATATTACCCTGCAAAATGACCCTACAATAGATCCCAACCATTTGCTCGGTTTCAGCAAGTGGGTGCCAATTTGGAGCGCTGGTATACAAGGCAAAGGTGTGACGGAGGTGGATATGCAAGTTGATGGCAATTTGGTCGCGTATAAGGGATCAGCACCGGGATCACCCCATGTTTGGGACTCGCGCACAGAGGGTCATGATAATGCAGTTCTCGCGGTGCAGGATGACGGGAATCTTGTGATTTATGATACTTTAGGCACACCGATTTGGTTCACAGGCACGAATGCACACAAATAGACCGGACACAACGCGTGGTGTAATGTCCAACAATCAAACTGGACAATTCCATTGATTCGTTCGTCAACCGATTTTTTACACTGCGAATCGTTACTCTTAGCAACCGTCAACTTGACGTTACCTTACGTATGGTAACGTCACATCTACGGTTGGTAACTTCCCCTGTAACAAACCGGTTGGTCGAAGCTTTCTTAAGCGAAGGACTCAGTCTCTACTTGGTCGTGAGAGCGTTGACTGTAAAGAAGGAATTTGGCTGTGATCACTGCGGAGCAGGCATAGTAGCGTCGTCGCCAGATGATTCCTATACAATCTTGAGCTTAGAGAAACAAACCGATTCACTGGAGCGGAAAATTAACTGCGGAAATTGCCGGAAAGAGAACATTCGATACTGGGTAAAGGAAGCTGGCCCAATCTTGATGAGTGGATAGACCTACTTTTGACTAGCGTTCTGGATTAATGTCAGCCACTTGTCTTTTCCTTTAATTTGTATTCCTGCGACTTCCGCGGGCGTTTTGTAGTCTAGTGCTTTGTGTGGCCGTATGTAGTTGTGGAACAACTGATAACCTGTCAGTATCTTACGTAAGGTAACGGTACCTTCTCGTCGGCTAATGTGGGCTGTTACTTTTCGTCTGCTGGGTCGGGTCTGTTGCAGGATGCCGGGCTAAAGCTCCTAACCCATCAAACTTCCAAAAAAATTCTACCTGTGGCTTAAATACGAAACCGTTAAGTTGAGCTGCAAAGACTCGGTTTTCAAGAGTTGCTCTTGACAAAGAAAGGATTCGAGAATTTCGCCGTTTACATGTTCTCTATGGATTACCCTGAGGTCTGCAGAATCGAATTTAACCCAAAGAGCATGAAACAGACGGGCGATGTGGTCTTCCACTTTCCGGACCGTGAAAAGATCTTTGTGTCGTGGGGCAAGCTTGAGGTTGCACAGAAGAAGTTTGCAACGGTTGAAGGGCAGGCCGAGAACAGTCTAAAAGCCGTAAGCAAAGGTGCCCAACCGAAAACTATGGAACGGGTTAAGCAAGACTCGATGAGGATAAACTCGCATAAGGCGGTCTACAACCACGTTAGGATGGAGGAGAGGCCTAGGGGATTCATTCCAAGTAAGCAGAAGATATTGCGCGATGTTCTGTCGATACATCTTCATTGCGAACCCACGTCCAGATACTTCGTTATTTACGCGATGCCAACTCGAAATGCGCCTGAAGATTTCGGAGAACTCTTCCTTGACATGGCTCACACCTTCGAATGTCACCAGTACATGTAGATTGGCGTAGGACGCTGGAAGTTTTCAGCATCAACATACACGAATCTGGGCCCGAACAGACGTGCGAGAATTTGGTCCCGTAACCGTCGTGGCGTCATAATCTTCGGGTATTGGGGACATTAATTGTCTAGTGTGTTTGCCTCAGAATAACACTGGTTCCCCCACAAAATTACACCACCCACCCTCACGGGGGGTGGATCCACCCATTGAGGGGTGGTGCCAAACGGTGCCAAGCGAAGGTAACGCTCGGCTCATTTTACGCCTCAATCCCCTCATACGAAGCGGTCTGCTGGTCGACTAAGCGAACCAGTGTGAGTGGTGCCGGGAGCGTGGTTCGAACCCAAGCTGCAGAATCAACTTTTTTTGGCGGCGCAACCCAAAATCCACTTCGAAAGGCGGACAAGGCGGGAATCGAAACCGTTTCCTAAACGAATTACCCGAATAATCCGCGTTCCTTCTTGTCTAGCATATGTTATACGCGGGGTGGTTGGTGCGGGGAAAGGGATTCTGACACCAATTTACCGGTACTTATAACACGATGAAAGCAAATACCGGCCTACGGTTGCTTCCTTAGTCATGTTGACCCTCGTCGTCTTCCTTTGATTTCCCCTCATCAACAACGCACACAACCGCAACCACAACAAAGAGCAAGCACGCACACACCCACGCTACAGGATCCAGCCAGGAATGAAGTTGCCTTCGTGGACGTGGCGATTGCCACTGTTTCATGGCTTTGATTTCACTGATTCATCACTTTAATTATGTCGGCTTGGACCTATCTTTGAATTAGCCGATCCGAAAGGTCTGTCCCCCAATAATTCTGATTCTTGCCGCAGCTTGAACAGAACGTAACTGCGAATGATCGACCTCGATTTGATTGAACTGTCAATCCATTCTCGCAAGTTCTACTCTGACGCTTGCAGAATTGTCCAGTGCTCCTTAAAGCGGCGATCTTTCTCATCAAAATCCACATCACGTAGTTCTGCTTTAATGCCGATCCTTCGGAGCGCCGCAAGCATAATGTTGGTCATGTAATGAGATGGGTGTTTGCCTGCTTTGAGGAGGTTGACGGAAGATGATGTTACTGAGACTCCATGCATCTCTACAATGGCCTCATCCTCACTGAGCTTGGTTATGAGTATTCTCTCCATGTAGCCAGTAGACTCAAGATACTTTGCGATGTTGATCAGATTCTCCAAGGGCTTTTTGTTCGTGTCTAGTTTTATGAACCCCCGCCTGACTGCTTCCTGCAAATGGTATTCCCCAACGCTGGCGAAAAACGTCGGGGCTCGTTCTCCTAGATATTCGTTGACTGCTTGGCATATTGCGTAGTTGATCGTATCAAAGAACTCCGGTTTTATCTCGCTTACCAAAATAAATCAAGTTCGCATCTGCAAGGGCCGTTAAATACATCGCGCTAGGAAAACGGTCAAGCATTACGACAAGATGCTAGCGTTGTTGTATCCACCCGATGGGCGGGTGTAACCCTCTGGCACTCCACTCAAAGGAGGGTGTTGAAGGAACCGGCGCTTAGTTGTTTTGTGTGGCTTTTCTAGCGTGTTTCGCCTGCGCCATGTTCACTACTTTCTGGTACCCCTTCTCTTCCGGTTTCAGTTCACGCAGCTCCACGTAACCCGCTTTCTCAGCTTGCCTTAGAATGTCTAGGCCCTTCTCTGTCCGAGCAATCACTGTGGAGTAACCTGTTGGGCATCCTATGCCGCCCACCGAGATGTCTGCGTATTCGGCGGTGAAATCTTCGCATTGCTTGCAACTCTG
>Ga0187882_1003768_pt1 | contig 12768 bp, 10 predicted proteins | sample June2016WEW_19_1_3_FD_132991 | JGI IMG/M metagenome (GOLD analysis project Ga0187882, IMG submission 132991) | Peatland microbial communities from SPRUCE experiment site at the Marcell Experimental Forest, Minnesota, USA - June2016WEW_19_150 | ecosystem: Environmental > Terrestrial > Soil >...
ATTCCTTGCGTGCTTTCTCATCGGGAGAAATCGGATTGTTGAACCATGCGCCAACCTCGGCAATCGCGATATCTGCTTTTCTGGCTGCCTCCTCATATGCCTTTACAACGGTGTCGGAGGCTTTTGTATCGACCGGGCAATATGCCGCCCTGTAACCAAGCGCCTTCAATGCCGCTGCCCACTCGTCCGGGTTTTTTGGATTGCCGAATACCGGCCCGCCAAGCCTTAATGTTGTTGATGCGCCTTGCGCTATAACATTTTGGCCCGCACCAGTGGCTGCCAGCATTGCCGCGGCGGCTGTACTTTTCAGAAACATCCTTCTGGACATATTCTTCCTTTCGCAAGCCATTGCTCGTACTCCTTTCCGGAATAAATCGCTATCAGATTACCATGCCGGCACAGAAACATTTTCGGCATAAATCCTATTATCGACTCAATTCGCATTCGGTCAAGCCCAAACATCTGCAGTGCTTATTACTCTGCTTTTAAGAAAGCCAGGCCGACGCGGATAATTTCAAAAAACTGGCTGGCTGCAAAGTTACAGTCCTCAAACCCGGTGAATCTATTACAGTCGATTAGTATTTGCCAGTCTACTGTTGATATTCAGGAAATTGTTGTGTCGAAGATGGCCCCGTAACGTGCTACGAGTCGGGGCAACCCTGATTTTCCCGTTCGAAATGCCTTACTTTGCCGATAGCGTGCCTTTTATGCTGTATAATTACAAATACTGGATAAGCGAGCAAGATTTTTCCTTGAATGACATAAACTTATCTGGTGCGGCAAACGTAAATACTAATGAACGGGATGGCTGGGGGGAAACCAGCAAGACCGTGCAAAGCCCGGGTTGCTTAGCTACCAAACCTCCCTGCAACGGCAACCCGGCTTCTTTTATAAATCCATCTCGCGTTTCGTTGTGATTACGCCTTATTTACGTTATGTACCGTGTGGCACCGCGGGCATTCTACGGTGGCAGCGGCATAATTCGGCGGTATCTTCAGCGTTACGCCGCACGCGCACGTCAAAAAGACAAAACCGTTTACCTTTCGCATAATATCCCCAACCTGGCGAAGCTGCTTTTCCTTCTGCTCGTTCTTGGCCTCCGCACTTGCCTGCCTAAGGGCGATATCTTCTTTCGTTAATGCCGATGCTGGCATAACGGTCCTGCTTTTTGTCACGTTCACAAACGCATCCGAATAATCTTTCAACGACGCTCCCTGCGACATATTCCGCAAAATCCGTATCCTCTCCGATATCGGCGGATGCGTGCTCGTCAGGTCCGACAAGTTCCATTGTCCCGCTTTCTTGAACGGGTTTACTATGAACATCGGCGCTGTAACCTTGTTGGCCGACGCGAGCTGTGGGGCTGGGTCGTTCGCGATTTTCTCCAAAGCGCTGGCAAGCCCCTCCGGATACCGTGTCAGCCGAGCCGCACCGGCGTCAGCCAGATACTCACGTCGCCTCGACAACGCGAAGTACAGCAACTGCGTCATAATCGGCGCCAGAATCGCCACCACAATCGCTATTATTAACAGTATTATCGCCGCTCCTCCTCCGCCTTTGCCTTCGCCGGATGAAAACCTTCTTCTCGATCCTCCGCCATACATCATCCCTCGCAAAAAGACCTGCGAAATGAGAGCCACCGACCCCAGCATAATCCCCGCCAGCGTCACAAACAAAATGTCCCGATGCAGTATATGGCTCATCTCGTGCGCCACAACGCCCTGTAACTCATCGCGATTAAGTCGCCCAAGCAATCCCGCCGTAACCGCGACCGATGCTGATTTAGGGCTGCGTCCCGTCGCGAAGGCGTTGGGTGCGGGGTCGTTGATTATGTAAACCTTGGGCATAGGCAGGCCTGAGGCAATCGCCATTTCTTCAACGACATTAAATAACTGCGGATGAACATCGTGCGTAACGGCGGTTGCGTTGCTCGCCGCGAGCAGAATCTGGTCGCCCGATGAAAAGCTAATCAGTGTAAGCACCACCCAGATTCCCGTCGCTATCATCAGCCCGAGCATCCCGCCGTCGGGTCCCCTGATTGCCATACCGATGACTGCGCCCAGCCCGAGCAGACAAACTGCCATCAGCATCAGCAGCAGGACCGAATTCCTCTTATTTATCCTTATCAGTTCCCACATTTTTAAGAGTTTTTAGTTTTAAGTTTTTGGTTTTTAGTTGTGATTTTGCCTGTGTTTGAACTGGTTTTGACTATGCTTGTCAGAATTTTCACTAATGTTTCGGATTCAGATAAGAGTGACTTGACCTGATTTACTCCAACCAGGCCTGAGTCACGAATCAGTCGAAGCCAATAGTGTGTTTCTCTTGCTTCTTTTGAAGCAATAGACATTTTTGCCGTAAAATCCTTTCTGCTGAATCCCGCAAGTGCCTCTTCAACATTTGCTCCGATGCTTGTTCCTGCCCGGACTATTTGGTTGGCTATTTCAAAATGTTTCTTGTCCGTTAGAAACAGGTATAGTTTTATGATGCGCAAAGCAAAATCGTAACTCTTATTTTTGACAATGCTTTCCGTCATTATAAAATTTCCTTAACGCAGGATGCCGTATTGAGCTTCTCAACTAAAAACTCAGCACTTAACACTAAAAACTAACTTTTGGCACTTCTCTTTCCGCTGCTGCTGAAACCTCAAAGAAATCCCGCTTGGTAAAGCTGAATATCCCCGCCACGATATTCGAGGGGAACATCTGTATCCTGTTGTTGAAGAACATCGCCTGGTCGTTATAGGCCTGCCTTGCGAAGGCAATCTTGTTCTCTGTGCTTGCCAGCTCTTCCTGGACGGCTAAAAAGTTCTGGTTTGCCTTCAGCTCAGGATAATTTTCGACAACAAGCATAAATTTGCTCAGCGCATCGCCCAGCGCTCCTTCTGCCTTCGCTGCCTCCGCGACCGTCTTTGCCCCCATTGCCTGCGCACGCGCGTTTGTTACCGCTTCGAATGTCCCTCGCTCGTGCTGCATATAACCCTTGCACGTTTCGACGAGGTTGGGAATCAGGTCGTGCCGGCGTTTGAGCTGCACGTCTATTTGCGACCACGCGTTATCGACCTGGTTGCGAAGTCCCACGAAAATGTTGTAAGTCCCGATTACGTACAGGATTACCAAAAGCAGTCCCGCCGCAATCACCAGCAAAACAATCAGTGCAATCATTCCGATACCCATATTTTTTCTCCTTCAATAATCCTTTTATCTTTTCCCTTCCACGGATTTGAGACTGCCGTAAACTTTAATACAGAGACAGATTATAAAGCAAAACAGGGACTTGTCAACCGCCAGATCGCTATCCGCCGGTATCGATTTGTTGTTTATTCGTAGCCGTATCGTTTTATGAACCAGCTTTTAACAATCTGCACCAAACATAAATAGGCCGGCACTATGAGCGCGAGCGCTATGAAAAATGACGGAGGCGGCTCGACAAAATGAAGGTATTTGCCTATGGGAAGAAACGGCAGCACAAGGGCGATAGTAACGATGTAAATCGAAGTGAAAAGCATAAACTGGCTTGGTTTGCTTTCAATGAAAGGCACTTTTCCCGTGCGAATGATATGAATGACTAATGTCTGCGTGCACATGGATTCTAAAAACCAGCCCGTCTGGAACAGCGGCGCCGACGCGTGGAAAATAAACCACAAAACGCCGAAAGTAATAAAATCGAAAAGTGAGCTGACCGGCCCGATGACAATCATAAATTTTTTGATATAGTCCACGTTCCACGGCCGGGACTTGAGAAGGTATTCTTCATCAATGCTGTCCGAAGGAATGGCAATCTGGGACAGGTCGTAAAGAAAATTATTGAGAAGAATCTGAATTGGCAGCATCGGCAGAAAAGGCAAAAATATGCTTGCCCCCGTCATACTGAACATATTGCCGAAGTTGGAGCTGGAGCCCATCTTGATGTATTTGATGATATTGCCGAAGGTTTTTCGTCCCTCGATTACCCCGTCGATGAGAACCAGCAAACTTTTTTTCAGAAGGATGATATCAGCCGTTTCCTTCGCGATATCCACGGCGTTATCGACGGAAATGCCGACGTCGGCGGTCTTCAGAGCCGGCGCGTCATTAATACCGTCGCCCAGATATCCAACGATATGTCCGTTTTTGTGCAGGGCGTGAATGACTCTCTCTTTTTGCAGCGGGGAAAGTCGGGCAAAGACGGTAGTAGTTTTGACCATTTCCCCCAGTGCGGCGTCATCTGCCTTTTCCACCTGTTCGCCGGTCGCGAAACCCCTGATATTCAAACCGACGTCGCTGCAAATCTTTTTCGTAACAAGCGTGTTATCGCCGGTGAGAACCTTAAACTCTATACCGAGGTTATTCAAAGTTTCGATGGTTTTTTTAACGGTTGATTTCGGCGGGTCCAAAAAGGCGATATAGCCTTTAAGAATAAGATTCTGCTCGTCGTCCTTGGTGTAAACATTTTTTGGCTGGTCAAAATTCTTGTATGCAATCGCAAGCACGCGGAAACCCTCTGCGCTGAGGTCGTTGTACTCATTTTCCAGCTCGACAAGGACCAGTTTGGCCTCGTCCAGATCCAGTATTTCGCCGTCAAGCTCGAATTTAGTGCACCTTTTGTAAATCTCTTCGGGTGCGCCTTTGACAATAATCTGGTGTTTGCCTTCGGACTCGACCACTACCGACATTACCTTGCGTGAAAAATCGAAAGGCACCTCATCGACCTTTTTATATTGTTTGACTAAAAGTTTCTCATAAGACAGTATTGCCCGGTCGAGAATGTTTTTAAGCCCGGTCTGGTAGAAGCTGTTGATATACGCCATACGCAGGACATCGTCGTCCTCTTTTCGCACCACGTCGCAATGTCGTTCCACTACAATTCTGTCGAGGGTCAGCGTCCCCGTCTTGTCGGTACACAGCACGTCCATCGCGCCGAAGTTCTGGATTGCGCTGAGACGTTTTACTATCACGTCCTTTTTGGACATCGCAATTGCGCCCTTGGAGAGGTTTATCGCCACCAGCATCGGCAGCATTTCAGGTGTCAGACCGACCGCAACGGACAGCGAAAACAAAAGCGACTGGATAATATCGCCCTTCCGCAAGGCATTAATGGCGAAAATAACGAGGACAAGGACGACCATAGCCCTTATCATCAGCCACGTGAAGCTGCGAATACCTTTGTCAAAACTGCTCTCTACGGATATTGCCGCCAGCCGTTTTGACAACGCGCCGAACCTCGTCTCAATCCCTGTTTTAACGACAACTCCAATCGCCGTTCCGCTTATGACACTTGACCCCATAAACGCAATGTTTGTTAAGTCGGAAGGAGAACGGCTCTTTGGCGTCATCGGCTCGGCGGTTTTTTCAACGGGAAACGATTCGCCAGTTAGAGATGCCTGATTGATAAACAGGTCTTTGCAGGAAATAATCCGCAGGTCCGCAGGCACCATATCGCCCGCGAAGAGGTCGATGATGTCACCGGGAACAATCTCCCGTATCTTTACCTCCCTTGGCTTGCCGTTGCGAATCACTGTGGCCGTGGCTCTTACCATTTCGCTGAGCCGTTCCGCCTCTTTTCCCGCTTTATATTCCTGGATGAATGATAAAAACACGCTGATAACGGCCATCAGTATTACCAGGATGGCGCTTATTTTCTCCCCGAAGAATATCGAGAAGCCCGCGATAATCAAAAGAACCACCACCAGCGGGTTTAAAAACTTGGAGAAAATCTGAAAAATAACAGTCCGCTTTTTCTTTTTAGCCGGCTCGTTGTGCCCGTATTCCTCAAGTCGTTTTGCCACCTCTGTTTCGGACAGCCCTTTGAGAGATGTATCAAAAAACCGCAGAAGTGATTCCTGCGTGCAGGTCACAAAGTCAATATCTGGCGTTTTTTTATTGTTATCTGGCATTCAGCCGGCTCTATAAAACATTCACGATTATTTTGCTCTCGCCGGACAATCGGAACCGCAACCCCAAAAGTTTTCCCTGGGACGCTGCTTTGTCCTGAGTTTTTTGTGTGCAGCTTGCCCGCTTTGCGCGAATCACTGCATTTTAAGACGAAAACCTGCACCAAGGCAACCTTTTTGTTAAGCTAAAAACCTCAAAAGCCCCCAGTTTTATGTTAGGATTTTTAGTTGATATCTGCGGCGGGAAGGACGTCGTTTAGCCGAAAATCCTCAGAAATTTTACCAGGATGAGAATCAGCATACCGAGCAAGTATATTCTCAGTATAAGCAGGGCGATTTTCACTCTTCTGGTCATTTGAACGCGAGGCATAAGTTTCCTTATCCCGTGCTAAATCTTCGCACGAGTCACTAATCCCTTCATAATATCGTTATAGTGAATGACACCTGCAATATGGTCTTTTTCGTCAACGACCGGCAGCATTCGCAAATGATATTTTGCGAACAATTGCGCGATGTCGTCTTTAATCGTGTCTTTCTCGACAGATACAACGGGCGAGGCCATAAGTTCCTTTAGCATTGTCTCGTCTTTAGCCGTTACTAATCTGCGAAGGTCAACAACGCCTATCAGCATCCCTTCGACCGGCTCGTTAACATATATATACGATGCTTCTTCGTGGTCAATGCCTGCCGTGCGAATCTTATCCAGCGCTTCGGCTACCGTTGTCTGCGGAGGCATCTGCAAAAAGTGGCTGGACATAAAAGATGAGGCCGTTGCCTCGTGCTCCGACAGCACGGCGATTGTCCGTTCCGCAAGCTCTTTTGGCAGTTTGGCCATCAGGTCGTTTCGAGCGTCCATGGGCAGCACTGAAAAAAGGTCCGCCAGCTGGCCAACCGACATTTCCGTCAAAATCGCCTTTGCCCGTTCATCGTGCAAGCCGGCTATCAACTGACGCTGCGCACGGGGTTCTGCCTCCATCAGCGTTTCAGCCGCCTTTTCGGAATCCAGCGCCGAAAAAACTGCCTGCTGCTGATTGCCGGAAAGTCCCTCGAGGGCGTCGGCAAGGTCTTCAGGCGGCAACTCCTTGATTTGTTTACGGGTAATAGACAAGCTCACCTTGGTGCCTGACACCGCGTCCTCAATAGATAACGGCTGAACGTATCGCCAGGAAATCAACTGATCTTTTGTCACTGCCAGCCAGCCAACTCCCCATTTTCGAAGGAATCCATTAAATGATATATCGACGTGAATCAGCAACATTCTGCCCTGGCTTTCAATCAGGTGAACGTCATTGACGACCTCGATGCGCCGGCCGTCCATATCCAAAATGGTCTTCCCATTAAATGCTCGTTCAGCAGCAGCCAGCCCGGCTGGTCCACAAAGGGCGGATACTGCTCGCCCTGTTCCGGGGGCTGGATAAAAATCGAATTTTTCTCAAGTTTTACAACCCTGTTCCATGGAATCAACTCGCTGGGTTTGCCCCAGCCGTGGTCGATGAATATGCCGACCGCCTCCGGATATGGTTCGGCCATACGGAATATCAGGTCCGTGAGGTTGCCGATTCTGAATGAACGGCGGGTTTCGCATACGCTCCTGCCGAGAATCTCGGAAAAGAAAAATACCCGATAATCCTTTCCGTTGGAAGCCATGGCTTTTATAGTATTTGGGTTCATAACTTTACCTGCTATTTACCACCAAACCAGCCCGGGAACAACACCGAAACCCCGAATAGCGATGATACGAGAATTACGAAGATTGTTATAGCCCAGTTGGCGATGTTCTGCCAGCGGGTATTGACGTATTTTCCCATAAGGGGCTTATCGTTTAGCAGCAATATCAAAAAGACAAGCGCCGCCGGCAAAAGCGTAACAGCCACCACCTGAACGAAAATCGTGATTATGTTCTGAACCGCCGTACTGGAAATCAGGGATATTACGCCGGCCGACATCAACATAAGAACGTAGGCAGCGTAGAACCAGGGCGCCTCCCGGACGCTCTTGTTAAGCGAATGCGCCCACCCGAAGACCTCGCCCAGCGCCCAGCTTGTTGCCAGCGAAATACACAATGCGCCAAGCAGTCCCGCGTCAAACAAGCCGATAGCGAATAGGGTCTTGGCCCATAATCCCCAGTTGTGCTGAGGCAATAGTGCGGGAATCTGGCTGGCCGCCTGGGCCGCGGATTCTATGTCGATTTGCCCGCCGGGGTGATAATAAAACACCGCGGCCGTCGCGATAATAATAAATGCAGCCACAAGGCAGGTCATAAACGAGCCGGTGAAAGTATCTATCTTACCGAACTTTATGTCCTTGACGTCCATTCCCTTGTCAACGACAGCCGACTGTTGAAAAAATATCTGCCAGGGGGTTATTGTCGTGCCGATATTTGCCATCGCCAGTGTGATTAGTCCGGCAACTGTCATTTGACCGCCTAACGAAAAACTGGGGCTGTAAAAACCCTTCCATACCATCGACCAGCTCTCGTTGACGTTGCCGGTTTTCATCGCCCAGATGGCCGTAGGGATATAGACGAAATTAAAACAACAAAAGAACAGCGTAATCTTTTCAAATGTCCAGTATTTGCCGGTTATAACAATACACAGTAGCAGTATGGTTACGCCCAGAAAAGTAATCCACTCAGGAATATTGAAAATACGCATCGCCTGCGTCATTCCGATATATTCAGTTACTAACGTCAGCCAGTTGATTAGCGCCAGGTCGAAGATTGAAAACCACCCCCAGAAAGGCCCGAACCCGTCGAATATTGCCTCCGCGTGCCCGCGTTTGGTTACAGCCCCCAGCCGAACTGTCATTTCCTGAACGTAATAAGCCATTAGAAGCAGGATTATAAAAATCCAGAGCAGATTAAACCCCGTCTTGGCGCCGGTCTGGGCGTATGTGGATATACCGCCTGCGTCATTGTCGGCAACCATCGTGATAATACCCGGCCCCAGCACCGCCATTAGTATTATCCACCGGCGTTTGGCTTTGCTCAGATAATGAATTGTTTTACTGACCCAATACATATTTATCCCTGTACGGACACCTGTTACAAAATTGCAAGATTAGTTGTTTTTTCCCCGGCAAAATACAAACGGTTAAAAGTTCGTTTTTAATGGGGCCGGTGTTTGAACCCTGAATGTTTGCCGAAAAAGGCAAATCAGGAGACGAAGATTTTTTACGGGATGCCGGACTTAGTTGGTGTGGGCAGCCACGAGCTTTGAATAACAGCAACCGAACATTTTGTGTTGTTGACGAACCTCATATTCATCCTTTCACATCGGACGTTTCTCTGTAGTTTCTCTTTAGTATTTTCCAAAGTTATTGATTGTGTTGCTGGCGTCGATGCGGGCCGCCTGCCCTTATGAGGCGATTCGACCAAATCTACCAACGGATATTTGAAAGTCAACAGCAATAGTAGAATTTTTTTATTTTTTTTCCTATGTCATTCCCGCGCACCTGTCCTAAGCTTGTTGAAGGAAGCAGGAATCCATTTAGCCCTGTCCGCCGAACATATCCGCCAGAACTTTTTTTATCCTGCTTCCTTCATCGAGCTTTGCCCTGGCGATGATGCTGTTCAGCTCGCCGCTGTCAAACCACAACCCGTCTCCTTTTGAGCATCTGTCTATCAGCAGCGTTGGTTTTTCGTGTCCCACGATAATCTTCTCCATCTTCTTATCGCATATCGGGCATTGTTTAGGTTTTTCCCTGCTGCTCATATCTTTGTTAAACGAGTTGATAAGTATCTTTGCCTTCCCGTCGTCGCCCAGAAGCATTTCAAGCTCCCCGGTGTCTAACCACACCCCTTTGCAGCCCGTGCAATAGTCAATCTCCACCTCCGCCAATTCCAGCGTTATCATCGCGTTTTTACATACCGGACAATCCATAATTATACTCCCAGCCATACAGCATTATTTATTGAATAGATTACCACCTTTATAGCTGTTGTGAAAGCTGGAATCTGGAAATTGGCCTCCCCAGACATCGCGTGGTATTCTCGCCAGTATCGAGCAGGCAGGGAAAACACCTTCCCCAAACGATGTTCCTCGCGACCTTTCCTCCGGTTAGCCCAAGGATTGATTTTTCGCGGGAACATTTGCCGGAAGCCATTCCCCGACTCAACGCTGATTTTTCTGTTTGCCAAAACATCGCGTGTTAAAAAGGTATTGCAAAAACGGCGGCGATGGCTATAATGTCGCTTTCTTTGGTAAAACCGGGTTTGTAGTCCGAGCGGCGGCGGTTTTTTTCAGGAGAAGCTTAATGGAAGCAATAGCACAGGCACAGAGCGGAATAGATTTGTTTGACGAAGAGTCGCTGAGCATAGAGCAGATAAAAAAGTTGTCGGAGCGTGTACATTCGAGCGAGGCAAGCCGAGCGGCTTTCGCCGGGCAGGTTGAGCAAAATATAGGCAAGACCGGAGGCAAAGGGTGTCTTGCCACAGGTATTGGACTGTTTATACTGGGCAGAGACGCTGAAGCGGTCGAGAAACTGCAAAAGGGAAGCGACTGCACAGAGAAGTTTATGTACCTGGCATTTGCGCTTCGTCGGCTCGGCAAATACGATGAGGCGATAGAGAACCTTAACGCCGGCGCAAAACAGGGAGCGGATTCACTGGTGATTTTGCTGGAGAAAGCAGCCACGCATCGCATGGCGGGTAATTTCGAGTCGGCGGAAAAAGAGATGAAGGGTTGCGGTAATTTCAAGAACGTCAGCGCCGAATTCCATTATCAGCTTGGCCGGCTGCGTGAGGCGCAGGGGCTGTATGAGGAGGCGATAGAAAACTACAAGGCGGCCCTGGAGCTTTCGCCGAAGCATCAGGAGGCGATGTTTCATCTGGCGTATAGGTGTGACCTTTCGGGCGATGAGGATGCGGCGATTAATTATTACAAGGCGATTGCCTCATCGTCGCCGGCCTACACAAGTGCGTTGCTCAATCTGGCCGTTATTTACGAGGACAAGGGTGATTACGACAAGGCGGCGCGCTGCGTTGATAAGGTTTTAGCGTGCCATCCGAATCATAAGCGGGCGATTTTGTTCCATAAGGATATCGAAAGCTCCAAGACGATGGTTTATGACGAGGAAACGGAGAAGAAGAAGACCCGCAAGATGCAGATTATCGAGACGCCGTTATCGGATTTTGAACTCTCGGTGCGAAGCAGGAATTGTCTCAAGAAGATGAATTTGAATACGCTTGGAGACCTTTTGAGGACTACGGAGGCGGAGCTGCTTGCGTTTAAGAATTTCGGCGAGACGAGCTTGCGGGAGATAAAGGCGATTCTGGATTCGAAGGGTTTGCAGCTTGGGATGATGCCTGAGGACAGGCAGTTCGGGTCTGTCGAGCCGGCACAGGCCAGCGTTGCCGATGATCTGGTCGTGGACCAGGGATTGTCGAACAAGCCGATAGTTGATTTGCAGTGGTCGGTGAGGGCGAAAAAGGCGCTGCTGAAGCTCAACCTTCGCACGGTCGGGGAGCTGACGCGGATTACGGAAGCTGAACTGCTGGGCTGCAAGAATTTCGGCGTAACGAGTTTGAACGAAGTGAAAAGGGTACTGGCGAATCTCGGTTTATCGCTGCGGACGCTGGAATAAAGTTTTTACAGAACGGGGGCGAAGACGTTTCGCGGGCGCCAGCGAAATAGATTTTGCATGGCAGACGGTCTTAAAAGTATGTGGTTTCGGCAATTCGGGTGGCGCAGAGATTTCGGGGCGTGGAGAACAATCGGCAACTGTCTGGTGGCGGGAATGCTGTTTGCCGGGGCTGTGGCGTTTTTCAGCTGCCGCGAACAAATGGTCGTGCAAAGTACTCCCCAAATGAGCGTTGAACAGCGTTTTATGGTGCGAGTGTTGCTGGCGGATGACGCGAATCACTGCACGATAAAGATGCGAGGGGGCTTTAGCTTATTAAACAGCGACGGGAGCGTTCTGATTTCCGAGACGATATCTGCCAATCGCGGGCAGCCGATGGACGTTGGGGTTATGAGCGGGGAGTTTACAATCGGCGGCGGGAGATTTGCGACCCGCGAGATTACAGTTTTACCCGATGAGCCGTTTACGTTCGTTATGGACGGCAACGAGTTTCGCGGCAAACTTCTCCTGAAAGCCAACGTCGACGGGCGGACATTCGAGGCGATAAACATTGTGCCTGTTGAGCCGTATCTGGCTGGCGTCGTGGGTGCGGAAATGCCTGACCGCTGGGAGGCGGAGGCGTTAAAGGCGCAGGCAATAGCGGCGAGGACTTATTGTCTTTATAACAAAAAGAAATTCGGGCTTACCCGCGACTGGGACGTGGCAAGAACACAGGCAAGCCAGGTTTATCTGGGGTTGAGGGGTGAGTCAGCAGGCGTATGGAGGGCGGTCAACGAAACATCGGGAGAAGTTCTTATGTGCGAGCAGGCGGGCCTGCCCGGCGCGGGTGCGTCCGGCGAGGAGCTTTTTCCTGCGTATTACAGTTCGAGCTGCGGCGGACATACCGAGGACGCCAAAAACGTTTTCGGTGATTCGTTCGGGCCTCTGAGGGGAGTAGATTGTCCGTATTGCAGGGCAGTGGCAAGGCCGGATATATTTTTCTGGCCGATGGCCCAGTTTGATAAAGAAACGGTCACGACAGCCGTGCAAAAGAAATATCCGCAGCTAAAAGAGCTTGGCGGTATCGCTAATATCTCGGCGGTCAAACAGAGTGACTATCCGGATTTCTCTCGCATTACACTGGTAAAACTTACCGGCACTAACGGCAGGAGCGAATTCTTGAGGGGTGAGGACCTGCGTCTTACGATTGACCCGGCGGGCAACAGGATTCGCAGCGTCGCCTGCAAAATTGCAATTATAGAAGGCAAGGTCGCGTTTTTGGCGGGCAGAGGGTTCGGGCACGGCGTCGGGATGTGCCAGTGCGGGGCGCAGGGGATGGC
>Ga0187882_1003770_pt1 | contig 12764 bp, 12 predicted proteins | sample June2016WEW_19_1_3_FD_132991 | JGI IMG/M metagenome (GOLD analysis project Ga0187882, IMG submission 132991) | Peatland microbial communities from SPRUCE experiment site at the Marcell Experimental Forest, Minnesota, USA - June2016WEW_19_150 | ecosystem: Environmental > Terrestrial > Soil >...
CAGAGAGCGGGAGCCATTTGCGGAAAGTGCGCCTCTCCTTTAGAGGAGGAGTACTTCTTGCAGCCGGCATCAAGTATATAGAAAGACGGCCACGCAGCGACTCAGCGAATCCTCCTCAACCAATAGTTTATCGCAAAATCACGTTCTATGCAGCCGCGAAGGGTTCATTTTGAGACGTCTTGGGACTCCAATTACCCGCAATGGGCTACTTTCCAAAGCTCACAAAAGCGGGTAGGAACTGAGTGCTCGGAGCCGCCAGATATATCAGATATCTGAGGTCGTACCCGTGTATCTCTACACGGACTAATCAGAACCACTATGGAGCCCACTATGCCGCAATGATTCGGTGCCGCATATCCTCGGACAATGCCCGAATATGGTGGTATTAGGGACGACTGCCATACCTGACTAACGATCGATGCCTATCGAATCATCCTGTCGCAGTTCTTTGCGATTGTGTCGAGAATCTCGTTGTGTCTTCTCTCGTCTTGCGCGAGGTGCGTGAGCAGTGCCAGTATCGTCTCGTCCTTTGTCTTGCGCATTTCGTTGGCAAGGTGCGCCTGCATTGATTTCGTTAGATCCTTGTGTTTCTCTATTTCCCGCTTCACTACTAGGGGATCAATGAATCTATGAGTTGCTTCTTGAGAAGAGAAGTAGGGTGATGGATGTTCTTTCAGTGTCTCAAGTGTCTCAAGGACTCCTTCAAGGATGCTCGCGTGTTTTTGGGAATCCATTCTCATCTCACGGAGAAGGAGCTTGGCGATACCAGTGCCGACCCTTTGCTCAGTTTCAGCAAACATTTCCACGCTGTCCTTTTCAATTCCAATCTGCTCTTCGATAAGTTTCACTAGATCTTCGTGTAGCTCCATTTTCAGTCACTATTGGTGAGCCACCTACGTCATCTAAACCTAGCCCTTTACACGCACAAGCTGGAACTCTATTTTGGCAGGCGTAGATGGAGATGAAAAGGATCAGCTTGTGCGCGCATCCAGATTTGAGCCGTTATCGTTTGGGTGATTTGTGTGCGCACTAAGGGTCCCGAAGACGAGTTCGCCGTCACAATGCAAGATGCCTTTTTTTGAAAAGACGGGGATGACACAGGATCAAGCTGAGGCCGCTTTGACTCCAAGCATCCAGCCGGGTTAGACTTTGGGAGAAACGAAATGAAGTCCGAACAGGTGTCCATTGTAGGCTACGGGCACAACGATGACGTTAGTATCTACTGTGCCGCCGGACTTCTTCTTCCATGTCACTGTAATAGTTGAGCCTATCTTTCTTTCCATCGCGCGCTGATAGGCTGTCACCAGAGCGTCCGTGCTCTTCTCAGCAACGAGGTCGGTGAATTCGGTGACACGCGCCCATTCACCTGGGGTGCCATAACCCAACAGCGAGGCGTATCTCTCGTTGCAGACCTTGTGTGCGTCGTCAAGATACAGGTACATGCCTTGCTCGGATGATTCAAAGACTGGTTTCAGCTGATTATGGAATGCCTCGATAAGTTCTTCATGATGTGCTTCCGACTGTTTTGGTCTCGACATTACCAACAACCTCTCTGTGAGAAAAATGGCCATCGCCTGACAATAAGCCATCCGCCTTACAAAGCAACGAACAAAATTGACACGCCATGAGATTCGGGAACACTCGTGTGCTTCTTCTTGAGTCTTGGTAGCTCAAAGGGCCGAATGTGCACCAAGTGACGCATACCAGCCTCTTATTCCCACGACTAGTATGGTCGCGAGAAATGTCAAATAGAGCCATGACTGAATTGCTGTCCAGTCGATACTAGTCAAGTATCGAGCAACCGCGAGCAGTTCAAGTAGTCCGAGGAAAGTGTAACTTATCATCGCTACTCGAAGGGTGACGCTTCTTAGTGACGACAGCTATTGTGCCGATGCAGCCGACTAGGCCGATGACTGCGAGCCACGGCGAAAGCAAGGCGAACGTGTTCACTGGTTGGACGCAGCCGCCGACGGCGCAGCAGGGACCGGCAACATCGAATGGGCCCGAAACGCTTGGATTGCTCGTATCTACGATGAGTGTGACGGTGACAGTGTAGCGGCCGCAACTCGCGGACTCACTGACTTGGAAAGTGCACGTGACAGGAGTATCTTGAACGGTGCACACTGGGTTGACTATCCAGAGTCCAGCTGGATCTGACGACGCAACGGCCTCGAACTCGTCGAGTGGTGAGACGGCGGCGATGCTTATTCCGCCTCCAATAACGTCGGGGGGGAGGGGTATGTTCGCGTAAATAGTGACATTCTCTCCCGGGCAGGCTGCTGGTGGGTCAAAAGTGATGGGCGGTAGGGCGAAGACCGGTGAAACGCCTGCCAACGCGACCAGAAGTACGAGAGACAGTATCGAGATCGTCTTGTAACCAGCCAACCCTATCACCTAACGCTCTGGAATTTACCACCCAGACGCTATAATAGGCTTACGAGACTGGCGCTTCGCGCTCCCATATCACATGAGAATATGAGAAATCAGAATCGATCGAGAGCGATCAAAACCCTATCCTGATTCTCGGATCTAGAAGCGTCGTATGCCGATATCGTGTCAATAGATCCTAACTCATAGGCATGGGACACGGATGCGCCAGATCGTTGATACGTTCTGTGAGTATCTTCGATGATGTCACGATGACGGATTGGGATGAGAATAAGATCGACGTATGAGGTTCATCACGGATGGTTCGTTCGATGATTCGTATGAGATGTCGAGAGAACTAGGATGATATGTGATCCGCGATATGGAATAATCCAAGTACATATCTTGACGCTTGCGATAGGCCCAGAGTGGGCCCGTAACTTTCACAGGCGGTCTCTCCGGACTGTGATCGACAGCGCTCAATGACGCTGTCGATAGCCGCTTGAACTTCTTGATGGCATTCGATATCGAGAGCGCGGGTCCGTCCGGTCGCTCGATATTCCAGTCTCCTAATGCCTGTACTTTTCGGCCAGAGCGCCGTCTTCTTGCAGGGAGGCGACGTTATTGCGGACGGTAACCTCGGTCACGTCTGCAGCTTTTGCGATCTCTCTTTGCGTCTTCTTCTCCCGTTCAACCAAACACGCGACATAGAGGGCTGCTGCAGCTATGCTCATAGGGTTTCGCCCACTGATCTTGCCCTTCTTCTTCGTCGCTTCGTTAACGATGCGCGTTGCCAGTCGCCGAGTTGACATACTGATGTTGACTTGCCTTCCCAACCTCGAAACGCACCTCACTAGGTCTTGGAGAGGCATTCTCAGATCAAGTTTCATAGCGAGAAGTCGGTAGCATCTGGCCAGATCTCTCTTGGGCATTCCGGTTGCTCTAGCAAAATGCGCAAGAGTTCGGGATTCGCCTCTGAGTCTAGACGCAGCATATAGGGACGCTATCAACACTACATTGGCTGACTTTCCTCTGCCTCTGACGAGTCCGTGCTCCTGGGCCTTCCGATAGATAGACGAAGCCTTCAGTTTGACAGCAGTACTACTGTGAAGTTTGTCTGCCAACTTGTCCAAGACAAGTTGCCCAATCGGCATGTAAACAGAACCCAATAGGACCCTCCCCAAAGTGCCCAGCGAATACGTTTGCCGGCTTACATTCATACCCTAGGTGACTCCAATAGGAGTAGTTGTCGCGTTTAAGAAGCCTTAGCCCTAAGAAGGCGCCATTCATCTGAAGCTACCACGGGTATTTGTCAACCCGTTCTCCATTTCTTGGGATTGGCATAGCCTGGAAATAGCCGCTTCATTGAGAGCCCTAATTCTTCGCCCTTTTTATGAATACTCCCCTTCATGGCATGCTTTGTCCAAGCCCGAATGTAGATCGCCCGTGACTCTTCATCCCGGTGTGATGTCTTGCTGTGAATCAGGATGCAATCGGATTCTGGTCTGTGATTCTAACGTTTGGATCGAGTTTGCTTCTGATCGATTCCATCATCCAATCCGGACACGAATGCTTGTAGGTCTGCGTGTCCAAGTCGATGGCGAGGATTTTGTTCACGCCCAGTCTCCATCTCGCGTCTTCGAGAATCTCGATAGAACGGGTTTGTAGACTTTGAGCGATGTGATAACAGAACAAATCGAAGTCCGAAAAGTCTTAAATACAAATTCGGGTTCCTATCTCACTGACGGTAAAGTATGTTTAATGGTTGAAAAAAGATGACTGAAAAGAAAGAAGAAAGTGAAGGGATTACTCGAAGAAAGTATCTCAAGTATGGTGCCGCGGGTGTGGTGGTAGTGGCTGCTGCCGCAGGAGGGTTATACTACGCTACAATGCCTCCTCCAACACCCGCCCCGACGGCTACTACAGTGGCCCCTGCAACTGTTACAGTAACCCAACCTCCCCAAGTGGCTACCTCTGCAGCCACCGTCACGGTATCAGGGGGCATTCCGAAACTCTGGACTCCTAATCCTGCAATCTCGGGGCGTAATATCGATTTCATTTGCTCGGCGGAAGCTTTTCTGACGGGCATTGCCGGCAGCCTTCACGAGTACCGCGATCTTTCGAAGAACAACGTGATCATCGAAACTCTCGGTTATTCGCTCATGCATGAGAAGTATATGCTAGAGTTGACTTCCTCTTCAAGCGCCTATGATATTATCGGCATTGACTCAGCGTGGGTCGCAGAGATGTCTCCGTATCTGACTCCGCTGGACGACTGGATAAAGAGAGACAATAATGTTGTGCAATGGGACGACATGGCCCCGGGTGCCAGATCGATGGTTGGGTACCCTTCGCCAGAGGGGCCAACGAAAAGCTATGGGGTTTCTCTGGGCCTCTACGACACATACACGTGGTACAGGACAGATATTCTCAACGGCATAGGAGAGAAATACCCTGAAACAGTCGACAAGGTGTTCCCTATCTTCGATAAGCTTGGAATGAAGCCGGGCCATAAGCCGGTGCATAATGATATAACAGGAAAGGATGACCTGTATGGCATTGTGATATACGCTGGACTGCCCTTCGCTGCGACGTGCGGTTTTATGTATTTCTGGAATGCCTGTGGAGGGAACTTCTTCCGTCCGGATGCCCTTCCCGCCAGAAAATTGGCGATAAACGACGAAATAGCTGTGCAGGCGCTAACATGGTGGAAGCAGCTTTTCGACTATGGACCGCCAGGCCAGGAAACATTTGACTGGGGAGCCGCCGCCGCTTTCTTCGATTCTGGAAAAGCCGTTTTCGCAAACGCTATCCTTGCCGAACACTACCTTGCCCAGATCGACCCAAAGACACCGACCTTTGGAAAGGTGGCAAACGATGTAATCTTTCAGAATCCAGACGGCCCTTACGTTAAGAGCGGAATAAAGAGAGGAACCACTGGGGTTGGCTGGGTTGCAGGAATTCCGAACAACATATCGAATGACCGCAAAGACGCCGCTTGGGACTTCATCAAATGGATTACGGATCCGGGAAGAGACCTAGAGAGAGAGAACGCGGATAGCCCGAGAGCATCGGTTCTTTCTGTTATCTCCAAGAATCCCAAATACTCGTCGTTCCTGGCGCATGCGGCTGATAACCGACAATACGGAACAATCGGTCCACCAGACACGAATACTCCCAAACCAGAACTGGGCGAAGGAACGACTAGGCTTCGAATGCCGTACGCCCAACAGTTCTATGATATCATGGATGCGCAAATACAACCGTGCCTTCTCGGAAAGATAGATCCAAAGACAGCCCTAGACAATTGCTACACGCAAATGATCAAGATCGAACCAGAAATGGCGTAGACAACCAGTAGAACCCATTGCTTTTCTTCTCCTTCGGGGCTCTTCGAAAGAGTGAGCAATGCAAGGTATGAAAAGGCCTAGCGCCCCGTTACGAAAATACACTCCGATAATGCTGGTTCTCCCAGCTTTATTGATACTCTTAGTATTGAACATCTTCCCATTCATATTCTCACTCTACGCTAGCTTCACTTCTCTGGATTTGAAGACTTTTGGATCCGAAGGAATGCCCTTTGTCGGTCTCGAGAATTACGTAAACATCTTGGGCGATCCGGTTTTTCAATATTCACTGATGGTTACGCTGGAGTTCACAGTACTGGTCGTGATAGTCGAGCTTTCCGTTGGTCTGTTCTTGGCCCTTCTTCTGGATCAAGACCTGAAAGGGATCGGTCCTGCGAGAGCGCTGCTTATGATCCCCATGGCGATATCACCAGTTGCCGTGGGACTAATCTTCAAGATTGAGCTGCAGCAAGAAGTCGGGATATTTGCCTATATTCTGAGCCAGTACTTCAATATTATCTTCCTGCCGTTATCCGACGCGTACCAGGCTTTGGGTATGCTGGTTTTCGTGGACTCGTGGATGTGGAGTCCCTTTGTTGCGCTCGTCTTACTGGCAGGACTTCGAAGTGTTCCGCAGGAACAAGTTGAGGCGGCCAACCTTGACGGTGCATCGTCAGTCCAGGTATTCCGTTTCGTCACAGTCCCCGCTATCAGATTTCAGATAATAGTGGTGCTTCTCCTGAGAACCATGGACGCATTCAAGATTTTCGATATAGTATTTCTAATGACGGGGGGAGCCCCGGGCAACTCAACTGCGACGACGAGCTATCTGATTTACAGGGTGAGCACGCAATATCTTCAAGTGGGCCGAGGATCAGCCATGACCTACATCATGCTAGTGATCATCATATTGATCAGTAATCTGTACATTAGAGGTATCCTTGAGAGGTCGAAATAATGAAGAAGTCTTCCTCCAGAAAGGCCCTGCTATACATATTGATCTCACTCACCCTCGTCTTCATTCTCTTTCCCGTATTCTGGATAATCATCATGTCGATTAGACCGGAAGCTGAGCAGTTCATACTTCCTCCTAGGCCTTTCGTGCCAACGCTACAGAACTACGTAACGATATTCCTCGCCGGTACGATTGCCTGGCAGTCAGGCTTCGGATCGGCCGTGGGAAAGGCTTCCGGTATCGTGATCGGGCAGACTGCCGGCGTAGCCATGGGAAATACTCTGATAATTGCTTCAATGTCAACGCTGAGTTCAATACTGCTGGGTCTTCCCGCAGCTTACAGCTTCTCCAGGTTCAAGATGAGGGGTAGCAGAGACTTGCAGTTCTACATTCTATCACAGCGCATGGCGCCGCCTATTGCCATAATCGTTCCATTATTCACACTTCTGCGTTTTGCTGGGCTGAACAACACTTACTTGGGATTAACAATAGCTCATCTGAGCTTCAACCTTCCATTCGCAATATGGTTGATCAAGGGATTCGTCGATGAAATTCCGAAGGAGATGGATGAGTCGGCTCAGCTCGACGGCTGCTCCACATCGGGCATAATCTGGCGTATCATCTTTCCGCTTCTCAAGCCCGGTATTGCGGCCGTGGCCATCTTGTGCTTCCTGTTTTCATGGAACGAGTTCCTATTCGTGTCAATTCTGAGCGGTCCTCAGACAACGACCTTGACGGTCTTCCTTGCTTCGTTCATCACAAATGTCGCCATAGAGTGGGGGAAGCTGGCCACGGTGGTTGTCATCAGCTTTCTTCCGGCGGTAATTCTGGTCTTGATACTTCAGAGATATTTGGTTCGAGGATTGACGTTCGGAGCCGTCAGGGGATAGTTTGACCTGCACACCTGTATCTGGCGGCCATGTACAACTGATCGGACAGCATTGTCCGAAAGCTAAATAGGTTTGGAAGAGCTGAAAAACTGGAACTGGTTCTCAGATCATATCCCGTGGGAGAGAACGATCAGATGGTAAATGAGGAGAGCGTTAGGAGAACACTGATGCCTGAGCTGGACCTTATTAGAGATCCTGACCTGAGAGACAAAGTTGTGAAGGCTTGGATGCTGGCGTGCCAGCTGGGCGGATACGAGCACTTGGAAGATGTTCCAACCGAGGCTTTTGAATGGCTGCCGAATGTCTCAAACATACAGCATCAGAAAGGAGCTGCTAGAATCGCTGCTGCTTTGGCCAAGGTTCTCAAAGAACTCGGAGTAGAGCTGAACGAGGACTATTGCGTCGCAGGTGCCCTATGCCATGATGTAGGCAAACCCCTTGAGTGGAGGAATCAACAGCCGGGCGTGTATGCAATTAGAGGGGCAGGCACCTTCTACGGAAGAAATCCCAACATGCCTCCCATCGGAGAGAAGGCTTCTTACCAGGTTGCACGGCACCCGGTTTGGAGCTTCCACATAGCTATGACTGTAGGCATGCCAGAACATGTTGCACACATTATTGGAGCTCATTCAAGAGAAGGTGAACTTCTTCTGAGAAGCCCCGAGGCATGGGTGGTGCGCTATTCAGATGAGATATGGTGGGACGAAGTTGGCAAGAAGCACATGGGGGGATACCCAGGCGGGCCCATCCCCGACCGACTCGAGTCTCAGTCGCACTCAATCCGATTAGATTGGAAAAAGGGACCCAGCGAAGAAAAAGGTCCAGTTCATTGATGACTGTACTGAGCAGTATCTGCAGCCGTCGATAGGGCTTTCATCTCAGTGCCGGCATTACCTTCTCCGCAATAAGCTCTATTCCATCAGTTGAGGGGTAATCCAAGAACTGGAGAATGAAATGCTGAACGCCTACATCCATATACCTTCGCATCCGTTCTATTACTTCCTCAGGAGTTCCAACGAGACCTTGAGCCCGAAAATCGATGACCTCCCCACTGGCTCCTAAGACGTCACGTTGCACTGATTCGTAGGCAGGCACCTCCATGACTTTCCTGTCCAGAGAAAGCGGATAATGAGGGTTCAGTCTGTGTACCGCGTCGATCTTCTCTTTCAAGTCGGCGCGACTCTTTGCAATGAGGATCCGCCCCTCCCAAGACATCGTGATACTATCATGATTTCTGCCAATTCTTTTACATGACTCTCTAATTGTGTCTATCAGCTTCTGATGCTCGTCGACAGTTGTCGACATCCAGTTCCAGCCGTCGGCATACTTGGCGACGAGTTTCAGCATTTTCTCTCCATGGGCGGCTATCCAGATGGGGGGATGAGGTTTCTGGACCGGTTTCGGATTGCAGGTCGCATCCCTAATCGCGTAGTATGAACCCTTGAAGTTGGGTCTATCCTCAGTCCACATTCTTCTGACTATTTCAATTCCCTCTTCCATGCGTTTAACCCGGTCTGAGGGTTTTTCCAACCACGGCAAACCATAGCTCACTTGTTCGATCTTCCGCCATCCAGCTCCCACCCCGTAGTTCACTCTTCCCTCGCAAATATTGTCGAGGGTCGATACCATCTTCGCGACTAACGCAGGGTTTCTATGTGCCTCGCACAACACTAAGGGCCCCAGCCGTATTCTTTTTGTTACGGCCGCAAGAGCGGAGAGCAGAGTCCAGCACTCAGCCACCTCTCCCCTATCACCGAATATCAAGTGGTCTGGGATCCACAAGCTATCGTATCCTAGCGATTCGCATAAAAGAGCGGTTTCTCGCGTCGTTGAGTATTGGAACCTCTCATAGGAAGGCATCTCGATGTGCGTATCATGTGCCCCAGAGCACGTGGGTACTATCCAACTGAACTTTGCTTGGTTCATATCAGCTCAAGGAGCCGATAGCCCGAGCACCAAATTTATGCCTTCTGTCAGATTTGTAGGTCCTATTGCGAGCAATTCACCTTTACATTGTGCTCAACTGAGCACGTGCCATAGATCTCTTGCAGGGGGAAGCCCGCGGATTCCCCTGCCCGAAAAGCGGCGCTCTTGCACATCATCTGTTAGTCGCTGAGAATTGCCACTGCCCTCGTGGGCGAACCAGTTCCTCGCCTTATCCTTAGAGGAAAACATACGAAAATGAATCGCTTCCCAGCAACCTCTTCCAGATTCGCCAGATTCTCAGTGTTCAAGATCTTTCTATCCTTGCAGACGCTGTGGCCTGGATAGTACTTCGTGTCCATAGATTTGCTGCTATCGATGCTAGGTGCGTCCGCGCCGATATTCACGACGCCTTGGTCCGCAAGCCAATTCGCTGCCTCAAGATCTGGACCAGTATACTGGTACAGCCAGTCTATTGTTCCGTAACTTCTGCTGTAGTGACCTGTGTACAGCAAGACAGAATCTCCTTTGTTTATCTTCAGTTCACTCTTTCCGAGGGCCTCCTTGACGTCTTTCAGAGTTATGAAACGATCAGCAGGGACATGAGACACGTCCAGGCAAATGGCTTCAGTATAGAACATTTCCAGCGGTAGACGGTCGATCGTTGGTGCATCAGGTTCATCGCTGACGTGAAAGATCGAGTCCACGTGCGTCGAACTATGATCGCTAATCAGCATTCCCATGGTCGCATAGGAATGAAAAGGGTACTCTTGCGGGAACGATTTCTTTGTCTCCTCATGCGTCGCATGATACCAAAGAACTGTTTCCAGACCTCCCGGGGGAACCGGCATCCCTTGGTAGATCTCTTGGGAGAGGTCGACTAGTTTCACCAAATCAGGTACACATGTGCAATAACGGAAAGACCCCCATGTTAAGCCTACCGGAAAGATGAGAACCTGTAGTTCGTAGCGACTCCTATACCTATGATTGTGAAGACCTTTTTCTGGCCGGAGAGCAACTGCAGATTCGGTCATCTCAGTAGCTCTCTGACCAATTGCATCTATAAAGAACAGAAGTGAAGGAAAGGGAGGGTTGTTTTTTGGATTCTTCCCCCTAACCTGGCACTCGTACTCTACAAATTCACAGTTTTCGCATCATATTTGGCCGTCTCCGGAGTGGTCGCGACTGTGGCAGTCGTTATCGCGACGGGTGGGAAACGCAGAAAAGTCACATACCAGCCAGTGAGCTGATGTTGTGCAATCTGTTCGCGCAACTGTTTATGCCTCCCCTGGCGACGCCAACGTTTGAATCCCTTCCCAAAAGAACACGTGAGGCGACGCTAGAGGCAATGATTAGCAGCTCGGGTTCGATAGCTTGCGGTTCCTGGATAAGAAGCCTACTCGCGCACTGGCTGGCATATTCAGATCGCCTCCGTGTAGACAAGCCCTTGAAGGATTTCTTACCCGCGTGAGTCCAGTACACGTTCCGCAGCAGTCTATCTGGCCAACCCTGTTGGTCCGCTTGAAAGATCGGCCGAAATACCTGGTAGATGAACTCGAAGATGTCCTTGGGCGCACTCTGAGTGAGTTCATGCTAGTATCTTTTCAGTCGCTTTGAGCATGCTGATTACTGGGAGATGATACGGGCACTTTTTCTCGCATTCAGCGCACTCCGTACAGCTGTTAACCCTTGTTCGCAGCTTGGGATACTGTTCTCTAGTCCACTTCTTTATGTCAAAGAAGGTGTTGTACGTTCCCCATCTTAGAATAGTGGGTATCTCGACACCGTCGGGACACGGGATGCACGCTCCGCATTCCCTACAGAAGGGTTCAGGTGGTAACTCTCCGAATCTGCAGGCTCGTTTCTCATCCGGAGTCAGCCCCTCAAAATGATCGGCTACACTCAGTGCACAGTCCACTTCATCTGTGGAACGAAATCCAGGTATGACCGTATCCACGTCGTGAGCCAGTACGAACCTGAGGGAACGCTGGGCCCTTTCAATCCCCTCTTTCCCGAAATGGACAGCGAATTCTGATGCGTCAGGCCAATCGCGTTCAGGTCTACCTAAGAACCGTGCCTCTCTCTGAGGATACTCTAACGGGCCCAAACATCCACCCATTGCCTTCATGATAACAATGCCTACGTCAACTTCATTGGCGAGAGAGATCAGCGTCTCACTAGCTCTTCTATCAAGGATGTTTAGCGGTACGAGAACAGTGTCAAATTCCTCTGTTCCTATGGCCTTCGCCAGAACATGCGGATTGTGACCTGATATCCCTATGTAATCAATTTGTCCTTGAGCCTTAGCTTCTTTGAGAGCCGCCAATGCTCCGTCTGGTCCCATGACCTTTTCAAAAACCTCCTGGCTATCAATGCCGTGAAGTTGAAGGAGGTCTATTCGGTCCGTCTGGAGATTCCTGAGACTTTGTTTGAGTCCGGCTCTGGCGGCATCTTTCTTCGTCCTCTGAAGAACCTTAGTTGCTATGAATACTTCGTCTCTTACGCCCTTGAGTGCCGCTCCCACTTTTTCCTCGCTATCTCCATAGTTTCTGGCTGTATCGAAGTAATTGATGCCTCGTTCAAAAGCGTACTTCACGACCTTCTCCGCTTCATCCCTTGAAGCTGATATGATAGGTATGCCTCCGAAACCAACGACGGAGACCTGTAACTCTGTTCTTCCCAGCCTTCGCTTCTGCATATCCCAAAAAGTTGAGATGCGTACATAAATGGCTTGTTTCTGAACTCCTCGAAAGAAGCGTCATGCTGGTTTCACAGAAGACCAGCGACTTTGATCCAGCAATGAGGTCGGCTATGAACATCAGCATCCTCTTCAGAACCAAACACGAGGGAGATCTGAGAACTAACGACAGAATGCTTGGAAGTCAGGCGTCCGAGCTCATTGCGCTGATTAAGCGAATTTCGGCAACGGTTGCCTCTCTCCTACTTGAAGCGGGGGAAATCCATTGGGTCGCCCGTTTCGATATCTCCGTGGAGGATCTGGGAGAAGTACAACTGCCCAACCTAGCTGTCTGCAGCCATTCATTCTAAATACTCTGAGAACTCCACTCGCGATGAGGATCAGAACGTGCATGGTGTAACGAATCCAGAGATCTCCCAACTAGTCGCATCGGTTGACTATTCTGAAGCGCTCACCCTCACTGCTGGAGAATCTCAGGTGCGAGCTGTCTGTAAGGATGCAAAGCGATTCGGTTTTCGAGCTGTGGTCGCTTTTCCGCAGTATCTAGGCATTCTGGTGGATGAGCTCAAAGGCTCTCGTGTCCG
>Ga0187882_1003778_pt1 | contig 12753 bp, 7 predicted proteins | sample June2016WEW_19_1_3_FD_132991 | JGI IMG/M metagenome (GOLD analysis project Ga0187882, IMG submission 132991) | Peatland microbial communities from SPRUCE experiment site at the Marcell Experimental Forest, Minnesota, USA - June2016WEW_19_150 | ecosystem: Environmental > Terrestrial > Soil >...
CTCAATCTCGTAGTTATCGATGGCTTTGTTCTCAAGAGTGACCTCACTGAGGAGTTGTCGCAGCTTGGGAATGTCCCACTGCCGGTTGCCCAAATCGTAAATGAACCGCCCCTCGGTGTCCTTATGGGTAACCTTAAAGGTCTGGTAAAAGGAGTGGTTGGCTGATATTACCTTCAGGTCGGTATCCAGCACTATTAAAGGCGACTGCATTGTCTCTATGATGTTTTCAGCGTATTCACGAGCTTCCACGATTATCTGCTGTACTTTCTTGCGCTCGGTGATATCAACAAAAATAGCGACCACGCCGTCAATCTTATTATCCAAGGTGCGGTATGGCCTGATATATGCCGAATACCAGTTTTCCTCCCTGTCTTTTATTTCAAATGTCGTTGGATGATGGGATTTTATCACATCCAAAAGCATTTTCTCAAAATCCGGGATATCCACATTAAGTTTAATTTTACTTATCGGCCTGCCGACATCAGAAGAAATTACATTAAGCGCCTTTTCCGCCTGGGGAGTTACCCTGCGTATTACAAGGTCTTTTCCCATCATAACAACCGGCATATTGATGCTGTCGAGCAAATTTACCAGGTCATTATTTAAGAGGTAGGATTCCGTATTACGTTTCTGCAGCTCCTCGTTGGTAGTAACCAATTCTTCATTTGAGGACTGCAGCTCCTCTTTAGCCGTTTCCAGCTCCTCGTTAGTGCTTTGCAGCTCTTCATTGCTTGATAGTATTTCCTCATTGGCTGTTTTTACTTCTTCATTAGCGCTGTCTTGTTCTTCTATGACTGTCTGAAGATATTCTTTTGTTTCCGCAAGCTCTTTCTGCAGATTATCGATATACTCATCGCTTTTAGCGGATTTGGCCTTTAAGGATATTTTGCCGCGTGCTTTTGGCAACTTCTTAAGCCCAACTGCCCCGGCGATTTCGTCGAAAAGCACAAGAAAGAATTCTTCTTTAAGGGGGCCGTATTTCACAGGAACAACGGTTATATTAACCCGCATCCCATGGCCATTATGCTGGAAATCCTCCGTTTCTCTTTTTACCGTATGTTTTGTTTCCCTTGCTTTATATATCGCCGCTCTCAAAGGCATAAGCAGCTCTTCCCGCGCCAATTTGAATATGTCAAGGCTCGGTTTGCCTGACGCCGATTCAAGGTAACGGCCGGTATGCCCGCGGAACTGAACGACTTTCATACTGTTGTCTATCAGCACCCCGCAAGGAGTGTATTTGTCAAGCACAATCCGTTCTGCTATGCTTTCAATAGTTTCTTTACCTTTCTCGATAGCTGGTTTTCCCTTAATTTCTAATTTCTTTGACGGATAATATTTCCGACCTGATTCAAGTTCTGGCTCTACCGACAGATATTTTTTCGCGAAAATCCTGTGTTTTCCGTCCAGCGTCTTAAAAAGATTCGAATAACCGCCTGCGGTTTCCGAGTTTCCTAAAAGGAGAAACCCTCCAGGTCTTAAACCGTAGTGAAAATTATGGAATAGTTTTTTCTGTAAAACCGGCTTAAGATAGATAAACAAGTTACGGCAGCTTATAAGGTCTAAATTAGAAAAAGGCGGGTCGCTGAACACATTCTGTTTGGAAAAAATACACATTTCTCTCAACTGCTTGGAAACCTTATAGGAGTCCCCTGTTTTGGTAAAAAACCTTTTTAATTGCTGAGGGGTAATACTGTTTTTTATATTTTTGCCATAAATGCCTCTGCGCGCCTCATTAATAGAGTCCTCCCTTACATCAGTGGAAAAAATCTGGACGGGGACGGCACTGGCTTTATTTCCCAGCGATTCCAAAAAGCATATAGCAATAGAATAAGCTTCCTCGCCGCTGGAACATCCCGGAACCCATATCCTTACACCCTGACCTTTTGTCCTGTTTTTAAGAATTGCCGGCAAAACCTGTTTTTTCAGCGCATCAAAAACTTTCGGGTCGCGGAAAAAGCTGGTAACGTTTATCAGCAGGTCTTCATAAAGCTTTCCCGCCTCGTCCTTATTCTCACGCAGGAACTTTATGTAGCCCCTGAGATTTTCCAGTTTCAGTAAAACCATCCGCCGCGCTATGCGCCTGCTAATGGTGGGGGTTTTATAATGAGTGAAGTCCAGCCCCGTGGCCGAACGCAATATATCAAAAATACTTTCAAGGCCTTTATCTTCCGTTATGATTGACTTATCTGTTTTAACGGACCAGGCAGACGATATAAGGGGATGTTTTGCTATGCGCTCCAGCTCACTTGCAATCTTTTTGGGCGAAAGCACAAAATCCACACATCCGGCGGCAATCGCGCTTTGCGGCATACCATCATATTTAGCGGATTTTTCGTCCTGGGCAAAAGTAATACCCCCTTCGGCCTTTATGGCCTCGGCTCCCAGCGTCCCGTCTGTCGCTGTTCCTGAAAGAATAACTCCGATAGCCCTGTTCCCAAGCTCATCTGCCAATGAACGGAAAAAATAATCTATGGGCATATGCTTTAAATTTATGTCATTCCTTTTGCTAAGTATTAATTTTCCGCTTGCTATAGAAAGATTAGTGTCCGGCGGTTTTATATAGACATGGTTGACTTCTATGGGCATCCCGCTCTTTATTTCTCTTACCGGCATTTTTGTTAATCTGGCGAGCAGTTCCGCCAGCAAACTTTTACGTCCCGGGGCCAAATGCATTATAAATACAAATGCCATTCCCGGTTTAGCCGACAGATTCCTGAGTAATTCCTGATATGCTTCAAGACCGCCGGCGGAAGCCCCGATACCGACAATGGGAAAAGATGTTGTTTGGGAACCCGCAGGCACAATCTTTTCCTTTTTGGGTGTTACTCTTATTTTTTTTCGCATATTTATTCCCCCAATAAAAAAACCAAGGCCTGTATTTCTACAGGACCTGGGTTACCTCAGGAAAAGGAATTAAACCGGTTACTCTTGTGCACTCCTTTGTCTGTTGCCGCTTTCATATCGCGGTTTCCTTAAAGGGCTACAGGTGTTTATTTTCTCGCAGTAGCCATAGTTGAGCTTCTTTCACTTATACTCGTTGCCTCACGCTTAGGCAAGGAAAAAAAGAACGTGCTGCCCTTGCCCGGTTCCGACTCAAGCCAGACGCTGCCGCCATACATTTCGACAATCTTTTTCACCGTCGCAAGGCCAATTCCCGTCCCCCCGCCTTTATCGGGCGGCATTAATGTCTTAAACAACTCAAAGACCTTGTCAAAGTGCTTCTTTTCAATCCCCGGGCCGTTATCCTTCACACTAAACTTCCAGAAGGACTCTTCTTCGACGCAACCTACTCTTATTTGGCCCTGAGGTTTGTCCATGTATTTGACGGCATTGCCCAAAAGATTCTGGAATACCTGAGCTATGCGAGTTTCGTTGCATTCATAAGCAGGCAATTGATTTTCGATAGTAATAGTAACTTTCTCTGGTGCGTCGAGCGCTTCTATGACACTATTGACCAGTTCGCCTAAATCGACAATGCTCTTATCTTCGTCTTTGTCTTCGACACTCGAATATTCGAGTATCCTGTCTATAAAGGAATACATCCGGTCCACTCTCTCTGTAATCTGCTGGACGTGCTTCCTTCCATCCGGCGTGAGTATGTTGGCGCAATCCCTGGCTATCCACTCCGTAAGATGTCTGATTCCACGTAACGGCGTTTTCAAGTCGTGCGAAACAACGTGTGCGAAATCGTGCAACTTCTGATTGGCCTCTTTTAACCTACTGTTCAGGTTTTTCAACTCGCCTTCAGTTTTGGCTTTGTAAAGCGCCACCTCAATGGCGGCCTTTAGTTCCCCCAATTCCACGGGCTTTACGATATAACCAAATGGCTCTGTGATTTTGGCATGCCTCACGATGAAATTATCCGTGTGGCCAGTCAGGTAAATGACGGCTGTGCCGAACTCCGAGCGTATCTGCTCAGCAACCTGGATGCCATCGAACTGTTCCTCGAGCGCAATGTCCATCAAAACAAGGTCTGGTTTGTTCGTTCGCACTATGTTTAACGCGTCGCAGGCGCTCAAAGCAGTAACAACGTCATACCCAAGGTTCTTTAACCCAAGCGATGTTATGGCGCAAAAGTCGGCCTCATCATCTACAAGAAGTATCTTCGGCCTTGCATTTTGTTGTGAATAACTCATCGAGCAACTCCTTAACCCGGTTTTCAGTCAATCAGGCATTCTCTGCCTTGGTTCTTCGCCTGCGAGTTGAAGCGAAGATATCACCAATCTTTTCAAGCAAAAGAGATGGGCTTCGCTACGTAGTTTGTTATGTTATACCTGCCTCACTCGTCCAAGTTGTGACTCTCCGGCGGCGAATATCCCGGCTCTTTTTGCCCCCGCTCGCCAACGCTAACCGGTTGGCCCAGCAAATCGTCGATAAAAATCACCAATCGGTCGAAATCGACCGGCTTTGTAAAAAAGGCCACCGCCCCACCTGCCATCGCCTTCTGCTTGCCCGATATCGCTCTTCCGGTAACAACCGCGATGGGTATGAGCGAGGTGTGGTCGGACTTGGCCAGCCGCTCCATAACGGTAAAACCGTCGCCAGCAGGCATACTAATATCGAGAATAATAAAATCCGGCCTCTCCTTTTGAGCTGCCGCGATGGCTCCGACCGCGTCTGAAGCCATAACGGTGTTGTATCCATGCGCTTTCAGGTGGGTGCTCAGAATGTACGCGAAATCCCTCTCGTCATCGACAATAAGAATCTTCTTTTCACTCATAATCATATCTCCTGCTATAGGTTATTCAACTAACAATTGCCTCTCAAAAAGCCAGCATCCCGACTCTGCTTATCAGGGCAGGCAATTATCAATCCAGGCCCGCTCCAGCCGGCTGACCAAGCTCTTCACGAATGGACTCCAGTAAAATGTCCATATTCACCGGCTTGAGATAGAAGTCCACCGCCCCGTTTGCGAACGCCTCTGCTTTCGCCCTTGTTTCCATCCCCGTCACCACGATAACGGGTATCATTTTTTTGGGATTCGCGGCGTTGAGTCGCCTCAAAACGTTCAGCCCGTCACCCCCTGGCATAACGACGTCCAGAATTATCAGGTCGGGCTTCTCCTTCTGAACTGCCTTGATGGCTTCGGCCGCATCCGAGGCCGAAACGACGCTGTAGCCGTGCCCCTCCAGGTGGGCGCTTATAATACGCACCAAATCCGCATTGTCATCGACAATAAGAATCTTTTTTTTAGGCATAACCGTATCTCCTGCTGTTAGACCGTCCAACTCATCATTGCCCCCTGGAAGATAGACGTTTCGAGAAACCGCCAAAGCACCTGTTGATTCCCGCGGAGTAACTCGGCACAACCGGCCCGACTTCTTCAAACCACCATACGCTGACAAAATAGATTAAAGACATCCTTGATATCAAAATCTTCGGCAACCGGACCAACATTAGTTTAGTTTTTGTCGCTTGCTTTTATACCCGCCCTCGATGGACGAGTCCGGAATTGCGATATGCCTTATCGCCAAAAACCACTGTTATCAGCCCAATACCGGCATGCAAACCGCTAATCCGCCCCGCCAGCCCTGATGACACAGCCCCGGAAGTCATAACACAAATTTATTTCAGGTACTTTCAACAGGTCCTATAATATAGTAACCGGAGTTTTGGGGCCGCACCTGTATTTTCGTGGTCTTCCATCCCTCGTCAGGGTCTCGATAATATCCGTCATCGAGCATCAAGTACGGAACGGCTATTTACTTAAAGTTGGCGGGGTCTTCGAGTGTCTTTTTGACGAAATCGAGGAACTGGGCCGCGTAGCCGCCGTTGGCGACCTTGTGGTCAACCGACAACGTCATATTCATCATCTTACGAACCCCAAGCATATCGGGGCTGTCATCCGTCGGCACACAGACATCAGCGATTTTGCCTATTCCGAGTATCGAGCACTGGCCCGGCACGACAATCGGGATAAATGAATCGACGCCGAATGCGCCGAGATTGCTGACGGTTATGCAGCCGCCTTCGAGGTCTTCAATTGTAAGCTGATTATTTTTCGCTTTTTCTATAAGCTGCCTGCTGTAACGGGCTACCTCAGCGACCGTTTTCTTGTCCGGGTCTTTGACTATCGGCGCAATCAGTCCTTCAGGTGTTGAAATAGCCAGCCCGACGCCAATCGCCTTGGCCAACTCTATATCGTCGCCATCGATTTGTCCCGTCATTATGGGGAACTTTTCCAGCCCAATCGCGATTGCCTTGATGATAAAGTCGTTATACGCAATTTCTATTTCACTTGTCTTGTTGAGCTTGGCCCGGTATGCGACGAGGTCGGTAACATCCGCCCTGACATTGAGATAAAAACATGGTATTTCCTGCTTTGACCGCAGCATCTTCTCGGAGGTGATTTTCTGCAATTTGCTGACCGGCACCGTCTGGCCAAGTTTCAAATCATGGGGCAGGACCGGTATCGGCATCGGTAAATCGCTTATTTTTTCTCGTTTTGCCGGGCGTGATTTGGCGATTGTTGGTGTCGCCGGTGTTGACGCCTTGAGCGAACGCAAAAATTTGTCGCTTACCCGCTCATCTTTGTCGCCCAGTATCAACAGGGGTGTTTCTATGCGGTAACTGCCCCCAACCTCGGCGATTATCTGCTTAACATAGCCATCCGCGGGCGATTCAATTTCGAGGGTCGCCTTGTCGGTCTCGACATCGAAAAGAACATCGCCGCTTTTGACGTGGTCGCCGATGCTGACTTTGCAGTCAACAATCGTGCCTTCTTCCATTGTATCGCCGAACTTCGGCAGCCGAACTTCTCTGGCCATTTATGCGCCCTTTTTTACTTTATTGACGAAACGACAGGGATTCTACGCTATCCGCAGGATACAATCAACTTCTCACTGAAAAACAGCTTTGTATCGATGGTCGGAAACCGTCTTCGTGGACGGCGGTAAAGGCGTGTAAAATCCCCGGCTAATCCGTCTTTCTGTAATATTCCGCTTCGTGACCGGAAAGCTTGTTTTCTCGAATCATCGTTCTTATTTTCTGCGAGTCGGTGTTTCTGGGTTGACCTCCTGAAGCCGTGGTCGCGGAGGCACTGGCAGACACGGGTAATTCGCGGACAAAACTTTTTATGGACAGGATAGAAACTCCGAGGGCAATAATAAGCACCGCCGGCAGAAAATAACGAGAGACAAAACCAGCGGGTGTTTCAGCAGCAATGGGTTTTCGCTCGTAACGGCATTTGTCGCAGTATATGCAGTCAAGTTTGTCGTTGAAGCTCAATCCATATTCACAATTAGCATATCGTTTCGCAGGCATAAACCTGCTGAATATCGCAATCTTATTAAACAACGACAAAAATGCACCAGCCGGGCACAGATACCGGCACCAGAAACGAGAATAAAAAAGAGAGCCGACAAGCGCAACGGCTGCAGCCACAGGAATAAATGTACCCCTATGACTGAAGCTGAATGCCTTAATCAATGGGTCAACAGCAAGAGCATTATGGTTTCGAGAGATGAAGAATACGACTATGAGCACGAAAAGAACAACAAATTTGACGAATCTTCCTTTTTGCATCTGTTCTCTTGATAAAACAAACCTGAATCTGGCCGGCAGTACGTATCCAACAAGCTCCTGCAACGCTCCAAAAGGACACAGATACCCGCAATAGATGTTGCCAAAAACAATAGCCAGCAACGGCACGCCGATTGTAAGAATAAATACTCCCGTCGATACCGCGAGAGGAACAGCCAATGACAATAAAGAAACAATCTGTTCAGTAGAGAACTGGGCGTTCAGAACCATTCCGCCGACGATAAAATTGAGCAGGATAACAAGAAGACGAGACCAGTAACCGCCGCGATAGATAACTATGATTGTGAGCGGTACGGCAATCAGCAGATATATCACCTGTAAATCGGGCAGCCGGCGAGAAACAGTATTCGCCTTTTGCTGAGCAGTTTGGCCGAGAACACCGGATGCGAATTTTGCGCCTGATTGAGCGAGTGATTCGAGAATTGCCTTTGAGCTGACGGTTGCGCCTGTGACGGCATCAACATTTGCGAATGGCTGGGGACTGAAAATGGCGTGTTCTTTAAGTGATGGCAGCCAGTTTGTGAGCATATCGAGGTAAGATGGCGTTTCATTCGAACGAATGATATGAAAATCGATGAGATTACCCGCGACGTCGGTGCGAATTGCGATATTTATTTTGCCGCCGAATCCCTGAACATTCGGGGCGAAGTCGGCGGAGCTTAAGATGAAACCAGCGAGCTTGTCGTTGGCATCGTAGGTCTTGAAATAGGTCGCGTGTTTACCGGTATCAGGCAAAACGATGGCAGCGGCTTCAATGCGAAGCGGGCCGGCCAGCGCCTGCGCTTCGCGGAGCGGAAGTGCGGGAGCGAGCCGTGAGCCTGCAGAAACAAGGAGGTTAGAACAAAGTATAAACGCTGCGGCAACGCCGAATAGTGCGTAGCCGGCCGAGCGAAAAACAGTGTAAGTGCAAATTTTCTCCGGAAAGCGTATTCTAAAAACTGCCGCGGGGAGATTGGCAAGTGTGAGCAATATGAACATCAGCATCGTAACCTTGGCGCCGAGGACAGGGACAAGAGCGAGAGAAGCAAGCAGCCCTCCTGCCGCTGCGCCGAAATGGTCCGCGTATTCGAGTCGCGCCGATACTATCGCAGTATTCAAACCGCTCACGGCCAGAAGATTGCCGGCTATCGGGAAATAAGAACCGGCGCATAAGCCGCAGACAATAAACGCAGCCGCGAAACTGATGTGAGACCAGCCCGAAGCGGGCCAAAAGGCAATTGCCGCCAGGACCGCGCAATGAATTAACAGAACGGCTATAAGAAGCACCTCTGAATTGTGTGCGTATTTCCTTTTAAGGAGGCGATAGGCGGTTGCTGCGCCCGCGGCGAGGCCGGCCATATACATCGAAGATACTGCGCCTATATGAAGGTAGAGAGAGCCGAAACGGGTCTGGTAGAGATACATCAGGACGATTACGACACCGATACCGACAACGCCCGTGGAGAAAAGCAGAAATGTGAAGTCAAAAGTTGACGGCCTGGAGGCAGTGGGAGAAGTCAGAATAAATATCAGGCGCAGAATGGCGTAAATAATAACGGGAATCAAAAACACCGGAAGGCCGGCAAGTAAAAATTTCTTGAAGAGTATGGTGACAGGCGCATCGGATTGTCTGGCGGCAAGCAGTAAGGCGTAAAGACTGGCAAGCGGCCTCGAATCGCGATTGAGAAGATGCTCGGCGGGCAGGTCAACGGCATTATATGCGTCGAATGCCTTTGCGGCGCGGTCAGGCAGGTAGATACTCAAAAGACCATTGGGCGGATAGACATCAGCAGCACCCGGGATTAAGGCGAAACGTTCCCGCAATATACCGGGGTCACCCGTAAGATTAGAATCAGAGGCGATGAACCAGGAATTGTCACCCGGCACAAGGACCAGATGAGAAAAGGCCTGTTTAAGAGTAAGTTTAGCAGAGGCGCCGATAGTGGCAAGCTCGGTTCCCATAATGTTTTCGCCGGCTGGAATACGAACGGCCAGCACGCCTGAAGGACCAATCGCAGCTTTCAACTGCTCATAAAACTCGATTGTAAAGTAACGATTCAGAACTGAACTCGTCGCATCAGGCAGATTGACGATTACGAGGTCGAATTGTTCCTGGGGCCGATTCAATATCGAACGGATGTCACCCGTGAAGGGCTTAAAACGTGCGTCAGAGATGCTTAGTTTACCGGGGACAAATTGCAAAACTCGGCTGACGTATTCACCGTCAGGACTTGCCCAGACGAGGCGATTAACCTGCGGAAGCTGTAGAAACTGACGACAAAGCCCCACGCCTGAACCGATGACAAGAACACGAGAAGCCCGCGGATTCTGCGAAAGCGAAAGGGCAATAACCCTGCCGGCTGAAGTCGGGTCAGGAATTATTTCGACTGCGCTGCCTTCGCGGACAGCGACCCACTGATTTTGATACATACCGTAAAGGTATTCCGCCTGTGCGGTCTGAAAGGAGCCAGTAAGGGAATCTGCCGGGAGAAGGCGAGACCACTTGACGATGCGCAGATAATCGGCAAGCGGTTTATCAACGCCGAACAACGCTGCAAAACCAAGAAGAAGAACCAGCAGAAAAACCGGTGGCACAGTTATTTTGCGCAAACGATGCGATACTGCAAAAAAAGATGACAGGACAGCAAGTGAGAGAATAAAGACGAGAATAAGGAAAATTTTAACGGAACTTATACCAAAGGCCAGCAGCGCCGTTGTGCCGAGGCCACCAACGAAACTGCCAAGCGATTCGAGAAGGTAAACGCGCGAAACGGCAGGCGTCGTGTCGAGCGCGACCCAGCGACAGGTCAATGGAAAAAGCATCCCGGTAATTACGCTCATCGGGGCATTTACAATAACACCGAGCAAAAGCGACGTGGGTATGGGCAAAAGCGCATAAGCAGCGATGCCCGCGAGCTGACGGATATGGATAATCAGGATTACCTGAAATACAAAGGCAGGCAGATACGCCAGAAACAGTATCTCGATATTGGCCAACAGAAAATCGGTAAGACGTTTACTTCTATTGACCAGCATTGCGCCGAGGGCAATCCAGAGAAACCAGGAGGCAAAGAAAATGCCGACGGCGATATCATTGCTTTCAAAAGAAGATAGAAACTCTCTGAAAACAAGCGTTTGCGCCGCAATGGAAAACAGACCATAAACAAATATGACCAAACCGCGTGCGGCAGCAGTCATTTTTCTTCACCAAACACTTCGGCCTGGAAAACAAAAAAAGTTGCGCCCTCTTTCCAGGCGTCGGCGGGCAGGCCAGCCTTTAATGACAGCTCAGTAAGCATCGTTGGGATGTCCCATCGCTGCTCAGTGGCGACCTGGGGCAAAAACAAAGCCGAGTGGCCGCCCTTTCGCAAAATGATGCCGTCGGTGCCTAAGCGGATTTTATTGTATGAGTCAATAGGCACAGGGACCGTCAAAGCGGAGATTTCTATCTTTATTTTGGCAAGCTCATTTCTCGTGACGGGCCCAAATCGCCAATCGTTGACGGCGGCGTTTACGGCGTTGGCAATGACGGACTTGTACAACGGCTGGCGGGGATAAATCTCACCGATACAGCCTCGCAGCTCGGAGTGTTCCTTCAGCGTCACAAACGCCGCACGGGAAATCTTCATTGCTTCGGTCAGGGAAATGTCAAGCTGCTCAGGCGAAGGCACACGATGGTTTTGCAGATAAAATTCGATTGTCTTACGAGCAAGCAGCAGGAGATTTTGCTTATCTTTATCAGTCAGGGAATTATCGGTTTTCGCCGGCGCAATGGCAGTCTGTTTTTGCCAGTCGCCGTGAAAGGCAACGGAGAGATAACTGACGGAATTGGTGAAATCGCCTGTCAGCTCGCCTGATGTGGTGTACTTGAGCAATTCAGGTTTGGTTCCGGACGGAAGCATCGAAAGAAGTATCGCAATCGGCACCCGGCCGCAGATGGTCGCGCCGGTTTTATCGCAATATTGGGAAAAGCCGGTGCTGTCCAGCTTTGAAATATAATCGTAAGCGCCCATATCGAGCTTTTTAAGCCCTTCCGGTATATTCTGGCTGAAGGGTACATAATCATAGGTGGGGCCGTAGTGTGTAAAATCGGAACTTGCCACAACGAGGGTATTACTATCGACAAGCGATTTTAGGATTGAAGCCGCCTGCTGCACCGTCGCCTGCGAGCACTGCCCCGCCACAATCGGCACAAGCTTAAAATCGCCGAAGTGATATTGTAATAGAGGCAGTTGAATTAAGACGCTGTGTTCTGTCCTGTACGCCTGCGGTATGTCCTTAAAAAGCGGCGATTGTAAAAGTTTATTTATAAACTCAGCATCAAGCGGTATTTCACCGAGAGGGGTCTGGTAATGAGTTACGGCTCCCGGAACGCTGAGGACATCCAGCATAGGGACCTGATGCGACGGACCAATGACAATAATTCGCTTGTATTTTGTTTTCGCGGCCTTAACTCCAAAAGCGGCCGTCTGGCCAGAGTATGCGTACCCCGCGTGCGGACTGATAAGGGCAATTATATCATCGCTGGCTTGAACATCGGCCCTTTGAAAGAAACCTTCGACCTGCTTTGCCAGCGCATTTGGCTCCGCGGCGTGCCAGCCCATCAGACCCAGCGGCGATGGGATTACCGACTTGGGCGTTTCGACCTTGGGTGCCTCGACTTTGGGCGTCTCGACGAGTTTCTCTGCCGGCATTTTCGAAGGTTGTGCGGGTTGAATCGGCTGGCAAGGCTCTTCGACAACAGGCGCAGCCGCTTGCGGCATTGGAGGAACCAGCACCGGACCCGGTGGGGCTTTGGGGACGCCGGATTTACAGCCCCCAACAAGCAGCATTATCAAAATAAGTAACTGGGCGAAAATCCTGTTATGATTGGCGATACTATACTTAGACATAATTATCCACTCCATTTGGATTGTGAGGTGATGTTGGCGATGGTTTTTAACCGGCCCGGGTATTTTGACAGCGGCTTTGCCCGCAGGAACCTGCGAGGCACAACGGTTTTAGCCAGCACCCAGCCGGCAACTATAACCGTTGAACAAGCAGCCAGTATTTTTTGTAGAAAAGTTCGTCGAGTCATTTCCACACCCCGTATATTTTTTTGCCGCAATCCGGACAGCAGCCATCTTTCAGATTGTTTGTCATAACAACGTATTCCTGCCGCTGGATTAACACTTTTTTGCAGCCGGGGCAATATGTGTTCTCGCCCTGCCGGCTGCGGATATTGCCTATGTA
>Ga0187882_1003783_pt1 | contig 12738 bp, 17 predicted proteins | sample June2016WEW_19_1_3_FD_132991 | JGI IMG/M metagenome (GOLD analysis project Ga0187882, IMG submission 132991) | Peatland microbial communities from SPRUCE experiment site at the Marcell Experimental Forest, Minnesota, USA - June2016WEW_19_150 | ecosystem: Environmental > Terrestrial > Soil >...
ACTGAACCGAACGGGGAAGTTCACCTGAAAGAACTGTAGAGCGATCGCTGTTGAGAGTTTACGTCGCACCGTGCGGGATTGGGCTTGGTCACATAACGAGATGTGAACCCATCGCAGACACACTGATCTCGCAGGGCGCGGAAGTAGTCTACTCCACATACTCGGACGGGCTGGACTATGCTCGGAGGCGCGGACTACCCACTCTTCCGACAGTCTCGATCGGGTTCAGGGTCAAAGAAGACGGAACAGTCGACTTCAAGATGACTGCGACCACGAGCGGATTCTCGCTCGGAGTGAAAAGATTCCTCGAACAACTCACAGCTGAAATTAGAAACATCAAACGCTTCAAACCTGATGTTGTGCTTTCTGATTCGCGTGTCTCCTCTCTCATCGCCGGGAAACTGATGGGTGTCCCCGTTGCGTTGATTCTGAATCAGTTCCGAGTGGAGATTGTGAAGAGGCCGTCTGCGAAGAAGATCACTCCCGTCGAGCGGTTGTTCTTCCTAATTGCGAACATATTCTGGCTGTTCTTCAGAACCTTACTCGGGGGAATATGGGCTGGAAGCAACGTGATACTCATTCCCGACTTTCCAGCTCCCTACACGATCTCCGCGAGTAACCTAGCGATCCCGAAACGGTACAAGAAGAAAGTCAAGCTGATCGGTCCGATCGTGTCAGATGAGCCGAAGAGGCGGTCGAGCAGGGGCGCTTTAAATGGGTCACTTTTTTTCGCCAGTCGAAAACCGCTGATCTACGCTGCCGTAAGCGGCCCCAAGACCGAGCGCACTGTTCTCGCAGGCTTGCTCTTGGAGTCTCTGGGGGGGTTCCCGAGCGAGTATGAAGTCGTGATTTCTCGAGGCGAACCTAATGGATCATCGGCGCCTGTCCGTGATCGCAATCTGACAGTCTACGGTTGGATTGAAGATCAGTTCGAGGTGCTAGAAGCGTCGAGCGTGGTGGTTTCGCGAGCGGGCCACGGAACCATAATGAAGTCGATTATGCTCGGGAAACCAATGATCCTCATCCCGATCCCAGACCATACCGAACAGTACGGGAACGCGAAGAGAGCCTCCAAGCTCGGCCTAGCAGAAATTGTCCCCCAACGAGAAGTCACTACTGAGCGCCTCCTAGACGCGACGAAGAAGCTGCTACATTCGCCGCCAGCCGGTATGGAGAGACTGAACAGGAACACCCCATTCACAGAGGCGATACCTATAGCGGCACATGAGATCGATGCACTGGCTTCAACCAGGCAAACATGATAGATTGTACGTCAGCCTGCATGGGTTTGCCTTGCTTGGGCGCCTATGGTGATTCTCAAGGGATGCCTGTGGGATCAATCCCATAGGCGTTACCTCGCCTGTTGCCTATGCCACTTCATCGGAGACATAGGAGCCGCATCCTACACGATTGCAGAATAGTGCCCGGGATAGAGAGCAAAATCCTCAACCGCAAAAAGAAATAGACAGACGATTCCGCAGCGGCTGTCTGCTCCACCTAAGGAAAATCGATTTGGATCTTCTCAGAGCCGGCTGCGATCTTGTTAGCCAACTCCTCTACGTGGAGACGATTCTCCAGCGCTCTGACTTCGTCGATGAGCGCTTCGTATTCGCCAGGCGGAGGTTGTGTTGCGGTCTTCTGCGTCTCGGGTTGGGTTAATCCGAGTTCCCCGAGCTGTCGCCGCATGTCTGCCTCGTCGAGTGTGAGTAGTGGCCGATAGACGGGGAATCCTGCGACCTCGTCGGCCGCTCTCAGATCTTTCAAGGACTCTATGCCGCCTTGGCCAAACCTGTCAGAGGTCACAAGTCCTAACGCGTTACGAGCAAGATGCTTGACCGCTCGGAACGCCAAGCGCACACAGAAGACCCTCTGCACGCTCGGGCTAACGGCAGCTAGGGTGTTTCTTGTTTCCTCGTCGAGTGTGATCAGTCGCGCCGTGTACGTGTTCTTCGGAACGTACCGCCTTAGCCTCTTCAAGCCCTCGAGGGTCTGATCGGGGGGTACCACCCCCACTGGAGGAGGCAGGTCGGCTATGACGGGCCAGACCATGGCTCCGCGCTTCATCAACAAGTAGAATGCTAGCGGTGCGAGGGCGGGGTCACTTGCGAGCCCCAGAAGGCTTCCCTGCGAGCCTACGGGTAGCCCGCCGGGGCCGTTGAACCGTGCAGACGAAATGTAAGCTTCCTTGGCACCGTAGAATACGCGGACCGTGTGGTCCGGATTACTCAGGTTCACTTTCACGCCGCTTGGAAGTCGCGATAGGACCTCCGAGCCTGCTCGTATCTCGATCTCCTTGCCTCTGATCTTTGAAGGCTCAAAGTTGCGTGCTCTAATCGCGAATGTTTCGCCGATCTTGAGCTTCTGTTGCGCCTGCTTGGCTGCGCATTCAGCGATCTCCCCCAGATCCAGCTTGGTTGGTTGACACGCGTCGGCGTGAGCGACACCGAATATCTGAGCCAGCTCCTTCGCTGTCTTCTCCGCATCGTCGAGGCCGGCCACGACGAGGAGCCCTCCCGCTTGTATGATCTTGTAATTCTCCAGCCCGAACCGTTTGAGATTGAATCTGATGTGCCTCTTCAATAATCGGATAAGGAGCTGGCGGACCGGATGGCTCTTCAAGGTAAACTCAGCAGTTGAGATCAACACGACGCCGGACAAGACACGAGCCTTCAGATCATTGCGTCACTTGGTACCATAATCGAGAAGACTCTTGCCGGCTGGAGCCTTGGCCTTCGATTCATCCTCAGCCGCTCCCTTCGAAGACGGCCTCAGCTCTTCAAGGATCACGATCGCCTCGCCAAGCGGCATGCCCGTCACTAGGGCCATCTCTTTCGCGGATATACGAGGATTCTCCGAGAGCACATTCGTCTCTACGTAGCGTTTGTGATGTTTGTACATGGGAAGCACATGTACAGTGTCAGTGAGAATCTCCCAAAGCGCCGCCACATCATAACCAGAGTGAACTGACATTCCTGAATCGCATGGTATCAAACGGAAGCGACCGTTTAAGGTTTCAACCATGACGCATGAGGTACCGGTTCAAATCCAAACGTCCGCACCAAGGTGCCCACACACACAAAATCACTCATCTCCCATGAGGGTTCAAATCCTGACGCCCGCACCAAGCTACCACACACACACCAAGAACGACGACGAGCGATGGTTCAAATTCGGGCGTTCGCACCAAGGGACCTGTGTGTGCGCACCAAGGGACATTACGTGGGTTTGGCGAGGCGCACACGAGCTAGAACTAGGAACTACGAAGTTCTACCTTTCGAAGCGCGCAGATTGTTCTTGCCCGTGTTACAAGAGGATAAGTAATTCAGCCTGAAAGGTACCAGTTCGATTAGGGCCAATCTATCTGGCCTGCTGGGTACGCAAGGTGTTTCCCTATTTCGTCGCGCTCGCTGGAGTATCTGTTCTCTCAATCACAGTATCAGCGACCATAACCTATCGACACCGTGAGCGTAGTATCATAGCTGGAGCCCTTGTTGTCGTAGGGGCGGCTTTCTGGCTAATGATGGATGCCCTGCAATTGGCCAGCAATAGCCTGTCAGTCAAGCTCTTCTTCTATATGATGCGGTTTATAGGTCTCGTCTTTGTACCCAGCGGCTGGTTTGTTCTTGCACTATTGATCTCAGGTTATGAGAGATATGTGAAGCCGCGCAACATCGTCGCGCTCGCCGTCGTGCCGTTCTTGACTTTGCTTCTGGATTTCACAAACCAATCTCACGGTCTCATGTGGAGCAGTGCAACGCTTAATGCCGCGGATCCATACCTTCCAATAAACATCACTTCTGGCCCAGGCTTCTGGGTACTGGTTGTATCGTATTCCTATGCGTTGATACTAGTAGGGCTTGTCATATTCGTTCGAAGGATTAGCGTTTCACGCAGTTCCTATCGCGCAGCGGGTTTGCAGATGCTTCTCGTTTCAGCAGTTCCTTGGGCGCTCAACGTCGCGTATGTTCTCAATCGAAGTCTGTTCCCATACTTTGAGCCATCATCGTTGGCGATTACCGTCGCAGGGGTACTATTGTTGTGGAGGCTGGTCTACTTGCCTCTCATGAATGTCGTGCCTGTCGCTCATGAGATACTAGTAGATAGTCTGGATGAGGCTATCATTGTCCTAGACGGGCTAGATCGCATTGTGGATGCAAACCCCAAGGCTCAGAGCCTCTTGGGCCGCTCCTTGTCGCAGGCAGGTGGAAAGTCCATAGAAAATGTATGGGCTGAGTGGCCTGTCATAAGGAAAGCGCTCGATTCTGAAGCCGGGACGGGAAAGGAGGTGATGCTTGGCGATGAGGGAGAGCAACAGGTCTATGAAGTGCAGGGCTCTTCAGTTGAGGGACTCATCGCCAACGTGCCCTACCGACTCGTTACTCTGCGCGACATCACCGAACGCAAACGAATGGAGAACGAGCTTAAGCGTTACTCTGAACACCTAGAGGAGGTAGTCCTTGAGAGGACGAAGAAACTGCAACAGGCTGAGCGGTTGGCTGCTATTGGTCAGACTGCTGCGATGGTTGGACATGATCTACGCAACCCAATGCAGACAATAGTCGGCGCACTATACCTTACAAAGAAGAAGCTCGAGAGCCTGCCTGAATCCTCCAAGAAAACTCTGGCCCAGTCTAGTGTGATCGAGACTTTCGAGGCCATTGAGAGAGAACTGGGGTACATGAACAAGATCGTCTCGGACCTGCAGGACTATGCTGCACCTTTGAACCCCGAACTCACGCAAGTTGACATGAGGGCATTCACCGAAGAAATCATGTCGCAGATGGATACTCCACGGAGTATTAGCACCAGGTTAACAGTCAGTGATCCTTCGCTGGAAGTGATGATTGATCGCACCATGATAAGGAGAGTCTTTACGAATCTGATAACAAACGCGATTCAAGCCATGCCTAACGGAGGAGAACTGCGAGTAAGCCTGTCGAGGACAGGCAAGGATCTACTCGTCAGCTTCAGAGACACGGGCGCCGGCATACCTGAAGAGTATATGGATAGCCTGTTCAAGCCACTCTTCACTACTAAGGCGAAAGGGCAAGGGTTCGGGCTGGCCGTCTGCAAGAGAATGGTGGAAGCGCACGGCGGCAGCATAGCCGTCGAAAGCAAATTGGGAGAAGGGTCCACGTTCACGGTCAAGCTGCCGATTGAGAAATGAATGATAGAGGTGCTCGTTTGGAAAAGAAACACATCCTAGTGATAGATGACGACGAATCTGTTGCGAAGTTCTTCAGAGAAGCACTCGAACTGGGAGGCTACAGCGTCGACACGGCGAAGACCGGAGAAGAGGCCGTAGAGAAGTCCAATGTGAACTTCTACAATTTGGCGCTAATCGACTTTCGTCTCCCAGACATGGAAGGCACCCAACTGCTTACAGCAATGCGAGAGACCGTTCCGAAGATGGTGAAGATAATCGTGACAGGCTACCCATCCCTAAGTAATACGATGGAAGCGGTCAACAAGGGCGCTGACGGCTACGTGGTCAAACCAATAATGGACACGGACGAGTTCTTGAACAAGATCAAGGAACACTTGAAGAAACAAGAAGAATCTGAAAGATACAGCGAGAAGAAAGTCGCGGAATTTGTCGAAACACGGTTCAAGCGCAAGAAAGCTCGACGATGAAATCTCTCGACCCTTGAGGCAAGCAGGAAAAAATTGAGCATTCACCACAAACGTCCCTATCGGAAATGCAAGCAGTAGTCGAAATATACAAGGATGCGACTCTCGAACTCTTGGATTCGATGGAGCTTCCCGAATTTATGATCCGGACAAAGGAGCAGAACGCACTTTACGCGTGTGGTTTCAACGTGCTTGCTGTTCTCAAGAAGAGGGACTGGTTCACACAGCCGCGGGGAAATGGGTTTCCAGCATCAGCCCCATTTGCCATCTCGTGTATTGTTGATCATGCAAGCCACCAATCACGCATGAAGCGTCGTTCGTCGTCGTTTCGGTTTTGTGTGTGTGGGCACCTTGGTGTGCGCACACACAAAACCACTCCCCTCTCCTGAGGGTTCAAATTCGAGAACAGAGATTCGGAATTGACGGAAGGAACAGGCGTGGAATTCCATTACGAGACGAAGGAGCTGTCGCCTTCAACTTGGGGTGACTTTGAGAGACTATTCGAGAAGCATGGTGGGGTGCAAGGTGGTTGCTGGTGTATGTTCTACCATGTCGCAACAGGTTGGAAGGGGAGAAACCGAGCGCAGAACAAAGCAGAGAAGCACGCCCTAGTGGAGCATCGGAAAGCGCATGGTGTGCTCGTATATCATCGCGGAAGGCCTGTGGGCTGGTGCCAGTTCGGTCCGAGCAAAGAATTGCCGCGCATAGACAACATGAGGGATTATGCTCCCTCGCACCAAGGAGACCTCTGGAGAATAACCTGTTTCTTCACCGACCGGGACTACAGAAGGAGAGGCGTCGCGAGAGCGGCTTTGAACGGTGCTATCCGCTACATGAAAGAACGTGGCGTCGAAGTGGTTGAAGCCTACCCGGTAGATCCTAAGCGGAGGCATTCTTCAGATATGTTCTGGAACGGCACTCCAGATCTCTTCGATTCCGCGGGCTTCACCAAAGTGTGCAAGCTCGGCAGGGAACGATGGATCTTCAAGAAGACGTTGTAAGGAAACCTCCTAGGAAACCTTGGCCGAGACATGGCTTTTGACAGGGACGAGATGATGACACAGACCACGCACGAGAGAGGAAGACGCAACCCCTGTGGCGACATTGGCATTGTAACGGTGCGAGGCGGACACCCGCACAGAAGGGGACAGGACGGCAGGGGACCATGAGTTCATCTACACACAACAGTCTACGCGCGATTATCTGTTGAAACAGGTCTCCTAGTACATTGATCTTAGATGCGATGCCCGTTATGCGGACGTGAAATGACTGTTCTTCCTGGGGTGAGGAGAGGGAGAGTCACCGAGATCGTACACTATTGCGAGCAACATGGCCTGTTGCGCAGACCACCCACCTCAATTCTCTTGCATAACATGTCAAGTCCGAGATCAGAGAGTCAAACTTCCGAGCCCAGCTGAGAAGTTCTGCCTACCGATCTTGAAGCCGACCTTGCCGAAGGCTCTGACAACCTCACGCCACGAGAGGAGAAGGAGCTTCGACAATCACTACGAGCTCATCTCCTCTGGTTCGCTGCTTGAGTTGTTCCGCCTTACTTCTAGAGAAGCTTCAATCGCTTCCTTCGCGTTACCCAGAGCCTCATCCCTTGTCTCGCCTTCACTAGCGACGGCAACCCGCACATCTGGGCCTCGGAGCCTCCAGGAGAGTTTTGACGCGGTTGAGGGGTGTATTCCACCCTTTCTTGGGTGTATTACACCCATGCGCGGACTCCATGAAAGTCATCCTCACTCCGAAAGCGAATTTCCCATGCGGAATCACAGCCCCCAAAAGCAGGACCGTTGCGGCAGCCACGCTTTGCAGCGAACTGTTGGCAGACATAATCAAGGACTGCGGTTTTGCAGTATTGCACCGCTATTTCGAACCGTTTTCCATTTTTTGAATCCTTGCAACTGTCAGGTTCTTGCAAACAGACTTTAGGTTCAACCAAGTCTATTCCCAATCATGCCCATGCTCCACGTGGAGAGGCACGGACGCATTCTCGACCAAGAAGTGCGCGACATACTAGGCTTCTTGGAAGAGTGTTACGGTCGTCTTCGAATCGTGGGTCTGGATCTTGTTGAGATTGTGCTCTTCGAGAATGATCGGCTGTGGCGCAGCCACATGGCGGTTGAGCGGAGAAGGGCCGGGGTCATATCTTCTGACTTCGATGATGCTTACATCGCTACTCATGACGCGTGGACCGGTATTCCCAGGATATCGATCTCTCTGGATCGGCGGAAGGCTCTTGCTCGGCCTGTCTGGGAGGGAGCCCTTCGCCACGAAGCTGGCCACTCAATCCTGCACGGAAGCCTCGAGTACTACGTGTTTCCCATGCCGAAACCTCTCCTAGACATCGCGCATGAGTTTCATACGTTGACGAGGCATCTTACGGATATTCTGTATCTTCTCTCGGTGGCTGTGAAGGACATGGAAGTCACGAAGCTACTTGTTTCGAATGGGTATGTTGAGGACCAAGCGGCCTACGCGCGGTTTGTCATGAAGCCCACGGAACAGGATCAATTTGCATGGAGTCTCTCCTCAATTGCCGCTGAGGCAAGAGCGCTCTGCCTCGTCGGAAGACTCAAGGACCTCGCCGCCGCCACCGTCCTGGCCTCCGGGTCACACAGCCCACTGGTCGGTCTCGAAGAGATTGAAGAGTCAATCAGGTATCTGCCTCGTGAGGCGAGTGCAGCGTTGCTTGATACGATGACCAAGATCCTGAGCGACTTGGGCAAGGACACGTTCGCCAACATCCAGTCAGGCGCGGCCACGCTCGCTACGAAGCTAATTGAACCTATTATGAGAAGCCCGCCTCCAGCCTAGTTCGTGTCGGCTCTTGCTTTCTCGATTTCCTCCATCCCTTTTTTCAGTTCCTTGATCAGGTCCTCGACATAGGCGGCGTCTTGCTCGTGCAGCACTGCAAGCTCAGCTCTGACGGCACGATTCAGTAGCTCCATGACGCGTCTTCGTTCTTCTGCCTTCTTCGCGGCTTCCTCGCTTTTCGAGTACTCAACGACCTCCTGGAGGGCTTGCCACATGATCTTCTCAAGCTGTGCTCGCCTGTCGGTTCCAGGCAGTCCCGCAATTCCCACCGAACGGTACAAGCGAATCCACTCGTCCACGATGCGAAGGGACTCCCGCAAATGCTCGTTCGTCATGCGATTCACCTCTTGCCATGATTCGCATCCGCTCCTGCTCTCGGGATAGCTGTTTGGAGGCTCTCGGCCAGACGCTGCTCCGACTTGAGATACATCAAGAGGCCTGCCCGGAGGAGACGAGCGTATACATGCGAACGCAGCGTCGAGACCAGTCTAGAGTAGAGGACGAGCGACCGGGCGACACCAGTCGGCAGGCGGACTGTGATGAGTTTGGAGCGTCTTCCGGTTCTGGGAGCGCAGGCTCGTGCTCCCAAGTACTCTTTCAGTACGCTCGAGAAGCGGCCATCCGACATCGGTTGCTGGGGCTCGGAGGAGCGCAAGGTCAGATATGATCCGGAGGCGCCGAGCACGATCAGGTTACGGCAGAGGTCTCCAAGCGCCCACCCTTCACCGTTGGCGAGGCGTCTGCAAGCTTGTTCCAGATCAGCTGGAACCCTGGCCACGATTCGGCTGTACTCGTCCCTTTCGGGGAGCTGTATGCGCTGACGCATACGATTCAACACGGTGACGCTTTCCGCCGTGAGGATAAACAGGTGAGCGATTCCTCAGAGTGGAGAGAGCCTGCTCAAAGTGTTGAACGCTCGAGGAAAATGAGTGACTCTAATCGCATACATACGATTCGTTTCTACTGTTGTACAATTAGCGCATATGCTCGAAGGACCCCCAGTGAGCCTATCCGGAGTGATTTATGCCGTGAGTCTGGGCCAGCAAAGGTAACCCGTGCAAGGTAGGGGTCAGACCTGAGGAAGTCAACGAGGGAGCGTCCCAGCTTGCCTGACTTGATTCTACATATTGAGCGGGGGGTACCCCCCTGGGTGCATTGGTAACTTATCGGGTGGTCGCTTTGGGGGTAGATTGAAGTTGGGTTCGTTGGCAATCCAAGCATCAGATTCCTCACATGTGAGTCCAACTTTGGAAAGGGCTGATTTGGTCTTCTGAACCTTCGCTTGAAGGCTTCCGTAGACCATGTTCTCTATTTCGACTCTGATTCTGTGCAGATCGTCATTCATGTTCGCCAACCTTCTCGACTCGCTCAAGTTTGTCATGGTAGTCCTCTCTAACCAGCTTTAGGAGAGGTTCCCAGTTCTCCATCCATGTTTGGATGGCCTTCAATGTGGCTTTGGTATCTTGTTTCACTTCTTCGATTGCAGACTTCAAGGTCGCATCTTGCTTGTCTATGTATTTGACGTGCGCCTCGGCTAGCTTGTACATTCTCTCCTCAACACTCTTGACGTCGCCGATTGTTCCTACGGCGTCCTTTCGCAGAATATTTAGTAACTCAAGAAGGTCTCGGCAAGTTCTGATAGTCTCAGCATCCCATTCCGCAGGATCATATTTCCGTCGGTCAATGGTTTCGAGTTTTCCCAAAGTGTGAGTTAGCTCATCATGTTTCGCCTTGTAATACTCTTCCCATGTCGGCGGAGTCTGGGTCATTTAGTCGCTTTCTCCTTTCCGTGTTTTTTCATCCATTCATCTATTGCTTCCTCTACGAGTTCAGACACTTGTTTGTCATGTCTGATCGCTTCGATCTTGACTTCCTTCCATAGGTCAGGTCGAACCTTGAGCGATGTCGTTTCTCTCTTCACGGTTTGTGCTTCTGGCATACATCCTCCTCCTTAGCGCAGTATTGTAGTGCCGAAGTATTAGAGTATTATGCACTACCCTTTTAAGCGGGTGTAACATAGTGTAATACTGGTAGTGTGGTAGTATGGCACAAGTCAGCCAAACCCGAACGATACGAGGGTACGCAATCATAGCAAAAGGAGACGAACCGCGCAGAATCAGCGAGGGTGTCTATGAGATTCGTTCTCAATCGGGTCTAGGCTCTTATCGTTTGACGAAGCACAATACGGGATGGTCATGCACTTGCCCCGACTACGTGAACAGACACGAGACCGTAGGCGACTGTAAGCATGTTAGTGCTTTGCGGCTGTGGCTTCGGGCGAAGGAAGAGACTGAGCGAACAGACATCTTCGCACTACCGAAGACCGTTCTGACATTCAATCATTGCCGCTTCTGCAATTCCATCGATCTTCTCCGTTGGGGATACCGTAAGACACGGCAAGGCAAGAAGCCACGATTCAAATGTCGAAACTGCGGCAAGCGGTTCGTAGCAGACGAGGGCTTTCTCAAGAGCCACTATGACCCGAAGGTCGTCACGCTTGCACTTGATCTATACTTCAAGGGCGCTTCTCTACGCAAGGTTACTCAGCATATCGCACAATTCTACGGTGTCAAGGTCAGCCATGTGACTCTAATCAAATGGATTCGTAAGTTCAGCGAACTCATAGACAACTACGCGAACACGCTCAAACCGCAACTGTCGGGCGTGTGGAATTGCGATGAAATGAAAACAAAGATGGCACATGAGGAACCAATCAACGGCGAACGTTTCTACTGGCTCTGGAACGCGCTCGACAACGGAAGCCGATACCTAGTCGCAAGCCACTTGACCAGAGGAAGAGGCCGCAAGGACGCTCAGGCATTCTTCGAGGTTGCAAAGAAGCAAGCGAAGAAAGACCCACAAGTATTGTTTAGCGACGGTTTGGACTCGTACCGAGGCGCATACGATCCAATCAGCCTCGCCAACTATGGCAAGATAGCACACATAGCCAATGTTGGAATCAGAAGCCATATGGGAAACCACCGCGTCGAGCGTCTGCACAATTCAATGCGTGAACGCGAGAAAGTCATGCGACACTTGAAGAAAGCGAACTCGGCTGAGAAAGTGTTCAAGGGCTACCGCGCATACTACAACTTCGTCCGGCCGCACATGGCACTAGAGAACCACACACCCGCAGAGATGGCCGCAATACCAATACAACTCGGTACGAACAGATGGCTCGACCTAATCAGACAAGCCGCAAGACACAGAAATTGAACGGAGACTCACGAGATTAGGACTATGCCTCGTCTCTTTGCTTCGTCTTCGCTAACAATCGTCACGATATCGTGATGGTCACGATGGATGAAGAACTTCTCGACATGCTCCCTTTGATATCCCACAAAGGCTCTCGGCGATCCTACGGAGGGAACGGGAATCTGGAAATCGAAACCTATCCTCTTAGATTCTAAGCTCCCAACCACTTCGGGAGTACATGGTACGAGCTTTGCGACATTATGAACGAGAAGAGGGCGAGTCCTCATTCTACTCATTGAACCTCAACCAATTCGTGAACTTCAAGCGTACCATCCTTGCTGATTCTAGCTATCACTTCTCGACCATTGTAGTCGAACTTGTAGAATGCACCCGTGCGCAATCCCTTCAAATCTAGGCGCATGGCGAGACGGTCATCTACTTCGATTGGCTTGCTCGGTTTGGGGAGGCTCTTCAAGAAAGCGCCTATCTTCACCTTTCTTGCAGATGTACTAGGCGACATCATTTCTTCATACCAGTTTGGGATAATTCTCTCCCATTTCACACGCATCGGGCATTCGAAGAAAAGAGGAGGTCTCTTAGTCAGTCTCTTGCTAGAGACTGTCCGCACAACGGGACTCGGCCACATGGGCTCAACCCCGAGCGAATGCGAAGGATGATGCTCGTGTAGCATGGATATATATTGAGCCATAGGCATAACGACATGGTGCAGTAGGGGCAGTCAACTAAAAATCTTGCTATGGTGAAGGGAGAAGGAGTAGTTATGCCTAGGCGAAAGAGAAGAATCCGAGCATATCCTCCGTCAAATGACAGAGTGTTACCGGGGATACCTAACATCAGTGGAACGGGAGGGGCAATGTCCCGCGAGTCCATCATGTTCGATCTCTATTCGAAAGACCCGGTGGAAGACAAACTCTATCTCACCACACGGATTTGGCTCACACCGCACAGTCTCAAACATTTGAGAGATGACTTGGACAATACTCTGAGACATTACGAAAGAGATTATGGAAAGATCAAGAAATACGCAGAGACCAAGACTCGCTAGGTTCGATTTATTGGAACCACTCGGTA
>Ga0187882_1003786_pt1 | contig 12732 bp, 16 predicted proteins | sample June2016WEW_19_1_3_FD_132991 | JGI IMG/M metagenome (GOLD analysis project Ga0187882, IMG submission 132991) | Peatland microbial communities from SPRUCE experiment site at the Marcell Experimental Forest, Minnesota, USA - June2016WEW_19_150 | ecosystem: Environmental > Terrestrial > Soil >...
GAAATAACCACTTTACGCAATGCTTCGCTATAGAGGTATTGGAACACGTGCAAAATCCAAGCGCAGTGATGAGTGAAATTCATAGAGTTTTAGAAAACAATAGTGAGCTAATAATTGTGGTGCCTAATGACAGGAACTGGTTTATACATCGAATTTTGGAGGGACACCTTAGTGCAGCTTTCTATGATTATGGGCACCTTCACGACTTTTCGTCTATGGAGAAAATTATGCCATTTCTTAAGGACTTCGAGTTCTTAACCGCGAAAGAAAATATTGTTGCCACTAATCCAATGAACTCTATTTTGAGCCAGTTGTCCCGATTTTTATATCAAATCTCAAACCAAAAAAATAATGTAGGCCCAACTAAGTATCATAAGGATGATGGGAACATTCGTTGGCAGTTTATTAGCCAGCGGTTCCTTCTCATTTCGCCAAAATTAACTTTACACTTAATTATTAAGTTAAAAAATATTAAAGAAGGCAAAAACATTGATTGAAGACAATTCATGTTGTTCACAGCGTAATTTAGCAAGATTATCTTTTTGTTTAGCTCCGATTTTTTCAAACGATTTATCAATTTCACATGTTAAGTGTTTCCGATATACGTAAAGAGGCAAGCACAATGAAAATACTGTGTCTTCTCGTATCGACGTCTCGGAACAATTTAGCTACGTCAACAAAAAGGACGATGCCGTTTATGCAAGAACTTCTCAATAAAGGTCATAATGTAACTTTTCAAGAGAACCTAGCTATGAGATACGCTACCCCGCGCCAACAAAAATATCTCTTTGCACGTGCTAATTATATAACTCAATCTTTGATTCGGCAATACGAGAATTTCGATCTGATATTTGGATCAAAAGTCGAAAATGCTCCATTAGCATATATGCTTTCGAAGAAGCTTAAAGTCCCTTTCATATTGGATTTAGACGACCTTGAGAAAATCAGTGCTGCAGATATTCATGGATACGGTACGTCATTCTTAATTCAAAGAGCAAAAAAGGTTTTTGTTGCAAGCAATGAACTTTGTAAACTCTACAAGAAGATAAGGAGTGATGTTATCTATCTTCCGAATACTACTAACTTAGAATATTTTAATCCTGAAAAATATCCAGATGTCGAAAGGTCAACTGAGCCAACTTTCTTTTGGGTTAGCGATAGTCTAGATTGGTTTACCGGTTGCAAGTTGATTTTCACTTCTCTAAAAAAGCTGAAACGAGGGCGAGTAATCATTATTGGTGGCGGTCCAAAAACATACTTCAAGGAGTTAAGCAAAAAGCTCGGGATAGAGCGACAAGTTATAGTCAAGGATTGGATACCGGATAACGAACTTCCAAAACTATATATGTCTTGTGACATCGGTCTTTTGCCGTTCAGTGATAATCTTTGGACACGATGCAAATGTCCATCAAGATTATTCGAATTTATGGCAATGGAACTACCATATCTATGTACTGTTGGAGAACCAGCTTACATGGCTAGAAAACTTAACTGTGGACTAATAGCTAAACCTGAAATAGATGACTTCACCGAGAAAATGCGGTACGCTATAAATAATTTGGATGAATTAAAGAACGGTGCAAAACGCGGACGGAAATATCTCATCGAAAAACAAAACTTCAATACAATATCAGAAAAACTAGAAAAAGAATTATGTAATACTGTTATCCATAGATAACTTTAGGTACCAATTCAAAGTTTGCATTAACCCCTCTTTAAGAGGGGTTCTTGGTTTCCATCCGAGAACGTTCCGCGCCTTTGACATGTCTGCCTTCCTTGATTTGACACCTTGCGGTTTGTTTGTGTCCCATACTATTGAAGCGTTGTAGCCTGTTACCTGTAAAACAAGTTCCGCTATTTCACGTATAGTCACCGGATTTGAGCTTCCCAAATTTATTGGATCCGCATCAACCTTTGCTCCGATTGCCAAAACAATGCCTTCTGCCAAATCTCCAACATACTCAAAAGCTCTGGCCTGTGTGCCATCTCCCCAAACGATAAAGGGGTTCTCTCTGCGAACTGCTCTCCTCATCAACGAAGGTATGACATGACTGTCCTTCGGATCAAAACTCTCTCGCGGTCCATAAGGATTAAACGGTCGCACAATCGATATTTTCATTCCATACGACCTATGATATGCTTGACATTGAATTTCGCCTATAAGTTTAGTCCAACCATAATCACTGTCTGGTTTAGCTCCGTGTTCAAGAACCTCCTCTTCCTTCAACGGAGGCTGTTCTTCAGCTGTTTGACGATCAACGGGGTAAGTGCAAGCACTCGAGGTGAAAAGTAACCTGTCAACATCCATTTTTCTGCAAGCATCAATTATATTGTTGTTGATTGTAACACTCTTAAAAATCTCAGCGGGATGTGATGTCATAAAATCTACACCACCAACTATAGCAGCTAAGTGAAAACACATGTTCACATCTCTCACTGCCGCTTCTGCAGTTTTGGCATTCATCAAGTCTCCTTTGATGAATTCTATACTGTCCTTGCAATGTTCGATGTTGCTAATTTTTCCTCTGCTTAAATCATCAACCACTCGAACATCTGCGTTCCTTTGAAGCAACTCATCAACAAGATGGCTACCGATAAAACCTGCACCGCCAGTAACCAAAACTTTCTTTCCATCGAAATCTATCATAAAGCTTTCATTCCTTCTTATTGCTTTATTAATATTTTGCTTCGAAAAACAGCGACCTTTTTCCACAAGTTACGGTCTGGCTGAAATGACAGAGCAAATTCGAACTCACTTTTAAATCTTTTTTATTCATTTTTTTCAAAAGTGGATTTACGATTTAATTTAAGAAAAATCAAACAAAGCTTAAATAGAATCTGTCTCACATTTGAGACAACTAATAAAAATCAAGGGGACTTTCAAATGAAACATATTTTGGTTACTGGGGGCGGTGGGTTCATTGGAAGCCACATTGCTCGCGAGCTTCTCAAACAAGGAAACTTTGTTAGAATTGCTGACGTAAAATTCGACGACTATATCAAAGAGAAAAATTATTCTGAAAAAGTTACCTTAAATCTCCGTGTTTGGGACAATTGTCTAGAAGCAACAAAGGGCATCGATTTGGTCTACAGCTTTGCTGCAAATATGGGCGGTATCGGTTTCATAACTGAAGTTGGCGCTGAAGTAATGCACGATAACACTCTCATAAACACTTTCATGCTTGAGGCAGCGAGGCAAAACAAAGTTAAACGCTACCTGTACACCAGCTCAGCTTGTGTCTACCCGACCTACCGCCAAACCGACCCAAACATAAAGGGCTTGAGAGAAGAAGATGCTTACCCAGCTGACCCAGACAATTTTTACGGTTGGGAAAAACTCTATACAGAAAAAATGTGCGAAGCCTACCAACGCGACTACAAAATGGACATACGCATCCTACGTTACCACAATATCTACGGACCAGAAGGAACATACAAAGGCGGAAGAGAAAAATCGCCTGCGGCTATTTGCAGAAAAGTAGCCGAAGCCTCAAATCCTGGAACAATCGACATTTGGGGTGACGGAAAACAAACTCGATCATACTGCTACATTGATGACGCCGTGAAAGGAACAATGATGCTGATGGAATCAGATTATACTAAACCCATAAACATAGGTTCAGATAGGCTCGTAAGCATAAACGAACTAGCCGATATGGTTATCAAGATTTCTGGCAAGAAAATAACTAAGACTCATAATCTATCAGCGCCACAAGGCGTACGAGGCAGAAATGCTGATCTCACACTCGTTAAAAAAGTGCTAAACTGGCAACCACAGGTCTCACTCGAAGAAGGTCTAACGAAAACCTACAAATGGATAGAAAAACAGTTGTGACAAACGCAAAGAATCTTATCCTTTTTCATTCTTCTGTCTCAAAATTGCTACTCTCCATTTTTATAGTTAATCTCACCTAATGCAATCATTAAATAGTAGAAATATCTCAATCCCCTGAATTAAAACAACCAAAAAGAGTCTCGTTTACCTTGACTGAAAAATTCTTCATATGTGTCGACGGCGTCTACGTCAAAGACGGCAAGATATTGCTTCTAAAGCGTAGCAAGGAACCATTCAAAGGCCGCTGGCATATTATCGGTGGGCATGTGGAAGAAAACGAGACTCTGAAAGAAGCTTTGAAGAGAGAATTCAAAGAAGAAACCAATCTTGACGTGGAAGTGGGCGAAATAATAGATGGACGAATCGAAAAAACCTCTGATAGGATAAAGATAATAGTTGCTTTCAAAGTGACCTCTGCTCAAGGAGAAATCCGACTTAATTCTGAAAGTGAAGAATATGGTTGGTTCACGGAAATCCCTTCTAATTCTGTTTATGATTATGCCAAATATTTGAAAAAGAGATAATTAATAGGCTTCTTGGAGTTCGAAAGATAAGTCCACAGGTGCGAGACCAAAAAGAGAAGCTTTCAGACTTGGGAGAAACGTCAACATATTAAGATACAAAAAAGCAAAGGTTTTCGCTTTCTAGGGACGTTTCTGCTCATAAAGCATTACTTATGTTGGTCATTTTTGCTATGGCGTTGCTTCTTAAGATGCCTAAGCCGAACCGCATAGACGCCTTTTCCCGACATCGGATCACTCCAGTCCTCAGCAGTGGCGTCTCCGCTTTTTCTCAAATGCCCTGAATGTTTAATGTGCTAGGTGCTTGATGCTTTCTGCTTCTTGTGATTTGTACGCTCGAAAACTGTAACAGGAAATGGGGACTCTGCATAGTTAGGGTCAGACAAGTTTATGCGTATTTTTCGGTTTTTCTCTGAAACACATGTTTACTTTTCGCCTAACGCGATTTATGCAGGTTCAAGGGTTGCTTCCATGGCGTAGCCTGTTAGGTTTTGTTCTCTGTCCCTCAACAGTTCGCGTTGGAGCTTCGGAAGGGTTATGCGTCCGTCTTTGCCCATTTTTGCATAGAAGAATTGCCAGCCAGTCCAGAGGTTGATAGCGCTTACGCCGACTTTTAAGACTTGGTTTGTTTCCATTTTGAACTGCCACCTGACCAGCTTGGGTACTTGGACGCGGTTGCCTTTCTGCAGCACTGTTTTGAATGAAACTTTTTGGGTAGGCGGCATGCCACCAAAACCATTCGCAGACGCACCATAACTTTTAGGAACGTTATTAAACGTAGCCTGCAAACAATTTATTCTTGTAGAAAACTCAGCCTCTCTTTCATCTCTGAAATGACTACTTCGAACTTGGGCAGTTCCCTCGTCAGATACAACAATCCCTTTTCCCAAAACGATTGAGCCTCGCTCAATCTTTTCTCGTCAAACAGCAAGCTCGGCTCGTACTTTATCCCATTCAATTCGCATTTCATTTTCAAAAGTTTTCTGATTTCAGAATCCTTAAATTCATTTTCCTTCAACAATCTCCAGACATCATAGTAATCACGTGAGTATCCCCTTTGCATAATACTCCTGATCTTCTCTGCAAGGATCTCACTCAGAGAATAGACCAGAACCTCGAACTCTGGCAAATCCGAATAATTGATCCTGATAGGTCGTCGTTCCGGTTCCAATACCATTTTTTCTTTCAAACTAATGTCGTGCTTAATTCTATTCGTAAAATTCAACGGTCCCACAAACTGGACGTTAACTATTATCGACCCTTCTGTTAGGTGGAATGATTCAAGTGAATAGTTAATTCCGCTTTCCCGGAGAAGTTTTTTGAATACCTGTTGCATAGATTCTCTTATGCTTTCGGATTCCACAGCCTTGGTAATAGTGAAGTCTAAATCCTCTGAAAATCTCCAAGTCTGAGGAAAATACACTTTTCTAATAGCAGTGCCTCCCTTCAGAACAAAACTATCCTCTAAACCGCTGTTCACCAGATAGAATCCTCTCAGTAACCAGGTAAGTGCGTAATCTTTCTCTACAACGCCCGCCGCAAGTTTTTCTTCTCTTGCAATTCTCTTTATATGCTCTGCTGAAATCAAAAGCTTCGCCTCAATTCCTCAAGAGTTTCCTCGGAGATATTCAACAAAAGGTTCCATCTCGTATTGTACATGCCTTTCTTAGGCCGTGCGGGATCAAGAGCTGACATCCCCTGTGAAATCATCCCCCTCAACTTTGAAAGAACCTCTAAATCAACATCCATATCTAAGCTTTCTACTAGATATCCAAGCCTCTTAACTATCGCACAATTTCCCATTCTTTCCGCATAACCAGCAATCTTTTCAATCGATACCGCTTCCTTAGCATTCCACAGAGACTTTGCCACTTCAGGTATGCCTCCACAATACTCAGGATGATCCAACGCATCCGCTAGCGTCTTCTCACGATCTGAAATATTGATCTTGTAAGTGCTGACCCCGGTTGGTTCAAAGCCGAAAAATTTTCTTTTGCTTAATGTTACGAAGTTGAATTTGATATTTAGAACCTCTCTGTTCTTTATTCTCCTCGGTGTTGCTACAAACACTGTGAAAGGTGTTTGCTCCGTAAATCCATAGAAATTAAGAGCACTCCAATATGCTATGTAATACGGCGAAACAAGGTGCGAAGCGATCACAAACTCATGCTCAGTATACTGCGATTTCGTTCCTGCACTTAATGGAACAATAAGGTAGACGCCTCTCTTCAGGACAATTACCCACTTCTTCTTCGTCAAGTTGTTAGCAAGCACTTTCGCATACTCATAGGAACACTTTAATTCAGTTGTAATATCTTCTATTTTGAAGATGGTCTTGCCTTTCTCAGATAAAGACGATAAGAGTAGACTCTCGTTTCGAGTCAACCCAGCTCTTACATTTTCTGTATAACTTGCATCTACCATGCTTACCAGCCATACATAAAATATAATGTTGCCTTTATAAATCTACGTTAAAGCCCTCGTAAGAGTCAGTTCCAAGTTGCTCCGCATAAAACATACACATTCTAGAGCGCCCAAGAACACATCACCCGCCTCAAAACACTAAACATGCACTGCTCAGTTCAATTCAAATTCAATCAGCGCACTCTCGATTGATGGACAAACCATGGCAAACTTTCAGGAGGCGGCAACTCGATAAATCTAAAGATGTTGAAGCAGAAGACTGATTAGTCGCCTGGAAAATATGAGGTAGGGGTACATCTATTGGTTAAAATTTCCGTCAATAGATTCGTTTCAAGCCGTATCGAGACCATCAGAAACGAGGTTGAGGCAGAAACTCAGAGGCTTCGAGAGAAGACCCTTAATACGCTTGAGGAAATCTTCAAGGTAGCAGCCAAGGTAGCCAGAGGCAAAATAAGACACCAGAGAATCAACGGAAAAATGGTTCCGATAAGCCTCAACCAGCGGCGAAGATGGGTCACAGTAGCCAAGCAAATCGTGATAACCATGAACGGCATCGCCTCCAACTTTGACGAACAAGAAATCCACGACCAACTCAATAAACTAGAGAGACTAGTCAACGAAGCAACGACTATGGATCAACCGCAGAATCAAAAAAATAACACGTCCCCCACAAATTGAGCCTAAAAACATAATAAGCTTGAAGCTACGAACGCGCGCACTAAAATTATGAAGCAAAGACGCATCCTAAAAGAACAACGAAAAAGAGGGGAACCTGCCCGGAAGCGAGGATCGAGGATAGCTGGATACTTGTATCTCTTTAGCCCTTCTTCAAAGCTCACGTTCAGCTTCCACCCTACAAGCTTTTCTAGTTTGCTTGTGTCTGGGCAGCGTCTTTTCGGATCATCTTTGGGCAGTGGGTGAAATTCTATGGTTGATTTGCATTTTGTTGTTTCTTTAACTTTCTTCGCCAATTCGAGTATGGTGGCTTCTTGAAGTGTTGCCAACGTTTACAGGTGAGCATATGTCATTTCTTGGCTGCTATTTTCCTTGCTTCTTTTGAATCAATCAGTTATTTGCCTGCTAAAACTTTAGTCTTTTTTGCAGTTCCGCAATTCTCTCAGAATTCAAGCCGTCAGCCACATTCTCAATCTCAAGAACAAACTTCTTAGTTCCCTTTATAACCTGCTCCAAATTCACGCTTATCTGCTGGGTATAGTACTGCATCTCAACACGGTCTGCCTTGGACTCTCTTAAGTCCTTAATTACTTCTTTAGGGATGCTGTCACAAAAAAGATATTCGAACAAGGTTATGGTGCAGTCATGTATTTCACATTTCACCCCGATTTTGGAAAGTAACGAGTAAACCGCAAAATACTTAGCATAGTAGCTGGCGGATACCGCCCACTCAACCAGACCTGCCTGGGCATTAATTTCCATAGATTTCAAAGCATTCTTTGATTTTTCGCGATACGCTTTCACCAAGTTATCAGAAGGCGCAACAATCCTTATGCCTTTGCTCTGTTTCAAGCACCAGTCCAAGTATCGCTTATCGTTTTGCATGGTACAGCCACATGACATTGCATATTGTGTCTATGTCTTTAAGAATAATGTGATTAGCAATAACTTCTCGTATCAGCGGATCACCATTCATTAGTCCATCTAAAAACTTTTCTTTAGTAGTAGATTTGACGTTTACTTCTCTGCCCATTAATCTTCCCGCTTCCACTGCAGCATTTGTATCTGGTTTTCCATCGCTTATGACTAGAAGGTCTATGTCGCTTTCTGGAGTCACCTCACCCTTGGCAAAACTGCCAAAAAGAACAATGCAACCGCCTAGAGGTTCTCCTATCTCGCTGATAAGTTTCTTTACCTCAAAGTTCTCGCTAAGAAAAGTTATTGACGCAAAAGCCTCTGCAAGCACCATATAATACTTTGCCAAGTAATTGCCAAAATTCAGACGGTATTCCTTATTCCTTCCATTAGTTGTGCCTGAGACAACATTTACGTTTTCTAGCATTCTAAGCTGTAGTTGAACAGCTTTAACATCGATTCTGATCTTACGCGCAACCTCCCTTACATGAAAAGCAGTTGCGTAGTTACTTCTGTAAAGCCCGAGTATCTTCAGCGTCGTCTGATTAACGTTGTATTTTTTCATCATATGTAGTATTAACACCACAAACATTTAACTCCTTCGGCGAAAAAAATCCGCATCCCAAAAAACTACACAAAAAAACAAAACACAACACCAAAATCACACAACCAAAAACAACATAACAAAAACTAACCTCAACTTCACCAACACAAAAAACCAAAAGGTAGGTTCACACCAAGCTTCCCTACCCCCAAAATCAGCTTACAGAGAGGTTTTTATGTTGGTCATTTTTGCTATGACGTTGCTTCTTAGTATGCCTAAGCCGAACCGCGTGGATGCTTTAACCCCGTATTTTCCTGCCATCAGATCGCTCAGTCTTCCAATGTTACATCCCGACGTATCAGCATTATGCCTTCGGTAAACTATCAATAGCGTAAGAAGTCTAGCTAAGGTCCAACACATTTTTTAATTTGTTAAAGCATACATAAAGTCAGGGGGATGGATTTCATAACGAAAGTAGTTCAAGTTAAAGTTCCGGAATTCTTATCTGAAAGAGACGTTAAAGTAGCCGCCGCAGTCGAAGCTTTTTCTAAGGATTCAATAAGTGTAGGTAAAGCAGCGGAAATAGCTGAGGTGCCTATTCAAGAATTTCTTGTGGAACTCAAAAAAAGGGGCATCAAGGCTTACCCTTATACTGACAAGGAAGCTCTCAAGGAGCTTAAGCTGTGAGCAAAGCTGTACTGAACTCATCGGTCATCATAGCCCTAAGCACATTAGGGTACCTCAACAAACTGAAATTACTCTTCAAACAAATTCTAATCGCCAAAGCTGTGTATGAAGAAATCTGTTCAGCCGGTCAGGGATTAATAGGTGAACGTGAACTCCGAGAAGCAGTAACGAGCAATCTGATAGAAGTCAAAGAAATTAAGAACCGATTGCTCGTAAACGCTCTAATAGATCCGTTGGCAATGGGCGAAGCCGAAACAATAACCTTGGCAACAGAAGAAGAGGCAGATTGCATCGTGTTAGATGACAAGCCTGCTCGAAGAAGAGCTAAAGCCATGAAGTTAAACGTCGTCGGAACACTGAGAATCCTCAGATTAATGTACGATGCCAAACTTATCGATAAACCTGAAATCATAAAAGCCCTAGAAAAACTAAGGGAAACAGGCTTTAGATTAAGCGAGGATGTCATAATTAAAGTTACAAAAGAACTATAGCAAGGCACAATAAGAGCTAAACTGAAATTTATTCTGAGCATTAACTAAGTCGTTTACAATTATAGAAAAATAAAAAAACCATTTTGACTGGTCGAATTTGTGGTTGCTTTTATGCTGTATTTGGTTTCTGATGGATCGCTCCAGTCTTCAGCAGTTGCGTCTCCGCTTTTTCTCAAATGCCCCCAATGTTTAACGTGCTAAGTGCTTGATGCTTTCTGCTTCTTGTGATTTGTACGCTCGAAAACTGTAACGGGAATAGAGACTCTGCGAAGTTAGGGCAGGCAGTTTATGCGTATTTTTCCGTTTTTCCTGCTCTATCTATATGCCGCGTTTTTTTGACACAAACCACTTTATTGTTCTCTCGAGTCCTTCTTCAAAGCTCACGTTCGGCTTCCACCCATAACTTTTTCTAGTTTGCTTGTGTCTGGGCAGCGTCTTTTCGGGTCATTCTTCGGCAACGGATGAAACTCTAGCGGATTTGCATTCTGTTGTTTCTTTACCTTTCTTTGCTAGCTCAAGTATGGTGACTGCTTGAAGTGTTGCCAACGTTTACAGCTTTGTCCTTAGCTTTCGAGTTTGCCGTCAACAACATTAACCCTGTTACCGCGCCACTTATGTAGGCAGAACGATCGGGTCTGTTTTCCATCGCCGTAAACCGTTATAGGCTGGTTAGTTAAAGCAAGCCTGCAAAATAAAACGCGACATAACCCTACCGCACAAGTCGTCCTCTCGCAAATGCGGACCATAGGAATTGAAGATTCTTGGAGAAATGGGCGGAATGTCACCGAAGACATACAAAATTTTAGTCTTTTTCGATGTTCGTGAAAATGTTTTTGGTGATCGAAACCAGGACATACAGCTTTCCGGTTTATGCTGCTATGGTTTCGGGTTTAGCTTTTTCTTTAGCTGATTGTTCCTTGGCAATTTCCTCTCGGGCCATTTTGTCGGATTCGTGTGCACCGATTGTGAATATCATGTTTTTCACGGCTTGTCCTGTTGGAGTTTTATTGTTGTATTGATACATTGTTGCGCGTCCTACAGTTCTTGTCTGCCTTATTATTTCCAGCTTTTCCAGTTTGGGCAACTCTCTTAGGATATGGCGGAAACTTACACCGCTGTTTTTTGCTATGTCCATTTTTGAGTAGTCCCATTCTTGGAAGGTGACTAAAAAATCTAATATCTTCGCTAGGGCTATGTTACCGAATAATCGTTCTAACGGTCCCGCTTCTAACGCTTTTTCGTTACCCATTCTCGATTCCACGCTTATTCCATTCTCGACGCGTTATTTAAACGTAGTGTTCTGTCCTATCGATATGACATTTACGTACGATTACATACGATTAACTTAAATAAGCACTTAAATAATCAATAAGACATTCATGTCTCATTGAAGTGAAACGAACGGCAACAGAAATCGAGAAAAGCATTCTGAGAAAAATGTACTTGGACAAGTACATAGGCAGCAAACATACCTCAGCCGACAATATCCCTAAAGGTCTCCCTAAACACTTGCGCGGCGACTGCAAAAAAGCAATTAAAAACCTCATACGACACGGCTACATAAAGCCAAAAATCACAAGCTACGGCTTAGAAGTTTCACTTGAACCGAGAAAAATCGAAGAAATCAAACAAATCACAGGCATCAAATAACCCCCATCCTTATTAAAACCCCATAATTGTTATTTTAAGACCTTCTTCAAAGTTTACTTTCGGCTTCCATCCTACAAGCTTTTCTAGTTTGCTTGTGTCTGGGCAACGCCTTTTCGGGTCATCCTTCGGCAACGGATTAAGCTCTGGTGGATTTGCACTGTGGGATTCTTTTATTTTTCTTAGAGCCAGTTCTATAAGGCTAACTAGCAAATTCTGGGGACTAATCCGTCAAAGCCGCAGTCAAAACTCATAATCTGCTTAATCCCACTCATCTCAACGAGTGCTATTGAGGTACAATCTGTAAAGCTTAAGGGCTTATCTTTAAAAACCCTAAATTTTCCCCATGCCTTTTTAAAAGCATCTTCCCCAACCCATACCTTCGTGATTCTCGGGGACTCAATGATGTACCTTCCCAAGTCTAATGCCAAATCATGCCTCTTCGTTCTCACCAAAGCAGTAGTTATCGCCTCATCCACCACATAGTCTGAAGTAAATATCCGACCAAAATCGCCCTTTAAAGCGCGCTCAACAAGGTCTTTGCTTCTTAAGTGAAACTCGTCATCCGCATTATGCATAGCCACAAAAATTCCAGTATCCACAAAAACCGCCATGCCATTCAGCAACCGTACACGAATTCATCTATCCTCTTCGAAGAATCTTTTACTCCCCAATGCTTCGGATTTTTAAGCGCTTTCCACGCCGGATCCTCCTCAAGAACAGGCAACTCCCTGAGCTTCTTAATGACCTCTTCCTCATTTTCAAGCGCATAATCAATCATTAGACCTATGGCTTCTTGCAGAGTTACCTTCACACCTTCCTGAAGCATAATGGAGGCTAAAAAGCGGTCCACTTTTGCCTTTTTCTCCTCCTCGATTTTTACAGTAACAGTCACAAAACTACACCAATAAACAAAGTAGAAAAAGACACTTTAATACTTTACCACCATATTCAACATTTCCACCGAAACAATCAAAGAAAGATAACAAACAA
>Ga0187882_1003790_pt1 | contig 12724 bp, 13 predicted proteins | sample June2016WEW_19_1_3_FD_132991 | JGI IMG/M metagenome (GOLD analysis project Ga0187882, IMG submission 132991) | Peatland microbial communities from SPRUCE experiment site at the Marcell Experimental Forest, Minnesota, USA - June2016WEW_19_150 | ecosystem: Environmental > Terrestrial > Soil >...
CGGGGGTTCATTTCCTTCAACAGGCGGTCCACGTTCTTGAAATCCAGCAGCATTACACCGGAAGTTTCCAAGTGTACAATCGAACCCTGGCTATAAACCACGAACGGGAGCTTAAGGCGTTCGATGATCCCCTGCAGGCCTTTGGTAAGCCTGTCACCGGCCTTGCCAGCAATGACCGGGGCATTGGTGCGCTCCATTTCGAGCAGCGCATAGTAGCCCGCCACGCAGGAAAGCGGGTTGGCGGACAGTGTCCCGCCGATGTAAGCGCGTTCACCTGTTTTTCCGCCGATACCAGCCGCGAAACACTGGATGATATCGGCGCGGCCGCCCACACCACCCGCCATCGGGTAGCCCCCGGTTACGCACTTGCCGAAAATCGTAATATCCGGTTTGACTCCGAAGTAGCCCTGGGCACCACCCATACCCAGCCTGAAGCCGGTCACTACTTCGTCGAAAATAAGCAGTGCTCCGAACTCGTCGCACAGCTCACGCACTTTAGCGTTGAAATCAAAGGGGACAGGCCGGGTGCCGCTTTCGGGTCCCACCGGCTCCACTATGACCGCCGCCGTCCCGCCTGCACGGCGGTTGGCTATTAGTCTCTTTTTCAAGGCCGCGAGATCGTTAGGGTAGAATTCCTGTGTATTGGCAGTAGCACTGTTCGGGATGCCGGTCGCTTCCATCCGTCCCGTGCCGGGTATATGCATACCGAAAACCATCGAATCGCTCCAGCCGTGGTATGCGCCGCCGACCTTGATAACCTTCTTCTTCTGCGTAAATACACGCGCCGCCCGGATGGCGGCCATCACGCTCTCGGTCCCGGAGCCCAGCATGCGGAACATCTCAACGGCAGGCATGTAGCGATTGATCAGTTCGGCCAATTTTAACTCATATTCATGGAAAAGGCCGGTTACAGGCCCGCAGGAATGAAGCAGTTCAATGACCTTATCGCGCACCGGGGCGTAATTGCTGCCCAGCACAATCGGGGCGCCGGCCTGCAGGAAATCAATATATTTATTCCCGTCCACATCCCACAGATAAGCCCCTTCCGCTTTTTCGATGGCAATCGGGAATGGGTGATTGAAGGCTAGGTTATGCTGGACGCCGCCGGGGATAAACCGCTTGGCTTCATCGGTCAGAGCCTTTGAACGCACACATTTTTTATCGAAATAAGCGAGGTATTCCTGCATCTTCTCCTCGCGCACCCGTCGCATCGGCTGGCTGACAAGCTCCTCCAGTCGACGATAAATGTCGGCAACATCCGGATACGTAGAAATGGCATATTTTTGTGTGTCGCTCATAGCAACCTCCTCAAAAAAGCAAAATGAACAAATTCCACTTTTTAATAACGACCTTTGAGGTCAGGATTTGACACTAATTTTATACCTGACGGCCGGGAAATACCATCATGGCGACTTAAAAAACGCCCTCATCGGGGCAGGAGTTAAAATCCTGTCCAAAGAGGGCATTCATAGATCGTGCCTGCGCAAAGCGTCCCAAAATCGCGGAATTGGGGCAGTAATACCAGCCCACTCTCATTTTGCAGTCAAGCAGGCACTTATCGCCTCCCTTTCCATGGAGGGCTTTCGGTCGCTATTTGTCAGTTATGGGTCAGTTCAAATTTAAACCGATACTTTTGTCTCGGGCAAATTGAAATCCTTTTTGCCCAGCGCGGTAAGTATCAGCGCTACAACTCCCAGGAGGCGGCCACTAATCACAGCACATATTGAGCCTGCCAGGGCCAGGCCCCAATTCTTGGCTCTCAGTGCAAAGACTCCCCCGATTACAGCCAGAATGCTGATCACTACCAATGCTATCCCCATCCAGGGGTGAAAACCTGCGGGTATCGGCGGGTACATCCCGAATCTGGAGGCATTGGGTACTGCGCCCGCAGCCTGCCTTGCGGCATTGGGCACTGCGCTGGCGGCGTGCCTTGCGAAGGTCATTAATAACCCCATGCATAAGCCGAAAGCACCCGATACTATATCGAGAATGCCGGCCACTGTGGGCATCCATGATTTTTCCATTTCTCTATCTCCTCAAATTAATTCTGGATATAATTATAAGGACAAATTGTTAAGACATTAATAAGTTTATGAAATGCAAGAAGCGAGCACATACAACTTGATTTTCATTTTGCAGATGCCGCGTGTCAGGCCTTCTTGAAATCGATAAAACCTTTCTCCACGTCAGTGTGGACCAACTGCACTTTCAACCGGGTGCCGACATCGACGCCCTGAAAGCCGCTGACCAGCCGGCCTTCAACCGGTGGGTTGAAGATGCGCACCCATATCCCCTTGTCTCCAGCTCCCGTGCAGATTGCGTCAAACTGGTCTCCCATTCTTGAAGAGAGGAGCATAGCCGCAGCCGATTTGGCAACCAGCCGTTCCACTTTATTGGCATCATCTTCTTTCTGTGTACAATGCGCAGTCAGTTCCTCCAACTCGTCCTGGTTATATGGCATGGGCGATCCTGCCAGGGTTGCCTTAAGGATACGCTGAGTAATAAGGTCGGGAAAGCGGCGGTTGGGGGCCGTGGAGTGCGTGTAGTCCTGGACGGCGAGGCCGAAGTGGCCTGGTGCAGTCTCGTTCGGGAGTTCGACGACATATTCGCCTGAGCCGAGCAGCTTAATGACGGAGAGTGAAAGGTCGGGAAAAGCCACCGGATTGGCTGCTTTTTGTGCAGTCAAAAAGAGCGCAAGCGCCTTCGAATCGGGTTCTGAGGGAAGCTGGTAATTATGCTGAGCGGCGATCTCCACGATCCTGTCCCAACGTTTGGGAACGCGGACTACACGTCTTAGTGAAGGGACCTGCTTATCGCCGAGAAAACGCGCTGTAATGTCGTTTGCCGCTATCATGAAATCCTCGATCAACTCCGTGGCCCTGTTCTTCGCCTCCACCCGCAGGTCTTTGATCACGTCTCCCTCAAAGACCGGGCGGGCTTCCAGTGTCTGCAAGTCCAGGGCGCCGTGTTCATGCCTCTTGGCCTTCAGCTTCTGGGCCACCCGGTCCTGCATCCGGAGATTATCGGCAAGAGCGGGGACAGCAGTAATGGCATCCGGGACAGGACCTGCGTCTTCCAGCCAGGCCCCTACGCTCCCGTAGGCCAGCTTGGCATAGTTATGGACCGTGGCAAGGTATATATCCGGGCTTTGTATTTCGCCAGCGCCATCGACTACCATGTCAATCACGATGGCCGGGCGGTCTTCCTGAAAATTGAGGGAGGTGAGACCGGTAGACAGCCTCTCCGGGAGCATAGGGAAAATCTTGCCAGCCGTATAGATCGAAGTCGTATTCTGGTGGGCGTGCTCATCGATGGCTGTATCCTTTTTTACCAGTATGTCTACGTCCGCGACTGCCACGCGGATCCTCACTGTACTATCCGGCAGGGCCTCCGCCACAGTCAGTTGGTCCAGGTCAAGGGAATCATCGTTATCAATCGATGCCCATAGCAGGTTGCGCAAATCCTTTGCATCAGGTCCCATTTCCCCATGAACCTCCTGCATCTTCGCAAGCTGATCAATGGCTTCCGCTGAAAAATCGGGCAGAAAACCGCGCTCCGCCATCACACGCCGGGCGATCCGTTCCAGGGTATCTCTTCCTTTTCCATCACTGTTAGTCAACATAGGTAGATTATAGTATGTTTTCGAATAATCGGTAACTCACTTTGAAAAGTTTTTCGGTACGGGAAAAACCATTGACTTATTTCCATAACGCCACTATGCTTGAGCGGCGCAGAATGTTATTTTGGGGGAATGGGTTATGGTGAAATCGGGATTATTCTTTGGCATTGCACTGATAAGCATATTGACTGTGTTTTCCGGCGCCTGCGTTCAGCAACCCTCGCCGGCTCCGACGCCAACAGTCACGCACTCGCTGCCCGAGCTAAAATACATCCTGTTCTCAAATTTCAGTAATCTGTTCTATATAGACCCCGATTTTTACCCGGTTGCGCGAGTGGGACAAGAGGAAAAGAACGCCATGGAACAATTCCCCGTCATCAGTGCAGACGACGCCGAATTCCCGGCGATCCTGAAACACCTGGGCCTCCCGGAGAAACCCGAGTATAGCGACGCAGAAAAATTGCTCATATACCGGGAGCATAAGAAACTCACCCTGGCAGTACAGATCACTCCCGCCGGGGATACTTACCAATTTGTCTTGCGGGTGGGAGAAAACCAGGGGGAGCGCATAACAGGAACCATCACTCCATCCGGTATAATTACCGTAGCAAAACGGGAACCTGTCTTTAATACCTATCCCATTTGCCTGGTGAAGGGTACAATTATCAATACACCCAGTGGGCCGGTGCCGGTGGAGCAGATAAGCAAAGGTATGACCGTGTGGACACTCGACAGCTCGGAGAGACGCGTTCACGCCGATGTGGTTGAAATCACTAGCATCCCGGTAGCATCTCCCTTCCGGGTGGTAAGGATCAGCCTTAGCGACGGGCGCATCGTGTCCGCTTCGCCTGGCCACCCGTCAGCGGAGGGGCGCGCACTGGGCGATTATCATACAGGAGACACCCTAGATAGCGCAATCGTGGTCAGGGTGGAGATTGTGACCTACGATGGCGATGCGACATACGATTTTCTGCCTGATGGCCCGACAGGCCTGTATTGGGCCAATGGAATCTTATTGAGAAGCACCCTGGCTGCCAAATGAGTTTATTCAAAGGGTTTAGTCAAATTAATGTTTAAATACGCTCTGTTTCTCGCCTCATTGTTAATATTGACCATTTCATCCGGTTGTCAGACTGGTGAAGATACGATCAAAACCTCTCTCAATAATGAGTTCTCGCTGGCTATAGGCCAAACCGCCGGGATACAAGAGGAACAACTTATTATAAAACTCGATGGTATCCAAGAGGACAGCCGTTGTCCCAAGGGTGCGACCTGTATCTGGCAGGGCAGGGTGAGCTGTGTCCTGCAGGTTAGCGACGGCAATGATTCCACGAAAATAGTGCTGACCGAACCTGGTTTGAGCAGCCAGTACGGCGAGGGTATATATAAAAAATACGATTTCACTTCACACGTACAGCCTTATCCGGAGTTGGGTAAGAAGATATCAAACGAAGACTACCGGGTGCTTTTGACCGTAAAGAAGATATTGGCTGGAGCTAACTAGGAGAAATAAACTTTGACCGGGGACATACTTTCAAAATACACTATCAAAATAATGTGGGGGATCTTCCGTAGGCGATCCCCCACATCATGATTTCACCTGGCTTTAATTCGAGTGCGCTAAAATTGTCTTGTCTTCTATCACGGCCTCAGCCGCGTTCTGCTTGACGGATTCGATGCCGTTCAGCGCGTTATCTTTGGTTGTATAGCCCTGGGATACCGCGATGGTCTGTCCGTTTATAGCAACCAGCTTAAACCTGAATTCCCCCGCCACATCTTTATTTATTTCAAACTTGGCATCCACCTTATGCTTGCCCCTCTTGGTAATTGCTTTTTGAACTATTCCCATGTATGACTCATAGCCATGGCTGGAATAATAGCGGTCAAGCAACTCCAGGTCTTTCTCTTTCTGCCATTTTTCAATCTCGGCCACCCATTTATCCTTGTCCATACCCGGGGCATTCTTGAGAACTTCTTCCGGCATATTCAGAATGAACTTCATCGTCTCCGGGTGCCACTTCAATGCTCCCCATGGAATGGCAAACCACTTGTCGGATATGCCAAGAAAGCCTCCAAATGCGACCAGCGCGAATGCAATCAGACCCTCGTGCATGTCCACTACAAAGGTCTGCACTTGCCCCATATCCTGGCCCTTTTTGTTGACTACCCCGTACTCCGTCAACCTGATGGTTGGTACAAATCTTACCGATTTACTCATAGTATTACTCCTTACTACATAACGTTAAATACGTTTACCGGGAAAATCTTATCATTCGATAAATAGAATAGTAATGTAATAAGAAGACAGAAAGTTAAATAGTTATGATATTTTGACCAAGGAACATGTCGACTGCACCCCCACCGGCAACCCAACTATATCTGCCCTGGAAGCCAAAATGGAGGTGCTGCCTACGAAAATATATATCTGAAATTTAAGGGGTTGCCATAATGACCTGCCGATAGGCCCATCCCGAGTCGTTTACAGCCTCCAACCTGTACATTTTAGTTTGGCCCGAGGGTACTGTGACCGACGTACTACCTGTCAGTCCAACGGGGCCTATATCAGGCTGGATGTTTATCAACGTGGCGTTTGACACATTCCAGTTAAGCTGCCACGAAGCACCTCCGAGAGAGCTGGCGGTGAAGGTAATGGCAGGATAACTACCTGTAGTTTGTGGCGGTTGCGTCGGCGTGGACACGAAAATAATCGCCGATGTTTTGATAACGGTGCCGGCGGAGTTGGTAGCGCTTATGGTATAAACAGTGGATTTAGTCGGTGATACTGCCCTGGTCCCCGCGGCATTTACCTGACCTATTCCCTGGTCTATACTTACGGAATTAGCTCCAGTCACATTCCACGACAGAGTTGACGTGCCGCCCGAATTAACCGTGGATGGATTATTGCTGAATTCTATGATAACCGGTGGCGTTCCTACCGCTGGGATAGGATTTGGTGCCGGGACTTGAAATGTAAAACAACCCGGGATGAGAATCAGTAATGCCAATAGCGATAGAGAAAGAAAAATGAACCTTTTCAATGCACGTACCTCCTAAAATATGTTAAAGAGTTATGATATTTTGACGAAGGTGCAGGCTATAGTCCCTGGTCTTTTACGAAAACACACTCGTCAGGAATAGTGAGAGGGACAATCCACACCCAGGACAAATAATGCAAACTGATGGTGGAGCTGAACTCGTACACCCTAGATTAGATTTGCTGCTGTCATCGGCGACGACTTTGTCGTCGCCGATGACAGCAAATTCATTCTCTCCCAACCTGATCTATACAGGTCGGAGGGGGTGCAATCCGCATAGTTCAGTTAGATTTTTAACGACATGAAGGCTGGAGTGGTTAAAAAATCCTGAATACCCTTCGCAGCAGCCAGATAATAATGAGGATGACTGCAATAACCAGTGCAATATAGATCAGCCCGCCCAAGGACGGGAGAGCAAATAAACCCAGCAACCACAAAATCAATAGAATAATACCTATAATTAACAGGATATCCACAGTGTTCTCCTTTTTAATTGTTAAATTTTTAAGTTCAAGTACTTATTAAACGGCCTGGCCATCATTTATGGCTTTCATTGTGTCATACTTTGCAGCCAACTCTTTTTATTTTTTTCCTTGTACGCATGCAGGTCCTTGTGCTGTTTAATAATTTCCCTGATGGCTTCCTCGTTGGTTTTCTTGTTGTGTTCGATTCTGTAAACCTCGACGATCTTATCCTCTTCGTCTGACAATTCTAACTGGACTCTTACTGACATAGTATTGCCTCCTTTAAATTACTGTTAGAAAATAATAGCAACACGATCATATAATAGTTATATAATCGGGTCGGGATATATTAAATACTTGTGACATTTGGCCGCTTCTGACGTGGCCTTCTGAAAGAAGCGGAGGCCGGGGCAACAGTAGCTGATCTATGCAGAAGGCATGGGACAAGCAACGCCGGCTAGTACAACTGGAAAGCAAACTATTCCGGCTACGGTAAGGCAAACAATGTAAGAGGCCCGGGGGCTCTAGAGCCCCCGGGCCTCTTTTTATGCCTTATACGGGATAGGTTTTACGGCCCAACCTGATTGGCGTCTAAGGTAACTGCAGTTTGTGATAACGCTCTACCGTGCAGAGTTGCGCCGGTTTGCAGCGCGATAAGGGTTGCATCCAGTATAACTCCGCTAAAATTAGAGCCCGGGAAGAGGGTCGTTGAGCCGGTCACCTGCCAGTAGATGTTCTTGGCCTGTCCTGGGGGGTCCACGATAACCTGCTGATTGGTGGCGAGAACGAGATTTCCTGGTATCTGGAAGATCCAGGTATCGTTTGCGCCGACAGCCGCCAGATGGAGAGTGCTGTTGATATCGACGTTGGTGGTAAATTTATAAACACCGGGAGCAAGGCTCAACCCGCCAAGATGTCCGCTACCCGTATTAACAACAGGGGCGGGGGTTATCGTGTTGGCGGCGTTAGTATAGGCGTTTGTCATGGCAGTTGTAGCCACAGTCAAGTTAGCTGGAGTTGGACTCGCATAGCCGGGCGCAAAAACCTTTCCAGTAACATAGGGTGATGTTGCAAATGGACTAGCGGGAGGTAAGGTTAAAACGAATCCGGTTATTGTCGTAGCGGCGGCTGGGCTTACCCCAATATCTCCAGTAACCATAGTAAGGGCGGTTACAGTGTTTGAGATTCCTGCTTCTGACAGAATCCTGTAATCGCCGGCCGTCAAGAGGTCAGGCAGCAATGGGCCTATCGGTGCTGGTACAACTATGGTGAAGGTCCACGGATTAGGAACGATGCCTGGTGCCAGGGAGTTGCCGGCCAGGTCCTGGGCCCCGGTGGTAATGTTGGCTTGATATCTGTGGCCGTTTACAAGATTGGCATTCGGTGTAAAGACCGTCACGGCGCCAATGGTGATTATCGAGGTTGCAGTGACAAATATCGACGTATTCAAATCCTGCAGGGTAAAGGTGGTGTTATTAAGCGTTAAGGGGTTCATGGCCTTATCGAAGGTAGCCGTGACTAAAGTGTTGACGGACACATTCTCGGCAAGATCAGCCGGGATGGTGGCGATCAACGTGGGGTGGGTGGTGTCCGGGGTCGCGCAGGTGGTAAAGGTCCAGATGTGGGGAGCTGCCATATGTTTGCCGGCCAGGTCTGTGACCCCGGTGGAAATAGTTGCAGTATATTGCGTGAGCCCTAGAAGATTAACTGACGGCGTAAAGATCGCCGTGAGGCCATCGAGACTCAGGGTCACCGTTCCGTTAACATGAATAGAACCCGCCGTTTGCACTAAGGTAAAGGTGGTGGCGGGGCTAATAATCGTTGAGGGTTTCAGCGGCTCATTGAAAATGGCGCTGATTGCAGAATTGGGCGGCGTACAGTTATCAGTGGGCAATCCAGTCGGGATGGTGGAAATCACCACGGGTAGGGTAACTGAACACGTGGTAAAGGTCCAGCTATAGGGATTGGCCAGGGGACTGCCGGACTGGTCTTTAATCCCCTGGGAAAGAGTGGCAGTAAATATGCTGTTGGGTGCCAGTTGGGCTGCCGGCTTAAAAAACGCCGTGACGCCAATGTAGGTTACCGTTCCCGCAACAACCGTATTCCCCTGCATTACGGTAAACGTGGTTGTGTTAATCGTTGAGGAGTCCATTACCTCACTGAAAGTGGCAGTGATTTGACTGTTGATGTCCACACACTTTTGACCATTGGCCGGGCTTGTGGCAGTCACCGTGGCCATCGTGGTGGCTACTCCCGGGTTTCCTCCACCACCACCCCAAACACCTCCTCCGCCATATCCACTTGTTCTAGCTGTCCCACTCACTACACGTGGTCCAGTTCCTGTGGCACACGATGTAGAAAAGTTCCAAACATAGTCGCTTGCCAGTGCATTGCCCGCAGGGTCCTTAGCACCGGTAGTAATCCTGGCAGTGTATGTGGCGCAGAGCTCGAGATTGACATCCGGTGTAAAAGTCGCCTTTGTGCCAGAGTAGGTCACCTTGCCTGAAACAGGCTTAGACGCTTGCGTTAAGGTAAAGGTTACCGTGTTGATGGTCGATGCGTTCATCGCCTCATTGAAGGTGGCGGTAACCAGGGTGTTGCTGGCCACATTTTGGGCATTATTAGCCGGGTAGGTGGAAATCACCACGGGTATAGTACCTGCCGGAGCTGGGGTTGGCGTACAGGCTGACACCGGTACAACGGCAAGTATCATGACTATAGATATACAGAGCCAAACTATGTTCCTCTTTTTCACTTTGAAACCTCCTACATACACTGACCGTATCTGTCGTATACCAAATTGACCATATTCTAATATACCGAACTCATGAAGTCAATCCCCGCACCACGAGAATAATCCGGCTGATATTGTATTCCTCTTCGAAATTGATCGGCGCTTGGATACCAAGCGCTTAACGTAAATGCCTGCCGTAGTGATACACCTTCCAGTCGCCGGGCATATTGGAATTGCCTTACAGCGTAGGTATTGAGGTGCATCATAGTGATAAGAAAGCGTAGCCGATTTTCTTTGGCCCAACGGTTGCTTTCGTTCTGTTGTCAATGATGGCGGATTGTAGACACGTTTGTTGCGGTAGCTCACCATTTCGCTAATATAATAAGGACGATCCTCACCGAAGACAAATTATACTAACTGATGGCGGATCTGAACACCTTGAACTCTGGGTTAGATTTGCTGCCATTGGAGACGTCTTTCTGTCCAACCAATGGCAGCAAATTCATTCTATCCTGATCATCCCCATACGGGATGAAATATGCCTTTATTGAGACTGGCACGTCAATGTAAAGTCGATTTGACTCGATACCGGATTATTGGGCGTGAGAATGTGCAGCCCTTGCCATCCAATACCTCCACTCCTTGTCCATAGGTTAGTGACGGTCTGCGAGCCGGCGGCAGTGAAGGTGATGGTCTCGTCCGGAACGGCAGTACCATCGCTTCTCTCCCACCTGTAAGTAACTGTGCCAGGGCCGTTGGTGGAGATAGTCCCCCAAAAGTGAATAGTCTTGGGACAAGTGCCGGTGTATGGGAACTGATCAACACCCACGATGATGCCTGTCACCAATGACGGGCTAGCACAATTGAGATCGTAATATACCGGAATCGATGCCAGATCATTGGGCATCAAAACATGGGCCCGATGCAGACCGGTGGCCGATCTTTTCAAGTCCCACTGCAGTGTTGTTGTTTTTATACCGGCTTCGGAAAAGCTGAGGCTTTGGTTGTCGCTATATTCACTATTTGTGCCGTCGTATGATTCCCACCTGTAAATAACTGTGCCGGGACCGTTGGCAGTTATAGCAGCGGAAAAGGTGAAGGTTTTAGGACAGGAACCGGTGAAGGTTGTTGGCGAAGTAGTGGCTGAAACACTGGTTACCGTGAATGGCTCAGAGGGAGGCGGTGCCGAGTTGACAGGAGGCACCACAGGTGGGGTAGTCGCTGATGGCGGAGTTTGAGATGTAGAACAGCCGGGGATGAGAATAAGCAGTAATAGTACCGATAAAACAAGAAAAACAAACCTTTTCAATGTAGTTACCTCCGATAATATTTTGCCTGAAACATCGACATGTCCTTAAATTTGTATTATTAACAGACCCAAACTTTTTTAGAGGAGTTGAATTCCGTTTATTGTTCGAGAATAAACGTTACTTTCATCTGGACCCGGTACTCAGTGATTTGCCCTTTCTTACCGAGTAGAATTTCCTGGTTCTCGATCCATGCAGATTGTACATGAGTAAGGGTCTTTTCAGCGCGGGCGACGCCTAATTTGATGGCATCGTCGAAACTCTTTGCTGAAGACGCTTTGATTTCTGTGACACGTGCGATTGACATTTTTGAATTCTCCTTTCTATATTATTTATTGATTATTGCTGCCATTGGAGACGATTTTGTGACCACCAATGGCAGCAAATTCATTTGCTCTAATCGTGCTAGAAATATCTCTTCTATTGAGGAGTCTGGTTATAACACGTCACCGTAAAGGCGATTTGACTCGATACTACATCATTGGGCGTAAGAACATGGAGGCTTTCCCATCCGGAACCATCACTACGTGTCCACAGGTCAGTGACGGTCTGCGAACTGGCGGAAGTGAAGTTGAGGGTGCCAACCGGAAGAGCAGACCCATCGCTTCTCTCCCACCTGTAGGTAACTGCACCAGGTCCATTAGCGGCGATAGTGCCCCAAAAGTGAATGGTCTTGGGACAGGGGCCGGTGAATGGGAACTGATCAATACCCACAATGATGCCTGTCACCAATGATCCGCTGCTGCAGTTGAGTGTGTAATATACCGGATTCGATGCTGCATCATAGGGAGTCAAAATATGGACACGATGCCAACCGGAAGCTGTTTGACCCAAATCCCACTGAAAAGTTGCTATTTTGGCACCGGCTTGGGAAAAGGTGAGGCTTTGGACATCACTATATCCGCCGTCGCTTCTTTCCCACCGGTAAGTAACCGTACCGGGACCGTTAACGGTGATAGTAGCGTAAAAGGTGAAGGTTTTGGGACAAGAACCGCTAAAGGTTGCAGGCGTCGAATTGGCTACAACACTGGTTACCGCGAATGGCATAGCCGGAGGAGGCAGCGCTGAGCTGACCGTAGTCGTGACCGATCGGGTAACGGTACCGGCAGAGTTGGTAGCACTTATAGTATAAACAGTTGATTGACCCGGTGATATTACCCTGGTCCCCGCAACATCAACCTGACCTATACCCTGGTCTATGCTCACCGATGTAGCTCCGGTGACATTCCATAACAGAGTTGTTGTGTCACCGGGATTAATGGCAGATGGGAAATTGCTAAATACCATGATAACCGGAGTTGTTCCAGCCGGATAGGGTGTCGGGGTTAGTGTAAAACAACCCGGGGCTAGGATCAGTAATACTAATAGTGATAGAGAAAGAAAGACAAACCTTTTCAATGTAGTTACCTCCCAAAATATATTGGTCTGTGACATCGACACTTACTGAATCTTGCTGGATTAGCGACTAATAAATAACTGGTCACATCATTATCAAGTTTTTATCTACCGCTGCCACCAGTGTGGCCTATACACTCTTCGTATCAGCCAGATAATTATTAGAATAA
>Ga0187882_1003802_pt1 | contig 12702 bp, 10 predicted proteins | sample June2016WEW_19_1_3_FD_132991 | JGI IMG/M metagenome (GOLD analysis project Ga0187882, IMG submission 132991) | Peatland microbial communities from SPRUCE experiment site at the Marcell Experimental Forest, Minnesota, USA - June2016WEW_19_150 | ecosystem: Environmental > Terrestrial > Soil >...
ACAATCTCCGCAAGAATCTTCACCCGGCATGCGCCATACCCCTTCAGGTTGCGCGGCTCGCCCAAAAATGCCGGGATATCTTTTAAGCTTTTTGGGCCTCGAATCACGCGGGCGCCGATTTTGTTTTCGATCAGGTCAAGATCTCCTTCACACAATCCGGGAATCATGACCGTGCCGCATCCTTGGGCGCCGGTCAGGTGTTTGGCCACAAAGCGCACATCCATCAGAGCCGCGACAGAGATAGGCAGGATAGCGAGGTCGAACTCGAGACCTGGTATTCCTTCGAGACAGTTTCGGAGGGACTGGGCCGCCAACTTTCCCGTAACGAACAGGTAGCGAGGCATAGACCCATAATTTACCTGTTTCGACGAGATGGATGCACGTCGAAAATTTATCTTAGGGAACTCGAAAGACCTCTTGAGGCTGCACAAACGGGGACGCCTCCCTTTTCGCCATTGCAATGGCGGATCGAGCCAACGCTTAATTGGCGAAAAGGGAGACGTCCCCAATTCTGATTATTTCTGCAGAACCGGAAGCATGGCGAGCACAAGCCTGCCCACTTTTTCCATACTTTGAGGACTGATTTTGTCCAGCGTATCGGCTGGTGTGTGATGATAGGAGTTTTGTGGACCGTAATTGAGATCGATAATGTCAACACAGGGGATCCCGATATCGAGGAAAGGAATATGGTCGTCTCCGACAGGTTCCCTCGTTTGTGAAAGAATGGAATTCAGCCCGATCCTTTTTGCCGTCTCCCAGACCAGATCCATCAATCGCTTCGTGGAATTCGTTTCATACCAAATATGGAGATCCTTATCGCCAATCATATCAAGCAAAATCAGAGCGCGCACCTTGGGGACCATGCCTTGATTCTTCCACCGTTGGGCCAGGTGTCGACTTCCATAAGTGCTGTCAAATGTGCTCCAGTCTACGAATGCTTCTTCGCCATCGAGAAACAGAAACCAGTAGTCCAGCGTATCCTTCTTGTCCGCCAGCACCCTGGCCAATTCAAGCAGCAGGCCTGTGCTGCTACCGCCATCGTTCGCCCCCACGAAGTTCATTCCTTCCATTAACTTGGTGTCGTAGTGGCTCGCCAATGCAATCACGCCTCGTTCTCCGGTGCCTTTGTGCGCAATCAGATTGTGCATAGTGATGGGACCGTAAGGCGTCTGGGCAAGGAAGGCATCGTCATCAATCGAGTAGCCGAAGCCGGTCAGTTGCTGTTTGATGAATCCGCGGCACTTCTCCAATTCCGGGGAACCGGGTGGTCGAGGACCGAAGGCTACCTGAGTGCGCACATATTCCATTGCCCTTTCGCCGCTGAGGGCGGGGGTATCGGATGAACGCGGCGACTGAGCGCATGCGCATAGAATGAAGGCCATGAGTCCGCAAACTCCGACAGCGATACGCATATATTCTCCTGGTGACAGGGTGAAGGATACAGGATATTAGGGTAATAGAACAGTATCGGGGTCGGAATCGGTATCGGGGTCGAAAAGCCGATTCCGACCCCGACAGCATGCATCCTGAGACTGCAGCCTGATCCTTCATCTTCTCCATCCTGCCTCTTCCAACACTGATCAACCCTATGGTAGTATTTTGTTCTTTTGCCCAAGCCCGCTATTCCTGCTGAAAGGAGCCTTTATGAGGGTTTTTGAGAGTGATTCTATCAGAAATATCTGCATTGTTGGTCACGGAGCTGCGGGAAAGACCTCTCTGACTTCTGCAATTCTCTTTGATTCCGGAGCAGTCAACCGGCTTTCACGAGTTGAAGACGGCAATACCGTAACTGATTGGGAAGACGAGGAAATAGAACGCAAGGTCAGCATCAGCTGCGCTCTGGCTCACTGCGAATGGAATAAGAGAAAAATAAACATTCTGGATACTCCCGGTTATCGCCCCTTTTTGGCGGAGACACAGCTTGCGGTGCGTGCTGCAGATGCGGCCGTGGTTGTGATCGACGCCGTTGCAGGGGTTGAGGTGCAGACCGAAAAGGTTTGGGAGTTCTGTGATGAGTATTCCCTGCCGCGGATTATCGTGATCAACAAGCTTGACCGGGATAATGCGAGCAGTGAACGCAGCCTCGCGTCACTCGAAGAAACGTTCGGCCGCAGTGCGGTGCCTCTCCAGATCCCGATGGGGATAGAGAAAAATTTCGAGGGCGTCATCAGCATCGTCGATAACAAAGCCTACCGGTATGCACGTGATGGCTCGGGCAAATTCCAGGAAACGGAAGTTCCGGCAGAATACAAGGATGAACTGGCGAACCGGCGTGAAAAGCTGATCGAGATGGCCGCCGAAGGGAGCGACGCCCTGATGGAAAAGTTCTTCGCCGAAGGCACACTGGAGCAGAGCGAGCTTATGGAAGGACTGAAAGCCGGCATTCTGCAGCGAAGCATTTTCCCTGTTTTTTATGCCAGCTCGACCTTCAACATCGGAATCGCTCAAATCCTGGATGCGGTCGTGGACCTTCTCCCGTCCCCGGCAACCGTGGGAAAAACGAAAGGGATCAACCCCAAGACGAAGGAGTCCATTGAGCGCACGATTTCGATCAAGGAGCCGTATGCTGCCTATGTGTTCAAAACCATTGCCGATCCTTTCGCCGGCAGGATCAGCCTGATCAAGCTTTATTCAGGAATTATGCGTTCGGACAGCACCTACAATAATCAAACCAAGGGGAAAAGCGAGAAGCTGGGACCGTTGCAGATTCCACAGGGAAAGACAATGATTCCAGTCGGCGAAGTGCACGCGGGCGATTTCTTCGCCGTTACGAAACTTCGAGAGACCACAACGGGAGACACCCTCTGCGATCCGGCGCATCCAATCATTTTTAAGAGTGTCGAAGTGCCCGAACCGTCCATCACCTTTGCCATCGAACCCAAGAGCCGGGGAGATGAGGATAAGATCAGCAACGCCCTTGCACGCATCACGGAAGAAGATGCTGCGATCAAGTACAACCGTGATCCTCAGACCAAACAGCTTCTTCTTTCGGGTTCAGGACAACTGCACGTGGAAGTGACCGTGGCCAAATTACGAAAGCGCTACGGCGTTGACGTGATTCTGAAAACGCCCAAGGTTCCCTATCGGGAGACAATCCGGGGGAAGGCCGATGTGCAGGGCCGGCACAAGAAGCAGACAGGCGGCCACGGACAGTTTGGAGATTGCTGGATCAAATTGGAACCGCTGCCTCGAGGAGGAAAGTTTGAGTTTGTCGATGAGATTTTCGGCGGCTCGATTCCGCGAAACTTCATCCCGGCCGTAGAAAAGGGGATCGTGGAAGCCGCTGCGCGAGGATATCTCGCCGGCTATCCGGTAGTGGACTTCAGAATTACACTCTATGACGGCAGCTACCACCCGGTTGATTCTTCTGAAATGGCGTTCAAAACAGCGGGCCGTATCGCTTTCAAAAAGGCGATGGAAGCAGCGAATCCCGTTCTGCTCGAACCCATCATGGATGTCGAGATCGTCGCTCCACAGGAATATGCCGGTGCGCTCACAGGGGACCTCAGCGGCCGGCGCGGGAGACTCCAGGGGATGGATATCAAGCGGGACATGCAGATTATTAAAGCGCAGGTTCCGATGTCCGAAATGGTCTCCTACGCCCCCGTTCTCACATCGGTGACCGGGGGACGAGGCAGCTATCACATGGAATTCTCGCACTACGACGAGGTCCCGGCGCACATAGCACAGAAGATCATCGAAGAATCGAATAAGGACAGGAAAGAGGAGGAAGAATAGCCTTCGATGTATCCCAAAATTCTGGATATGGGTTCCATTACGATCCACACCTATGGCCTGCTGCTGGCGGCAGCATTCATCGCAGGCATCTGGATCACAAGCAAGAATGCCCGGAAGGAATCGATCGATCCGGATGTTGTCTGGAATATGGGGTTGGTGATTATCTTTTCCGCCCTGGTGGGCGCAAAAGTTATTCTGCTTTTCTCGAATTACACGTATTACTCCCAGAATTTCCGCGAGCTGTTTTCCTTATCGACTCTCCGTTCTTCGGGAGTTTATTACGGAGGCCTGCTGCTTGCGCTGGGGGCGGCGGTTTTGTATGCCGTTAAAAAGCGGCTGCCGATCAGAGTCATGGCGGATATCGCTGCCCCGGGAATCGCGCTCGGCCTGTCAATCAGCCGTCTAGGTTGCCTTTCCGCAGGGTGCTGCTACGGCAAGCCCACACACTTGCCATGGGGAATTACTTTCAGAAACCTGTATTCCTATGAAAATGTCGGGGTCCCCCTAAACGTGCCGCTGCACCCGACTCAGATTTACGACGCGATTGGGGCTTTTTGCCTTTTTGTGTTTTTAATGTGGCGCCTTTCCAAAAGGCGCGTCGCCGGGCAGATTATTCTGGAATTCCTGACCTTATATTCCTTGTTGAGATTCATTGTCGAATTCTTCCGCGATGACGATCGCGGCTTTGTGCTTTACGGCCTTCTCTCAACATCGCAGTTCATCGCTATTCTGACAATCCTCGGGTCGGCCGCAGCGTACTATTTCCTTCTCCGCCGGCCCGTAGAAGTCGCGCAAAATTGAGCAACCGAAGCGAATCTTGGATTGTGACGCTGGAGGGTACGAGGGTCCGCTTGGATCAGTTTTTGGTCAGTCGGATTCCTGGAGGGAGCCGTTCGCAAATCCAGAATTGGATTCGCAAGGGTTACATGCGGATAAACGGCACAGAGGTGAAGACCGGATATCTGGTAAAGCTAAACGATTTGATCACACTGAATCTTCCTGAATCAGTCGGCGGTCCTCCGTTTCCGGAAGACATTCCACTGGACATCTTGTACGAGGACTCCCATCTGGCCGTAATCAATAAACCCTCAGGCCTGGTTTGCCATGCGGGAGCCGGTGTTCGATCAGGAACGCTTGTGAACGCACTTCTTCACCGGATGGGGCCGCTGGAAACTGGAGATCCCGAAAGACCCGGGATCGTTCACCGCCTGGATAAACTCACCAGCGGAGTAATGCTGGTGGCCAAAAATACGACTGCGCACCGCCACCTCGCCCAGCAGTTCAAAAACAGGGAGATAAAGAAAGAATATGTGGCGCTCGTTTACGGTGTTCCCTCCCCATCTTCCGGAACAATCGATCTGGCTCTCGGCAGAGATCCCAAGAACCGCAAAAAGATCTCCACGAGGGCTCGGCGTAAAAGAACGGCAGTCACACACTACAAGGTCCTAGAGGACTTTGGTTTCGTCTCACTGCTGCAAGTCCGGATCGAAACCGGACGGACGCATCAGATACGCGTTCATCTTGCGCAGAAGGGACATCCGGTCGTGGGCGATTCACTGTACGGAACGGATCGAACGCGCAGTCTCCCGGCAAAGGTTTCACACGCGGCCAAAGAACTGCAACGTCTCTTTCTGCATTCCCGGCGCCTCGAATTCCGGCATCCGCAATCCGGCGAAATTCTTTCTTTCGAGGCGCCTTTCCCTCCGGAACTGCAGAAGTTTTTGTCCGAAATCAGGAGAATGTGAGCCCGCAGCGGGCCGGCTTGACTCATTTCCAAGCCAAATTTATAATTTCTGTACCCTTATGAATCACTTCAATAAAGGAAATGTGATGCTTTTCCGATCCTCACGTTTTTTGCTTGCGTGCTTGGCTGCCGGAGTGCTGATTCTGTCAACACCTCTGCGCAATCTTCCCGGACAGGAAGCCAAAAAGACACCCAATCTGGACGCGCAGCTTCCTGCGGGAATATCCGACCAGACCTATCGGGTCAACGTCGATCTCGTGAACGTTTTGTGTTCTGCCTTCGACAAAAACACCAATTCATTCGTGACCAACCTGACACGCGAGGATTTCAGTATTTACGAGGATAATCAGAAGCAGGAAATCAAAAATTTCGCGCGCGAAACCGATCTTCCCTTAACCATTGCGATGTTGATTGACACCAGTCAGAGCGTAGCGCCCAAATTGAAATTCGAGCAGGACGCCGCAATCGGTTTTTTCCAGAGCATCATGAGGGAAAAGGACCGGGCATTGCTTGCGTCATTCGATTCCGACGTGAGCTTGCTGCAGGATTTCACGAACGATCCCAACAAGCTGGCCAAAGAGATCAGAAAATTGAGGGCAGCAGGCGGGACTGCTCTCTATGATGCCATCTATCGGGTTTGTGACGAGAAGCTGATTCGAGAAACCGGCCGCAAAGCCATCATTATCCTGTCGGACGGAGACGATGAATCAAGCAAGGCAAGCCTTCACCAAGCCACAGAAATGGCATTGCGGGCGGAAACCCTGATTTTTTCCATCAGCGTCAGCAAAGGCGGGTTCTTTGGTGTTGGCGGCACCAAAGAGGGAGATACCGTTTTAAGAGAAATATCCCAGGAAACGGGTGGACGCATCTTCTTCCCATTTAAGCCTGACGATTTGGATGACGAATTCCGGCAAATAAACCAAGAGCTTAGAAGCCAATACAACATCGGATATCTGTCCACAAATCCCGCAAGGGACGGAAGCTACCGGAAGGTCAAGATCGAAATTGCAGCGCGAGGACTGAAGCTGACCTATCGCAAAGGTTACTACGCACCCACAAGCTAGGAGCCTGTCCGATGCCGAATTGAGATAGTAGGATCCCAAGGAAGTCGTTCTCGCAGATTCAGCTATCAGCCATCAGCCGCCAGTAAAAGCGCTTTCGCTGATAGCTGACGGCTGATAGCTGATAACGAACGGAGTTGATTATTTCGAGCGGATAGCAGGTTAATAAGGGCGTCTAAACGCGACCTCATTTTTAAAATGGTTCAGGCAACTTGATTCTCCTGCTGCCTGGACTGCAACAGGCTTTTTACAGAGCCAAGCTTCTCTGGAGCCATCACCTCGTTTTCCAAGACATTCTCAATCATCTTCTCAGGACTGCCGTCAAAAAAGCGTGTAAGAACATCATGGACTTGGTTCCGCGTGGCCTGTCGGCGGGACAAAAGCGGCTTGTAAACATATGCGCGACCGGATCTCGTATGAACTAGAGCGCCTTTCTCCTCAAGAATCCCCATCAAAGTCAAGATAGTGGTGTATGCCGTTACCTTTTGCTGGGACATGATATCGCATACTTCTCTAACAGTTGCAGCACCACGATCCCAAACCACTTTCATGATTTGAAGCTCCTGCCGGGTGAGGATAATGGAGTCCAAATCCTTTTTCATTCTCCCTCCAACATCAATAAAGTTAGGCATATTTCTTTCAGGGTGTTTCTCTGCTTGGTTGCCTTCTTTTTAGTATGTTTCTCTGCAACCTTCGTTTCCTATATTTCCAAAAAGCAGTAAAAGCACCCTTGCTGATTGCAGCTATCTTACAACTGATCAATTAGGAGAATCCGTCCACCATTCCATTTGAATCCACCCCCGTGCCAGAATGCATGACCCCCCTAATGCACAAGCATTGGGCTTGTATTTATTTTGATGCTGATTGCAGAGGTACGGTTCAATTCACATTCGTATTTCAGGCTCATGAGTTAAGATTACGATGTGAAACGAACAATTCTCATCCACTATCACGAAATCAATCTCAAAGGAAATAACAGGGGTTGGTTCGAAGCGCACCTTCAGCAACACATTGTTTCCCTGCTCAAGGGACTGGCCTATGCTTCCGTTCAACGTTTTGGCGGCCGCCTGCTGATTGAATTGAATTCTGAATCTCCGCTGGAAGAGATCACGAATAGACTAAAAATGGTTTTTGGTGTGGCGAACCTGGCGGCAGCATGGGAGGTGACAGCCGAAATAGAATCAATTCAATCGGGATTGCGGGAGCTGATCCCGAGCACGAGTTTTCGGTCTTTTCGAATCGATGCACGGCGCGGCACGAAGGACTTTCCGCTGAATTCTCAACAATTGAATCAGCGCCTTGGCGCCTTTGTACAGGAACTTACCGGAGCCGACGTGCGCATGGAAAATCCGGATGCGGTCTTTTTCGTTGAAATAGTCGGCCCCCGGGCTTTTTTATACATGTCAAAAATCCCTGGATCAGGCGGGCTTCCCTCGGGAACCGGCGGGAAGGTGTTGTGTCTTATCTCGGGGGGAATTGATTCCCCCGTTGCAGCGTACCGGATGATGCGGCGCGGGTGTCGCGTGTTTTATATCCATTTCCACAGCTTTCCCCGTACAAATGTTGAATCCCAGGAAAAGGTTCGCCATATCCTCCGGATCCTTGCCCGCCATCAATTGAACTCGCAGTTGTGCCTGGTACCCTTTGCCGACCTTCAGCACGAGATCGTAGCCTATGCGCCCCCTCCACTGCGCGTCATTCTCTACCGGCGCTTCATGGTTCGAATCGCAGAAGCTTTGGCCGACAAAGAAAAAACCTTAGCCCTCGTTACCGGGGACAGCCTGGGGCAGGTGGCGAGTCAGACTCTGGAAAATCTTCGAACGGTCTCGGCGGCAACGACTCTTCCTATTTTCAGACCGCTGATTGGGGACGACAAAGAAGAAATCATGCGGACCGCGAGAGGAATCGGAACCTACGACGTCAGCATATTGGCCGACCAGGATTGCTGCTCCCTTTTCGTGCCGAAGCATCCTGAAACTATGTGCACTCCGGTGCAGGCAGAAAGTGCGGAGCGCGGTCTGAAAGTTTCACGTCTGCTACAATCAGCAGTGGAAGCGGCGACATGGGAAATGATTGCACCTGATTTCTCATTCTGCAGCTTGAAAACTAATGAGCAGATCGATGTCCGACAACAGAATTGAAGTAATCCGGGGAGATATTACAACCCAGCAGGTGGATGCCATTGTCAATGCCGCGAACAATAGCCTGTTGGGAGGCGGCGGCGTTGACGGCGCGATCCATCGTGCAGCAGGCCCGGGACTTCTCGAAGAGTGCCGCAAACTCGGGGGTTGCTCTACAGGCGCAGCCAAAATCACCGGAGGTTATCGACTTGCCGCTAAGTGGATAATCCACACTGTGGGCCCTGTGTGGAGAGGCGGCAATCATGACGAAGATCGGCTCTTGGCCGATTCCTATCGGAGTTGCCTCAATCTGGCAAAGGAAGCCAGGATCCGGTCGATCGCTTTTCCGTCCATCAGCACGGGAACTTATGGCTTTCCAATCGATAGAGCTTCCCGCATTGCAGTCAGGGAAGTGACCACATATCTCGAGCAAAATGCATTGCCGGAAAAAGTGATCTTCGTCTGCTTTGATGCCAACACCTATCAAGCCTATGGTTGCAGAACGGAGACAGTCATCGAAATCCCCAGGTCTTCGTAACCTTTCCATATTCCAAAATCCGTCCGGATTTGGAGATTTCTGCGGTTGTCGCTGTTTTGCGGTCGCTGTTTTGCGGGGCTCAAATTTTCCAAGAATCCTTATTGACAAAGTTGATCGGATTAATGAGGATTTGGGATGTCGGTGCAGTCTTTGAGGGATGAAAGGAAATAGGTGGTGAAATGAGCGAAGAAAAAAAGAGTTATCGGCTGGGGACCCTCGCCTTACATGCAGGACAGGAGCCGGATCCAGCAACAACCGCCCGCGCCGTTCCGATCTATGCCACGAGCAGCTATGTGTTCAAAAGCACAGACCATGCCGCAGATCTGTTTGCACTCCGGGAGTTTGGAAATATCTATTCAAGGTTAATGAATCCGACCAACGATGTGCTCGAGAAGCGCCTCGCAGCACTTGATGGAGGCGTTGGCGGCCTTGCGTTTGCCAGCGGGCAGGCCGCAATTACGGCAGCTATCCTGACCATCACCCATTCCGGACAAAATTTCATTTCATCCACCAGCCTTTATGGCGGCACTTGGACGCTGTTTTCTCAAACATTGAAGAAGCTCGGGATCGAGGTGCGCTTCTTCGATCCGGATTACCCGGAACAGATTTCCCGGTTAGTCGACGGCAATACCAGACTCGTGTATCTCGAATCGGTAGGGAATCCCAAAAATGATGTTCCCGATTTTCGAAAGATTTCCGAAATTGCACACAAGCACGAGCTCCCTGTTGTTGTCGATAACACCGTGCTTACCCCTGCTCTTTTTCGTCCCATTGAGCACGGCGCCGATATCGTCGTTTATTCCACAACCAAGTTCATTGGGGGGCACGGTGTTCACATAGGAGGCGCAATCGTCGACAGCGGCAAGTTTCTCTGGACGGATAATCCCCGCAAGTGGCCGGAATTTACAGCCCCCGATGATGCATACCACGGAATGGTTTTCGCCGAGGCTTTAAAACCGATCGGAAATATTGCATACATCGTCCATGTCCGCACTCATTGGCTTCGGGATACAGGTGGATGCATGAGCCCGTTTGCCGCCTTCCTCTTCCTGCTCGGTCTCGAAACTTTGCACGTTCGTGTGGAGAGACATGTCGCCAATGCGCTTGCGTTGGCACGGTGGCTGGAAGGACATCCGGCGGTGGTGTGGGTGAATTATCCCGGTCTTGAGAGTCATAAGCATTATCGGATGGCGCAGCGCTACCTGCCTGATGGTGCAGGCGCCATTCTCGGCTTCGGAATCCGTGGCGGGCGCGAATCGGGTATTAAATTCATCAACAGCGTGAAACTCGCAAGCCATTTGGCAAATATCGGTGATGCAAAGACGCTCGTCATTCATCCGGCTTCCACCACCCATTCCCAACTGACTGAAAAAGAGCAGCAGGAAACCGGGGTCACCCAGGAATACATTCGAGTTTCGGTCGGGATTGAGGATATCGACGATATCAAAGAGGATTTTGATCGGGCACTCCGCGCATCGCAAAATTGAGGACTTAGGATTGACGATGGACGATTTCTGTTGGAGTAAAATGTCTGGATCAACGTCATTTGCAATTTTCAAGGGTTCGAGATGACTTCTGAGGTTTTTCAAAGCAGTGACAGCGTACGATCTGCGCGACCGCTAAAACATGTGCAGTATTGCACCTTCGAACATCCGATTGAACTGGAGCTGGGCGGAAAGATTCAGGACGTCACAGTCGCTTACGAAACGTACGGACAACTGAATGCCGCAAAGGACAATGCGATTCTGATCTGTCATGCATTAAGCGGAGATTCCCATGTCGCCCGCCATGACGCGGAGGATGATCAGGGCTGGTGGGATATCGCTGTTGGACCGGGCAAAGCCATCGATACGGATCGCTATTTTGTCATTTGCCCTAACGCACTGGGCGGCTGCCGGGGCACAACGGGGCCGAACAGCACAAACCCGCTGACCGGAAGGCGCTACGCGGCAGATTTTCCGACTATCACGGCAGGGGATATCGTCGAAGTGCAGAGGTTGCTTGTGGACCACCTCGGAATTCGCACCCTTCTTGGCGTGGTTGGCGGATCCATGGGGGGCCATCAGGTTTTGACTTGGGCGACCCGTTATCCGGATCGAGTCGCCGGTGCGATAGCGCTGGCAACATCCGCCAGGCTTACGACTCAGGCCCTGGCTTTTGATGTCGTTGGGCGCAATGCCATTCGAAGGGATGCGAATTTCAAGGGGGGACAGTACCTCGACAAGGGCACAGTGCCGGCGGCCGGGTTGGCGATTGCTCGCATGCTGGGACACATCACATACCTTTCCCCCGAGGCAATGAGGGAAAAATTCGGGGCAGACAGGCTGCAGCCCAGGGAATTCGATACCGAGTTCGAAAAAAAATTCAGCGTCGGATCCTATCTCGCTCACCAGGGAGACAAATTCGTAGAGCGGTTTGATGCAAACAGTTACATCAAGCTTTCACTGGCGATGGATCTTTTTGATCTGGGCAGTACGCCCGAAGAGCTGGCGGCAAGCCTGTCTCGCTCGCAATGCCGCTGGTTAATCACCAGCTTTAGCAGCGACTGGCTGTTCCCACCCCAGCAGTCCCGTGATTTGACAAATGCGTTGATCTCGCTGAAGAAGAATGTCAGTTACTGCAACGTCGTCAGCACATGCGGGCACGATGCTTTTCTGCTTCCAGACGAATTGAATGTTTACGGGGAACTCATGCGGGCCTTCTTCGACAATGTCCACAACGGGGAGCCGAAAGTCATTGAAGATGACGATCCTTTTGTGCACGCCTCGACCAGCATCTTCGGCCCACTTCTTCATCGTCGGCTCGACTACGATCAGATTGTGAGACTTATCCAGCCCGCCGCCAGCGTGCTTGATCTTGGCTGTGGAAGAGGATCCTTGCTCGTGAAACTGCGCGCGAACGGAAACAAAAATTTGATGGGGCTGGAACTCAATCAGGACGATATTCTCGTTTGCCTGCAGCGGGGATTGGACGTGGTACAAGCCGACTTGAACTCGGGCCTCGCTCCATTTCCCGACGCACAGTTCGATTATGTCGTGCTCTCCCATACCCTTCAGGCCGTTCGGGGCGTGGAACGCGTCATTTCGGAAATGTTACGCGTCGGCGGGCGCTCGATTGTTAGCTTCCCCAATTTTGCGTATCACAAATTGCGCAAGATGTTGAACGATCGGGGCCGATCGCCGATGTCCTCCGGTCTGCTGCGGCACGAATGGTATAACACGCCCAATATCCGGTTCTTTTCCATCGAGGACTTCGAGGAGTTTTGTCGGGAACGTCTGATCCGCATCCATGAGCGCATCGCGCTCGATACGGAAGAGGGACGTGTGGTAAACGAGGATGTCAACCTATTCGCCGATATGGCGATTTTCGTAATAAGCAGGTAGGGTCCTGCATCGACTGTAGATTGTGGATTGCGTATTTCTCCCCACATCCGCCTTGCACAGTCTGCAATCCACAAATGTCCATGGTATCCCAAAAGTGTCAGTACGCAATTCGGGCCCT
>Ga0187882_1003807_pt1 | contig 12693 bp, 7 predicted proteins | sample June2016WEW_19_1_3_FD_132991 | JGI IMG/M metagenome (GOLD analysis project Ga0187882, IMG submission 132991) | Peatland microbial communities from SPRUCE experiment site at the Marcell Experimental Forest, Minnesota, USA - June2016WEW_19_150 | ecosystem: Environmental > Terrestrial > Soil >...
AACTCCAGGCGCTCCGGCAGCTGGAGGACTGACGCTCCAAGGCCCTTCAGATGGGCGATCAACTCTTCAAAGGAGAGCTCGGCTCCCTCCTTCAGGCGAATATAGGCGCAGATGCGCTCGCCCAGGGATTTGTCCGGCATCCCTATTACGGCCACGTCGGCAACGGAGGGGTGGGAGCTGATCAGCCGCTCGATGCCCACGGCGCTGATCGTTTCCCCTCCGCGCAGTATCGTCTCCTTGGTCCTGCCTGTAATCGTTATGATGCCCGATTCGTCTATCCTCGCCAGGTCGCCTGTTTTGAAAAAGCCGTCTTCCGTGAAGGTCTTCTTGTTGTCCTCCGCCGACTTGAAGTAGCCCGTGAAGATGTTCGGACCCTTTGCCACCAGTTCTCCCTCACGGCCGCGAGCCTCGCGGCCGTACTGGTCCAGGACCTTGTATGTCGAATAAGGGCAATCCTTCCAGCCCACAGTCGTGCATATCGTTTCAAGGTCCGTATCCAGGCGGGTCATGGCGCCCAATCCTTCCGCCGACCCGAAGGCGTTCACGAACTTGCACCCCAGCCGGCTGTACACGGCCTTCACAAGCTCCGGGGTGCTGGGTGCGCCTCCCGCGTAGATCTTCTTGAGCGAGCTTAGGTCATAGGAGCCGAGACCCGGCAGGTCGACGATCCTCTGGACGAGGGCGGGCACCGTCGGGAAGGCGGTAACCCTCTCCCGTTCTATGACTTTACAGATGTCCCCGGCCTCCGTCGAGTCGGTAAGCACGTACCTGGCGTAATTGAAAAAGGCGCTTCCCACGCCCGTGTGCATGCCCTGGGCGTGGCTGACGGGCGCGACGGTCAATATCACGTCGTCCGACTTTATCTCCCACGCCCTGTTGTGATACTCCACGCTGGCTATATAGTCGTTGTGGGTCCGGGGGACGGCCTTGGGCAGGCCGGTGGTCCCTCCGGTGAGCAGTATCATCGATACCTCATGAGGGTCCGGCCGTCTGGCTGGTAGGGCCTCGTCCGGTCCCGCCGGGCCGGCGGCTTCCATCAGCTTCTCGAGGCGGACGGCGCCGGGGTGGTCCTTGGCCCTCACCGTCACGATACGGCGCAGCTTTTTCTCCTCCTCCATTATGCGCGTGATCATGGCCAGATAGTCCGTATTCCGGTAACGGTCCGGCCCGATCCAAGCGACCGGATGGGTAAGGCTGCACACGTGGGCGATTTCGGCCGGGCCGTGGCGGGCGATGAGGAGGACCGCAATCGCGCCTACCTTCTGGAGCGCAAAAAAGGTTATCACGTACTCGTGCCAGTTCGGTATCTGGAGGAGAACGAAGTCCCGCTGCTCTATTCCAAGCTCGATGAAGGCCATGGCGAGGCGGTCGACCTTCCGGCGCAGATCGCTGTAAGAGAAACGGGCAGTGTCGTCTACGAGGCCCTCTTTCTCCGGATAGATGTCCGTGGCTTTATCGAACAGGTCCCCCCACGTCAGTCCCGGCCACCATCTGTACCTGTCGTACTTTTCAGCGTCCTCCCGCCTGTACGGCTCAAACCCATCTATCGGCATCCATGCCTCCTTTCAGGACCGCCGCCCGCGGCTACTTACGACCCAGAACTGCCCTCTTGACGAGCACTTTCCCGATCTCTGCCTTGTAAGCGTTCATGCTGAGAGGCGCCGCGTCGGCGAAGGCTGCTTCGGCCGCCTCCGTAGCGAGCGCTTCAGTCAGTTCTTGCCCGCGAAGGGCCTCTTCCGCGGCAAAGGCCCGCACCGGTGCGGGGGCTACCGCGCCTAAAGCTACACGAGCGTCTTCGCACTTACCGTCAGTAGCGCAAATGACGGCAGCTACGCTCACGACGGCAAAATCGACAGGTTTTCTTAAAGTGAATTTCAGGTAGGACTGCCGGGCGCCTTCAGGGGGCCTCGGGATCCGTATTTCGGTAATCACCTCATCCGGCCCGATGATCGTGGACGATGTCGCGTCCGGGGCAAAGAAGGCCAGCGCGTCGATGCTCCTCTTCGTAGTGACGATCTGCCCGTCCAGGGCGACCAATGCCGTCCCCACGTCGGAAGGGCCGACCGCAACGCATCCGCAGTTGAAGCACCGGGCCGCCTCGGTTTCGATCTCTTCTCTTGATAGCGACGGCCGATCTTCCCTATCGAGGCTCCGCGCCCGCAGCGAGGGCGCAGCTTCCATCGTCCGGATGCGGCCTGCCTTCTCAAAAAAGGGACTGGTCGGCACCTTGTGCTCTTCCCGGCCCGCATCCTGCCGGCCGGGACTAAGGAACGCCTCTATCCGGCGGGCCGCCTCGCGGCCGGAGGCCACCGCCGCAACTACGGTCGAAGGTCCCGTGACGAAGTCACCAGCCGCGAAAAGGCGGGGGCCCGCCATTCGGCCCTTAGAACCGGTCTTTCCCATCTCCTTGAGGAGCGAGCCGACAGGTCCCTTTTCCGGCTCTTCGCCGATGGCTTTGATGACTTCGTCGAAGGTTTGAGTAAAGCCCGAGCCCGGCCTCGCGACGGGCCGGCGGCGTCCCGAGACGTCTGGTGCGCCAAGGCCCATCCTTTCGCACTCGAGGGCTATTCCCGATGCGGTCTTGAACGCCTTGACCGGCGAGACTAGGAAGCGGAACCTGACTCCTTCTTCGAGTGCCTTCTCCACGTCGTCTCTGAATGCCGGCATCTCCTTCCGGCTCCTGCGGTAGAGCACGACCGGTCTGGCGCCGAGGCGGACGAGCGTCCTTGCCACATCGACGGCCACGTTCCCGCCGCCGATAACGGCCACCTTTTTGCCGGGCACCGTCCTGTCGCCTTCGTTCACCCTTTTCAGAAAGTCGAGGCCGGAAAGTACAAGGGCCTCCCCGGCCATCCCCTGCCGCTTCTCTTTCCATGCGCCGCATGCAAGGAGGACCGCGTCGAAGCGGGCTTGCAAGCCGGCAAGCATCTTTTCGTCAACAGCTGCGCCGCACTCGAAGGTTATGCCCATGCCCTCGAGCGCCCGCACCTGCCCTCTCACAACATCCTTGGGAAGCCGGAAGGGCGGTATTGTATAAAGAAGCATCCCGCCGGCTTGGGGCAGTCTTTCGAATACGGCGACCCTGTGGCCCGACCTCCTCAGATAATAGGCGGCGGCAAGTCCCGAAGGCCCGGAGCCGACGACGGCGACGGCCTTGCCCGACTCAGTGTCGGGAGGCGTATAGACGTCTGCCATCTTCTCAACCATGTAGTCGCCCAGGGCGCGCTCTACGCACCGTATCGCCACCGGCTCGTCGAGGCTGCCGCGCTTGCACTCCGGCTCGCAGAAGGTGGGGCAAACCCGGCCGGTGATAGAGGGAAGGGGGTTAAAATCGATCACTATCCGTGCTGCTTCCGCGAAGCTTCCCCTTCTAACGAGACCCAGGTACGCCGGTATTGCCGTTGAGGCGGGGCAGTTGGAGGCGCAAGGGTAAGAGGCCAGAGGTGCGCCGCCGAAAAGGGAATGATAACGGTTATCGCCCGAGAGGGCATTGCAGATGGGTCCCCCCTTTCGCAGGCAAGTGATCGGTCCGCCCAGGTGGTGGGGATACCTGTAATACCAGCATCGCACGTCCTGGGCGATGTTGCCCCCTATGGTGCACATGTTTCTGATCTGGGGTGTTGCTACCGACAGGGCGGCCTGGGCAAGAGCCCCGTAGTCCTTCCTGACGACGGCAGAGGAGGCAATGCGACCAAGCTTCGTAAGGGCGCCTATCCGCAGGCCCTCTTCGTCCTGTCTGATATAGTCAAGACCGGGAAGGCTCTTCAGGTTGATGATCGCCTCGGGATAGTCGGAAAGCACCCTCCCCTTGAGCATGCCAAGGAGGTCCGTGCCCCCTGCGTTGAGCTTTGCCTTCCCGCCGTGTTTCTTGAGGAGGGCGAGGGCTTCCCTGATAGACCGCGCGTTGTAGTGAGTGAAGGTTTTCATCTAGCGCCCCCCTTGCCCAGGGCCTTCAGAACCCTTTCCGGCGTCACCGGGTACTCGTGAAGCCATGTCCCGACCGCATTCGATACGGCCATGAGGACCGCGGAAGGTCCCGGCGAGGTCGCGATCTCTCCTACCCCGACGGCGCCGAAGCGATGGCTGGGGAAGGGCGTCTCCAGGACGACATTCTCTATTTCGGGCAGCTCAGGGAAGGTGCGCCACTTGTAGTCGATCATATTGGCGTTGACTATGTGGCCCGTCTGCCGGTCGAGGATCGTCTCTTCGAAGAGGGCGGAGTCGATGCCCGCGGAGCCGAGGCATCCGTTGAGCTGTCCCTGGAGTCCCTTTGGGTCTATGACGCAGCCCACGTCCGTCGCGTTCACCACGCGTACGAGGGTCGTCTGCCCGCTCTCCGTGTCGACCTCGACCTCTACAAAGGTCATCATGCAGTTTGTCAGGGTGTAGTCCGGCTCGAAGCGCCCGTACCCCGTCACCGTCCTGTCGACCCCCATGGCCTTCCAGGGTACTTTCTTGTCGGGACGCCTCTTGTGGAAGACGAAACCGTCAACCGTCTCCAGGTCCCCGGCGTCCGCGTCAAAGCGGGGCGCAAGGAGCTCGAAAAGTTTTTTTCTGGCGTCGTCCGCGGCCCTGATGACCGCGCTCCCTATGGCGTAGGTCCCCCTGGAACCTGCGGGCCCGAACTCGTAAGGGTTTATGAGCGAATCGGAAGGCGCAACGGATACGTTCTCAAGGGGTATCTGGAGCACTTCGGCGACCATCTTCACGAAATTGCTCCTCTGGCCGGTCCCGTGCTCGGTTACGCAGGAGAAGAGCCTCGCCTTTCCATCCGGGTGGAGGCGCACATACGCCTCGGATGCGTCCTCGCCGATGTCGGCGTTCCCGTGGACGCCGACCCCGACCCCCCTCCTTTTCGCGCCGGCTGTCGAGCTTGGCTTGAGCCACCCCTTCCACTTCTCCTTCCAGCCGAACGCTTCCGCGCCTCTATCCATGGCCGGACCGTAGTCGACGCCCCTGTACTCGTACCAGATGCCGTCCCTCCAGAAGTACCCTTGGCCGGGCTTGACGAAATTCTTCTTCAGGAACTGAAAGGGGTCGATGTCGAGCTTTTCCATGGCAAGGCTCAAAAGGGGTATGAGTATGCACTTCAGCTCCTGCCCCCCGAAGCCCCTGACTATGCCTGATGCGTTCCTGTTGGTGCATACGATCACGGGCCTAAGGTCCCAGTTGGGGCACCTGACCATTATCTGGACCTCGCCGCAGCCGACAGCCACCTGGGACTGGGTGGTTTGGGAGTAGAAACCGGTGTCGATGAGCCAGCTTCCTGCCACGGCGGTGACCGTCCCGTCCTTTTTCATGCCGACGCGGGCTTTCATCCGGGACGAAGGGCGCAGCACGAATGCGGCCAGATGCTCTTCCTTGGTGAAGACCAGCTTGACCGGCCTGCCCGTTGCCTTGGCGAGCAGCGCCGCGTAGCACTGGACCTGCCAGGACATGAACTTCGAACCGAAGCTTCCGCCGCACGGGCCGCCGATCGTCCTCACCTCGACCTTCCTGTTCATTGCGTGGTAGAGGGTGACGCTGTCCATGTAAGAAGCCTGGTTCGACACCCAGAGGGTGAGCTTGTTCGGCGCCTCCCAAAGGGCGATGGCGCCGGGCGGCTCCGGCGGCAGAGGGTTGGGCAGGTTCTCATAGCCGAAGGTCCCCTCTGTGACCACGTCTGCCTCCCTGAACCCCTTTTCAACGTCGCCCATCACCACTTCCTTCAGGCTCTTGGGACCGAAAAAGGGAACGCCAGGTGTCACCACGTTTCCCGGAAACTCCTCGTAGAGCTGGGGCGCTCCCGGCATAAGCGCCTCTTCTGCGTCGAAAACGGCGGGAAGAATCTTGTATTCGACATCAATCAAGTGGGTGGCCTCCTCGGCGATCTGCTCGGTCGTCGCGGCGACCAGCGCCACTGCGTCCCCCACGAACCGGACCTTTTTGTCGAGCACCCTCGTGTAGCGCGGCGTCCCTCCCTTCCAGTCGGGGGCGTCCTCCCAAGTGACCACCGCGGCCACCCCCGGAAGCGCCTCGGCCCTGCTTTTGTCTATGCGGACGATCCTGGCGTGGGGGTGCGGGCTTCGCAGGACCTTGCCGTAAAGCATGTCGGGGACTTTTATATCGTTCAGGTATCGTGCAGCCCCCCTCACTATATCGGTCCCATCCTGCCGGGGCGTGGCTTTGCCTATGAAACGGTAAGGGCCTGTCATTTCGTCACCCCCTCGGGCGCGCCCGCAGCCATTACCGCTTCTATGACCTGGTAGTGGCTGATGCACCGGCAGAAATTACCCGAAAGGGCCTCTTTCACATCTTCCTCGTCGGGATGGGGGTTCTCGTTGAGGAGGCCCTTTGCGCTCATGATTATGCCGGGCGTACAGAAGCCGCACTGGAAGGCGGAAGCGTCGATGAACGCCTTCTGGAGCGGATCGAGGGCGCCCGTCTCCTTGTCCGCCAGGCCCTCTATCGTAGTAACCTCTCTACCGTCGCATTCGACGGTCAGTGTCATGCAGGAGAGAACCGCCTTGCCGTCCATAAGGACAGTGCAGCAGCCGCAGGCGCCGTTGTCGCAAGAGACCTTCGTGCCGGTAAGCCCGAGGCTCTCTCTCAACGTGTACGCCAGCGTGTGGGCGGGATCGACCTTGCCCGGTGCGCTCCCGACCTCCAGACGGTATGTACGCCCGTTCACGGTAAGCCCGATGGATTCCATTGCCGGACCCTTGCTGCGACCCTGCCTCCCCCTGTTCGTTGCCATCTTCTTCTTTCCTTTCACGCCTTATCTCCTTGCAGCTCTTTTGCGCCGAGTTGCCGTGAGAGGGCCCTCGCGGACGCGGCAACGCCGGCCCCCAGCTCATGGACCTTTCTTGCCGAAAAGAAGCCGATCAGCACGATATAGCCGACCGGCGCGCCTCTCACGCCCATGACAGGCGCCGCCACGGTCGTTAGGCCCTGGACCATCTCGCCCACTTCAACGGCGAAACCTTCCCGACGACAAGCTTCGATCTCCCCGGCGAGCCTTTCTCTGTCGAGCTTGGAGGGGTCGCCGTGAAAATAGAGCTTCTTTTCCCGGAGGAGCAGATCGAGGTCGGCGGCGGGGAGGTGTGCGGCGATGGCTTTGCCGTGGGAGCCGTAAGAGAGGGGGAAGCGTTGCCCCAGGCGCATGGTGATCGAAACGGCCTGCTCGCCTTCATGCTTTGCCACGACAAACACGTGCCTATCGGCTATCAATCCAAAAACAGCCGTGTTCCCGGTCTTTTTTGCCAGTTCTGCCAGAATGGGCTCCGCAAGACGCGGGGCCGAGAGCTTGTCGAGGAACCTGCGGGACAGCGAAACGAGGCCGGGGCCGAGCGAGTAGCCCGTGCCGTCATTGTTCCTCCGGGTAAGGCCGAATTTGCCCAGGGTATGGAGGATGGAAAAGGCCCTGCTCTTGTGGATGCCGACACGGACGCAGATATCGTTGAGGCTCGTGCGCGCCGAATCGTCCCTGGCCAGACAGAAGAGAACGGCAACTGCCTGCTCCACCGCCGGCACCAAGTAACGGTCGTCTTTCGCCTGCTCAGCCATAGGTTCGCCTGGTAGGTACGAGGTTCTCTCTATACTAATATCACCAGCCTGCCCAGGCTGTCAAGAAAAAAAGGCTTCCGGGTCGGTGCCCGGACAACTAAAAAAGATTACAATACGCAACCAATTGTGTGCCCGACCCCGTCGACAAGACTTTGCAAGGGAGGAATCACGCGCGAAAGCAAGTGGATGAAGGGCACCGACAACATCCCTTGAGAAGTGGCGCGCAACGGTCCAGGTATCCGTCCTGCGACAAGGAGGGCGCGATGTGTTAGAATGATCGGGCAGGCCGCGGCTCGATTCGACCGCGTAACGAAGCGGAGGTCTTTTAATGGTCAAAGACATTTACTACATCATCATATTCCTGGTCATGCTGCTGCTTTTTGCCCCTCTCCTCGGCCGCTATATGGCTGCGGTCTTCGAGGGGAGGAGAAACGTCCTTTCCTGCCTGGCAGGGCCGGTTGAGCGCGCAGTCTACCGCCTCTGCCGTATAAACGAGAACGAGGAAATGTCCTGGAAAAGGTATTCCCTGGCCTTTCTCCTCTTCAACGGCGCCGGGTTCATAGCCCTGCTCCTTTTGCAATTCCTGCAGGGACACCTGCCGCTCAACCCGCGCGGCTTCGGGGCCGTCCGCTGGGATACGGCCCTCAACACGGCCATATCTTTCCTGACCAACACGAACTGGCAGGCATATGGCGGCGAGACTACCATGAGCTACCTCACCCAGATGCTCGGGATGACCGTCCAGAACTTCCTATCAGCCGCAGTCGGGATCGCGGTTGTTCTGCCCCTAATCAGGGCCTTCACCTCGAAACTCAAGGAGACGGTCGGGAATTTCTGGGTAGACATTACCCGCTCGATGCTCTATATACTGCTGCCCTTGAGCATCATATCGGCTATCGTTCTCGTCTCCCAGGGGAGTGTGCAGACACTGGACGATTACGTGAAGGCAAGAACTGTCGAAGGGGCCGAACAGGTCATAGCCGTGGGGCCGGCCGCATCGCAGATCGCCGTCAAACAGCTCGGCTCGAACGGGGGCGGCTTTTTCAACGCCAATTCGGCGCACCCTTTCGAGAACCCCAACGGCGTTACCAACTTCCTTGAGCTCTTTTCAATCCTCCTGATCCCGGCGGCGCTGCCCCTCACCATGGGATGGATGATCGGAAACCGCCGCCAGGGCTGGGCTATCTTCTCTTCCTTCGCTGTCCTCTTCCTCATAGGGCTGGCCCTTGCCTTTTGTGCCGAATGGCAGACGAACCCCTCCCTTGCCGGGCTGGGGGTGGCAGGCAATATGGAAGGAAAGGAGGTACGCTTCGGCATAGGCCAGTCGGTGCTCTGGGGCCAGGCGACTACGGTTACGTCGAACGGCTGCGTGAATTCCATGCACGACAGCATGATGCCTCTCACGGGGCTCGTCTACATGTTCAACATGGCTGTCGGCGAGGTGATTTACGGGGGCGTGGGCGTCGGCCTGATCGGCATGCTCATGTACGCGATCCTCGCCCTCTTCCTCGCCGGTCTGATGATCGGCCGCACGCCGGAATTTCTGGGAAAGAAGCTTGAATCGAGGGAGATGATCATGGCCGTCATCGTGGTCGTTGCCCCTGCTGTCGCATCACTCATATTCGCAGGCATAGCGGCTGTCGTGCCCGCCGGCCTCTCCAGCTTGAACAACGCGGGTCCCCACGGTCTCTCGGAGATACTCTACGCTTTCTTCTCCGCCTCCGGTAACAACGGGTCCGCCTTTGCCGGCCTGAACGCCAACACGGTCTTCTATAACCTGGCAACCGGCTTTTGCATGCTGGTTGGACGGTACCTTACCATTCTTCCAGCCCTGGCCATAGCCGGCTCGCTCGCCCTGAAAAAGCGAATACCCGCCAGCTCGGCAACTTTCCCTACGGAAAGCCCCCTTTTCGTAGGGATGCTCGCAGCGGTCGTGCTCATCGTCGGCGCCCTCACTTTCTTCCCCGCCCTTGTCCTGGGGCCGGTGCTCGAACACCTCCTGCTCGGCGCGGGCAGGACCTTTTAAGGAGGGCGCCATGGAAGAGAAGAAGATTACAATCTGGCAGACGGGCCTGATCAGATCGGCCATCGCGGGCGCCTTCAGGCGGCTCGACCCGCGCCTCCTGTGGCGGAGCCCGGTCATGTTCGTCGTCGAGATCGTCTCCGTCGCGACTACTCTTATTTCCATAAGCGACCTTTTCTACGGCGGCCCCTTTAAGTTCAACGTCCAGATAACTATATGGCTCTGGTTCACCGTGCTCTTTGCCACCTTTGCGGAAGCGCTCGCCGAAGGCAGGGGCAAGGCCCAGGCTGAGACGCTCAGGAGGGCGCAGACAGAGGCATATGCGCGGAAGGTGGGGCCCGACGGCAGGACCGAGAGGATTCCCGCCCTCTCCCTCAGGAAGGGCGATATCGTGGTGATGGAGGACGGCGACCCGGTACCCGGCGACGGCGAGATCGTAGAAGGCGTAGCCCTGGTCGACGAATCGGCCGTCACCGGCGAATCCGCCCCGGTCATAAGGGAGGCGAAAGGAGACAGGAGCGCGGTTACCGGCGGGACCCGCATCCTTTCGGGCAAGATAAAGGCGACGATTACAGCGAACCCGGGGGAGACTTTCCTTGACCACATGATCGCGATGGTGGAGAGTGCGAAACGGCAGAAAACGCCAAACGAGGTCGCTCTCGAGATCCTGCTCGTGGGGCTGACCGTGCTCTTCATAGTCGTTGTTGCCACCCTTCGTCCCTTTGCGTCCTATGGCGGGATAGAAGTCGCCGTGCCCGTGCTCGTAGCCCTTCTCGTCTGTCTCATGCCCACGACCATCGGGGGCCTTCTTCCTGCTATAGGAATCGCCGGCATGGACCGGCTAATCCAGCAGAACGTGATCGCCCTCTCCGGCCGCGCAGTGGAAGCCTCGGGCGATGTAGACGTGGTCCTCCTCGACAAGACCGGCACCATCACGCTGGGCAACCGCATGGCAACGGATTTCATGCCGGCGGCCGGGGTAACCAGAGAGGAGATGGCGGAGGCTGCTCTGCTTTCTTCGCTGGCCGACGAGACGCCGGAAGGGAGGAGCATCGTGGCCCTCGCAAAGCGCCTCCTGTCCGTGCGGGGACGGGACATCAAGACACCGGACGCCTCGTGCTTCATCCCCTTTACGGCCCAGCTGCGGATGAGCGGCGTCTCCCTCGACGGGCGGGAGATAAGAAAGGGCGCAACCGACGCGGTCGCCGCCTTCGTCAAGTCGAAAGGCGGCGTTATTCCGGAGAGCGTCGAGCAGTCGGCCGAGCTCGTAGGACGAGAGGGAGGAACGCCCCTCGTCGTGGCCGATTCCGGTCGAGCCCTCGGCGTCATCAGGCTTAAAGACGTGCTCAAGGAAGGCATAAAGGAAAGGCTGAACCAGCTCCGCCTCATGGGCATCCGTTCAACCATGATAACGGGCGACAACCCCCTTACCGCGGCGGCCATCGCAGCGGAGGCGGGCATCGACGACTTCGTCGCCCAGGCGAAACCCGAGGAGAAGCTCCGTCTGATCAGAAAGTACCAAGGCGAAGGCCACCTCGTAGCCATGATAGGCGACGGCACGAACGATGCCCCGGCCCTCGCCCAGGCCGACGTTGCCGTTGCCATGAACGCCGGCACCCAGGCTTCAAGGGAGGCGGCCAACATGGTGGACCTCGACTCGAACCCCACGAAGCTCCTCGATATAGTGCAGATCGGCAAGCAGATCCTCATGACCCGAGGGGCTTTGACCACCTTCAGCGTGGCCAACGACGTGGCAAAATATTTTGCGATCATCCCCGCCATATTCGTCCAGGCATTCCCGGCCCTTGCCGTATTGAACGTGATGCGTCTGGCAACACCCGAAAGCGCGATCCTCTCGGCCGTAATATTCAACGCGATCATCATACCCATGCTGATCCCGCTGGCCCTGAAAGGCATCAAATACCGGCCCGTCACCGCCCAGGCGCTCCTCTGGCGCAACCTCGTCATCTACGGCCTCGGGGGGGTGGTTTTACCATTTATCGGCATCAAGCTGATCGATCTTGCAGTCGTTCTCCTGCGCTTGGCTTAAGAGGAGGTCCCATGAAGGAATCGGTCCGGGCACTGCTTATCTTTCTCGTCTTCTCCGTTGCGGCAGGTATCGCCTACCCGCTGGGCATCACCGGTCTTGCCCGTCTCTTCTTCAAGGAGAAGGCTACCGGAAGTCTGGTCACCGATCAAGGGCGCGCAGTCGGGTCTGCCCTCATAGGGCAGAAATTCACGGGCGCCCGGTACTTCCACGGCCGGCCGTCAGCGAACGACTACGATGCAGCCAACTCCGGAGGCGACAATTTCGGGCCTGCCAATCGGAAGTACCTCGAGGAGGTTGCAGGGAGGGTCAAGAAGACCCGCAGCGAGAACGGTCTCGGTCCTGATGCCCCGGTGCCGGCCGACCTCGTCCTCGCCTCGGCGAGCGGGCTGGACCCCCACATCAGCCCGGAGGCGGCCTCGTCCAGGCGCCTCGGGTTGCCGCTGCCCGCGGCCTTGAGCCGGAGACCCTCAAAGGTCTTGTCATATCTACGGCCGAGGGGCGCTACCCGTGGGAACAGCCGAGGATCAATGTGCTCCGGCTGAACCTGGCCCTCGATCGGCTGCAAGAGGGGAAAAAACCCTGACGGGCAAGAGGAAAGCCGCTCCCGCCGTCAGGTCTTGACCCACCGCAGCGCGCCGAGGGCGGCGAGGCTCGCGATGGCCCCCAGAAGACGGCGCTGGTCGAGGAGCAGGTTTTTGTACTCATATTGCAGGCCGATGAGGCCGACAACGTCTTCCTCCGATTTCATGGGGAGGAAAAAAACTTTCGCATTGGCCAGCGTCTCCGTGCCGGCCCCGGCCATCTTCCCGTTGATCAGGCTCCACTGGGCCACGGTCATCTCATGGGGTTCGAGATCCACGTCGGTTGCGCTCCTCGCCCACACGCGGAGCTTTCCGTCCTGGCCGGGAAAGAGCACAAAGGCAGGGACATCCAGCACTTTGGCAACGTACTTGACTATAATGTGACTCACGTCATCGAGCACCGTAGTCCTAAGTAAAGACAGGACGTTCTTCCATTCGTCCGTAAACTGGGTAAAGCCCCCTATCAGCTGCTCTACAGGCGGAAGGGCGAGGAA
>Ga0187882_1003808_pt1 | contig 12692 bp, 7 predicted proteins | sample June2016WEW_19_1_3_FD_132991 | JGI IMG/M metagenome (GOLD analysis project Ga0187882, IMG submission 132991) | Peatland microbial communities from SPRUCE experiment site at the Marcell Experimental Forest, Minnesota, USA - June2016WEW_19_150 | ecosystem: Environmental > Terrestrial > Soil >...
CTCGGTGGCCTCGAGCACCTCGACCAGGTGGCCGCGGATGAGATGGCGGAGCTCCTGGGCGTCACCGACGAGCTTCCGGTCGACCCGCTGGCGGATGATCTCCAGGATCTCGTGGGTGGTCTTGACGCCGATATCGGCGCCAATGAGCGTGTATTCCAGCTCCTCCAGGAGGTCCGCATCGATCTCCTTGCGGCCCGCCAGGGCGGTCTCCAGGTGCGACACCAAACCCAGCCGGGTCTTCTGGATGCCGGTCTTGAGGCGGTCCAGGAGCGAGGGCTCGGTCGAGACCGAGCCGAACAGGGTCTGAATCATTGCTGAGCTATATTGTAGCAGCGGGGCGCATCCGGGCTGTGAGCGGCGGCCCGTTGTAGGTTACAATTAACAGCGCAGGCAAATGCAATCGATCGGCCGATATCAGATCCTGAGCGAGTTGGGACGAGGAGCGATGGGGGTGGTGTACCGCGCCCTCGACCCAGCCATTAACCGCCCTGTCGCCATCAAGACCATCAAGCTGACGGAGATAACCGACACGGTCGAACGGGAGCGGCTGCGGGAGCGGCTGTTCCGGGAGGCGCAGTCGGCGGGCATCCTCTCTCACCCGAACATTGTCACGGTCTACGATGTGGGGGAAGAGGGGGAGGTCACCTACATTGCGATGGAGTTCGTCAACGGCTCCAGCCTGGAGAAGGTGTTGCTGAAGCCGGAGCCGCTAGAGCCGCAGACGGTGGTGAGCATCCTGCAACAGACGGCGGCGGCACTGGACTTCGCGCACAAGAAGGGGATCGTCCATCGCGACGTCAAGCCGGCCAACGTCATGCTGGACGAGGAGGGCTCGGCGAAGATCGCCGATTTCGGCGTGGCCAAGATCTCGCAGTCGCAGCAGATGACGCAGACGGGCATGGTGCTCGGAACACCGAACTACATGTCGCCCGAGCAGGTGCAGGGCAAGCCGGTGGATGGACACGCGGACCAGTTCTCGCTGGCGGTGGCGGCTTACGAGATGCTGACCGGCGAGAAACCCTTCGCCGCCGAGACGCTCACCACGGTTCTGTACAAGATCGTTTCCGAGGATCCCCTGCCTCCGCAGCACCTGAATCCGACGCTGGCCTGGGCGGTGGCGATGGTGCTGAACCGGGCGCTGTCGAAGGACCCCGCCAAGCGCTACCCCACCTGCACGGAGTTTGTGACCGCGCTGGATGCGGCGCTGAAGACCAAGAAAGGCTGGAAGCCGCTGCCGCGGGGTTCGAGCCAGAACCTGCCGACGGAGGTGGTAGGCACGCCGATCGGCGAGAGCACTACGCAGCGGCGTGCGCGGGTGATAGTGCCGCGGCGGCGGCACCTGGTCTGGTCTATCCTGGCGGCAGGCCTGGCCATGCTGGGAGTGGGAGGACTGGTGTTTGTGGGTGTCCAGCACTGGCGGCCGGGGACGCAGGGACCGGAGGTGCATCCTTCGGGGCCGGTTACCTCTTCGGGACCAGCGGCCCCGGGCCCGCCGGCTTTGCCGCCGACTTCGGGGCCGAGCAAGCCGTCACCCCTTCCGCCAAGCGGGCATCCTCTCCCGACGCCCGCGACGGGGCCCAGCGGACCGACCACGGCTCAGCCGCCGCGGCTGCCGCCGAATGCGCCCCAGCCCCTCCAGGTGGTAACCAACCCTCCGGGTGCGACTGTGGTGCTCGACAACGACCCGACCAAGACCTGCCAATCACCGTGTTCGTTTCAGGTGCCCCCGGGCCGGCACGTGCTGGCGAGCAACCTGGCGGGATACCGCGAGGCGCTGCGAATCGTCGAAGTGAGCCGGCAGCCGCGGGAGGAGTTTGTGCCCATGGTCAGGATGATGGGCACGGTGATGGTGATGGCGGACGCTCTCGGCGCCCAGATTCTGGTCGACGGCAAGCCCATCCCGGAGACGACGCCGACCCGGCTGAATCTGCCCGCCGGCAAGCATGTGGTGAGCGTGGTCAAGGACGGCCACCGCGCGGACCAGGAGGTCGAAGTCAAGGACGGCTCGCTGTTGAAGTACACGTTGCAGCTCAACCCCTGAGAGACTACGAAAGCGGGAACGCGCCGGGCCGGGCAGAGTTCTTTCCCAGATGAGGCGGAATCAGGCCTCTGGGGCCGGGGTGCGGCGCGGCTTACGGGGCCGGGTCCAGTGCTCGATCAATGGCTCCAGCAGCAGAACCCAAAGGAACGCGTAAAAGCTCAGATCCGTGCGGATGATGGCCAGCGGAAGCGCCAGCGCGCAGGCGCTGGGAAGTATGCGAAGCCGGCTCGAGACGCGATGGGTCACCTCCACGCCCAGTTCGGGGTCCACCATGTAATGCCTCACGGCGTAGTACCAGTGCCAGTTCAGCATGAGACCCAGGGCGAGCAGGTTGCCGAAGTAGAAGAAGTGCGAGACCGGCTGATTCGGGAAGCGGCTCAGCATGCCGCTGGACAATGGCAGTACGCCGACGAACAGCAGGAATACGAGATTCAGCCAGATCAGGAGATGGTTCGTCTGACGGATGAAGTGGAAGGTCAGGTGTTGAAGGTACCAGAAGGCGCCGGCCAGCAGGAACGTGGCGAGAAAGACAAGAAACGCGGGCCACATCTCGCCGACTCTCGCCAGCAGCTCGGAGGAAGCCGTGGAGCCGGAGACTTCCGGGATCTTCACCTGAAGGATCACCAGCGTCATGGCGACGGCGAAGACGGCATCGCTGAGCGATTGAATCCGCGCCTTGCCCAGGGGAACGCCGGCAAGCCGGACACGGGTTCCGTTTGCGGGTTTCATAACGAACCGCGAACAGACTAGAGTATCAGGTTGGCGGCCCGGGGCGCTATGGTGGGAAGTAATAGAGCAACATCCCTCTGCCCACCCGCTCCCGGGGCTTGTACAAATCGGGCCAAGGGTGCGCGTTCGGGTATTGGTCGTACAAGCCCATCCGGGCAATCTTCCACACCGTGATGCTCACCGCGTTCCACCCGGCCGAAGGCGTCAGTGGATCCGATGGGGTAACGGCCGGCCAGCCGTGTTGCGACAGATCCGCGAGGATGAAGGGGGAGAACGCTACCTGGCGCGCCTCGAGCTCCTGGAGTCGCTTGCCAACGCGATTCACGTCCTGGCCCCAGTCGAGATCCGAGTCCGCCACAATCCTCTCCGGTTCCTCGCCAGCCAGCTCGTTAAAGTACGGCAGGTAGTCCGGGTGGCTCAGCAGCGAGGACAACGCGAACCAGGCTAGCAGCACTCCGCAGCCCGCCGTGACCCACCGACGCGCACCGGCGGAGCGCAGAACCCCAGCGAGCCCGATGGCCGCGGTGACTGCGAATCCAAGGTAGACGGGAAGAATGTAGCGGACCCCAACGTTGACGCGTCCGAAGAGCGAGGGGAGCAGAATCGCAACCGAGAAGACCAAAGGCAACGCCAGAGCGCCGCCCGCATCCGCTCTGCGCCGGATGGCGTACGCCGAGCCAGCGATCCACAGCAGCAGGAAGCCGAGCGGCGTCTTCAGCGCCAGCACGATCGGATAGTAGTACCACCAGCCCGACCTGCCGTGCTCCCCGAGCAAGTACCCGGGAGAACCGGTTCGGCTGAGACGAAGGACACCCTCAATGCCGTTGAAGAACTCGGGGGCGGGTACGCGAATGCCAAGCGCGGGAGCCAGGCCGAACGAGAATCGGTACACGGTCCAGACCAGCAGAAGGCCCGTCAGCAGAGCCAGGCCGAATGGCAGGAGCAGCGCTCTCGATTGAGCCAGCAAAGTGCGGGCGGGCGGGCGCCGGGCAATCACGTGCCAGACGAAGGCGCAGGCAAAGACGGCCGGGATGAAGGCCAAGGCCGAGAACTTGGACAAGACCGCCAGCGCGACCGCCGCGCCGAACACCACGCTGCGCAACAAACTGGGGCGTTCGAGCCATGCCAGCAATGAAACGAAGGCCGCACCGACAAAGGCCGTGAGCGCCATGTCGTTGGTGGCAAGCCCGGCGTGGGCGAGGACCGGCGGCAGGAACGTAAACAGGAACGTGGCGAGCGTCGCTACCAGGCCGCCAAAAGCTCTCCGGCTCCACCAATACACCGCGAATGCCGCAACCCAGAAAAAAGGAAGCGCGCCCAGCCGGGCCAGCGCCAGGTTGCGCTGGTAGTGGCCACCGGCGTACAGGATCAAGGCGCCTTGGCGGAACGGGCTTTCGGTGTACATCTTCTCGCCGCCTTGAGTTCGCGCCCCAGCCAGGTAGGGCCCCAGGGCATCCATGATGCGGGCCAGCGGGGGATGGTGGACCTCCAGCTTGTAGACCTGCTTGTCGAGCCACTCCATCCCGCAGGCGATATGAGCCGGCTCGTCAATGGTGTGATTAAAGACCGGGTAAGTGGCTGCAATCCGAAACGAGGCCGCGAGGACCAGCGCGACCAAGCAACCGAGCGAGTGCTTCTCCAGATACGAGAGAATTCGGGAGAGATACTGATTGGGCTCGTTCCTGTCCCCCGGGCGGCCTCTTCGGGCGACACGTTTCGCGCTGCGTTTTGCCACGTTTTCAGGCTATGATACCATTCGAACGCGGTGGCGGCCGGGTGCGGTCCGCCTCCACGTTAGAATTGCTGTTGGCCATGTCACGCATGAGGCGGAGAGGGAAGGGACCAGCCGAGGCGGCCGCCGGTAAAGCCGCCGTCAAAGGCGCGAGCCCCTTCTCGCCTCGGGTGCGTGTTGTGCTGTTGCTGGCGGTCGCCGTTTTGGTCTTTCACTGGGCGCCTCTCACGGACCCGAACACGACTCCACAGTGGGATACGGTCGACGTGCACCTGAGCGCCCAGAAGTACTTCTCGGACGAGATCCGCGAGGGACGGTTTCCGTTCTGGTCCAACTACGCGTATTCGGGTTACCCGTTCCACGCGGATCCTCAGACGGGAGCGTGGTACCCGCTGAACTGGCCGTTCTCCCTGGCTGGCATCACGCCGAAAGCACTCCAGGCGGAGATGGCGCTGCACAGTCTTCTGGCGTGTCTTGGGGCATTCTTTCTGGCCTCGCTGTGGATGGAGGGGCTGGGTTGCGCCGCTTTCGTTGGGGTGGCATACGCTTTCTCCGGCTTCTTTACGGGGCACAGTTCGCATCTCGGCATGTTCCAGACCGCAGCCTGGCTTCCGTGGCTGCTGTATGGCACGCACAAGGCAATTCGGAGCGGGTCCTTGCGGCACGTGGCCACTACCGGGCTCGCGGCCGGCGCGATGTTTCTGGCCGGGCACTTTCAGACGGCCCTGTACAGCTTCAGTGCCATCGCGCTCTACGCGCTGGTGGTGGGCATCTTCGTGGAGCGCCGGTGGCGCGCGGCGCTGGCGGTAGTGGCTGCCGTCGTCGCCATCGCCGTGCTGCTATCCGCGGTCCAGTGGCTGCCCACCATGGAACTGGTTGGGAGGTCGACGCGCGCCTCGACGGTCTTCACTGGTGGGACCAACGCGCCCCTGGAGCCACGCGGGCTCTGGACTCTGATCGCACCGAATCACTATGGATCGGTGAGGGGCGATTACACTGGCCCGGCCGACAGGACGCAGTTCTTCTTCTACGGGGGCCTTCTGCTGGCGCCTTTGGCGGTGTTCGGCCTGGCCGACAAGCGTATGCGGTGGGCGGCGCTGGCGTTGGTGGCGCCCTTCGCCTGGTATGCCCTCGGACCGGGAGCGGGGCTTTACCGGCTGGTGGCGAGTCTGCCGGGCTTTGCCAGCGTGCGCGCGCCGGTGCACGCCTGGTTTGTGATCGCGCTGGGCCTGGCGCTGGTGGCCGGCTCGGGGCTCGCCAGGGTGAGCGCGCGGTGGAAACTCCGGTGGCTGGCGATCACCGTGGCCGCCTTCACGTTCCTGGACGTCTTCTACTGGAACTCGCTCGAGAATCAACTGGCCTATGGACGGATGAGTTTCGAAGAGCGCTACGGAGCGTCCCAGGAGCACTTCGCTCGCGCGGTGCGGCAGGCGCTGCCGTTGGGGACGCGGTTCCACTCGCCGGTGGCGTCTCCGGTGTTTGGCCCGCTCAACGGCGCCTTCGACACCCGGACCGAAGTGACCTACGGTTACAACCCGCTGGCGTTGCAGCGCTACATGGAGTACTTCGAGGCATCGAAGCGCAATCCGAAGCTGCTCGACGGGCTGAACGCCGGCTTGCGAGTGACCGAGGCTGGCGCCGCCGAGGCGGCGCCCGGTGTTCTGCCGCGTTTCTGTCTCGTCAGGAGCGTGATCTGGGCGGCGGACAGCGCCGAGAGCCTGGCGCGATTGGAGACCCTAGATCCCTCCGTTGCCACGGTCGTGGAACAGACGGGGGTAAGGGGCACCCTGGATGCTGGCGGGGTGGTGGTGGTCCTCGACAGCGAACAGGGCTCCTACCGGCTGAAGTACAACTCGCGGACGCCCGGCATCCTGCGCGCCTCGATTCCATGGTTTCCGGGCTGGACGGCGGCCCTGGAGGGGAAAGCCCTTCCCCTAAGAGTGGCGGACCATGCCCTGATGGGCGTCGAAGTACCTGCCGGCCAGCATGAGATCACCTTGCAGTACCATTCGACGTGGTTCCTCCGGGGCGCCCTGCTGAGCCTGGCGACGCTGCTCGCTCTAGGGTTGGTTCAGTACGCCAGAACGCGGCCGGCTTCGCGGACGATATCCTCCACCTGAGGGAGGATTTCGCTTTCCAGGTGCGGGTTGTAGCCCACCCAGGTATCCAGCGCGGCGACGCGTGCGACGGGAGCGTCCAGGCAGTCGAACAACTCGCTGGCGAGGCGCGCGGCCAGCTCGGCGCCGTAGCCCCAGGCCAGGCAGTCCTCGTGCGCGATCAGCACACGGCTGGTCTTCCGGACGCTGGCCGAGATCGCCTCCCAATCGTAGGGCGCGAGGCTCCGCAGGTCGAGGACCTCGACGGTCGAGCCGGGGTTCTTCCACTCGATCTGCGAGGCGGCTTGCAGCGACTTCTGCACCAGGGCGCCGTAGGTGACGATGGTGAGATTGCGGCCGGTCTTGACCAGGTTGGCCTTGCCGAACGGGATCATGTACTCGGGGCCGGGGTGCGGGGAGCGGTTGTAGGGTTCGCGGTAGAGGCGCTTGTGCTCGAGGAACAGGACCGGATCGTCGGAGCGCAGGGCGGTGCGCAGCAGGCCGCAGGCGTCCAGTGAGTTCGAAGGCATGACCACGCGCAGGCCGGGGATGTGGGTGAACTCCACTTCTCCGCACTGGCTGTGGTAAATGGCGCCGCCGCTCAGGTACCCGCCGATGGCCACGCGCACCACCACGGGGCAGGAGAAACCGCCGTTGGAGCGCCAGCGCAGGGTGGCGAGCTCGTTGCGGATCTGCATCATGGCCGGCCAGATGTAGTCGAAGAACTGGATCTCGGCCACCGGCTTCATGCCCCGGGTAGCCATGCCAATGGCGCGGCCGACAATGGCGGCCTCGGCGAGCGGCGCGTTGAAGCAGCGGTCCGCGCCGAATTCGCGTTGCAGGCCCGCGGTGGCCTTGAAGACGCCGCCCTTGCCCTTGACCTCGGCCAGGTTCCGCTCACGGCTGCAATCGGCCACGTCTTCGCCGAAGACGACGATGCGCGGGTCGCGGCGCATCTCCTCGGCCAGCGTGAGGTTGATCTCATCGACCATGGTGCGCGGCTCGCCTTCGAGGCGCGGCGGAGTCGAGAAAGCGGCGGAAGCGGGATCCACGGTTTCCGAGTAGAGGCGCAGCAGGGCGGAGCCGCGAGCGGGAGGCGGGGCGTGCAGGGCGGTCTCGGTGGCCTGCTGGATTTCGAGCTCGATCTCGTGAACGATGGTCTGAAGCGCGTAGCGGTCCAGCACGCCTTCGGCGACGAGTTGCTCGGGGAACTTCACGATGGGATCGCGCACGGCCTCGGCGGCGCGCTCGGCTTCAGTTTTGTAAAGCCGCTCGTCGTCGGAAAGCGAGTGGGAGTATGGGCGGGTGACCTGGGCGCGGACCAGCGCGGGGCCGTTGCGGGCGCGGCACCAGGCGACGGCCTCGCGCATCGCCTCGAGGGAGGCGACGAAATCCGTGCCATCCACTTCCTCGACCAACAGGCGAGGAAACGCGCTCACCAGCGCGGCGATGTTGCCACCGGCGGTCTGCTTCTCGACGGGGACCGAGATGGCGTAGCCGTTGTCCTCCACCAGGAACAGCACCGGCAGACCATCCAGGCAGGCCGCGTTCAGGGCCTCCCAAAACTCGCCTTCGCTGGTGGCGCCCTCGCCGGAAGTCACCAGGGTGACTTCGTCGCTTTCGGGGTGCAGGCGGCGGCCCGCATCGGCGCATCCGATCGCCTGCAGGTACTGGGTGCCGGTGGGCGAGGACGAGCTGACAATGTGGAGCTGGGGAGCGCTCCAGTGGGAGGGCATCTGGCGGCCGCCGGACCCGATGTCGTCGGCGGAGCCCACGCCTGCCAGCAGCATCTGTTCGGCGCTGACGCCGAGCATGAGGCACAGGGCGCGGTCGCGGTAATACGGATAGATCCAGTCGTGGCCAGGGCGCAGAGCCATGCCCGCGGCGGCCTGAATGGCCTCGTGGCCGGCGCCGCTGATCTGGAAGAATATCCGGTTCTGGCGTTTCAGCAAAACCTCCCGGTCGTCCAGACGACGGGACATGTGCATCACGCGGAAGGCCCGGATGAGGGCGTCGGGGTCGAGCCCGGCGAGGCGGCCGGGCGGCTCGGAAGCGGCCTGGACTCTGGTGCGAGCGGCCATGCGAAAGCGCCTCCCAGTCCAAGTGTAGCCGAGGGCGGGGGAAGTTTCACCGGCTGGTGCCGCGCCATGTACTTGCCCCCGTGCGGCCGAGCCGCCGAAGAGCGGCAGCGCGCTTTCCGGGCTCTAGGGACGTGGTTTCTGGGGTGTATCCTCGACTTGGACGCCCATCTCCGCGAGTTTTCGTTTTGCCCACTCGTTCTGTGGGTTCTCCTTCAGCGATAGGACGTAGTAGTGAATCGCCCGCTCGACGTTGCCGCGATCGCTGTACGCCCGGGCGAGCGCATCCAGTTGATTCCAAGGAGGGGGATAGGCCTTTGGGTCATGAAGCAGCAGTTTGGACGCTTCGTCGAGGCGTCCCACTTTCACCAACCCGGCAACTATCAGTGAAACCGTGAATGGTGAGGTTGTCCGGTCGTAGCCGCATCTTCTGCCGCCATCTCGAAAGTGCCGGTGGACAGCTTCGATGCCGCCTTTGTCGAACAGCTCCAGCGGGTCTGTCAAATGCCAGCCGTCGAAGATCGTGTCCAAGCCCTGGTGAATGCTCCGTAAGGGAATCGAAGTATGAGTCTCCTGCTTCATCCATTCGAAGTTCCAGTGGAATCCGGCAGGGGCTTTCTCATCCAGTATTGCGGCCAGTCTCCGAACACCTCCCGGCAACTTCCCGGTGGCATTTGCAGCCGTGAAATAGAGGTCCGCCTGGAGTTCTCTGGTTTTCGAAAAGAACGACTCTGCCTCCGCGACCACCGCTCCGTTATTCCAGGAAAGAGTTGGGTCGCTGGCAATATAGGCGTTAAAGAGCTTCGGTTTCGCCGTCAGTGCGTGAATTGCGAACAGGCCGCCAAAGGAATGGCCCACCAGCACCCTGTAAGGCCGCGTGCGGTAGGTTTTGTCCACAAACGGAATCAACTCGCCGGCCACAAAAGACAGGAAAACATCGGCCCCGCCATTACCTGGCGAGAAGCGGTTGTCGATCTCGGCCGACGAGGGAGGAGTCAGGTCGCGGGTGCGTTGCTCGAAGCTCCCGCTTGCGATCGCAACGACGAGCATCCCTGGTATCCGCTCGTTGGCGGCCAGAAACTCGGCTATCGCGCTGCTGCAACGGAAGTGGGTTTCTCCGTCCAACACATAGAGGACCGGATAACGGTCCGTACCGTCCTCATATCCGGCAGGCTTCGAGATGAGCAGGGTTCTCTCTTCCTTGAGAACGTTTGATCGAATATGGGCAACTTCGCCGATGACGACCGGACTTGCCTGGCTCTGAGCTCGTGCTCCTATGGTTACGAGCTGTGCTGCTAATAGGACGACAAGGTGAAGCATGCGCTACGATTCTAGCGCCGACGGCGTCGCCAGGAGTGGCGACGCGGCGCGCACGAGTGCGCGCGCCACAGCCGCATCGCCCGAGTGTGCGATGATTTTACTTCATGCTGAACACAACCTCGCGGGGGCGAGCGATCGCTGTCGCATCCCTGCTTTTACTGGCGCCCACTCTGTTGTTGGGCGCGGAATTCGCGGTCACGCCCGACGTGCAGGCGGCGCTCGACCGGATCTCGGCCGATTCGCTCAAAGGGCATGTGTCGTTCCTGGCTTCCGATCTGTTGGAAGGGCGGAACACGCCGTCGGCGGGGCTCGACATCGCCGCGGAGTATATCGCCGCGCAGTTCCGGCGGGCCGGGCTGGAGCCCGGCGGTGACGACGGCTACTTCGAGACGGCCCGGTTCATCGAGGTGAAACCCAATCTCGAGGGATTCTGGTTGGCGGTGGAAAGTGGCGGTCGGACGGTCGCGGTGGAGAAAGAGAAGGTGACCCCCGGGCGCATGCTGGCCGGCCTCGACGTCGCCGGCGCGCCGCTCCTCAAGGCGAGCGCGCAGGATCTGGCGGACGCCTCCAAGTGGACGCCCGAGCAGGTGCGGGGGAAGGTGGTCCTCACGGAGTTCCCGGCCTTCGGTTCGTTCGCCCCCGAGGCCATCCAGAGAGTCCAAGATCTCATGCGGGAGGGCCGCGAGAACCTGGCCAGGCTGAAGCCCGCCGCGGTCATCATGGTGATGCGCGGCGGATTCGGCCGGGACGCAACCACGCTGGTCGATCCCGGCGAGCCGGCGGGCCCGCCGACGATCCGGGTAAACGACCCTGAGCTGCGGAAGGTCTACGAGGCCATGCAGCCCGGAGAGACCGGCGCCACCGTCTCGCTGAAGATCGCCGCGCCGACGCAGGAGCCGGCGAAGCTGCGCAATGTGGTGGGGATTCTGCGCGGCTCGGACCCGGCGCTGAAGGATACCTATGTATTGGTCTCGGCGCACTACGATCACATCGGGATCTGCTCGACCGGCAGTGACCGCATCTGCAACGGGGCGGACGACGACGCCAGCGGCACGGCATCGGTGATGGAGCTGGCTTCCGCGCTGGCGAAGATGCGCGAACGGCCGAAGCGGAGCCTGGTGTTCATCGCCTATTTCGGCGAAGAGAAGGGGCTGGTTGGCTCGCGCTACTACGGCCGGCACCCGATTGCTCCTCTCGAGAAGACGGTGGCCGACATCAATCTCGAGCAACTCGGGCGGACCGACGACTCCACCGGGCCGCAGGTGGGGCGCGTGTCCATCACCGGGTTCGACTACACCGATATCGGCGCGACGTTCGCCAAGGCCGGCCAGTTGACGGGGATCGCAGTATTCAAGGACCAGGCAAGGAGCGATTCTTACTTCGCGCGAAGCGACAACCAGGCGCTGGCGGACCTGGGAATCCCGGCGCATACGTTGGTCGTAGCTTACGAGTTTCCGGATTATCACCGGCCGGGCGACGAATGGCAGAAGCTGGACTACGCGAACATGGAGAAGGTCGATCGCATGATCGCCGCCGGGCTGCTCATGATCGCCGGCAACCCCGAGCCGCCGAAGTGGAACGAAGCCAATCCCAAGACCGAGCGGTACGTGAAAGCCTGGAAGCAGCGGATGGGAAACTGAAGACATGTACGACCTCGCGTTCTTTCGATCCAACCTGGATGCGATCGCGGCGCGCTTGGCCCAGCGCGGCTTCGCGCTGAGCGTCGAGGAATTCCGCGATCTCGACGGGCGGCGACGGGCGGCGGTGACGGAGGCCGAGCAACTCAAGGCCCGGCGGAACTCCGAGAGCGTGGAGATCCAGAAGCTGCGCAAGCAAGGAGTGGATACTACCGAGAGGCAACGGGCGGTGCGGGCCGCGGCCGAGCGCATCTCCGCGCTCGACAAGCAGGTGGAGGGGTTGGACGAGGAGTTTCGGCAGGCGCTGGCCAGCGTGCCCAACCTGCCGCACGCCTCCGTGCCCAGCGGGCGGAGCGCGGAAGACAACGTGGAAGTGCGGCGCTGGGGCCAGCCGCGGCAATTCGATTTCCCGCCCAAAGCGCATTGGGACCTCGGGCCGGAGCTGGGCATTCTCGATTTGGAGCGGGCGGCGAAAGTCACCGGGGCGCGGTTCGCGGTGTACTGGGACCTGGGCGCGAAGCTCGAGCGCGCGCTCATCAACTTCATGCTCGACGTGCACACGCGCGAGCACGGCTACACGGAGGTGTTGCCGCCCTTCCTCATCAACTCGGCCAGCCTGTTCGGGACGGGGCAGTTGCCGAAGTTCGCCGAGGACCTGTTCAAGATCGAGAACACCGACTTCTGGCTGGCGCCCACGGCCGAGGTGCCGGTGACGAACCTGTTCCGCAACGAGACGCTGGATGCGGACCGCCTGCCCATCAAGCTGTGCGCCTACACGCCGTGCTTCCGCAGCGAGGCTGGCTCCTACGGGCGCGACGTGCGCGGCATCATCCGCCAGCACCAGTTCCAGAAAGTGGAGCTGGTGAAGTTCACCCGTCCGGAGCAGAGTTACGAGGAACTGGAGCGGCTGACCGCGGACGCCGAGGATATCCTGCGCCGGCTGGGTCTGCCGTATCGCACGGTGGTGCTGTCGACCGGGGACATGGGGTTCGCGTCCGCGAAAACCTACGACATCGAGGTCTGGCTGCCGGGGCTGAACGAGTACAAGGAGATCTCCTC